>Ga0078972_1002136_pt1 | contig 67805 bp, 62 predicted proteins | sample YelNatPaOPGAMG01_FD_67568 | JGI IMG/M metagenome (GOLD analysis project Ga0078972, IMG submission 67568) | Hot spring thermophilic microbial communities from Obsidian Pool, Yellowstone National Park, USA - OP-RAMG-01 (SPADES assembly) (version 2) | ecosystem: Environmental > Aquatic > Thermal...
TAAGGAAGGTGATTCGTTTTACAGTGAGGGTGGGGTTTGGTATAGAAATGCTTTTGAGGAATACAGGAAAGCTTATGCCTATAATGATTCAAATGCTGAACTGAATTATAAAGCAGGTGTGGCAGCACTTTTTTCTGATTACAAGGATGAAGCTGCAAAATATCTTCTCAGAGCATATGAACTTAACAATAATGTGGCTGAAGACTTACTTCTGCTTGCAGGCAGAGCTCTGCAGTACTCGGGAAAATATCCGGAGGCAATTGAAAAACTTGAAGCATTTATAGAAAAATCGGGAAAAAAGAATCAGAAACTGACTGACCTGGCTAACAGATATATTGCCGAATGTAAATCGGCTATTGAAATTGCAAAAGATACCCTGAGGGTTGAAATAAAAAATCTTGGAGAAAGCATAAACTCTGATTGTGATGATTACAGTATTGTATTAACCTCCGATGGCCAGAGATTGTATTTCGGGTCAAGAAGAGCAATTTCATCAAGCCCCTCAAAACATTACGATGATACAAAGTTTGATGAAAATATTTTTGTTTCGGATTTCAGGAATGGCTTCTGGACGGGTGCTGCTCCAGCTGGCAGGAGTTTGAATACAGCCTATTGCGAAGTACCTCTTTTTCTCAATAAGGCGGAGGATCGACTTTTTATTTATGCCGGCTATGAAGGCAACGGAGATGTTCTGGTTTCATCAATAAAAAAAGGTGCATGGAGAACACCGGAAAAAGAAAAAATAGGAATATCAGGTAGTTATCCTGAAACCTCAATGTGTATTTCACCTGATGGCAATGAAGTTGCTTTTGTTCGCGATGCGGGCAAAAAGGGAAATGGCGGAAAAGATATTTATATTGTAAGAAAAATTAATGACCGGAAATGGTCGAAGCCTCAGAATGCAGGAATTACAATAAACAGCAGGTATGATGAGGAATCTGTCAGGTACTCGAAAGGAGGTGACACTCTTTGGTTCAGCTCAGCAGGTCACAATACCATGGGAGGATTTGATATTTTCTACAGTGTCAGAAGTACTGATGGTACCTGGGGCCCTGCCGTTAATGCAGGATTTCCGATAAATACACCATGGCACGAGCTTTTTTATGTTCCCGACCCTGTTAACGACAGTGCTTTTTATTTCGTATCGAACCGCAGCGGAGGCACTGGCGGATTAGACCTCTATAAAGGCAGAATTCTGCCTCCTCCTCCGGTCATTGTTGCTCCGGAACCTGAACCTGTAAAACCTCCGGAACCGCAGGTGGTTATCGTCAGGGATACAGTTGTAGTTATCAGGGAAATCGCTCAACCTGCCCCGGTGGTTGATAAATCAGTCTATCTGACAGGTAACATCACCGATTCTGAAACAGGCCAACCAGTACTTGCACGAATAGAAGTTATTGATTTTCTTACAGATGCTGTTATCGTAACAACTGCCAGCTCTGACGCCGACGGAGCATACAAGTCTAAACTTCCTGACCGTAAAACATATGTGGTAAATATCCGTGCTACCGGATATCTTTCGGATATGAAAAAGGTTATACTAACTCCTGATTATACCTCAGACGTATTCAGGCTCGATGTTTCACTTATAAAGGTTAAGGTGGGGAAAAAAGTTGTTCTTAACAATATTTTCTTTGAAACCGGTAAAGCTGTTCTGACAAAGAATTCATTCGAAGAACTTGATAAACTTGTCGGAATTATGAATGACAATCCTTCCATGAAAATAGAAATATCAGGCCATACCGATAATACTGGAAGTGCTGTAATAAATGCCCGCCTTTCTACCGAGAGGGCAAGAGCAGTTGTCGAATACCTTGTAAGTAAGGGTATTGACCGTTCAAGAATGACCTACATGGGATATGGACCCGACCAACCGGTTGCAGATAATACAACACCCGAAGGACGTGCAAAAAACAGAAGGGTTGAATTTAAAATCCTTGAAATGTAGACCTTGACTGGTTTTATGATTTTATGCATAAAATTACTTGGTGTTCATTTGTACTTTTAGTCCGGATTTTTAATTTAAATGTATGAAAACAACTCCTTTTACACAGATACACATTAATCTTAAAGCCAGAATGGTTCCTTTTGCCGGCTTCTATATGCCGGTTGAATATTCAGGCATTAATGATGAACATATAACCGTCAGGGAAAAGCTTGGGGTGTTCGATGTGTCTCATATGGGTGAGTTCAGGGTTAAAGGATCAGATGCTCTGCCATTTCTTCAGTACATTACCTCAAACGATGTTTCTGCCCTTTATGATGGAAAGGTTCAGTATTCATGCTTTCCAAACGGCAGGGGCGGCATTGTTGACGACCTGCTGGTTTACAGATTCAGTGCCGATTATTATCTGCTTGTTGTGAATGCTGCAAATATTGAAAAGGACTGGCAATGGTGTATTGAAAATGCACGAAGGTTTAATATAACCCCGGGAAAAGAACTTATTAATCTGTCAGATGTAACAGCCCAGCTGGCTGTTCAGGGTCCACTTGCACTGAAAGCAATGCAGAAACTTACATCTGTAGATATCGAAAGCATGGAATATTATACCTTCAGAACCATCGAATTTGCCGGAATAAAGGATGTAATCTTTTCCACAACAGGGTATACAGGTGCCGGAGGCTGCGAAATTTATGTAAAAAACGAAGATGGCCCTCGCCTGTGGGAAGCTGTATTTGAAGCCGGCAGGGAATTTGGCATTAAGCCTGCCGGACTTGGAGCACGCGACACACTTCGCCTTGAAATGGGTTATTGCCTTTACGGAAACGATATTAATGATACTACATCACCAATTGAAGCAGGCCTAAGCTGGATAACAAAATTTGTTGATAATAAAAATTTTATTGATAGGGAATTTCTGCTGAAGCAGAAAAATGAAGGGACCAGCAGAAAACTGAGAGGATTTGTAATGATTGATAAAGGTATTCCCCGCCAGCACTATGAAATTGTTGACAGCTCAGGTAATAAAATCGGAGAAGTAACCTCAGGAACAATGTCACCAATGCTGAAAAAAGGCATAGGAATGGGATACCTGGCCAGAGGATTCTGGAAAACAGGCACTGAAATATTTATCAGAATCAGAAATAAAGATATCAGGGCTGAAATAACTGACATGCCTTTTTATAAAAAAGAGGTCAGCTGAGGGAACTTCCATAAAAATTTCAGAGATATATTATAATAAGGAATACTACTGACCGACGGAATGGGAAAGTTAATTCTTGAAGTGTGTTTTTCTCCTGCAGTTTTTTACCGTTACAACTGCACCGATTCAATTGTGGTAGTAATTGATGTTTTAAGGGCCAGTTCATCAATCTGCACTGCTTTTGAAAACGGTGCAACTGAACTTATCCCTGTTGCTGAAGTGGAGGAGGCAAAGGAATATAAAAAAAAAGGATTTCTTGTTGCAGCAGAACGTGATGGTTTAGTACTCGGCTTTGCTGATTTCGGAAATTCCCCTTTTAACTTTACACGCGATCGCGTTGAGGGCAAAACAATAGTCTATTCTACTACTAATGGAACAAGAATAATACAGATGACATCTGGTTCTTACAGAACAGTAATAGGCTCATTCCTTAATATTTCTTCTCTTACTGAATGGATTCTTGAAGAGAAACATAATGTCATTCTTTTTTGTGCAGGGTGGAAAGACAGGTTCAGCCTTGAAGATGCTGTTTGTGCCGGAGCATATGCTTCACGTCTGTTGTCAAGTGGCATGTATTATACAATATGCGATTCAGCACTGGCTGCAGCCGATCTATGGAAGATTGCTGAAAAGAATCTGACAGGTTATATCGAAAAAGCAGCACAGAGGAGCAGACTGCGAGATAAAGGCCTGGATGACTGTATCGAATTCTGCCTTACACCTGATTTTACAAAAATTATACCTGCGGCAGAAGGTGGAAAATTAATACCAATAAAAAGAAAGTAAACACTCTATTTTTAACTTTGCAATTGAGAATTAAACCAGTTTATAAAATTAATGAACTATGAAGAAACATAACTTTTATGCAGGTCCTTCAATACTTCCACAGTTTACACTCGACCGGACTATTGAAGGAATAAGAAATTTTGCCGGAACCGGACTTTCGGTACTTGAAATATCTCACAGAAGCAAGGAATTTATTGCCTGTATGAACGATACAATTGCCCTTGTAAAGGAACTGTTGGAGGTTCCGCAAAGCTATCATGTTATTTTTCTGGGCGGAGGCGCCAGCCTTCAGTTCTGTATGGTGCCCATGAATCTCATGAATAAAAAATCTGCATACCTTGTTACCGGAGAATGGGCAACAAAAGCATTTAAGGAGGCAAAATTGTTTGGTGAAGCAGTTGAAGTGGCTTCATCAAAAGATAAAAATTTTTCATACATACCTAAACACTACACTATTCCGTCAGATGCTGATTATTTTCATATTACCACAAACAACACAATTTACGGGACCGAGCTGAAAAAAGACCCGGATTCTCCGGTACCACTCGTGGCAGATATGTCATCCGATATTTTCAGCCGGCCGGTAGATGTGTCAAAATATGCGTTAATATATGCAGGTGCCCAGAAAAACCTTGGCCCGGCAGGCGTAACTATGGTAATAATCAGGGAAGATGCACTCGGAAAAGTGGAAAGAACACTTCCCACAATGCTTGATTACCGTACACATATTAAAGCCGAATCAATGTTTAATACGCCTCCGGTTTTTGCTGTCTTTGCTTCCCAGCAAACCCTTTTATGGCTTAAGGAACTTGGTGGCGTTAAGGTGATGCAGAAACGCAACGAAGAAAAAGCCCGGATACTTTATAATGAAATTGAAAGAAACAAATTGTTTGTTCCAACGGTAACCGATCCTTCCGACCGTTCAGTAATGAATGTATGCTTTGTAATGGCTCCTGAATATAAGGAACTTGAAGCAGAATTTCTTGATTTCGCCAAATCAAGAGGAATGGTCGGAATTCAGGGACACAGGTCTGTAGGAGGGTTCAGAGCCTCTCTCTATAATGCCCTGCCCGGTGAAAGCGTGGAAGCACTTGTTCAGGTAATGAGGGAGTTTGAAGCAAAAAAATAAAAAATATCTATGAAAATTCTTGTTGCTACTGAAAAACCATTTGCACCAAAGGCTGCACAATCTATTCGTGAAGCAGCAGATTCTGAAGGTTATAATATTGTTTTTCTTGAGAACTACAGGAATACAGAGGAATTGCTGGCTGCCGTTTCCGATGCCGATGCTTTGATTGTAAGGAGTGATCCTGTTACTGCTCAGGTACTGGATGCGGCAAAACGACTCAGAATTGTTGTTAGGGCCGGAGCAGGTTATGATAATATTAATACAGCGGCATGTACTGCACGTAATATTGTTGCAATGAATACCCCGGGGCAGAATTCTAATGCCGTGGCAGAACTGGCTTTCCTTCTGATGTTATATGATGCACGCTCCGGATTTGCAGGTAAATCAGGAAACGAGCTGAGAGGAAAAAATCTCGGACTTCATGGCTTCGGAAACGTGAGCAGATATATGACAGAAATAGCAAAAGGATTCGGCATGAATGTCCGGGCTTATGATCCTTTCATTACTGAGGAAACAATAAAAGGAGCTGGTGTTAAACCCTGCACTTCTCCTGAAGAACTCTATAATTATTGCCAGTATGTTTCATTACACTTACCTCTCAATGATAAAACCCGGAAGTCCGTAGGTTATGATTTACTTAAGCTGATGCCTCAGAAAGCGGTACTTGTAAATACCGCCCGCAAGGACATAATTAATGAGGAAGACCTCCTTAAAATCTTTGAAGAACGGAATGATTTCAGATATCTTTCAGATGACGCACCCGACTGCAAAAAAATATTTGAAGAAAAATATAAGGGCAGATTTATTTTCACTGAAAAGAAAATGGGAGCACAGACTGAAGAGGCAAATACAAATGCAGGAATAGCTGCCGTAAAACAGATAATAGATTATTTCAAAACCGGAAATGAGAAGTTCAGAATTAATTTTTAAACCAGAAGCATCAATTTACTGATATGGCTACAGTTAAACCTTTCAGAGGGCTACGTCCTCCTGCTTCCATTGCGAAAGACCTTGCATGTCTCCCTTATGATGTTATGAACACCATGGAAGCAAAAGCAATGGCCAGAGGGAAAAAATGCTCATTGCTTCATATTACGCGTGCAGAAATAGACATGCCCGCTGATACAGATATCCATTCTCAGGAAGTTTACAGCAAATCGGTTGAAAACTTTAAAATCTGGAGAGAAAAAGGATGGCTGGTGCAGGATTCTGAACCTCATTTTTATATTTATGCCCAGACCATGGAAGGCAGAAGGCAATATGGTATTGCCGGTTGTGCAGCAGTTGATGACTATTTTAACGGGGTGATAAAAAAACATGAACTTACACGGCCGGATAAAGAACAGGACAGGATGATTCACATTCGAGTGAATAATGCCAACATAGAACCGGTTTTTCTTGCATATCCGGCAGTAAAGGAAATTGATGAAATTGTTTCAGATATTACAAAAACCCAGAAACCTGAATATGATTTTGTTGCAGAAGATGGTATCGGGCACCATTTCTGGGTGATATGGGATAAAAAGACCAACAAGAAAATTGAAGATCTTTTCCGGACAAAGGTTTCTTTTACCTACATAGCAGATGGCCATCACAGAACTGCTGCTGCTGCTCTGGTAGGTAAGGAAAAAAGGGATAACAATCCTTCCCACCGGGGTGATGAGGAATATAACTATTTTCTGGCTGTCCACTTTCCTGATAACCAGTTAAAAATTCTTGATTATAACCGGGTTGTAAAAGACCTTAACGGTTTGTCGCCAAAAGAATTCCTGAAAAAGATTCAGGAGAGCTTTATTGTTGAGGATATGGGTAAAAAAATCTACCGCCCAAACCATCTGCATAATTTTTCCATGTATCTTGAAAAAAAATGGTATAGTCTCACTGCCCGACAGGGTACATACAACGACAATGACCCTTTGGGTGTGCTTGACGTTAATATTCTTACAAATCATATTCTTACCCCTGTTCTTGATATTCAGGACCTAAGACGTTCGAAAAGAATTGATTTCGTTGGGGGAATCAGAGGCCTCGAAGAACTCAAAAAAAGAGTTGACAGCGGTGAAATGAAAGTAGCTTTTGCCCTCTATCCTGTTACCATGAAGCAGCTAATGGATATAGCTGACACAGGCAATATAATGCCACCCAAAACTACATGGTTTGAACCCAAACTGCGAAGTGGACTGGTTATTCATCTTCTTGATTAAAAAAATTTATGGATATTGCATCAAACATCAGGCGTTTAAAGGAACAGGTTCCGGATAATGTCAGGATTGTAGCAGTATCAAAAACCAGGCCTGTAAATGAGATACTGGCTGCCTATAATGCCGGACATAAATTATTCGGCGAAAACAGAGTTCAGGAATTGCTGGCAAAGAAAGAAAAGCTTCCTGCTGATATTGAATGGCATCTTATAGGTCATCTGCAGACAAACAAAGTTAAGGCAATTATCACTAACATAAATCTTATTCATTCCGTTGACAGTTTTAAACTAATTTCAGTCATCAATAAGGAAGCAGTTAAGGCAGGCAGTAAGGTAAATTGTCTTCTTCAGTTTCATATAGCAAGGGAGGAAACAAAATCGGGATTCTCATTTGAAGAGGCTGAACGAATGCTTAACACTTCGGAGTTCAGGACATTGAATAATGTAATTATCGCAGGTGTAATGGGAATGGCAACCTTTACTGACGATATGAACATTGTAAGGAATGAATTCAGAACCCTCAGAAAATATTTTAATATACTGAGAGACAGATATTTTAAAGATAGTCCTCAATTTACCGAAATATCAATGGGTATGTCGGGAGATTTCAGGATCGCAATTGAAGAGGGGAGTACTATAATCAGGATAGGAACTCTTATATTTGGAGAAAGGAATCAGATTAATAACGACTAAAGAATTACACATGAGCAGACTTAATACACGGTATCTGGGTCTTGAGCTTAAGAGCCCTGTAATTGCCGGAAGCAGCAGCCAGACTTCTACTCTTGCAAAAATGAAAGAAGCCGAAGATTATGGAGCCGGTGCAATCGTAATGAAATCATTGTTTGAAGAACAGATTAATCATATGATTGCAGTTACAGACGTGCAATCGGCATATCCTGAAGCGGATGATTATATGGCATATTATATTAAATCAAATGCTGTTGAGGAATATCTTAATTTAATTTCTTCAGCAAAAAAAAGCCTTGAAATACCTGTTATACCAAGTATAAATTGTATTTCTTCAGGTACATGGATTGACTTTGCAAGGAATATTCAGGAAGCCGGGGCAGATGCTATTGAAATAAACATGTTTTTTCTGCCGGTGAAAAGTAATATTACCTCTGGTGATGCCGAAAAAATGTACATGGAACTAATTGAGAAACTTAAAAACACAATTAAAATACCTCTCGCCATAAAAATGGGCTTCAGATTTACCAATATACTTAATGTTATTGATCTTTTTTACAGGAGAGGAGTTGAGGGCGTTGTGATGTTTAACCGGTTTTATGAACCGGATATTGATATTGAAAAGATGACTATTATACCGGCACATGTTTTCAGTACAAGTGAGGAAACACGTTACGTGCTGAGATGGATTGCAATGGCAAGCGCCCTGAAATTAAATATTGACATTTCAGCTTCAACCGGGGTTCATAGCTGGGAAGATGCTATAAAATATATACTTGCAGGAGCATCTACAGTTCAGGTATGTTCAGTGCTGTATGAAAAGGGAATATCTTATATCAGGAAAATAAATGAACAAATCCTCAACTGGATGGAAGAAAAGGGATTTGAAAAGCCTGACCAGTTCAGAGGGAAACTCAATTACTCATCAGTAAGTAATCCCGTAAATTACGAACGTACACAGTTTATGAAGTACTTTTCTTCACATGAATAATTTTAAATTTTTTATTTCTGTAGTTATTTTTGAGAAAATTATTGTTCATAAAATGAAGCTATTTTGAAAAATAAAAATATTGTGCTAATTTAGTCGTTAAATTAGTCATAAATTTAAAATCAACAGATCATGAATAAATTTTACAAAACCGGAACAGAAATTTTAGCTGTTATTTTGCTTTTTGCTTTTGTTCTTACTGGTTGCAAATCAGGAGGTGAGAAGCAGAAAAAGATTGAACCTGTTGCTCAGAAGGATATGCAGAAAGTACAGGAGGACATCAAACAGGCTGAAAAGATTTTCAACGCCCTCCCAACGCCTCTTGAATCAGCTATGCTCATCAAATCGGCTGGTGCTCCTTTTGACAGAAAATACCTTAATCCGATTGAAAACACAAAATTATATACAACAACACGTAGCATGGCACTTAATCTGGGTGTTTACACCTGTGATCTCAGTTTTGCAAGCCTGTATGACCAGACCCAGCTTATTATTGAATATATGAATGCTGCCAAGAAAATGGCTGATGGGCTCGGTATTCTTGATGCAATTAATCAGGAAACTATCTCTAATCTTGAGGAAAACATCAATAACAAGGAAGTTATAATGGAGACAATTTCTGAAACTTTCATGAATTCCAACTCCTACCTTGCTGACAATGATCAGGCAGCTGTAGCAGCAATAGTCCTTGTCGGTGGTTGGGTAGAGGGCCTCTATATCTCCACACAACTTGTTGATCTTAAAGAATTCAACGGAAATAAACTGGTTGCAACTATTATTGATCAGAAACTTTCAATTGATATACTTATCAATCTTCTCGAAGACAATAAGGGTAACCCTGCTGTTGATGAACTTATAGGGCAGATGAAAAAACTTAAGACTGTGTTTGATAAAATAAATATCAAAACCACACCAATCAAGACCGAAATAGATCAGGCCACAAATGTTACTATCCTGAAATCACAGGTTACAACAGATATGTCGATTGATACCTTTAAGGAACTCACAGCAGTAGTTAAAGAGATAAGAGATTCATTTGTAAAATAACCATGCCATGAAGACATTGCGATTTATACCAGGAATAATAGTTTTATTATTGGTTTATCTTGCCCCTGTAAATGCACAGTGCAAGGCTTTTGCCAAAAAAGAGTGCCTGCCGGAACTTGCACCATATACACACGACGGAAACTATCATGCCGCAATACTTATTGAAGGAGAAGAGGCTGAACTTTATAAAACTTTTTATTCCAATATGGAATACAGGGTAGTTGTTATGGGAGAAAGCAAACTGCCTGCAATTGAATTTAAAGTACTTGATGAAAATAAAAATGTCCTCTATTCAAATAAAGAAAATAATTATGCACAAAAATGGGATTTTAAGCTTGAATCAAGCAAACAGCTTAAATTAGTGGTAAAAGTCTCAACATTTAACAAACCGGGCGATATACCTGCAAGTGGCTGTGTTGCTATAATGTTTGGTTTCAAGGTTAATAAATAGAAATCCTGCAAGTATATTTATCTGATATCAGGGACATCATTAACAGATGTCCTTTTTGTTTTGTACTGCAAGCTTATTTGCAAGATACCTGCCGGTGTAGGATGATTCACACTTTACAATCTCTTCAGGCCTTCCGGCAAAAACCAGATATCCTCCCAGATCGCCTCCTTCCGGCCCGAGATCAATTACCCAGTCGGCACACTTAATTACTTCAGGATTATGCTCAATAAGTATTACCGAATGACCATGTTCAACAAGAGCGTTCAGCGATTGAAGCAATTTACTGATGTCATGAAAATGCAGTCCTGTAGTGGGCTCATCAAAAATGAAAAGAATATGTCCACCTGATTTTTCCTGGCTCAGATAATAAGCAAGCTTTACTCTCTGACTCTCGCCACCCGATAACGTGCTTGATGACTGCCCCATTTTAATATAACCGAGTCCTACATCCACAAGTGGCTTTAACTTCTCGCAGATTTTTTTCTCGGTTTTTCCCGGGAAACTCCCAAAAAAACCAATAGCCTCGTCAATTGTCATTTCAAGAATATCATAAATATTCCTGTCATGATATTTTATTTCAAGGATATCCTTTTTAAAACGCATCCCCCTGCAGGTTTCACATACAAGTTCAACATCAGCCATAAACTGCATTTCAACTTTAATTATTCCTTCACCAAGGCAATCTTCACAACGTCCTCCCTCGATATTAAAAGAGAAGTGGGATGGTTTAAAGTTATTCCTTACAGATGCAGGCTGTTCTGCAAAAAGTTTTCTGATTTCATCATAGGCTTTCAGGTAGGTGACCGGATTGGACCTTGTTGATTTTCCAATAGGATTCTGGTCAACCAGTTCTACACCCGTGAGAGTATTAATATCACCCTTTATTTCCCTGAACTGGCCCGACCTTATTCCAGAACCATTTATTCTGTCGTTCAGAAATCTGTAAAGAATATCGTTAACAAGAGTTGATTTGCCGCTTCCGCTTACGCCTGTAACAACAGTTATTGTATGAAGCGGGAATTTCACATCAATTGATTTCAGGTTGTTTTCCCTCGCTCCTTTAATTTCAATAAAACTGTTCCATGGCCTTCTGACTAATGGTACCGGTATCTTAAGAGTACCTTTCAGATATTCTGAAGTAAGGGAGTTGCTACCGTCTATCTCACTTATTCTGCCCTGATATACAACCTCTCCTCCGGATAATCCTGCGCCGGGGCCCATATCTATTATTTCATCAGCAGCTCTTATTATCTCTTCCTCATGCTCTACAACGATTACAGTATTCCCCATATCCCTCAGTTCGTAAAGTACATCTGTAAGAAGTTTTGTGTCACGAGGGTGCAAACCAATACTTGGCTCATCAAGAATATACATCGAACCGGTCAGATTACTTCCCAGCGAGGTGGCAAGGTTTACCCTTTGCGACTCACCCCCTGAAAGTGTTGATGAAAGCCTGTCGAGGGTAAGGTAGGGGAGACCCACATTTACAATAAACCTAAGCCTTGTGATAATTTCATTAATAAGGCGCTCAGCAATTTTATGCTCATTTGGAGTAAGTTTGATGCCTGAAAAAAACTTATACAGTTCACTAACCGGCATGGTTACAAGTTCCTGAACAGATTTGCCTGCAACCTTAACATAAGAAGCTTCTTTCCTGAGTCGTGTACCTTTACAGGCCGGACATACCGTTTTACCCTTGTAACGGCTCAGCAAAACCCGGTACTGAATCTTATATTTCTTCTCTTCAAGATGCCCGAAAAAACTGTTAATGCCGTAAAAATAGCGGTTACCTTCCCACAAAAGTTCTTTCTGCTCCGGAGTAAGCTGGTAATATGGTTTATGAACAGGAAAGTCAAATAAATGTGCAGTAGAAATAAGCCTCTCTTTCCATTTTTTCATTGATTCACCTCTCCAGCAGGCTATGGCATCATCATACACTGATAAATTTTGATCCGGAATAACAAGATTCTCATCAATTCCGATTATTTTCCCGTATCCTTCACAAACAGGACATGCTCCTATGGGATTATTAAAACTGAACAGGTGCTCTGACGGTTCAATGAACTGAATTCCGTCCTCCTCAAATTTGTCGGAGAAATTTTCAGTTATGATTTTGTCATCATTATAAATCACGAGCGTGCAGAAACCTCTGCCAGCACTCAGTGCAGTTTGTGCTGAATCAGCAGCACGGCTCATTCCTTCAGGAGAATGATCAACTTGTATCCTGTCAATCACTACATTGATTTTTTCACCGGGTTTGCAGCACAACGGAGAATCAGAATTATCAAGTCTTATCAGCTCTCCATTCTTTTCGATTCTGTTATATCCCTGTTTTATCAGAAATTCAAAATATTCTGATGTCGTTATTTTTGCAGGTATTTCTGCCGGCGATGTAATAACCACAACTGTTTTTTCGGGCAGGGTCTGAAGAAAACTAATTATATCGTCAACACTGTGCTTTTTTACTTCTTTTCCCGAAACCGGTGAATAGGTCCTGCCTATTTTTGCATAAAGCAACCGGAGATAATCGTATATTTCTGTTGATGTGCCGACAGTAGAACGCGGATTTCTTGTGTTTACCTTCTGCTCAATGGCAATGGCCGGAGGAATACCATCTATGAAATCTACCTCCGGCTTCTGCATCCTTCCAAGAAACTGTCTTGCATATGCAGATAGACTTTCAACATATCTTCTCTGCCCCTCTGCATAAATGGTATCGAATGCAAGCGATGATTTTCCTGAACCTGAAACACCTGTAATAACCACCAGTTTGTTTCTTGGAATTTTCAGGCTGATATTTTTAAGATTGTGAACCCTTGCTCCTCTGATTACAATATTCACTTCCATTTCGGGTCTGCTTATCAACACTTTCCGGATGTTCGTCAAAATAAAATGTTAAAATTCAAAAGTAATACTTTTCATTTTGATTTTTTTTGTTTATTTGTAAATATTATAATCAAAACGGAGGACTGCCTATTGAAAATCTCTACTCTTGAATTTAAAAGAGAGAGCTATGAAAAAAAATGCATCTGATTATGAACTTATCCAGAGGTTCATAAAAGGTGAGCAGTCATGTTTCGGGGAAATTATCCACCGCCATAAAAATAAGGTTTTTTCGTATATAAGCCTTTATATACGTGACAAATCACTTGCTGAAGATATTTTTCAGGAAACCTTTTTAAAGGTAATCCAGTCAATCAAATCAGGTAAATATTCCGATGACGGGAAATTCCTTTCCTGGGTTATGAGAATAGCCCATAATCTGATTATTGACCATTTCCGGAGAGTGAAACAAATGAATATAATGTCGAACGATGACTATGAGTCTGACCTGTTTAACTCAAAATCTCTTTCAGATAAAAACATTGAGGAGACAATCGTTAATATTCAGATAAGGAAAGATGTCCGCAGACTCATTACCCAGCTGCCTGCTGATCAGCGGGAAGTTGTGATTCTTCGTCATTATACAGGACTTAGCTTTAAAGAGATAGCAGAGATAACGGGGGTGAGTATTAATACCGCCCTCGGCAGAATGAGATATGCACTTATCAATATGCGGAAAATGATTAATGAGAAAAAAATTAACCTCACAGTCAACTGATAAAATATAATCACGGGCAAAACGTTTTTCAATAAACATTAAATGATTTTGCCTATGGATTATAACTCTACTCCTTTAATCAGATACAACGAAATTAATGTTGAAGATACAGACCTCATTGATGATGCATGGGGCTTCAACTCAGAATTTTATGATGTGCTGAGAGTACTCGATACTTTAAAAACAGAACCCGACCCGCAGGTAACCGAAAGGCTTATCAAGATGATTACAGGAAAACCGTAAATCAGTCAGGACGCACGCAGGAACCCCGGTTGATTTTTTAAAGGTTTAAAAAATAGACAGAATAGCAGGCTGCAACAGCTGCAGTTTCCGTTCTTAGGCGGCTGGGTCCCAGGTGGATAGATATAAATCCCATGCTGATAGCCTCTCTGATCTCATCATCAGTAAAATCACCTTCAGGCCCGATTAACAATACTGCATCATGCCCCTTTGAATAAATATTCTTTATATGTTCCCGTGTATACCCAGTTGAGCAATGAGCAATCATCTGTATGCCGGTGAAATCTTTTCTTACAAATTCACTGAAGCTGGTTACGGGATTGAGAAATGTCAATCTGGCTTTGATTGATTGTTTCATTGCAGAGATGATAATATTATTGATCCTTTCCGGTCTTATACTCTTTTTTTCCGAGTTTGTGCATATCAGCGGGGTAATTTCGTCTACTCCTATTTCAACACTTTTCTCAATCAGCCAGTCGAACCTGTCGGGATTTTTAAGGGGTGAAACAGCAAGATGCAGTTTGTATGGCCTTTTCTGATAGTCTTTTATAATATTTGTAATATTTATAACACAACCTTCAGGATTAAGCTCTGCTATAACTCCATCATACAGATTACCTTCTCCGTCAATAAGCTTAACAGGTTCTGATTTTCTTAACCTGAGAACTTTAACACAATGTTTCGACTCCTTTTTATCGAGAATATATTTTTCTGCTTTTATCTTAGGAGCATAAAAAACATGCATGCGGGAAAAGTTAAATATTATACAAAAGTCTGATTATTTCTGTTCTTCCTGCTCATCTGAAGTCATTCTCCTTAAAAATTTTGGTAACCTGTCTTCAACGGAAATCATATAGGTATATGGGACTCTTACCGATGAATCGGGGTGTCTACGGTCTTTCTCTTTTAATGATGAAATGAGTGTGTTATATTCAAGATTACTTGACTGAGTCATCAGCACACCTCTGAAATACGAGAAGTAGTACCATGTTGAATTATCGGCTTTCAGATAAATATCAAGAAGGTCGCCTGATTTTCTGCGCTGTATTTCAATAAACCCGTCAACATATACATTTACTGCCTGTTGTCCGATAAGTCCGATACCTATTTTGCCTTTTGACCTGAAAGAAGAAGTAGGCTCATTCCAGTAGAGTTTTACATCGTTAAGGAGAAGTTCATAAGGGTATTCTCTTGGTAAACTCCGTGTGGTTCCGAAAAGGCCTATCTCTTCATTTATACGGTTTGCAACAGTTTCACCAAGAAGATCTTTCATACCTTTCTTGTAAAATTCAGTATTCAGGTTGACAGGTGTAAGAGTCGGTATTCTTTTTATTTCATTGCTCATCATCTCCAGTGCAGCAGCGGAAAAATAAAAATCGAAAGCCAGAATTGCCTGCATGTTAACTGTGCCGGAATCTATGTTATGGATTACTTTGCCTGCAGCAGCCATTTTAAGATGATCATAACTGGCACCCAAATTCAGAGATCCTTCTCCGGATAGAATACAAAAATTTTTGTCGAATGTTATCATACTGCCCGGCAATGAAAGGTCGGACAGTTTTTCAGGAGAAGCAATACGGTAAACACCTTTTTCCTTCTCAAACCAGAGAATTCCCTGTGCATTGACTATCTGGGCATCACTCCATGTCTTCCTTTCTGAAAGAAACGCCGGATAAATATGTGTTGAATCAATTGTGATGAAAGAACCTGAGAAAACGAGATTGTCATTTATATCACGTGCCTTGTCAGCCAGGGGAATCATGACCATTTTCGGATTTATGCGCGATTTAAACTTCACATTATAGCTTTTCAGGTTACAGTTATGAACAATGCCTGCAGCACCTGTAAATGTCAACTGGTCATCTGTGGCTGAAAGCAATACATCACCGGTAAAACTGAAGGCCGGACTTAACATGAAATGTTGATTAACAGAGATATATCCTGAAGCAGATGTAATTCCCTTATCAGTGGTAATTTTTGGAAAAGCAATTTGCTGAATATCGTTATTTTCATCAACATAGTTGTAAATTGCACTTCCTGAATAACTTTTAGTATCTTCGATAATTATGTTTCCTGAATGCAATAAATGCCGGTTATTGACAGCAAGAACAGCATTCTGCAAAGGTCTGATTCTTGCTCCTCTTTCAATAATTATTTTACCATTTTCAGGTTGAATCAAGGCATCTGCAATATGTATGTAATTTACGTTCTCAGCCGTGACTATTTCATGGTTCAGGTCATAGCTTCCTTTCCATGATGTAAAAGCTATGGTGTCTTTAATAATATTGGTTGCAAAGAATGTTGGTTTTTCAAGTTTGCTGAAATCAAGTTTCAGCAATTCTTCTGGTTTAATCAGAGATGATGCTCCCTTGCCCTTCTGCTCCATATTAAGAATCCGGTTTTTCATATCATATTGAAAATCAGTTATAGTACATATATACTGTATTTCGGGAAGTTTCACCAGAGAGGTACCGGTGTTCAGACTGAACTTAGATATGTTTGATTTAAAATCAATTGTGGCATTTACATTTTCTGCAATAAAACCGAATGCATCCCCTCTGGGTGATTTCAGATTATAGTCTGCTGTGTCGCTCTGAATAATATTTTCTGCAAATACAAAATTCCGTGAAACAATACGTGAATCAGCAAAATCAATGTTGCCTGAACCGGTCAGTTTCGAAGGTGTTAGAACAATCTTTCCGTCGAGTGTTGTTCCGTTCCCAAACATATCAAATTTTTTGTCCGGGGAGTTTAATGCTATCCATTCATCTCCTGAAACAAGCCATTTTACCGACACTCCGTTACTTTTGAGCTCAGGGAATCTTCCTGTTCCGTCGGGTAAAATATCAAACGATTTTGCTACTGTTATCATTGAATCGGGATAAAACATGAAATTTTCAGATTCAGTTATTGAACTTGCACGCCTGAGCGACCCGGAACCAATGAGACCTTTATTGCTCATTGAAATAGAATTGTACAATTTTCCCTTTCCTTCATAAACTTCAATCCCTTCCGAAGGAATATTCATATTAAATCCCAGTGAATTATCTTCTTTAATTATAAGATATTCCCGGAGGGGTTTAATAATGTTACCTCCGTGAAATTCCCCTGGCAGACTCATCATCTCATAGGTGTAATGGTCAATATTGTCATAGGTAAACGGGTCTATTCTGAAATAAAAATCCTGTTGCTTATAGATTCCTTCAAGTCTAGGTATTTTATCAAAGAAGATATAGGAGTAAGTGGTTGCATTAATAATGGGGTACTGTGACAGACTTTTCAGTCCCGATTTGTTATTCGGATCGTCAATGTACAATTCGGCAGTAGTAAGCTGAATAAGATTTTCTACATCTTCAATAACAGGCCTGCCCATGTTATCTTTCTTGTCTGTTTCAACAGCAATCCGGATAGAATCAATTTTCTGAAGCCGGATTTTAAAGGTGTCATAATCAAAGACAAAATTATGACCGAAAATAGTAAACAAACCTGCTTCAACTACTCCGTCAAAAGATATTTTGCGGTTTTTTCCTATCTCAATCCTTTTATTATATGGATAAAGGGCAACCATTTGTGAGTCGCTCAGAAAAATATAGGGGACACCGTTAACAGTCATTCTGTAATTCTTAAGGTCAAGAATTGCATTTTCTGTTGGTGCATTGGTTTCACTGGAAAAGGATATTACATCATAATCTTTTTTTCTTGCGTATGATGATATAAAGTCATCAACTTTCTTTTTGATTGTTACTTCATTGCTTACTCTGTCATAAAAGAGGAATCCTCTGTTGGTGAGGTCGATACAAAGACCTGTTACTGCTTCTTCAGGTTTATTCAGCCAACGGGCAAATTCTTTTACAGGAAAAGTACCGGAATAAAACCAGTCGGCAAACTGACGAAGCCTGTAGAGAGGATGGTAATCATCTATGCCTGCAAGCCGTTCGAAGTAATTTGAATTAAAAAACGATAATGATTCAAATTTTGCCTGTCCAAGTGATGCACCTCTTGCACGGGAAAGATTAATGGTAGATTCGTTCATGTTCCATATCATGCTTTCAAAGTACATGTCAAAACCATGAAAGGAGTTGAACCATGGGCTTTTTGATACCGGATTGTTTGTTCTGAAAAAGTTTAAAAGCCTGTTTTCTGAGTTATACGAAAAACCTATGCTTGAATGAAAAATTGAGTCTTTTCCGAGAAAAAGAGTGGCTGATACTTCCTGGCTGTTTATTCCGGTTTTGGTCAAAAGGCAGTTATTTGTTGCGACTTTTATATAAAGAGTATCGTTTCTGAAGATTTTTATCCTTGCTGGTGTGATTGCATCACCTGTTCCTTTTACGGTAGAACCCTCGAGTTTAAGTCCGCCTTCATAATTTACATCTTTAAAAATATTTTTAATTGAAAAGCTTTTGGTATATGTTTCAAACTGTGGATACAATATTCTTTCAGGAGCTCCTGACGAAGAGGCCTGGTCGGTAAGTATGCCGTATTCAGGCTGTGAGAAGAAGGTCTTGTGTGTAAGTTTTGCTGAATCAATCGTGTAGGCGGCACGTAAAAGACTGATTGAATATTTGTTGATTTCAGCAAATACTTCATCCCTTGAATAACCTGCTTTATCAAAATAGACAGTGCCTGTTTCACCCCAGAATGTAGTTGTTTCGGGGTAATATTTTCCGGTTACCTTGTAAATCTCTGTGCTGTCTTTTTGTGAAAAAGCGGTTAGCACAACATTTTGGGCCTTCAGATAAAATGCAGTATCAAATTCAAATGTAACGTTCTGTCCCTTTATTTTCCATTTTACGGGACCTGATTCATAAACGGTTCCGGATGAAATGAATGAACTTGTGTTTCTGAAGTGCCGGTCAAGAATATCATTTGTAATACTCTGTCTGCTTATCATAGCACCTAAGCCTTTAAGCCAGGTCTGGAAACACCCTTTGTTGCCTTTGTATTCTGAAAGGTCGGTGAGTGTTTTTATGAAATCAAGGAAGTGGGGTAGTGGCCTCAGATTTCTTTCGGCAAGCATGGAACTGATTCCCATAATGTTTTCGCACAGGTCAACGCTGAAAAAGGCACTGTCCCACAAGGTTGTGAATTTGTTAAGTAATGCAGTCTGGTCAGGATTAAGATTAGGGCCCATGTATGCCACCAACTCTTCCCTGAATTTTTCACGTTCCCCGGAAAAAGGCTTTTTCGCCTGCGGAAATAAAGTGTTAAGAATTGCAGAAAGAATGACCCCTGCAGTTATCAGTTTCTTTATCATCCGGTTTTATATAAAAAATTTTCCTGAAACAATAAAGTTGGTAAAAATATTTTTAATAACGGGTTATTTTAATCAATATTTCAGGAAGAGATTACCGGATGCCTGAATCACTTTGCTGCTTCTGCAATAGCACAAAACTCTTCTTTCTTGAGTGATGCACCTCCGATAAGTCCTCCGTCAACATCAGGCATTGCAAACAGTTCAGCGGCATTTGATGCTTTGCAGCTGCCTCCATATAAAATAGTAGTTTCCTCGGCAATTTTATTTCCGTATTTTTCAGTAACAAGTTGCCTTATAAATTTATGCATTTCCTGAGCCTGACCGGGAGTTGCATTAAGGCCTGTCCCAATTGCCCATACAGGCTCATAAGCTATCACAACATTGCATATTTCAGTTTCTGAGAGATTAAAAAGGCCTTCTTCGAGCTGCTTTTTTACAACATCAAAATGAATACCTTTTTCCCTTTCTTTCAGTACTTCACCACAGCAGAAAATTACCCTGAGACCCGTATTTATTGCAAGCTTTGTTTTCCGGTTAAGTAATTGATCATTTTCCCCGAAGTATGTCCTTCTTTCGGAATGACCTATTATGACATATGTTGCACCTGTACTTTTAATCATTCCGCAGGATATTTCACCGGTGTAAGCACCTGAAGGCTCCGATGAGCAGTTCTGGGCACCGAATTTTAAACTGCTTCCATCGAGAATATCTTTAAGCAAAGCAAGGTGAATGTAAGGAGTACACAATACAATTTCTGCCTCCGGCTTTTTATTGGCAAAATACCCTTTTATGCCTCTAACAAGTTCAATGCCTGAGCTGAGATCCATGTTCATTTTCCAGTTTCCTGCAACAATCTTTTTTCTCATATTGATTAAATTATTGGTTTATAATGAAATAATTTATTTTATTCTTTTTAGTTCCTCAATATTTTCAGGCAGGTTAGCCCATGACCATTTACCTGTGATAATTCCGTTTTTCAGCATCAGGTATCCGGGATTAGACCTTACCATAGTTTTAAGTGTTATTTCATCAGCACGGCAGAAATTCATCCCATTGCCATACTTTTCAATTTTGTCAGTGTTTGATGCTGTAAGTATATAGAAATCAATTCCATTGTCAAGACATTTCCGGCCGGTTTCAAAACCTTTTTCCAGCCTGTCCGGTCTGGCCTGTTCAAGCTTCCGGGATACCATCAGTAATGTAAAATTCTGATTGTTAAGTATTTTGTCGGTTATGTCTACGTTTTCAGATGTAACGATTGCAAAATCGTGTATTGGCGGTTCATATCCTTTTTTAATCATCACTGATTTCTGGTCTACAAATTTCCAAGTAGTATCATCAGCAGGGTAGTTATCAATGGTAAACTCTTTTCTAACGCCATCTTTTTCATAAATAAGGGTGGTTTTATAGACAGGCGCCTGTGCACCTTCAGGGATAATCATCAGTTCTTTGATATTATTGCCAGTTTTATATGGAAGAAAGTCAAGTACAGGCAGATATATAAGGTTAAATCCTGTAAACAGAATAAATGACACTGAAGCAAAGATAATTAATAACCAGCTTTTAACAGGTTTAAGGTATTCCGAAGGTTTTTTCTTACTGGTAAACAGAATCAGAACAAAAGACATCAGTACCACATTTTTCCAAAAAGTTTGCCAGTTGGTAAGTTTGACTGCATCACCGAAGCATCCGCAATCCGAAACAGGATTGGTAAGAGCGAGGATTAATGTAAGGGGTGTGAAAATGCACATCAACAGCAAAATGCCCCATAATCCTTCTTTGTACCTTATTCCGGTTAGCAGGGCAAAGCCTGAAATGAATTCAGCGAGACAGAGCAGGAAAGCCAGCGGAATGGTGAGCGGCTGAAGAAAATCGAAGCCGAATGCATTAAAATAATCTGAAAATTTAAAAGCCGATCCCATAGGATCAATTGCTTTTACCGTACCGGAAAAAATAAAAACTGCACCGGTGATAATTCTTAATATTATCATGGCAATTTTCATCTCAGATCAGTTTTCTGGCTGTCAAAAGACTTATAATTTTCATAAATATTTCATCTACAGGTAGCATTTGCCCTTTGCTGCCGCAGTCAACAACTGCCATTGCAGGATCTTCAGCAGCAATCCTGAGATACATTTCACGAACCTTCATTTGAAAAGAAAGATTACTTTCATGAATATCATTTTGTCCGTTAAGATACTTTCTGTCTTCCCCTATGCGGGTATCAGCAAGTTTATTTTTTATAAAGTTCTGCGGAACATCAAGAAATATGTTAATATCGGGTTGCGGGATAGCAAAATAACCGAACTCAAGTTCAAGAATCCATTTTTTTAGTTCTTGCTGTTTACTGATATCATTTAATTTAGCACACTGGTAGGCTATATTTGAATATGTGTAACGGTCGAGCAGAACTGTTTTTCCGTTCTCAAGCCACGATTTAATCATCTCTGATGCATCTTTCCTGTCGCCAGCATACAGCATTGCTACCAGGTAAGGGTCAACTTCACTGAGAGACCCGAATTCTCCTCTTAGAAACCGGGCAATAAGTTCTCCAAACCATGGAGTATCAGTACGCGGAAAATGGAGGTATTCACATTGCTGATTCCTCTTTTCAAAAAAATCTTTCAGGAGTTTTATCTGTGTCGATTTTCCCGAACCGTCAAGTCCTTCTATCACCAGTAATTTCATCCGGATAACTTTATGTGCAAATATAATAATGCGGTACGAATACCGGAAAGAGAAAAAGTCATTAATAACTTCTTTTTATCTCAGGTTTTAATTTTTTCAACTGCTGTATGCGTATAAATGATTATTTATTTGGGTATTACCGGCAGGCAGAAGATAAATTATCTGTGAACTGAAAACTCTGAGATAAATTTAAAAACTATAAAATGTTTTAACTTTGAGAAATTATTACAGAGCAATGCTGCATAAACAGAAGCATATAAATGCAAATGGGAGGTTAATTGACTTTCAGGAGCCTAAAATAATGGGCATAATTAATGTAACCCCGGATTCGTTTTTTAAGGGAAGCCGCCATACTGCTGAGAGTGAAATTGTGGAGACAGCCGGAAGGATGCTTGATGAGGGGGCTGATTTTCTTGATGTTGGAGGTTATTCGTCGAGACCGGGAGCAAAAGATGTGCCGGTGGAAGAAGAAAAAGCAAGGGTGCTGCCTGCCATTAAACTTATTTCAGATAATTTTCCTGATGCAGTTGTTTCAGTTGATACATTTCGCGCTGAGATAGCCCGTGAATCCGTAGAAAAATATGGTGCAAACATAATAAATGATATATCAGGCGGAGAAGCTGACAGGGAAATGTTTCAGGTTGTGGCACAATTAAATGTGCCGTATATTCTTATGCATATGCAGGGTACCCCCGGTACAATGCAGATAAATCCTGTATATAATGATGTTGTTGCCGATATTTTAATGTGGTTTGGAGAGAGAATAACAAGGCTTCAGATGATGGGAGTAAAAGATATTGTAATAGATCCGGGTTTTGGGTTTGGTAAAACTATTGAACATAATTTTGAGCTTCTGCGGAGATTGTCAGAGTTCAGAATTGCAGGCCTTCCGGTTATGGCAGGTTTGTCGAGAAAATCAATGATATGGAAAACACTTGAAATTTCTCCTGATGAAGCCCTTAACGGAACATCTGCTCTGAATATGGTTGCTCTGATTAACGGTGCCGACATTTTGAGAGTTCATGATGTAAAAGAAGCAACACAGGTTCGTGATTTATTTCTTAAACTGGCATATAGTAAAAACAAATTAAAAAGTAATTAAACAGAATGCCCTTTAAAATAACAGTTTTAGATATTATTGATATCTTTCTTGTTGCCTTTCTGCTGTATCAGCTTTACCGGCTGATAAAAGGAACACCTGCTATTAGCATATTTATAGCTGTCTTTTTTATTTACTTGTTCTGGCTGCTGGTGAAGTTTCTGAACCTTGAACTCATCAGCACTCTCCTTGGACAGGTTATTGGGGTTGGAGTGATTGCATTGATTATAGTGTTTCAGCAGGAAATAAGACGATTTCTGATATATCTTGGGAACAGATATGTAAGCAGTAATAGATTTCCTGTTGGAAAATTCCTTTTTCCTTCATTAAATAGTAAAACAAGTCACAGAAATATTGAAGAGATTTTAAGAGCTGTAGTTTATCTTTCGGAACATAAAACAGGCGCACTTATCGTTATAGCACGTACCAGCATTCTTGACACATATTCAGAAGGGGGAGAGAAAATAAATTCGATAATCAGTGCAAGGCTTATTGAAACAATTTTTGCAAAAAACACGCCTTTGCATGATGGTGCAATTCTTATTGAAAATGGTAAAATTACAGCAGCAGGATGTCCTTTGCCAATAACGGAACAGGTAAATATTGAGGCGGAATACGGGATGCGGCATAGAGCTGCAATTGGGATATCTGAACATACTGATGCTTTGGTTTTAGTAGTGTCTGAAGAGACGGGGTTAATAAGCGTTGCTGAGGGAGGAAAAATAAGGAGAAACATTTCGGCCAACGAATTACGTATGATTCTCTCAAGAGAAAAATTATAGCTGACATGCGCAGATGTCAGTTCCCATATGTATTTATTGCCTGTATTTGATCACAAGATTTACCACCCGGTCATAGATATAATAACACGGATTATCACACTGTGATTTCTCATATTTTAATCTGGGGTAAGCAGTATCAACCGCAACATATCTTATTCCTTTACTGTCAGTATATGTGGCAGTTATTGTATACTTTTTGTTAAGCGCAACATCTACTTCCCATTTGTTGCCATTTACATAATATTCATAACGAAGAATATTATCTTCAAGGTTTCCTTCATATATTCTGACAATTGCTGGGGGTGAAAAGCCGCCTGACAGGTTGTTGTCAAGTCGGATAAGCAGGGTTGCATATTCTGGTTCTGTATCGAAGCAATCGTTACAGTCAATGAAAATGGGATTTTCGTCACATGAAAAAATAATTATAAAAATTAGCATTAAGATGTATGGGAGTAATTTGTTCATTTTTCTGTCAGTACCATTTTATTGATTTTCCCGGAGCCCTGACCTTGTTAAAGTACAATGTATAACCTGCACCGGCTTTAAGCCATAGAGGACCAATCCTGTAAAAGGGAGTTTTAAAATATTCCAGATCAATTTTAATAATAAAATTTCCCTTTGACCATTTAATTCCGGTTGACGGAATTACCTTGAACTTATTTCCCGGCACAACTGAAGTGCCTTTTAGTTTATTGCTGAAATAGTATCCTGAAGAGAGAGAGAAAGTATATATCCAGTTTCCTCTCATAGGGTAGTCGGTAAGCTTATAATCTTTAAAGGCTCCCAGAAAAGTAAAAAAACTTTTATCCATGTACTGATAATAAAGCTCCTCTGATTCTTTCATCAGAACTCTGGTATAGGTTGGTTTAAAATCCAGACCTGTATAGAATCCGAAATTACTTAAAGGTTCTTTGAATCCAACTGAAATTCCTGAAAAATAATCGTGGAGATTGAATTTAATATTTGTTGAAATATTTACCTGGTCAAATCCCTTATGAACTGTCCGGGGAATATGATATCTGGAAAGAAGATCGGTAAGTTCTTTTCTTCCGTATGATATTGCCACTGAATAGGGGCTTATTGTATAACTACTGGTTTCTGAGGAATTCCATTTTTCACCTTTTCGGAGCAGATATTCAGTTGCAGCTTTATGATTTGACATTATACAGAGGTCGAGAGCGTTGTAGCCATAATTATTTGTTTCATATATATTTACGAATCGTTTTATCAATAATTCCATTATAACGGTATCGCCGTTTTGTGCGGCAATAAGGAACGGGTTAAAGCCTTCTCTGTCTTTTTCTGATGGGTCAGCGCCGTTTTGCATAAGAAGGTCAGCTATGCCGGCATATCCGGCCCATACTGCTGCCATCAAAGGCGTAGTACCCTCATTGTCTTTTGCATATACGGGTGCCTCATAGTATAAAAGCAGATCAACCATTGAGAAAAAGCCATAGGCAGATGCATAGTGGAGCGGTGTTGCTCCATGTCTGTCCTTTATGTTTAAATTGGCTCCTGCTCTGGCGAGAATTTCTGCAATTTCCATATTATTTTTTTTTACAGCAATGTGGATTGGAGATTCTGAATAGCTTGAAAGGACATCCATGTTGGGTTTATATTCCAGCAAAACTCTCACCGCCTCTGCCTTATCATTGCCAACTGCAAAATGCAATGCGGTAGCTCCGTCAGAAGTGGTTACATTCACATCTGCCCCGTTTTTTATAAGCCATCTTATCTGATTTACATGACCTTCGGCAGAAGCCGTAAGAAGTGCAAAATTCAGATTATATTCAACATCAGGTCCCCTGAGTAAATATTCCAGACTTAAAGTATCATCCTCATCCTGTATATTTTCCGGTTCCTGGCAGGCTAATGTGTAATTAACAACGGTAAAAACCACTGCAAGCGATATTATCCGATATTTTGAAAATATTACCGGCATAATGCAAAATTATTATTTTACCTTAATATGTATATAAAAAACTTTTATCATGAAAGTTTTTTCTGACAGGCACAATTATTTTATATTTTTGTTGCAGCTATCCTATGGCATTGAAGAAAATTGCAAAAATATTCTTTTTTGTTTTTCTAGTATTTCTGGTATTTCTGGCAGGAAATGGCCCTGAAGCCACAGAAAGAAATGATTATTTTACCGGAAAACTTGTACCCGGTAATATAAGGCTTACCAATGAACTTTCTGATTCTCCTGAATTTACGGACTTTGAACGGGTTGTAAAAAATTTTCTCAAAAGATGGGAAATTGTAGGTGCTTCGGTAGCAGTTGCAAAGGACGGAAAATTGATTTATGCAAAAGGATTTGGTTATGCCGACAGCACTTCCGGGGAACCAGTCCAGCCTTACAGCAGGCTCAGAATAGCAAGTATTTCAAAACTTATTACTGCTGTGGCAATAATGAAGCTTCAGGAAGAGGGAAGATTATCAGTTCACGACAGGGTGTTTGGACCTGACGGAATTCTTAATGACCCGTTTTACAGCAATCCTAAGGATAAAAGAGTATACAGCATAACAGTTGCACATTTACTGGCACATGAAGGCGGATGGACAACAAGATACGGCGACCAGATGTTTATGCCTCAGGTAATTGCTGAAGCTATGGGTGTACCTTTGCCGGTTGATACGAAAACAATAGTACGTTTTGCTTTGAACAAAAATCTTCATTTTACTCCTGGCACAGGCCGTTCATATTCAAACCTCGGTTATGCAATTCTTGGTCTTGTAATAGAAAAAGTATCGGGCATGTCATATAGTGAATATTGCAGGAAACATGTGCTTGAACCTTGTGGCATATATGACATGTTTTTAGCCCGTAACCTGAAAAATGAAAAAGTACCTTATGAGGTATCTTATTATGAACCACCCGATGCTGTACTTAAACCTTCAGTTTATGGAACAGGTGAATTACTTCCTGCATCTTACGGAGGCAACGATATTGAAGCTCTTGGTGCGGCAGGTGCATGGGTAGCTACTGCACCCGACCTTCTAAAACTAATTTTACATGTTGACGGTTTTGATACAAGAAAAGATATTCTTGACAGTGAATCAATACAATTCATGACTGATTCCCGCAACGGTTATGCACCTCTGGGGTGGAAGGCAACAGTTTACGATGGCACCTGGTGGAGGACAGGCTCATTCCCCGGTACCGCGGGAATGGCAAAACGACAACCCGACGGATTAGCATGGGTGATTCTGCTTAACACAAGTACATGGAATGGTCCTGAAATTTCAACGGAAATCAATTATTTTATGACAAGGGCTTTGTCTCATATCCGGAAATGGCCCGGGCATGATTTGTTCAATTATTCTGTGCAGACCCCTCTATCAGAAGATGTAAGCATATTTTAATCTGTCAGCTATGTGCTTCACTGTAAATGTTAATCTTGTAAGAGAGGAACTCGAGGAAAGATATAATGCCACACTGAACGATCCTGAAAAATACAGGCCGAGCTATTATTATCACGCTTTTTCGCTGCCGCTATTACCTGTAATAAGGTCGGATAACCGTAAACTCCTTGACCTTATGAACTGGGGATTAATCCCTTCGTGGATAAAAAATAAAGAAGATGCAGATGAAATCAGGCTCAAGACATTTAATGCCAGAGCAGAAACTGTTAATGTAAAACCTTCATTTGCAGAATCATTTAAATCAAGGAGATGTATTTTTCCTGTACGGGGCTTTTTTGAATGGCAGCATATCGGCGACAGAAAGATCCCCTGGTATATCTTCCGGACTGATAAGGATATAATGTCTCTTGCCGGCTTATGGTCAGAATGGACCGACAGAAATACTGGGGAGGTTATTAAAACTTTTACAGTCATTACTACTGAGGCTAATGAAATGATGGCCAGAATACACAACTCCAGAAAACGAATGCCTGTAATTCTTGATAAATCATCAGAAGAAATATGGCTCGACAAAAACATTCCTGCAGAAAAAGCAGTCGGCATACTCAAACCTTGCGATGTAAAAATTCTTAATGCTTATACAATCAGTAGCCTGATTAACAGAAAAGATATTGACAAAAATACTCCTGAACTGATCAGGCCTTTTAATTACAATATTCCCAAAACACAGATTTAAGTTCCATTATCTAGTCCTGTAACTGCCATTGAGGTACGAAATGATAAGTGATTGTACCTGTCTGATTCTTTGCAGTTGCAGCATTGGAAGTAAAACGTGAAGATAAAGCAGAAATCACAGCAGTTTCAGTAAGACATGGATCAGTAGTTGTACTTTCAGCCGGAATTACCGACGCTTTTACAACCTGACCACGGGGACTTACTTCAATCACAAGAGTAACTTTTCCTCCACCTTCGCATTTATAAATAGGTAAAGGAAGATATACATGTGTTCTCCCGGGCAGGTTGTAATAAATTCTGGTTGGCCCGCTGTAGCGGGCAGCCATCTCATTTGATTTCCTCATCTTTTCTTCATCCTCCTTTTCTTTCTCCAGATCAACTCCATCATTTTGCCGGCTTGCCTTAAGACGTTTTTGCTCGTCAATATAATTGTCTGGGCCGAGAAGCCCGTTTTTTATCATCTCTTCCTTTACTTTGTCAATATAATCATCCTGATTAATTTTAATATCAGGCTTTTCTGCAAGATTTCTTGCTATGTTAAGAATTTCCTGATCATATTTCTGGCTTTCATCTGAACCATTGCTTGTTTTATTCTGCATTATTTTCAGATAATCAGGAATTTCTATCTCGGCAAGCAGGATTTCATATTCCCGCTTTAAACTCTTTATGTCAAGAGAACTAATTTTTACACTCATGAAAATTATTCCCGCAATCAGATGAATAATTATTGCGCCAAGAAATCCGACCAGTTTCCCCTTTTTCTCCATAATTCTGTGCGAAATTATAAATTATTACATTTACAGGTCAGTATTTATGTCAAATTAAAATAAAAGATGCCTGTTGAAATTATTTTGAATCAGATTCTGATACTTGCTATTGTTGCTGTTACCGGTGTAATTGCTTCATGGTGTAAGGTAATCAACGAAGTCACAAAAGATTTTATAGCCCAGATTATATTTAATGTCACCCTCCCTTCAATGCTTTTAACTAATTTCAGCAGGCTTGATTTAACACCTCGGCTTCTGTCGAACAGCCTTCAGTTTTTGATTCTTGCAGTAATTGTACATTTTTTTATGCTTTTTACCGGATGGTTTACTTCAAAAATCATGCGGATGAAAAGTGAGGACTCAGCAATTTTCAAGATTCACAGCATGATGGGCAATGTTATCTATCTTGGCTTTCCAGTGATTTACTCTATTTACGGACAGGAGGGTCTCCTGTATGCCAGTCTTTTTACAATTGTTTCAAATGTACTGATGTGGACTGTGGGAGTGATGATTATTACAAATAATAAGAAAATACCTGCTTCAGAACAGTTAAAACATATTCTTAATCCGAATACAATAGCAATTATTTTAGGGTTCATTCTGTTTTTGCTGAATATAAAACTGCCAAGGCTGATACTCGAGTCAATAGGCGGCCTTGGAAGTACAAATACTTATTTATCAATGATCTATATAGGAGCACTGCTCTGGTATGCCAGAGTGGGGGCACTTCTGAAAAACAAAAATATTTATATTCTTTCTTTTAACCGGCTGATTCTTGTACCGCTTATTTTAACCGGACTCTTCTTTGTTGCAGTGAACACAGGTGTCATTAACCCCGATAAAATGGTACTTTCAGTATTAATACTTGAGTCGGCAATGCCATGCATGGTGAATGTTGTAATTATAGTAAAAATTCTCGGAATAGATAATACACCCGCAGTTGCAAATGTGTTCTTAACTACTCTTCTAAGCATTCTGACCCTTCCCTTAATTTTAATTTGTCTTCGTTTAATACAGTGATAAACTTTAAAACATTCTGAATGTATGAGTAAACATGCAGTTATTTCACAGCTGATTGACAGATGGAGTCCTTATTCCTTTTCTCCGGTTCCTGTTGAAGAAGAAAAGTTATTGAGTCTATTTGAAGCTGCCCGGCTGGCACCTTCATCAATGAATGAACAGCCCTGGCTTTTTGTATTTACAACAAGAAATGAAGAAAAATTTTTTAAAATATTTCTGGATTTTCTCTATGAAGGCAATAGAATATGGGCTGTTAATGCCCCGGTTCTGACGATAGTGATGGCAAGAACCAGGTTATTAAGGAATAATGTTGTAAACAGACATGCATTTTATGATACAGGTATGGCTGTTGGCAATCTGCTGGCACAGGCTACCTCACTTGGATTATTTGTCCATCAGATGGGAGGTTTTGATGTTGATGCGGTGAAGAATCATTTCAGGACAGGTGATTTACTGGAGCCTCTGGTAATAATGGCAATTGGTTATTACGGTGATGGGAAAGGGTTAAATGAGGAGATTAGCCAGCGCGACAGGGCAAGAAGACCCAGAAAACAGCTGTATGAATTTGTATTCAGAAATGAAATTGGCACCTCTCCGTTTTCCGGTGATTTAAAAAACAGCTGAAAGCCTGAAATTAAGGCTTCTTCCTGTTAAATAATCAGGTATTGCAAATTGCCTTGAACGGCCGCTCTGGTTATTAACTGTTTTTATCCAGAAATATGAAACAGTGTTGTTGATATCCAGAAGATTATATATTTCTATGCCTGCAATCAGTTCTTTTATGCCTGTAAAGGGGTTACTGAATACTTTATTCATACCGAGGTCAACCCTCCGGTAGGCAGGAAGCCTGTGATACTGATCGTAACGGTTATTGAACGGAGAAATTACAGGCATACCCGTAATGTAAGAAATATTAATATGAGCCCTGTAACTGGGATAGTTAGGAAGATAATCCTGAAAGAAAATATTCAGGTTTATTGTCTGGTCGGATGGAGAAGGGCACATTCCTTCAATGAATTCCGGAATTCTCAGCCGTGAATCCATCAGCGAAAGAGAGAACCACGATTCTGCTCCCGATACGAATTCTCCGTTAAGTCTGAGATCAATTCCTCTGCTGTAACCGGAAGCGAGATTATCACCCTCATAGATTATTCTAACATTATCGAGGCGGTAAGGAATAATATTTCTAAGAATTTTATTAAAGAGTTCAGCTGTAAATCTGAAGGGCCGTTCCCACGCAATGAAATCATATGACATACCGGTCAGGGTGTGGAATGATTTCTGTGTGTTGATGTTACTGTTTAACCTTCCGTCAGGAAACCGCATCTCCCTGTAAAAAGGCATCTGATAATATGCACCGGAAGCTATCCATACCGAAATTTTTTCAGGGGTTTCTACCTTTGCTGATATGCGCGGACATGCAAAAATTTCTGATGTGAATGAATTATAAACTGTTCTTGTGCCACCGGTAAGAATGATTTTCTTATAACGGGTTTTTATTATTCCCTGAATCTCGCCATATAATTCTCCGATTAATCTGTCAATTGAATTTTCACCTTTTATCAGTGAATTTAATATCAGTCCGTTAGAGGTATGGTATGGTATTGAAAACCCTGCTGAGTCAACCATTTTCCATTCCCTAATGTTATCGTTGATTGTTTCATTTTTTATTTTCAATCCCCATCTGAAAGTGAGATTTTCTTTCCAGCTTTCTCCTTTATAACAGGCCGATAGTATACCGGCATTTATATTGTTCCGTGCATGGGAGAGAAAACTCCCGATGCCGATGTTCATGGTTGTGTCAGTAAAATTTTCCGAGCCACTGTTTTTATCAAGTGTATTAAGGCTGTAATAACCGCGTATATCAAAACTTTCCCTTTCGCCTGTTCCGAAATATGACAGAATGAATTTGTGCATTGATCCTAACCCTGAATAGTTCCATGTCAATGCACTATTCCATGCTTCATATCTGTCTTTTTCCCTTCCTTCAAAAAGTACATATAACCTGTAGGCTTCCGTTTCGTTTCCGAATTTACTCTCCCTGCTGGTAGGTATATAATTATAGGTATTGGATGAGTATGAACCAAACAGTGATAATTCGGATCTTTTTCCTGTTTTTATTGTAACCATGTTCTGTACATCAGCGAAAACTGGTTGATAGTTGCCTTTTGCCTCAAGTGTTTTCAGCATCAGGCGGCTCGATTTATACCTTATTCCTGATAACCATGTTATTTTTCCTCCTAAACAGCTCCCTTCATAATGTGCAGAACTCACAAGCAACCCTCCTGAAACTGACCCTCTGTTTTCCGAAGGCCTCTTGTATGTGATATCCAGTACCGATGACATTTTATCACCGTATACAGAGCTGAAACCCCCTGAAGAAAATGTAACTGAAGATACCAGATCAGGATTGATAAAGCTAAGTCCTTCCTGCTGCCCCGACCTAATAAGAAAAGGCCGGAAGATTTCAATATCATTTACATAAACAAGATTTTCATCGAAGTTACCTCCCCTTACTGAGTACCCACTGCTCAGTTCATTGTTTGAAGAAACTCCGGGCAGTGTTTTAAGGATAGTCTCAAAACTTCCTGAAGCTGAAGGAATAAAACTGAACTCTTTTGGCGATAATTTAATTTCCCCGACTGCAGTTGTTTTTATTCTGCCTGTTACTGTTACTTGACTTAGGTCAGTTGTTTTTTCAGTTAAAATTATTTCTCCAATATTAACATCCATGTCACAAACAGTTACAATACTTTCCGGCTTGTAACCTGTCATTGAAATGTTAATCTGATGTTCTCTGCCATCCCGGGGAATATTTATTGAGAAAAATCCTTTACTGTCGGTATATGTTCCTGTTGTATTACCGCTTATTGTTACGGCTGCATTTTCAACTGGCAAACCCGTAGTGTCTTTGACTGCCCCTCTGATAGTAATCAACTCCTGTGAAAAAGAGAAACTGCCCTGCAAAAAGAACCACACCGCAAAAAATGCAGTAAAAAATATTCTCGAAATGCCGTTCATTTATTCCTGTCCGCTGACGGAGTTTTTATTTTTTAGCTTTTTTTGTGATTTTTCGTTACGGAGAAGGCCGCTTTTAATTCCGCTGAAGAATTTAGCCCATGCAAAAGGATTGAGGATATTGTTTACGGGATACTGGTTGCGGGTCATTATTGCATCGGCATTTTGCTGCATAGCCATTCTGAAGCCTGCTTCAGGAGAGACCCTGTATGCACCGGCATTATCTATACTCTGCTGTATTGAAGCAAGATTCTCATACATATAAAGTATTTCAGGTTTTACAACAGGCTTATTGGCAAGAAATTCCCTCTTGAATTCATCATAGGTCTTCCATGGTAAAACATTTATGCCTCCGATTGAAATTGTATCTGAAATAAGAGTAATATCTTTCTTGAAAATACGTCCGTCAAAATCTGCAGGTATTTCAAATAAATATTTTTTATACCCTAGTGCGCTGACAATAATTGTATCACCCGGGATAGATATTATTGAGTATATACCATTAAATTCACTGGTTGTGACTCTCCTTAGTTTCTGTGAAATTACTCCCGCATTATGAACCGGACGGTTTTCGCTGTCGGTAACAATACCACTTGCCTGAATAAGTCTCTTTCTTTCCTCTACCTGTCCGGAAAGAGAAGAGATTGCCAGCACAATTAACAAACCGGTAAGCAGAACCCTGTTCAAAAAATTTTTCTTTTAAAACGAAATTTATCTTAAATGAGTCTGTAAAGTAAGCAATAATGATTTTATTGCAGAAACATTTAACTTAATTTTAAGAAATCTCATAATACACCCCTGAAATATATTCACATGTTTTTTTGTGACAAAAATCGTTCCATGGTCGGTTAAAATTGGTTATTATTACGTTTTTGTAAAAAAAAGATATTTTATGCAGAAACTATTGCTACTTGGAGACGAAGCTATTGCACAGGCAGCAATTGATGCGGGGATAAGCGGCATGTATGCATATCCCGGAACTCCTTCGACCGAGATAATGGAATATATTCAAAGGTCTCATACAGCGGCCATGGAAGGAATTGTATGCAAATGGTCGTCGAATGAAAAGACTGCTATGGAAAGTGCACTTGGCATGTCATACGCGGGGAAAAGAGCTTTGGCTGCCATGAAGCATGTCGGACTTAACGTCGCTGCCGATGCCTTCATCAATTCAGCTATTACCGGTGTGAACGGCGGCCTGGTGATAGTTGCAGCCGACGACCCCTCAATGCATTCCTCACAGAATGAGCAGGATTCAAGATTTTATGGGAAATTTGCTTTTGTTCCGGTATTTGAACCTTCAAACCAGCAGGAGGCTTATGACATGGTGTTCGACGCTTTTGAAATGTCTGAAAAATACAGTGTTCCGGTGCTTATGAGAATTACAACCCGCCTGGCTCACTCAAGAGCATCAATAACAACCATAAATCCACTGCCTCAGAAAAATTTCAGCCTGCCATCCGATTCAAAAAGATTTATCCTTATGCCTGCAATAGCCAGAGAAAGATTCAAAACAGTTCTTGATAATTACGAAAAGTTTCCTCTTGAAAACAGACTTGAAAAATACAATTCCTTCAGAGATTCCACCTACAGGCGTTTGGGAATCATTGCCTGCGGAATAGCTTATAATTATCTGATGGAAAATTTTTTTGCCAAGGAATTGTCATTTCCTGTTCTTAAAATTACAACATATCCCTTTTCAAGGGACATTATTAATGATATAAAATACAGATGCAAAGAAATCCTTGTACTTGAAGAAGGGTACCCTTTTGTTGAGGAACTTCTCAGAGGATTACCTGATGAGGATAAAAAAATATATGGAAGAATGGACGGGGCTTTGCCACGCACCGGTGAACTTAACCCTGATATAGTAGCATCGGCACTTGGAATAAAAGTTAAAAAAGTCTTGAGTCCACCGGCAATTGTAAAGAACAGACCACCCTCTTTCTGCAAGGGATGCGGCCATGCCGATATGTTCAATGCAGTAAAGGAAGCAATAGAACCTTATCATTTAAAGGGGGTTTTTTCAGATATAGGATGCTATACACTTGCAGCCCTCCCGCCATATAATTGTATTAATTCCTGTGTCGAAATGGGCGCCTCAGTTACTATGGCTGTCGGAGCAGCTGATGCCGGACTTTTCCCTTCTGTGGCTGTTATAGGCGACTCAACCTTCACCCACTCAGGAATGCCGGGCTTGCTCGATGCAGTTGCCAAAAAATCTCCTGTTACAATAATCATTGCCGATAACATGACCACAGGGATGACCGGCGGACAGGAATCTAATGCAACGGGAAGACTTGAAAATATTTGTACAGGAATAGGTGTTGCACCTGAACATGTAAGAACAATAGTTCCTTTACGTAAAAATCACGAAGAAAATGTACGTATAATGAGAGAGGAGTTTGAATTCAGAGGGCCTTCGGTAATAATAGCCTCTCGCGAATGTATTCAGACGGCCTCAAGAAGAAAAAAAGATGGGAAAACTGAACATCAAAATGAGTCTGAAAATGAAAACTGATATAATTTTGGCAGGTGTGGGAGGACAGGGTATACTCTCTATTGCGGCAGTTATAGGTTTTGCGGCTGTTGAAAATAACCTTTATCTAAAACAGTCGGAGGTTCATGGAATGAGCCAGCGTGGCGGTGATGTGCAGTCACACATGAGACTTTCCGGTGAGCCTGTTTTTTCCGATCTTATCCCTTATGGAAATGCAGATTTAATAATAGCTGTGGAACCTATGGAAGCCCTTCGCCACCTTCCGTGGCTTTCTGATAATGGCTGGCTGGTAGTAAATTCAAATCCATATATAAATATTCCCGACTATCCGCCGGTAGAAGATTTAATTAAGGAAATCATGAAAATAAAGAACAGTATATTGATTGATGCTGATACAGTAGCAAAGGATTGTGGCTCAGTCAAATCAGCTAATATGGTCATTCTTGGTGCTTCTTCTCCTCATCTTGATCTCCCATGCGAAAGTCTTGAAAACGGAATCCGCAGATTGTTTGCATCAAAAGGAGAAAAGATTGTGGAATTAAATCTAAAAGCTTTCAGAGCAGGCAGGAGTTTTTCAGGTTCTTCCAATAAACTGGCATAAACGGCTAAACCATAAAGCTGAGGATCAATAAAAAAGGGATGAATCATTTTGATCCATCCCTTTTTTCCGAAGAAATGCAGCTTATTACACCAAATGCCTGTTCAACTTGAGGTTTGGCGTTCAGGCTTCCGATTTTGCCCTGCTCAGAGGAAGCAGTTCATTGGCAACAATTTCTGTAATGTACTTTGTCACTCCTGTCTTGTCCTCATAGCTCCGGTACGAAATCCTTCCTTCAAGGCATATCTGACCTCCTTTCTTCAGATATTTTGAAGCAAAGTCAGCAAGCGCATTCCATACTACTATGTTATGCCATGTGGTTTCGGTTATTTTCTGACCTTCACCATTTTTAAAAGTGTCACTTGTGGCAACAGTAAACTTTGCGATTTTCTTTCCGCTTTCAAGCGTTCTCATTTCGGGATCATGGCCAAGATTGCCGATTAACGTTACCCTGTTCTTAAGTTTGTTCATGACTTTAAATTTTAAGTTAGACATTAAATTTATTTCATAGCAAACTTAAACCATGATTTTAAGGTGTATCGGTTAATAAATATTTATAGACGTTTAAAAGATATTTATAATCGTTTCTATCCGTTTGTAAACGTTTTTTTATATCTTTATCAAAACTTTGCAGCTGTGGAAAGGAAATGTCTCGATTGTGGCAGTGTCATTCACGGACGCTCCGACAAGAAATTCTGCTCTGACCAGTGCCGGAACAATTACAACAACAGATTAAACCGTGACAGCAATAATTATGTAAGAAATGTTCACGGGTTGCTGAGGAAAAACAGAAGAATTCTCTGTGACCTTTTTAATGAAGGGAAAAGGGTGCTTCATAAAGACGCACTTTTTGCACTAGGTTACAATTTTAATTTTTTCACGCACATCATTCAGACTAAGGATGGTGTGAAATATCATTATTGCTTTGAATATGGTTACAGGGAAAAAGATGATGAATACATTGAACTGAAGCAAAATCTTCAGTATCTTGAATATCTGTAGATTGGTGTTTTATTCTCTTTTAAATTCCACGTCCGGGTCTGACTGCCGGAGGTTTGAATGCTGAGAGTGGCACAACTATTCCCTCATAGCTCACCGATTGTATATAAGGATTATTTATTGATGCTGAACAATACCCGTTTGTTCCAAGAGTGATATATATGTCAAATTTATCATTATTTTTAGTTAATGCCTCAATCTGGATATTGTACAGCCCTTTGATTTCATCGCTTTTCATTATATATTTTCCGGTACGGCCGTTAAAGTTTATACCTGTTATTTTTCTTGTACCAAAAGAGGGGCCGAGATAGGCAAGGCTTACAGAGACAATTTCACCATTTACTATTATGAAATTGTTTCTGGGGACAATTTCCATCATTCTTCCGTTAATCGGAATGATTTTGTCCATTTTCATTACATACTGGCGCGATTCAATTGCCTTCCTGATTGCCATCTGCTCAGCAATCTTCCGTTCTTTTCTGGCCTCCGACCTTAATGAGCCTGCTTCTTTTGATACAGAACAGGCTGTTGCAAATGCAAGTATAAATATTGAAATATAATGGAGCTTTATCATCAGATATTTGTTTAAATCTTACAGTGAAAAGCTTCAAATACCGTGCCGTATTGCTTTATTTTTCCATTTGCTTTGTTAATGATAATATGTCCAATAAAAACAACGGGGAAATCGATCATTGTGCCCAGAGTTGCTATGAGGCCAGTAAAGTCAAAATTCTCATCAAAGGTGTATTCACTGTCTCTTTTTCGAATGGTAAAGGATTAATATCCTCCATGAAAATTTTTATACAGAGTAAAGTTCTGAAAATAACTTCTTGATTGTCCTTTTGTTCAGGGTTGAACATGGGCTCATAAACACCGTAATCATGAAAATATTTGACCTTTATGCAACCTTTTTATACAATATTGCGTTATTATAACAGTTTATTAAATATTAAAGTTGAACATTAAAAGCTGAATTATGAAAAAGACTATTATTTTTATTTTTGTTTCGTTAATGGCAATTCCGGCTTTTCCCCAGAAGTTTGGTATCAAAGCCGGTGCTGCAACTACATCCGTTCCGGAATATAATCTGACAAGCGGAACGTCTTATAATATAGAAGCATTGAAAGATGCTGCATGGGGTTTTCATGCAGGTGTTTTTCTGAGATTGACATTGCTTGGTATTTATCTGCAACCAGAAGTAGTTTTTGCCACAAACACTTATGAATATAATGTCACAGTGGCTACTGCACCTGCTGTCCTTAAAAAGCAAACATTCAACAGGCTTGATGTCCCGGTGCTTTTAGGGTTTAAACTTGGTCCTCTCAGAATAAACGCAGGGCCGGCAGCATCAGTTCAGATAGGGTCTCCAAAAGCACTTATAGATAATCCTGATTTTGAAAGTTTGTATAAAAGTGCCACATTTGGATACCAGGCTGGCATAGGAATAGATATTCTTAAAAAGCTGACCCTCGATGCAAGATATGGAGGCAGCTTAAGTGGTAAATTCGGAGATGCAGTCACTATTGGAGGTCAGACCTTCAAACTCGACCAGCGTCAGCCTTCAATTATACTAAGTGTGGGTCTTATGTTCTGAATGAACATCATTTATACTTATAAAACTCTCCATTTACGGAGAGTTTTTTTATTTTTACACAGTAATCTGTTTTTATTATTGAAGTATGGCAGGAATGACAGAAATGGGATTTTCATGGGTACAATTCATTATTACAGGATTGTACTTCATTACAGTCCTTTTTGTCTGCTTTATGATAATTTTTGAAAACAGGGCACCTGTAAAAACTCTCTCATGGGTCATGGTGGTGCTTCTTGTACCAGTCATTGGCATAATCTTTTATCTTTTTTTCGGACAGAATTACCGGAAACAGAAAATATTCTCAAGAAAAAGTGTTCTTGACATGGAGCAGTTAAGCAATATAGCTGCCTTCCAGGTAAAAACACTGCCCGAAAGACTCTCCTCGGCAAGTGAAAAGATCAGGGAAAAGGAGCATCTGATAAAACTTATGCTTAACAACAGTAAGTCTGCTCTTACTGAATACAATAAAGTAGATATCCTGCTCGATGGTGTTGAAACGTTCCCTTCAATGTTTGATGCAATAGCTGAAGCAAAATCATTTATCAACCTTGAATTTTACAGGCTTGAATCAGATATTCTCGGAATGAAGTTTTGTGATGCTCTTATAGGCAAAGCACGTGAAGGAGTTAAGGTAAGAGTCATTTTTGATGATGTCGGAAGCTGGAGCCTGAGCGGAAAGGTAATAAAAAGAATGCAGCAGAATGGGGTGGAAATCTACCCGTTTATGCCGGTAAGATTTCCATGGCTTACAAACAAGATAAATTACCGGAATCATAGAAAAATTCTTGTTGTTGATGGTATAAAGGGATATGTCGGGGGTCTTAACATTGCCGATAAATATCTTCACGGACACCGCGAAATTGGTAACTGGCGCGATACTCATCTTCTTATAAGAGGTGAAGCTGTGACTGCCCTGAATAATGTTTTTATGGTCGACTGGTACTTTGTGAGTGATATACTTCTTACTGAAGAAAATTCAGTTGCTGAAGACCGTAAAATTACCGACAGATGCTGGGTACAGGTCGCTTCAAGCGGACCCGATTCCGACTGGGCAAACATAATGCAGGTATTCTTTTCGGCTATCGCTACCGCACGCAAATACATATACCTTTGCACCCCTTACTTCTCACCCGACGAAACAATCCTTAATGCCCTCCTTACTGCATCCCTTTCAGGAGTAGACGTAAGACTTATCCTGCCAGGCAAATCCGATTCACCGGTTGCATACTGGAATACAAGATCATACATAAGCGAAATGATGGAGGCAGGAATTAAAATTTATCTGTATAACGACGGCTTCAACCATTCAAAATATCTTCTGGTAGACGATGTTTTTGCTTCTGTCGGATCAGCAAATGTAGATATGAGAAGCTTTGACCTTAACTTCGAAATAGCTGCAATGATATATGATGAGGATTTTGCCGGCCGCCTGTTAAAGGTATTTCACAGCGATGTTGCCCGTAGCAGAGAGGTCGCCCCTGAAGAGTGGAATAACCGGAAAAGACTCGATAAATATAAAGAATCACTGGCACGTATTTTTGGACCACTTTACTAACCTGAAAATATTTAGCAGATGCTGGAAGAAGGAAAGGAATATTCTTTCTATGCCGAAAAAGAAGCCATAATCCCTGATGGCAAGGTCTACATGGTGCTGAAAGGCCCTGATAACCTCAGACACCTGCTTCATTTATTGCCTTATAAAGGCTATGGGATTAAAAAGGGAAGCAAAGTAATCTGCAAAGTGGACAGAATAAACTGCAGAGGGGAAATATTTCTTGAACCACGGCATCCTTACTATGAAGAAGGTAAAAAGTATAAATTCGAAATTGTTTCACAGGATATCAGAACTGATGACTTGGGAAATGAAATAAAAGTATTTTTGGTGAAAGATGTATTGGGAAATATTTTGCCAGTCCCTGTACCTGATGACGCTTCTGTTTTACGTGATAAATCATTTGTGCTCCTTACTGTAGAACGGATACATAAAGGGAAACCGGTTTTTCAGAAACCAGTTAAAGGAAAGGAATTCAAGGGACTTAGATATGGTAAAATTTATGTTTTTAAAGTTGAAAAAATTACTAAAGGACTTGATAATGCTGAATATTTTCTGCTCACCGACCCTTTTAACAACAGGCACACTATTTCAAAAAAATATTACGAACATTATAATATATGCCCGGGTACTTTAATCAAAGCCCGCATAATAAAGTATTCAGCAAAAAGCTCATGGAAGATAGAACCGGTAAATCCCTATTTCAAAGCAGGAGAAGTAATTGATCTTAAACTGAATTTTTTTGATTATCAACACTATGAACAATGCTATATTCTGTCGTTAAAGGATAATTACGGATTCATTCATTTTGTCCGTTCAAAGGAGCTGCCATCAGATATAAGAGTGAAGGCCCGGGTAAAAGGCATAAGAAAAGGGAAACCTGAACTCGTGCTTTTATAAACTAATTATCTTCGCTGCTCATGTTACAGGCTATCCAGAACCATATCACGGTAAATCCCATAAAATAGGGAAAAAATCTTACTAGAGTATAAAACAGTGAGTTATAGGCACTGTCAATCCATACCAGAGTTGCAAGTGAAATTGCTGCATAAATAATTGTTATCAGCCATCCGGTAATTGATACCGGCAGATAAACCCAGCCACTTTTTCTGAAATGAGCTTTCATAATCAGTAAAGTTATCTGTTTTGACTATTTATTTCCATAAAAGCATTTTCAGGGCAACCAGTATGAGAAATACACTGAAAATCTTTTTCAGGACGCTTTCTGAAAGGCCTATAGCTATTTTTGAGCCGAAGATTGACCCGACTATAAACGCCGCAGACAGAATAAGAGCGACTTTTATATCCACATGCCCGGCTTTATAATAATAATATGCTGCAACAATGCCTATAGGAGGAAGCATCATTGCCAGGCTTGTACCCTGGGCTTCATGCTGGCTGAATCCCATTATAAGCATCAGTGCTGGTATAACTATCAATCCACCGCCTATGCCCAACATTCCTGCAAGCATGCCGGTGAATATGCCGATTATAATCAGAATAATAACTGTAGTTAATGACATGTTCATTTGATGTAAATGATTAATACCCGGCAAATATATGAATATTCAAAGTTATATTTTTTGATATCTTGTTTTTTGATTTGCCGGTATTATAGTGTCAGGTATATGCAAAATTTATTAAAAATGTGGCATTAAAATCTTATTTTTTAAATTTGCGCTATTCAGTAAACATGAAAAAAGAAGGCCTGAAATATATTGTTTTCCTAATTTTCATTCTTGTATTATCTGTCATTTTTTTAATTTACAGATTATTATTTGGGACCGGAATTGAAATTCGTGGCAATAGGGCAGCGATTTTCATACCTACCGGTTCAACTTACAATCAGGTTATCGATTCCCTTCAAAGGAATCTTAAGATTAAAAACCTGAAAGTATTCCGGTGGGTAGCTGAAAAGAAAAATTACCCTTCGCATATCAAACCGGGAAAATATGTTTTTGACAGAAATTTAAGTTATGTGCGTCTGATTGATATTCTGAGATCAGGAGAGCAGACTCCTGTGCATGTTACCTTTAATAATATAAGAACCATTTATGATCTTGCAGGAAAAGTTGGCGGGCAGATTGAAGCTGATTCTGCACAGATTTCTGCATTTCTTTCCAATCCAGACAATTACACAAAAGATGGATTTACAAAAGAAAATGTGATATCGGTGTTTATACCAGATACTTATGAATTTTACTGGAACACAACAGCTGAAGGGTTTTATCTCAGGATGTTGAAGGAATACAGGAAATTCTGGAATGATGAAAGAACAAAAAAGGCAGCGGAAATAAATCTTTCACCTGTTGAAGTTTCAATTCTTGCATCCATAGTTGATGATGAAGTATTGAAAAAAGAAGAAAAACCGAGGATAGCAGGAGTTTATCTGAACCGTCTAAGAAAAGGGATGCCTTTGCAGGCATGCCCGACAATTAAATTTGCAATGAATGATTTTACAATTACCCGTGTTCTCTCAAAATATCTTGAAATTGATTCACCATATAACACTTATAAAAATATAGGCTTTCCACCAGGGCCGATAGGTTGTCCGACTAAGGAAGGTATTGATGCAGTGCTGAATGCCGAGAAGCACGATTATCTTTACTTTGCAGCAAAAGCCGATTTTTCAGGCTATCACAATTTTTCCCATACACTGGCCGAACATAACAGGTATGCCAATGAATACCAGAGAGAACTCAATAAAAGAAAAATTTTTAAATAAATCGCTTACCAATCAGCCAATCAACCAATCAGCCAATAACTTCCACCTCCCTTTCGAGCATAATGCCGAATTTTAAACGTACGCTCTCTCTTATCCTTTCAGATAATTCCAGAATTTCAGTTCCGGTTGCTTTACCGTAATTGACAATAATAAGTGCCTGTTTTTCATAAACTCCTGCATCTCCAACCCTTTTTCCTTTCCATCCGCACTTTTCAATAAGCCATGCTGCAGACACTTTTGCCATTCCTGATTCATTAGGGTAAACAGGCAGGTCAGGAAATTCTTTTTTAAGCAATTCTGCTGCTTCCCTGACGACAACCGGGTTTTTAAAAAAACTTCCGGCATTCCCTCTAATGTCAGGATCCGGTAATTTTTCCTTTCTTATTTTTATCACTGTTTCACGGATGCTTTTAAGTGAAATTTCCCCGCTTTGTTCCACCTCTTGCTTCAGGGTGCCATAGTTGAGATTGTATTTCCTGTCTTTGGATAAATTAAAAAGTACTCTGGTTATAAGAAATTTGCCTTTAAGTTCATTTTTAAAGATACTGTCACGGTAGCCAAAACGACACTCACTGTTGCTGAAGTTTCTTACCGAGCCATTCTCAAGGGATATGGAACGAACCCCGGCAATATAATCTTTTATTTCTTCACCGTAAGCTCCAATGTTCTGAACCGGTGTCGCCCCAACAGTACCAGGTATATACGACAGGTTTTCAATGCCTCTTAGATTGCGATTTACCGCCCATTCAACAAACTTATCCCAGTTTACACCGGCTCCTGCCGATACAATAACATGGTCAGAATATTCTTCCTCAACGAAAATGCCCTGAATATCAGGATGTATTACTATTCCGTGAAAATCACCCGTAAAAAGCAGATTACTCCCGCCCCCCAAAATAAGAAGGGGTTTAATTTTAATTAAATCTGAGTCAATAAATTGCATGATTTCGGCTTCTGATTTTATATGCAACATATAATCTGCACAGTATTGCATGCCGAAAGTGTTAAACCCCTTAAGCGGGACGTTCCTGAGAAGCATTGTCTGAATTTTTTTGTAAATGTAACAAAGCCACTGAGACCTTATGGTAAAATTTTTTACAATAACAAAAAATTTTTTGATTGACGGTAAACTGTTTACATAATTACGCAACCAAATTTTATTTTAACATGTCTTAAATACAATGAAGATTTGTAAATTTGAAGACTTGTTGAATAGAGTTTTTGAAAATTCTTCTCTAGGTTTAAAATTGATGAATTATTTGTAAAAACTTTAAAAAAATTATTTTATGAAAAAGATTTACACAATTATTTTGCTGGCTTTCTGGGTTTTATCTGCTAATGCACAGTGGACGCAGATTACAGGAACGAATATCAGCGGAACAGCTGAGTACAAGGGTTTAGTTTATACAGGCACTTCTGTGCTCATGGCTTCAGAAGGCGGTATTTACAGGTCAACCGATAACGGTGTAAGCTGGAATCTCTCAGTGACCGGACTTGATTCCACAAACCTGTCGGTAAACGATATAGCATACATTTCGTCGCGAAATGAGGTATGGATAGCATCAAACGGAGGTATATTCAAATCAACTAATGATGGAGTTTTGTGGAACAAAATAACACCTGCCGGATTAAGCGGATCCGGATGGACACAAAGGTTAGGACGTATTGGTAACAGGCTTGTAATAGCATATTCGGAATATGACAATATTCTGCATAACAATGTAACAAAACTCTGTTATTCCGATAATGGTACCAACTGGACTTACGGCTCTCAGATAGCAACCGGAAATAATATATGGATTGATTTTGTAGAGGATTTTAATAATAAGGGACTCTGGTATATTATAAATCTCAATGACGGAAGTGGCAGCAAATTGTGGTACACAGAAACAGGTACAACAGTCGGTTTATTTCCAATGACAGGTGTAAACCCCGATGCCGAGATTGAAAGCAATTATTTTTCAGTGGATCCTTCAGGCAACAATGTTTTTTTAATTGACAGGGAAGCAAAAAAAATATTACGATTTAACAGTGGTTCGCAATCATGGGAAGAGAAGATGACCGGAATTGGAGGCAGCGGACTTACTCTGACTGAATTATTTGGAATACATTCCCTTGGTGCCCATGTTTTTGCATCAGCTATGTTTACAGATATTTCATCCACCCTGTTTCTTAAATTATACTATTCATCTGATAATGGTGAAACATGGACAGAAATCACAAACCCGGGAGTGGATTTTCCGGTTTTCGAGGATCAGATGATAATTGCCGGCAGTGGAAGACTTATTGGTTCATATTTTAATAGTTTAATGGCATATTCCGATAATATCGGTCAGACATGGACCAAGATCACCAACATAAATTCAGGAAGCTTCGATTATCTTGTTGGATTATCCGACGGAACTGTTTTTGCGACTACGAGCGATGAGCTTACAGGAGTGGTAAAATCAACTGACAATGGTGCCACGTGGACAATTCAGAATGGCGATTTGCCCACTTTCCTGGGACTTCATTTTATTGATGCTGTTTTGCCGGGAGGACCAACAACAATGTATCTTACTGCAGCTGAGAATCCTTTCGATGAAAAATATTATCTCTACAAAAGTACCGATGCAGGTCAACACTGGGAAAAAATTACAACCGCACCCGACTCATCTGTCAAACAGTTCGTTGGAAGACATGGAGGAACTTCACTCATTATGTATTTCGGAAATAAGAATGGGACAGGAACATATCAGTATACTGTTAATGAAGGTTCAACATGGACAAATCTGTCGCCTGCAATAAGTGCTCTTAGCGTTGACAGGGTTATGGGGATTAAAGGTAATGGAACACTGATGATACTTTTTGCTGAAAAAGCAGGTAAAGTAAGAGTCTATAAATCCACTGACCAGGGTATCTCTTTTACCGACATTACTTCAAACCTTGATGTGTCGTATATTGAAATAATGGTTGCAGATAGATGGACATGGGATCGTCAGCCTTCTGCAATTGCAAGCTTTAGCTCTGATGGTACGTCCTTTGTACTTGCCGCTTATAAATATGATATTTACCCGAATGAAGTCTGCTTTTATGCTCTTAACGAAACACTTGACGGTTGGTCAAAAATTGGTTCTCAGGGAATAAAGGTTCAATATAATTTTGAATGCTACGGACTAAGACATAACCAGGGAGTATGGTACTTTATTACTCCGGTTGGAGTATATGCCAGTGCAGACAATTGCAATACTTGGCTTAGAGTCTGGAACAATGAAGGGTTTGTTAAAGGTTTGAGACCCAAAGCATTTGTAGCTAATAATTACGGACTTTTCCTTGGAACAGATAATGGAGGATTATGGAAGACAGCTCTGACTGCCCCATCAATTAGCACTCTGACTGCAACCGAGATTACTGATATCTCTGCAAAAAGTGGTGGAACAGTTATTTCAACTGGCGGACTGCCGTTCAGCAACAAGGGACTCTGCTGGGCAACACACACAACCCCGGTTATAACCGATAATAATCAGAGCGCAGGCAATTCATGGGATAGTTTTACATTAACAATATCTTCTCTTGCACCTAACACAACATATTATGTGAGAGCATTTATTCAAAATCCGAAAGGGCTTGTTTATGGGGATGAGATTTCACTTAAAACTGAAAACGCAAGCGGCATAACAGCTGAAAAAACCGGCGAAGTCAAACTTTATCCAAATCCTTCTGAAGGAATATTCAATATCGTCAGTGACGCTGATATGACATTAACGGTCATGAATGTAATCGGTAAGGTTGTGCTTACAGCACCGGTTTACACCGGACTGAATACCTATGAACTTAAAAATCAACCCGCAGGGATTTATTTTGTCAGAGTGACAGAAGGAAACAGAGCGGCACAGACAATCCGGCTTGTAATTAAATAGTGATACACCTTAGCTAAAACCAGAACATTGATAATTAAGAAAGGGGCACTTCAGAATATGCCCCTTTCTTTTTAATTTTACTGCATGACACCGGACAACAGAAAAATCAGGATAGCTTTTTCCGTCACCAACTGCATCTGCTTCGACCAGCGGGTTCTTAAAATGGCCGGAGTACTGGCCGGTATGAATGCCGACATTACAATTATCGGCAGGAAAAAAGGTTCATGCTGTGAAAAAAATATTGTTCCGTTTAAAACAAAACGGTTCAGAATGATCTTCAGAAAAGGTTTTCTTTTTTATAAATTCTTTAATATCAGATTGTTATTCTGGCTTCTTTTCCATAAATATAACCTGCTTGTTGCCAACGACCTCGACACGCTTCTGCCGAATTTCATCGTCTCAAAAATCAGGCATATCCCCCTTGTTTATGATTCCCATGAATATTTTACCGGACTGCCTGAGATAAAGGAGAGGCCTTTTGTGAAATTTGTCTGGAAATCAGTTGAAAAAACAGTTTTCCCGCACCTGAAGTATGTGATGACAGTAAGCGAACCTATTGCATCACTTTATGAAGAGGAGTATGGGTTAAGACCGGTTGTGATCAGAAATTATCCGGAATCATCAGCAGAAATAAAAGCCTTTACAAAAAAAGAACTGAATATTCCCGATACAGATTTTCTTCTTATTATCCAGGGAACCGGCATAAACCTCGATAAGGGAGGTGAAGAACTTGTTGATGCCATCGCATCAGCCGGTAATATTTCCCTGATCGTTGCAGGCTCGGGCGATATGGTGCCGTCCCTGAAACAAAGGGCGGAAAAACATGGTATTGACCTGAAAGTGAAATTCATACCGCCGCTGCCGTGGAAGGAGCTTATGCGTTATACGAAATCGGCCGACGCGGGGATGGTTCTTGAAAAAAATACCAACCTGAATTACAGGTACAGCCTGCCTAACAAACTGTTTGATTATATATCGGCCGGAATACCTGTTATAGCATCCGACCTGCCTGAAACGAAAAAAATAATTACGACATTTAACTGCGGAATTATTATTCCCGAAGTAACTCCTGAAGAAATCATCGAAGCGGTTAATATGCTTTCCGGTAATAAATTGCTGCATGATGAACTAAGAAGAAATTCAATATCAGCTGCCGGCGAACTGAACTGGGAAAAAGAATCCGTAAGGGTCAGGAACTTTTATGAAACTATCATGGGGAAGGAACAGGAATAAAAACTCCATTTTATACCGAGAAAACAAAACCACAGATGGAAAAGAAGGAAGCAATAAGGAATGTTTTTCCGTTTTTTGAAAAGGATCTTATTGAAGAGTTAACAGATGTATCTGATATTTACCTTCTTAAGCCGGGCGAAAGCTTTCTTGGCGAAGGCGATTACATAAAGAGTTTTCCCATGGTTATTTCGGGCTGCCTGAGAGTTGCAAGAATGTCGGATGAAGGTAACGAGCTGCTTCTCTATTACCTGCGGCAGGGCGAAATATGCACCATGGCGCTTACATGCTGTATAGGCTTGCAGAAGAGCAACATACTGATGACTGCCGAAGAGGCTTCGGAGATACTTAAAATACCGGTAAACCTTCCCGATAAATGGATGTCGGAATACCGGACATGGAAAGAATTCATGATGTATTCGTACCGTAAACGATTTGAGGAACTGCTCGATACAATTGATGCCATCGCTTTTATGCGGCTCGATGAACGGCTTATCCGCTTCTTTGAAGACCGGTATACCTCAACAGGCAATACGGTTTATAAGGGGACACACCAGGATATTGCTATACAGTTGAATACCTCGAGGGAGGTCGTCTCAAGACTTCTCAGGAAACTTGAAAATGAGGGGCTGATTGTAACAAAAAGAAATTCAATTGAATACACTAACCTTGTAACCGGGCAGGCATCTGTGTGACTTAAGTCACTGACCATGTTCCATGGTACACCGAACTTTGCGCCAAAATAAGGCGCATGAAAAGTTTTATCAGAAAACACCTTTTCGTTTTAATCTTAACAGTTGCAGGAGCCATTGGCGGTTTCCTTTACTGGAAGTTCGTCGGTTGCCTTTCCGGCACCTGTGTTATTAAATCGGTCTGGTACCTGAGCACCCTTTACGGGCTTGTTCTCGGATATCTTGCCGGTAGCCTTGCCGAAGATTTATACAAGAGTTTTAAAAAGGAAAAGAAATATGAATGAGAATTTTAATCAGATTATCAGCGGCGAAAAGCCCGTTCTGGTGGATTTTTCCGCTGAATGGTGCGGCCCGTGCAAAATGATGGCCCCTGTGCTCGAACAACTGAAGTCAAGAATGGGAGATAAAATCAGAATCCTGAAGATTGACGTTGACGACAACAGGGATCTTGCTTACAGATACGGCATAAGAAGCGTACCGACCCTTATGCTGTTCCGCGAAGGAAAAAAATTATGGTCGGGAGTCGGAGTTCTTACATCAGATTATCTGGAAAATGTTATTAATAATTATAGCAGTATCATTAGCAATTAGGAGGTTATATGTTTACCGTGGAAGTAGAAGAATCAAAATGCCCTCAGAATCATTACTGTCCGGTCGTAAGATTTTGCCCGGCAGGTGCAATTACGCAGGAAAATCCTTACAGTGCACCTGTGATTGATTACAGTAAATGTACATCATGCGGCCGTTGCGCGAAATACTGCGGATACGGTGCTTTTCAGCTTAAAAGGGCTTAATTTTGCTGGTTTTCATAATGGGGAGAAGAGGCTGTCAGAATTATTGACAGCCTCTTTTTTATATAATTGTTCCGGAACAGGATTTCTGTATTAGCATTTTTTAATTTTAAATGCTATTTTTCACACAGGATTATAAATTAAACCTATCTGACCATGCAAACCAATCGCCGTGACTTTCTGAAAGCAGCATCATTCGCGGGAGTTGGTGCAGTAGCCGGCGGGCTGATGCCCGGTTACGCTCCGAAAGAACCCGTATCAAAGCTCAATTCCATCCTTGAATCCGTAAAAAAAACACATACCCGGCGCTTTAATATGTCGGGATATGCTGCACCACCCGTTCCCGTGGTTCGTGTTGGATTAATAGGGCTTGGCGACAGGGGAAGCGGCGCCGTTCAGCGGTTGTCATACATCGAAGGCGTTGAAATAAAAGCACTTGCCGATCTGCGGGAGGCTGCCGTAAAGGGTTCACAAAAATATCTTGCAGGAATTGGCAGGCCGGAAGCACGTGAATTTTTTGGCGATGAAAATATCTGGAAAAAACTGGTTGAACTGCCTGATCTCGACCTGATTTATATATGCACTCCCTGGGTATGGCATGCCCAAATGGCCGATTATGCAATGAAAAACGGCAAACACGCTGCCTGCGAGGTTCCTCTTATCAGAACAATTGACGAAGCCTGGATGCTGGTTGAAACCTCCGAAAAGACAAGAAAGCATTGTATGATGCTCGAAAACTGCTGTTACGATTTCTTTGAACTGCTCACACTTAACATGGCCCGCCAGGGAATGTTCGGGGATATCATTCACGGCGAGGGCGCATATATCCATAATCTGCTTGGGATGAACTTCAAAAAACCCGACGACAACCGGCAGGCCGACGGCGCCTACACCGGCATGTGGCGGCTTAAGGAAAATGCCGCAAGAAACGGCTGCCTCTATCCGACTCACGGTCTTGGTCCGATTGCACAGGTGATGAACATAAACCGTGGCGACAGGATGGACTATCTTACCTCAATGTCAACCGATGATTTTACCATGTTTCTCAAAGAACAGGAACTGGTGGCCGGAGATGTTTTCTATGAACCATGGAAGAATGCAAAGTTCAGAGGTAATTTCAATACCACACTCATCAGGACGGCTCTTGGAAAAACAATAAAAATACAGCACGACGTCTCTTCGTCTCAGCCCTATTCCAGAATACATCTTGTTAAAGGGGTGAAAGGTATGGCAGTTAAATATCCTTCTGAACGTATTGCAATTGAAGAAGATTGGGTAAAAGATGAACAAATGAAAGAACTGAGGGATAAATACACACCGGAAATTGTCAGGAGAGTGGGGGAGATGGCTAAGAAGGTCGGGGGCCACGGTGGTATGGATTTCATCATGGACTGGCGGTTGATTGACTGTCTGCGCAACGGGCTGCCGCTCGACCAGAATGTTTACGACGGGGTTACCTGGAGCGCAGTTGCCCCGCTGAGCGAATGGTCGGTGGCAAACAGGTCGCAATCAATAGACGTTCCCGACTTCACCTGCGGAGCATGGAAGACAAATAAACCCCATGGAATAAACCTCGAAGCCGGCGGAACCACCCGGGTGCTCGAGGTTAAAAGGGAAAGAGATAGTATACAACTTAATGTAAGGTAGGATATATTTTTCCCTGCCTGTTATTTACTGCTTCCTGTCTACTACTTACTATTTACTACCTACTACCTACTGCCTACTGCCTACTGCCTACTGCCTACCGCCTGCTATATTTCCCCATCAGATATGCTTCTGCAATGACATTTCCCTCCATTGCTTTCAGAAGCTCTCTTTTTGTGGATCCTGGTTTAAGATCAAGCTCTTTTTTAAGGGCATAGAGTTTGAAATAATAACGGTGTGTTCCGCCCGGCGGACATGGTCCTCCGTATCCAATTCGTCCAAAATCATTTTTACCCTGACGCGCACCATTCCTAAGAACTTCTTTTTTGGGGATATTTTCTTCAAGTTTGTTCTCGTTCCCGGGAATATTGAAAATTACCCAGTGCACCCATGTTCCAACCGGAGCATCAGGGTCGTCATTGATTAAAGCGAAAGATTTTGTATTTTCAGGAACATTCGACCATTCCAACGGCGGGGATACATCCGGACCGTCACATGTGTATTTCGAAGGTATCATCTCACCTTCTTTAAAAGCCGTACTCTTGATTTCCATAATTGTTTGCCTATTTATGTTGTTGTGCTTTATTGTAACGGATTTTTACTAAAAATACGAAAAAATCTGAAATTGTTCAAATACAGGTAAGCTTGTTTATTCGACTCCGTTATTATTATTTCAGGACCCTGTCAAGTTCTCCTTTTATGATATTTGTCCATACCTTGTATCCCTGAGTATTAAGATGCAGGTGGTCGTTTCTGAAAAGTTCTGCTTTTGGTTTGCCTGAAGCATCAATAAATGCTGTGTCGGTGGCAATAAAATATGTGTTCCGGTGCCTTTCGCACCATTTTTTCACCAGTTCGTTTCCCCTGCTTATTTCAGGCCATGCTTTCCAGCGCGAAGGGGTGGGAGTTACCGCGACATAAAAAACCGGCACGCCGGGATGATCTTTTCTGAAAGTTTTGTGAATATTGCTGAAAAGGTCTCTGACCTCTTCCGGGGTCTTGTCACTTTTACCGCCGGTGATATCGTTGCCAATGAAGAGTACGAGGGCACGGCACTTCAGCGGTGAGAGGATTCTGCCGGCATAAACGGCAAAATCGCTCAGTTTTGCTCCGCCGTAGCCGCGTTGTATTACGCTGTACGGCGACATGTCATCTGCAAGTGTTGTCCAGAGCCTGATGCTGGAACTTCCTGCAAAGATTATGGCATCACAGGGATATTTTACGATTTTGTTAAGGGAGTCAAATTTTGCAATTTCAGGCTCCCATGCCCTTACCTCCGGAAGATTACGGTACTGTTTCAGGGGAGAGCAGGAGAGAAGGATGGCAAGAATTAAGGCTGTTACAGCAATTAAAGTCTTTTTTATAACTGGCCTGTTCATGGTGAAATTGTTTGCCGCAATTTACGGTTTTTTTATAAAACATTTAAGATGTTATTACCTCTTAAGTTCATTCATTAGCGCTGCGCTGTCTTGCCCGCCGGAAGCTTGCTGAAGGCGGGTCTTTACGCTGCGCTGCTTTGCCCGCTGAAAGCCTGCTGAAGGCGGGTCCTGACGCTGATCTGCTATGCCCGCCGGAAATCTGATGAAGGCGGGTCTTTTGCACTTCACTGCGTTCAGTGCGTCATTGACTTAGCGTCATTGGGCTTTACCGTAATTGGGCTTCGCCGTAATTCAATAGTAATTGATCCGCCAAAGGCGGATGTAATTCGATTGTAATTCAATTGCTTTGACCTCCGTAAAATTATCCTTCCGAATGGAATATTCTTTATTAGTTGAATGTCAATAATATATAAGCATTGGTTTTACAAATAAAATTTTTTTCATTCTGGAGTTGTTTTTTAAATTTATTTTTCGAAATTAGTCTCACAAATGTCATAATGCTGCGTTCAAAAGTGCTAAAAATTAATGCTATGAAAAATCTATCCGTTTTTACAAATTTTATTGTTATTTTTTTTGTTTCAGTTGTGTCTGTTAGGTCTCAGACTGCAGAAATAATTAAGCGTCCGGCTTATATTGACATCTCGGCTGCCGAATCGCGCAGTGCAGTGCTTGTCAGGTTATCCGGCTATTCATCAAATGATGTAAGGTACCGTCTTTACAACGGCAGTTATCAGTACAACTGCTGGAACCTTGCATCCGGAACCTATGTAACCTCAACTGCCTATACCAATGGGCCGCAAGTTCCAGGAGAACCTGTTTCAGTTACCCGGTTCTGGATACTTTTTGAGAGAGGCAACAATAATTCAGTAATTGCTACCTACCGGGATAGATTAGGTACTGAATACAAAACCAATTATCAAACTGCTGCACTTCCTTCAGCAACAGAAATTATTTCACCTTATATTCTGTCTGGCAAGCTTGATGAGGGTGCTGGATTTCCTCTTACAGTAAAATACGTCATTTTAGCATGGAATGGAGAAACACTTATTTCAGCATCTCATTCTGACCCCGGAACAGGTAATTTTTCAATTATCTTTCCTTCCGGAGTAACCATTAATAAGGTTGAGGTGAGGACAATTTCAGATGAGCCGGCAGGAGTAAAAAACGGTACATGGGAAAGTGACTGCAATATAGATAAGATAGCTTTAGGCATATTAACAGAAATACATAATCTGATTGAAAATACCATAAAAATTTATCCGGTTCCTGCCGGAGATGTAATAAATTTTGAAGGCATAGACACTTATACACTGATTGAAATCTTCGATTTGACCGGGTATCTGATTTTTTCAATTCCTGATAATGGTTCAAAATCGCTAAAATTAAATGTATCAGGTCTTCATTCGGGTATTTATTTTGTTAAACTGAATTCGCCTGAGGGGTATATTACAAGAAAAATTATTGTAAGATAGATTCTGCTTTAGAGTCTGACAGGCTAGCTTCTGTTCTTATTTGGATTGTCTATGCCTTCTTCTCACCACTTTACACAATCCTTTATACGATACCCGGTGATCTTTGTAGTTAGAAGATTTTGAACTAAATCTCACCTGACCGTTAATACATGATATTTCAATTTAATACCACCCAGCTTTCCAGCGGATCGGCTGAAGTAAAGGTGTCGCCGCTGCAGGTAAGCGGATTTGCATCACGTGTTTCTTTTGAAATAATCAGGTCTTCACGCTTGCTGATGCCACGGCTGATATACGACTGAAACAGTGCATCGGTCATTACTTCAAAATATGAAACCATTCTGCCCTGTTTTGCCGGGTCGTTGACAATCACCGATATATCGGAATAAGTTTGTGAACCAATATGTGTGCCAAGCTGTTCGCCGGCTGTGACCTTATCGCCAACACTTCGCTGTGCCGACAGGTTAATATGAAAAACGGATAACCTGAATGCCGGATATGTTGAAGATTCAATTTCAATTTTTGTACCGGCCCATTCTGTTTCAACACGCGTAATTGTTCCTGTTACGGGGGAAAAAACCTTTACCGTACTCCAGTCAATGTCGCCGCGTGGCTCAAAATAATGCTTTTTGCTGCGGCATTGCTCATAAGCGTCGGAATAGTCGTGTCCCACAGAAGATCTGAACTTTGAAATTCTGTGGATTTTATCGAGCTCGATGTAATTTGTGCCGACAAATTTCGGAATGCCCTGTTTATCAATATCCCATATATAGGAAGGCTGGTTATCGTTTTTATCTTTCTTCGAACAGCCGCCGGCTGCCGCCGAAAGAACAAAAAGAAAAACGATCCATGTTTTGTAAAGGATAATTTTTCCCATTTTATTCTTTTTATGCAATTTACTCATTTTTTGTGGAATCTTAATCTTTAAGTAAATAGAAGACCCTATATAAGCTAATTTTCAACCGGTCTACCGCTTTCAGATTGCTTCGCTGTCTTTACGCTGAGCTGCTTTGCCCGCCGGAAGCTTGCTGGAGGTGGGTCTTGATGCCCTTCGGGCTGTCTTGACGCTGCGCTGCTTCGCCCGCCGGAAGCTTGCTGAAGGCGGGTCTTTACGCTGCGCTGTCTTTTCAGGGATTCATTTTAAAATTCCCAAAATCTCATTTTTCCCTCCTGTGCCCTTAAAGGGTGGTTCCGTTCAGCGTGGAATAATCAAACATCCGTATTTGGATGCTGACTATCTTTTTATTGATTTTATGAATTCTCCGGCAGTCATGACAGGGATTTTACTTTCCCTGAAATCAGATTGATTTCTGGTTATTATTAAGTCCTGATCATTTTCTAATGCTGTTAAATATTGAATAGCATCTTCAAAGTCCCTGAATTCTGAATTTAGTGCAAGGTCAGATATTTTGTCATCGAAAGGAAGAACATTCACCAGTACTTTGAACTTCCTGAGTATCTTTCTTACCTCCCTCTCCGGTTTTTGTTTTGACAGAATGTAATTTACATCAGCTAAGCAAAGAGCTGATATTGAGAGCTTAATTTTCTTCTTGTCGGCCAATGAAAACAGTATTGCTGCTTCGGTGTAGAATGGCATTCTGTGAGCCAGAAGGTCAAGTACAATATTTGTATCCAGCAATAACTTTTTCATGAGTACTTTCTGATTATGTAGTCAGTACGTTCCTTTTTATAATCAAAATCTTCCGGGAGTGTTATTACCCCGCTAAGGCTTTTTACAAGGGGGGTGATCTCAATATCATCATTTTCGCCTTTTGTAACGAAGTCAAGGTATGACTCGATCAATCTTGAAAGGCTGGTTTTGCGATGTCTGGCATATCTCTTTGCCCTTATTATTACATCGTTATTAAGCTTTATAGTCAGTTTAGCATCCATCGTTTTTCTATTTATCCGTACAAAAATAGCAAACATGTACGTATTAAACAAGTTCCGTGGCAGGAAAGTTTGTTAGAGGAAGTTTTTAACGACCTTCACTCTTCGCCCTCTACAATACCCCATGCTATTTTCAACCATGCGACCATGCGCCTTAGTGACCTGGCGACCGGGTGGCTTATTATGCCTGCTATTCGCAAAGTCGCCCCTTCAAAAAGTCGCCCCTTCGCAAAGTCGCCAAGTCGCTCCATGCTCCATGCTCCATGCTCCATGCTCCATGCCTAATACCCTGCCGCCTGGCCGTCCTTTCTCGACTCCGAGGCACCGAAATAAACCTTGTTCTTCTCGTCCCACATGATAGCCTGGTATCCCCCGTAGCCTCCGAGGTTGTACTGGATCCTGTGCCCTTTACTTAAGAGCTTCTGTATCTCATCCCAGGCAAACCCTGTCTCGAGGTTCAGTATGCCGCCGTCGAGCATCTGCTCGCCTGTAGGCTCTGATGAGTTTGTATGATACATTCTCGGTGCATCGCCTGCCTCCTGCAGGTTCATCTTGAAATCTATCAGGTTAACTATTATCTGCACATGCCCCTGCGGCTGCATGTCGCCGCCCATAACGCCAAAGCTGATAAAGGGTTTCCCGTCTTTAGTTATGAATGCCGGGATAATGGTATGAAACGGCCTTTTCCCGGGAGCATAGCAGTTGGGATGGCCCTCCTCAAGAGAAAAGCTTTCGCCGCGGTCCTGCAGCACAAAGCCGAGGCCGGTGGGACACATACCCGAGCCCATGCCGCGGTAATTACTCTGGATAAGCGATATCATGTTGCCGTACCGGTCGGCTACTGTGAGATAGATGGTATTTGCGGGCTCGATCCTGCCGGGCTGGTAAACCCGGGCAGCCCTTTCGGGATTGATCAGCTTTCTTCTCTCGGCTGCATATTTTTTCGAGATGAGCTGCGCCACCGGCGTTTTGTAAAACACGGGATCGGCGTAATAACGGGCGCGGTCCTCGAAAGCAAGCTTCTTTGCCTCGGTGAAAAGATGCATATATTCTGCCGATCCGAAACCCATCTCTGCCAGGTTGTATCCTTCAAGGATGTTCAGCATTTGAAGAGTCACAATTCCCTGTCCGTTAGGCGGAAGTTCCCATACTTCATAACCTCTGTATGTTGTGCTTACCGGCTCAACCCATTCGGAGTGGTGGCGGGCCAGGTCGTCGTACGACAGGAACCCTCCCTGCTGCTTAATGAAGGCATCAATGGCCTTTGCTATGCTTCCCCTGTAAAATTCGTTACGGCCTCCCTTTGCAATCTTCTCAAGGGTGTTGGCCAGAAGGGGATTTTTAAAGATTTCGCCCTTTTCGGGGGCTTTGCCTCCGGGCATATAAACTTCTTTGATATTTGGATAATTCTGCAGTATCTCAGCATTTCTTTTAAGCGCCGATCCTATAACTTCGGTCATTGGAAAGCCTTCGCGTGCGTAGCTGATGGCGGGCTGAAGCAGATCGCTCATAGCCATTTTACCGAACATGCCGTTAATCTCATACCAGCCGTCCACGCATCCGGGCACTGAAACCGAAAGAGGGCCGTAGGAGGGGATTCTTTCCATTTTGTTTTCCCTGAAGTAATCAAGGGTAAGCGACCGTGGAGAGCGGCCGCTCGCGTTCAGCCCGTAAAGTTTACCCTTCTCGGCACTCCAGATAATCGCGAAGAGATCGCCGCCGATACCGCAACCCGTTGGTTCCATCAACCCGAGAACAGCATTGGCCGCTATGGCGGCATCAAAGGCGTTGCCTCCTTTTTTAAGGATATCGAGTGCAACCTGCGTCGCCAGCGGCTGGCTGGTGGCGGCCATCCCGTTACGGGCAATTACTTCCGACCGGGTGGCAAACCCGCGGCCGGCAACCCTGTCCTGTGCCATGATAGTAAAGGATATTAATAAAGAAAAGAGTGTCAGACTTAAAGCTTTCATGATGTTTTATCTTTATTGCAAAATTATCATTTCTTCATTGCTTCGGCCCTCATCTCCGAGGGTATCGCAGGCAGCCCAGTTGGTTACATATTTGTCAACCCACCTGCCAAATACCCGGAAATCATCCCTTACATACTCTTTCCTAACCCTGTACGACCAGTCGCAGGCAACAAAAGCCTCTTCCATGTAGCCCGACTGCCATAACTGTTCACATAAATCAAATACCGCATCCTTACTACTTACGGAAATTTTTTTAAAATAATCCCGGGCTATTTCATGAACCGCGGCATTTTTCAACCCGTAAAACCTAACTGATTCCCTGAAAAAATATTCCTGCCCGCTTCTTATCTTTTCATCAGCTTTTCCCTTAAGCTCATTTCTTAATTTTTCTATGATATTCTCCATTTCCTTAAACCTTAAAATAAATCTGTTGTTTGTTTAATAAAGATACAAATTTTTGACTGGCTTTTGATATTTTAGCGGAGAAAAATCAAAACATATCATGGCCATGAAAAACCAGATTAAAATTCTGATTATGCTTGCAATCACATTATTAGTTAGTTCCTGTACCGGAAAACAGGAAAAATCCAAAGCTGAGGAAGGTGAATTCAATTATTTCGTTGACCAGTTTGAGGACATGAGGGTACTCAGGTACCGCCTTCCCGGGTTCGATTCACTTTCATTGAAACAGAAGGAGTTTATTTATTACCTGAGCGAAGCTGCACTGTGCGGGAGGGATATTCTCTGGGATCAGAACTTTAAATACAATCTTCTTATCAGGAAAACAAATGAAGCAATAATAAAAAGCTATCAGGGAGATAAGGAATCGCCGGATTATAAGGCGTTTATTACCTGGGCAAAAAGAGTGTTTTTTACAAACGGAATACATCATCATTATTCGTCCGACAAAATGGTGCCCGGTTTTCCGGCCGCTTACTACGCTTCACTGGTTAAAAACTGCGACAAGTCATTGCTTCCGCTTTCGGATGGCAAAACCGCTGATGATTTGCTTGCTGTTATCTCCCCGGTCATTTTTGACCCTGACCTTTACCCGCGCAAAGTTGAAAGGGGAGAGGGGAAAGATATTATTGCCGGATCGGCGGTAAATTTTTATGAAGGCCTTACTTCAAAAGAGGTTGAGAAATACTATTCTGAAAAAATCAATCTCTCCGATCCAAGGCCTGTTTCAACAGGTCTTAATTCAAGGCTTGTAAAGAAAGAGGGGAAGATAACGGAGGAGGTTTATAAGTCGGGAGGATTGTATGGTGAGGCAATTGATAAAATCATTTACTGGCTCGGAAAAGCAAAGGATGTTGCCGAAAACGAAACGCAGAAGAAAGAGATTGATGTTCTGATTGAATACTACAAAACCGGCGACCTTAAAACCTGGGATGAATACAATGTCATCTGGGCCGGCGATGTGGAGCCGGTGGTTGATTACATCAACGGATTTATTGAAGTTTATGAAGATCCGATGGGCATGAAGGCAACCTGGGAAGCGATTGTTGATTACAGGGATCCGGAAGCCACAAAGAGGACGGAGATTATTACGGCAAATGCACAGTGGTTCGAAGACAACAGCCCTGTACAGCCTCAGTATAAAAAAGAAAAGGTCACGGGAGTGGCGGCAAAGGTGATCAATATTGCAATGCTTGGCGGCGACTGTTATCCGGTATCACCCCTGGGAATAAACCTGCCCAATGCCGACTGGATACGCAAGGAGGTGGGATCAAAATCGGTGACGCTGGCCAATATAACGGAAGCTTTTGATGTTGTTTCGGCCAAATCGGGAATGCTCGATGAATTTGCCGAAAACAAAGAGGAGATTGAGCGGGTGCGGAATTACTCATCCATTGCCGATGCCCTCCATACCGACCTCCATGAATGTGTTGGTCATGCCAGCGGTAAACTTGCGGAAGGAACCGATCCGAATGCCCTGAAGAATTACCAGTCGCCTCTCGAAGAGGCAAGGGCAGATCTCTTTGCTCTCTATTACATTCCCGATGAAAAACTTATCAGTCTTAACCTGCTTCCCGGGAAAGATGCCGCAAAAGCTGAATATGACAGCTATATCCGTAACGGACTTCTTACCCAGCTTGTAAGAATAAGGCCGGGGAAGCAGATTGAGCAGGCCCACATGAGGGCAAGGGCAATGATTGCCCGCTGGGCTTATGAGAACGGGAAAAAAGATAATGTTATTGAGATGGTCAGCCGCGAGGGCAAAACATATGTAAGAATAAATGACTATGAAAAACTCAGAACCCTGTTCGGAGACCTGCTGAGGGAAGTACAGAGGATCAAATCGGAAGGGGATTTTGAAGCAGGGAAAGCCCTTATTGAAACCTATGGCGTTAAAGTTGATCCTGTTTTGCATAATGAACTTCTTGCACGATATGAAAAACTTAAGCTGGCTCCTTACTCCGGATTTATAAATCCGGTCCTTAAGCCTGTGCTTGACGGTCAGGGACGGATAACCGATGTGAAGGTCGGGTATGAGGATGACTATCTGTCGCAGATGATATATTACGGGAGTAACTATTCTTTCCTGCCGGTGAAATTTTAATGATTAAGGGGATTCCTCATTCATCCCGGTTTGCACCTGGATTCGGTCGGAATCTCCTTAATTTATCCGGATGTTTTTGATTAAATATCTCAATCTGCAGAAAGCGTTTCAAAAATACAATGAAACCCGGGCTATCTTCCTTCAGTCTGTTATGTTCTGCACCAATTGCGCCGGACAGGCCAGAGGGCGAAGAGCGTAGGACTCATCGCCGGGTCTTGCAGACCGCTCAGAGTCCTGTTTTTTAGCTGGTGGCGCTGTTTTCAAATGTGACAAGAAATGTTTCCGGTGTCATGACGGGTATAGAACTATCCTTGTAGTCTTTAATATTTCTTGTGATAATACAATCTGCCTTTATTTGTTCCTGTGCTGCAAAATATTGAATGGAATCCTCAAATTCTTTGAAATCAGAGGTAAGGGCCGACCTAATAATATCACTATCAACTTTCAGAATATTTACCAGTTCAGATAATTTCTTAAGGCTGTTGATTACTTTTTTGTGGGTTCCAAACTTTCTGAGAATGTAATAAAGATTACTGAATGAAAGAGATGAGACATAACCCTTGATTTTCTTTTGATCAATCAATGAAAATATTTTGGCCGATTCAAGTGAAAAAGGTTTTCTGTCAGTAAGGAAGTCAACAATGACATCCGTGTCAATGAATACATTTTCCATTCCGGAGGTATTTATTGGTCAACTGATCAGATAATTCTTTCTTATAGTCAAAGTTCTGAGGTACTTTAAAAGAGCCGTGTAATGATCTTACTTTTGGAGTCAACTCATTATCAGTGATAGCTTTTCTATGTGTTAAAGCTTTGAAGTAGGATTCAACCAGGTCGGAAAGGCTCCGCCCTTTATCTTTTGCGTACGATTTAGCCTTCCGGACTAATTCGCTGTCTACATTGAGTGTAAGTTTTGTGTCCATCACTACGTAATTTATTTACTGCAAATATACGTAATTATTAAATACGTAATAAATATTGAATAATATTACGTGATTTCTGATTGCAGCTAACGGGCTCAGCATAAAAGAAGTTCCGCCGAAGGCGGAATTTGGGTAAGTGCCGTAAGGCACGAACCTTTTATGCTGCGTTATATGAAGTTGGGGCGTCATTTATATTGCCTCTTGCTCTCTCCAAATGACAAAATCTATGGTCGTGGTGTTTTTTGTATCTTTGAGAACCTTACCTAAAGTATCCCACTCAGAACGTTCACGGTCAGATTCATAGTATCTTCCAGAACCAGCATATTTTACAGATGGAAGTGTTTTTATTAAACAACCCCAAGCGTTAAGCCATGTTCGTCTTTTTACAGTTGTGTGAGGATGTTGTAGCACATATATTGGTCCCTCTTTTTTGGCTAACTTTTTGAAGTCATCATTGACATTTCTACGCCATCCCCTCGCATTTTTAGATCTGGGATTAAAAATAGTTAGGTCATGGCAACCCAAAATCATAACTTTCCCAATATCCAAGTCAAAAAAATGCGTCTCTAAGTTGGCAATCCTTACCAAACCATTTTGTTGTGTTGGTGTTGGATAGGACTTTCCTGCCCAATAAAGATTGTCTTGTCTCAAATCCTTCAGAAATACTAACTCAATGTGTGGTTGATTAATGTAATTTTGAGTTGTTGATATTTTCTCCTTGTACGAGTCTATACCTAATGTTATGTAGTCTGTAAGTTCTCTTAATTTTTCGTTCAAACCATCTAAAACATATCTTGCACATTTCTCCGCCTCTTTAACCAAGATTTCTATGGCTTGATTATTTGGATTTTTATTATCGCCAATATTCTTACGAGATATAGATTGCGGCCAATTAAACTGGATAAAACCACCACAGGTCATAACAAATTTAACCTTCTTGTCTTTTGGCCACTTCTCATAAATATCTTCAAGAAGCCTTTTAGCCTCATCAGGCTTTCCTTCCCATTCACCAACAATGATTACCCTCGCTAAAAATGGATTTGGTTCTTCTCTTACCTCTATTTCCCAGCTTTGAGAAGTCCTTTTTAAAAGGTTCTCAAATCTTTTGACATCCGAGGGGTTATTGGGATCAAGACTACACCACACGAAATCACTGGCAAATAATCTAATGGTAGGATTTAGACCTTTTATTGCTGGAAGAAAATCTCTTACGGTATCATACCATGCACGTTGCTCGTCTCTATATGGGGGATCATTATCTTTGACGTTAATTTTCTCGCACAGTTTTATCCACCTTTCACCATCAAACCCCAATTTAAGCTCTTCTGAATAATTTTCTAAAGTGATTTTTCTTGGTAGTGTAAAATGTTGTGATTCGTCAAATTCTACGATAAAACCCGGGTTTGGGATAAAGAAATCGCAGTTTGGAAGAGTTTCTGCTTTAACAAATTCTCTGAAGTCCCTATAATTCTGGAGAGCCTCGCAAATCTGTTTTAGTTTGCCGTAGTAGGGGGTCTTTATAAAGTTTTCAGGTCGTGTTCCAACTTCAAATTTATAGTTCTGCTCTACCCTTCCATAGATTTTTTCTAAGAGTTCTTTAACCGTTTCTTTGCATTTTGGGCATCTTTCATCATGATGGGTTACTGGGACTTTTATTTTGCTATTCTTTTCCAATGGTTTGGTGATAGGGCTCTTTGAAGAGTCTTCTACTATGTTAAACCCTAAATCTTTGAAGAAATTATTTGTCTCTACGCCCCCGCTGAATTCTTGTGGATTTAATTCTTTGCCATTTGCATACTTATTGGCTAACGAAACGGTATATTTTGGTGGATAAAACTCGCCATTGTATTCCAAAAGAAACTTCTTTGAACTTCTACCCGCAGGGATTCCGACTTTCTTAATTTCTTCTATTGCTTTGATTATATGTCCTCGGTTTATGTTTTTAGGAATCATTGTATCTCGCCCCAATTTCATATAACTTGTTTATTACCGCTATATAACTTCGTTTATTTGTCAAATCTGAGTGGATAAGCGAAGTTTTATTGCGTGTTATTTTATATCCAAAAATAAAAAAATCAATTCAATGTGCAAAAAGGATTAAATATAATTTTTTAAACAATTACTGATTATTTCGCGCTGAACTGAGCCACCGAAGCTGGTATTTTTCAACAGAAATTCCTTCTATCGTTAACATCAGCGATGACCGGTTTATCTGACATGATTTTGTGGCAGTGTTTACCCTGGGTAATTCAAAAATACCACCTCTCAAGCTGCTTGTAAAACAGCACAAAGCCACCCTGTTCCCAATAAAGTGTAAACAATATGCATCAGGCCGAAGGATTACTTAGAATGCATGGAGCATGGAGCATGGGGGAAAAGAGCAGTATTAAGGATTATCTACTTTTGTCTTTTGCCTTTTGTCTTTTGTGTTTTCCCTTCTTACGTCGCCAAGTCGCCAAGTCGCTTGTCGCCCCGTCGCCTGTCGCCTGTCGCCCCGTCGCCCCGTCGCCTGTCGCCCGTCGCCCCGTCGCCCCGTCGCCCCGTCGCCTGTCGCCTGTCGCCCCGTCGCCCCGTCGCCCCGTCGCCCGTCGCCTGTCGCCCGTCGCCCGTCGCCCGTCGCCGCCTGCCGGTCGCCTGCACAGGGCTCAGGGCACATTTTTCCGCCATTGCTACAGCATTTCTTCCTCTCTTTGAAGCCTTTCCTGTTTCTTTATCCGAAATGTTTTGGCTCCAAAAATATCATGCCCGGGAAAAGTAAACAATATGCATCAGACCGAAGGGTTACTTTGATGCAAAGTCAAATACTTCATTTAGTGGCGCATTAATCGTGATACTTTGTTTAATTTCTGTCATGGGGTTTGTTTTAAATATATACTGTTAGTGTCTGTGTTACACGGAGTTGCACATAACGTTTTGCAGCTACCCGAAGGTGGCAATTTCGAAGCACTTCACTGTCAACCAAGCACAAACTTTGATAGAAGCACAAAGCTTGATTTAACCACTGAACCGCCACTTTTGGGTAGGTGCTGTTGTGGGTAGTGGTTCTTTTCATCTTATTTCATTTATTCGTTTTTGAAGTTCTGAAATTCTCTTTATCAATCTGTCAAAAGTCAACGCCTCCCCATAAATCATAAACTTGGTCATTTCTGAATAGTCCTTCTCGTATTCTTTTATAACTTTGTCTGGTGGTATGATTTTGATTTTGTCAGGAGTATGGTTGCCATAGTCAAAACCTCTCAAAGGATTAAATTTTTCTCTATGAGTAACGATGTTCTTGTAAAGTTCTTTGTCTTGAAGTGCTATTACACCATATTGAGTGTCCATTAATCTCTCCAAATCATACAAATGCCTTGAAAGGCGGTCTATACGAATTTTTTCAGGCTCTTGCGAAAATTCTTCGTGAAGCAAGAATATCTTTTCAAGGAATGTTCGCTGGGGCAGAACTGTGGGAATTGTAAAAGCATCTGTTGCAAAATCCAACTTTGGAAAATTCACACTCAAAATCGAATTGATTTCACGCTTCTCTGTCGGCTCCATTAAGGAACGGGAGCTTATTTCAATCAAAACTCTTTGAGGTAGATATTCCGAAATGTCAACTACCGAATTGTAATGGATTTCAATTACCTGCGGGTCTTTGTCTGAATCGTTAACTGGTTGTGCAAATAACTTACATTCTGTTATTGCTCCCCAATCTGTCAAAGTTTGTGTTAAGTCTTTGAGAAATTCTATTGAGATGAATTCACAAGATTTTTTTCTAAGCTTTTTTATTTGTGTTTTGCTGATGTCTCCTTGAAATCCGAAAAATTTTCGGTCAATTGCCAAGTCAATATCTTCTGAAAATCTCTCTATCAAATTCCATCCCTTGCTCAAAGAAGTTCCTCCTTTGAATACAATATGTTCGCTATATGGCAAAGAAAATGAAGCATTCAAACATAATGATACCCACCAATCTTTCTCAATGGCAATGGCTGGCAAAACTGTTAATTCTGTTGCTTGATTGAGAACTTCAATCCTTCTTTTCTTTGATAGTTTTAGCCAATTTGTATTCATTCAATTACCTGCATTAATATTTTGTTAATCCAAGCAGGAGATAGTTTCGCATCGTTTATGATATTCTCTTTCTTTTCATTCTTTAGAATGGCTTGGATTTTTTCTATTATTTTTTCATCTATCTTTTTTTGACCAATCGTTTTAAGTGCTTGAATAGCCAAACCGCTTATTTCTCCTTTTATTGAAAGGTTCTTTGGGCTTGTTTTTTTAAATGTGATAGTTCGCTTACCAACTTTTACGGTTCTTGCAGCCCCATCAGTTAGGTAAACCACTTTCATAGGAACTTGCGTTGATAACCCTAATTTATTTAAGGCTTGAACGCCCGTCGGAACAATTCTCGCTTTATCCCGTCTTGCAATGGCTTTGGCTATTTCTTCAGTAGATGGAAAGAGAACTCCAAGTTCTTTGTCAACTTTAGGATATAAGTAAATTCCGTGAGCCAAACGGACAAGAATTTCCTTTTCTTTCAGGCGTAACAAGGCTTTCTTAACGCTTTCAGGATTGCCATAGTCTAAAAAGTCGTCAACAAAGAGAACACTACCCTTTGGGTAGGTTTTCACTGCTTCTGCAATTCTATTTTCTACTTGTGGTCTTTCCATTGATTTTATTTCGTCCCAAATTTAGTAAATATTTGGGACTAAAAGTGTCAAATTATTTTTTTAGTCTGTAAATTTTGCAGTGTCGTGCTACCATTACCCACAACTTATTTATACCCGCTACAAAATTTCGCCTATTTCTCAAATATTGATAGATAAGCGAAGTTTTATTGCGTGTTATTTATATCCAAAAATAACATATTCAATTCAATGTGCAAAAAGGATTAAATATTATTAGTTAAACATCTGCAACAGAATTTATAAATTTCATTTGCAAGGTTCCGTTTGTGTCACCGGGTAAAATTATACCTTATCCCTGCAGGGAATTCACAGGATAATGCTTAATCTTTCTGCAATACCGTAACCGCTGCGCGATATGTATTTGCAGAATAATAAAACATCTGAATAGGTGGTGTGGAAAGAAACACCCCGCCACGATCTCCGGCGGAAGCGGGCCACCCCTCCCCGGGAAGGAGGGGAAGCTTTCAATTATTTCAGATCCTCGTAAAAACCAAAAATAAATACCTGAAAGTCTGATGCCTGAACATTTCTCACCCTTTACAAATGAGAGTTTAATACGGGTACACGGGTAGGAAGGGTTTATAATCCGGTAATTTTGTTACTTTTATTCCTGATTAACTTTCAAACTTCCGCCTTATGAAAAAAACAATTCTTATTTCATCCTTACTCCTTGTGTCAGCAGCTTCAGTATCCTCAGCACAAACCCCTGAAGCCGTTATCTGGAAAAAATATGAATTAACATTCACCTCCCTGGTCTCTTATGAAAATCCGGTACAGGATGTCAGAAGCTTCCGGGTTACCTTTACTTCACCCACGGGAATCTCCAAAACCATCAACGGTTTCTGGGATGGCAGTAATACCTGGAAGGCCCGCTTTATGCCCGATGAAACGGGTAAATGGAACTGGATAAGCTCATGTTCGGATAAAAAGAATACCGGGCTCGACAATATCAAAGGAGAATTCATCTGCCCACCTGCCTGCAAGGCCGGTTATCAACTTAGAGCCTAACTACGAACAGATAAAAACAACGATAACCGATAAGGATGTTCGCAATGCGGTTTTCTGGAGTCTCTTCGCGGCGCCGGTGGCGGGCGTAACCTACGGAGCCAACGGTATATGGCCATGGCTCAGGGAAGGCGTGAGTGCGGTTAACGGATATACCGGCCGAAGAGGATTTATTATCAGTGGCGCTTCAGAAAGCTTCCTTTTTCCAGGAGCTTTATCAGCAGTATATTGAAAAAAATGAGGCTGAATCCGTATGCGAAATCTTCAACAGGAATGGTAAAAACCCGTAAACCCAGGGTTTCAGCATCATTGTACCAGACCACTTCCTGATCAATAAGGCTGCCTGTAAGAATTCCGTTCACAATAACAAACGGAATCAGAATAATGAGGAATGAAGTGTAAAATTTATGCAGTTCATTGCTTTTATCCGGAAACGATAAAAAAAGCGAAATGAGCATGGCGCCGAAAGCATAAACGGTGTAAAGCTTATCGTAATTTAAGATGATTACTAAGGCAGTAATTATCAGTAGTATAAAGGTCAGAACTTTTGCGGAGGCACCGGAGAGGCAGGCTTTCGGGTAATAGAGAAAAAAGGCATAATGGATGAAAAGGCTTGAATATGGAATTACCAGAAAAAAGAGATACTCTTCCATCGGCAACCCAAAGAGGGTTAAACCAAGATGATAGCGGGGGTTAAACCCCCAGATT
>Ga0078972_1002137_pt1 | contig 67793 bp, 64 predicted proteins | sample YelNatPaOPGAMG01_FD_67568 | JGI IMG/M metagenome (GOLD analysis project Ga0078972, IMG submission 67568) | Hot spring thermophilic microbial communities from Obsidian Pool, Yellowstone National Park, USA - OP-RAMG-01 (SPADES assembly) (version 2) | ecosystem: Environmental > Aquatic > Thermal...
ATCCGATATTTGCCCATAGTAGAGGGTTTTTTGAGATCAGCTGGTTTATGAGGGGGATGGATAATTTTATGGTGGACCTCTCCTTAAATCCTAGATTGGCATGTATGCTTATGGATAAAGTAAAAGATTATTTAATAGCTAAGTTAGTAAGGATTCTAGAGGCTGGAAAAGGAAAGATAGACTTTGTAGAACTGAATGATGATGTGGGAGGGCAGAATGGGTTACTGATAAGTCCAGGTGTATGGTAAATAAAATAACATAAATGAATCTTTTATTCATTTAGACCTTTTTCTTTTATCTTTTTAGCAACTAAAGAGAGCGTTTCTAAAAGCTTATCTCTTTGGTCATCTTTTAAATCATTTGTTAAGATGCACTTTAATTCCTTCCCTGCAGGTACGAATATGCCTAACTTATTCAATTCTTCCCTATAGAATTCTACAATTGATTCTGCATCTCTAACCTTTTTCAGAATTTCTGCAAAGGAAGTTAGGATACTTTCTTTATATACAGAATGTGGGGGCCAGCCATAGAGTATATTTATATGATTCCCATCTAGATCAACATTAATTGAAAAGCCCTTTGAACCCCAGTGTATAGGGAGATTATTATTCTCGGCAAATTCAATTAACGCTTTAAAGAAGCTCCTACCATATTGCCCTACAGACTTAAGAAAATCTTCCTTATTTATCTTTGGAAGCGCCCCCGAACTGACCTTTTTTACTGTATATGAATCTTTCCCAACTACAAATTCGCTTGAGATAATTTGTTCACCTGATTTAGTTTTAAAATATTTAAATTCTATACAGAAGACCTCGATACCCTTTTTCCTTAAAAAGGATGCAGTCTGCCGAATTTCCTTGGTTATACTTTGTCCTATTATAACTAACTTCTGATTCTTATTAAAAGCAACAGCCTCGCCTTCTTGAAGGTTAAAGTAACTACGGTGATAATCTGTTAAAACGAGGTTTTCTTCACCAAGATATTCCTTAGAAATCTCTTCTAACTGTGCATATGAAAGATCTTCTACAAAAGATGCATATTCAAGGATTTGTGCTAGAGTTTCTTTTGGTGTTTGGTCTCTTTTCAGTTCAATCACTACTACATTTCCTTCTCTATCGATGCCCAATAAATCAATCACTGAACCAAGATTTGTTGTCACCTGACGACCAATTATGAGCACTTTTTCATCTTCTAGGATATAATCTGGGTTACTTTCAAGCCAGGACTCTAAGTCTTTCTCATAATTTTCCTCCTTAAAATCATACTCATCATAGGGAATGAACTTACCATCTTTATTAATCCCAAGTAACTTCATAGTCTCTCTCCCTTCATCCGGTTTTCCCTTTTAACTATCTTTTGAGTTTGTTGAGCCATCTGTACAAGTCCCCTAGAAGTCTCATATTATAAGTATCCCCCCCTTATTCTGTCCTCAAAAATAGATTACTAAACCTTTATCTTACCTGTGCTTTTCTCGGTAACCTCCTTTTCCCCAGGTGATGCTTTCTATTCTAAGAACTTGAAACTTTCAAGTATCTTTCTAAAAGTTACTTCCATAGACTGAAAGCTATCTGACACAGTGTCGCAGAGGACAGCTACACCATAATTGTCCTTTACTATATATGCCTCTATAGTCTTTACAGGAATAGTAGAATTCTCCCCTTTAAAGGTGAATGAATATATCCTCAGCATACCTGGTGTTCCTGCCAGGGTATATTCCGTTAGAGAGTCTTCTTTATAGTCAGGCAGATTTTCCTTTAGCCAGTCTCCAACCGCTTCAGCATACTGTTTAGCAGTAAATCCTTCTGGAATCTCTTCCATTATTACGATTAATTCTGACGATGTGCCCTCATCGTAAATCCAGGCTAAAGCCCCTTCTAATTCTCCTTCTACCCAGCCTTCAGGGTAGGAGATACTAAATCCCGCATCCGAATCTGTATAAGTCTTAGTAAGTTCTTGGGCTGATGCGGATACTGTAGATAATAGAAAGAGAACCAAGACTAAAACTATGCTACCTGTTACCTTTTTGTAAATCATCCTAAAAACCTCCATTCCTTTTATAGCCCATTAGGCTAAAGATTTTATAATACGCTATCTATTATAACATATTTTCTTGTGGTAAAATAGAGTAGAAATATAAGAAGAGGTGATTGGGATTTGAGTTATCTTACAATTATGGAGAAAGAGATAAGAGAAGAACCCAGTGTCCTGACTAGGATTTTAGAGAGTAATATACAAATAGTGGAAAGGATTAAGAGGTATTTGGATAAGAAGAAGATAGAAGGTATCTATATATCTGCCAGAGGTACTTCCGATAATGCAGGGGTGCTGGGGAAATATCTTTTGGAATCTATCTCTGGATATATCACTGCTCCCTCTGCACCTTCACTTTTCACTATATACAAGAGTCCACCATCTTTAAAGGATAAACTTGTGATAGGTATTTCACAATCTGGAAGAGGCGAGGATGTATGTGAGGTTGTTGAGTGGGGTAAGAAGGAAGGGGCTCTGTGTATAGCCATAACAAATAACCCAGATAGCCTCCTGGCAAGTCTTGCTGATGAGGTTATCCTGTGCTGGGCTGGTGAGGAAAAGAGTGTTCCTGCCACCAAGACTTATTTGGCTGAGATATTTAATCTGTATCTTTTTTCTTCGGTTATAGCTGAAAGAGATGATATACTGCAGTCATTGAAGGATATGCCTGTATATGTAGAGAGGGTTATACAAGAGGCTTTTAAGATAGATGTAACAAGGTTTCACTTTATGGACAGGTGCATCTCTATCGGAAGAGGGTTTAACTATCCAACAGCAATGGAATTTTCTTTAAAGCTTAAAGAAACTTCTTATATCTTTGCCGAAGCGTTCAGTTCTGCGGATTTTTTGCATGGTCCCCTGGCTTTGATCTCGAATCAATTACCCGTCTTTGTCTTTCTCCCTGCAGGACCTACTCATACTCATCTTGAGGAAGTGATAGAAACACTTAAAGAAAAGACAAAAGATATATTTATATTTGGCTTTGAATCTTTAGATGGTGGAGAAAATCTCTTTAAGATACCTTATAATGTAGAAGAGGTATTAAGCCCTTTACTCTTTACACCTGTGTTTCAGGTATTTGCCAATAATCTGGCTTTAGAGAAAGGGTTAGATCCAGATCATCCAAGATTCTTAAAGAAGGTGACTATAACCAGATGAGGATAGTTGGTTTTAAAGTAAAATGTGACAGGTTTATAATGGTCTCGGGTGATAGGATAACTGGCGACTGCCTTTTAAAGGAAGCATCAGAGAGAGAAGACCTAAAATCTTGTAAGATAGATGAGAACTGTAAGCTACCGGAAAGAATCAGAAGATTTGTCTCTACGTACATTTCTTCTTGACATATATTCGACGCTTTATAAAACTTTTGGTCCGCAGAACTGGTGGCCTGCAGAGAGCAAGTTTGAAATAGTGGTTGGGGCTGTTCTTACTCAAAATACCAACTGGAAGAATGTGGAAAGGGCTATAGCTAATCTCAAAAGGGAAGGGGTCCTATCTGTTGAGGGTATATTGGAGAATAGATCTAGACTACCAGAACTTATAAGGAGTGTCGGATATTATAGGGTGAAGACTGAAAGACTTGTAAATCTTATGAATAAGATCAGGGAATATAGCTCTTTAGAAGAATTTTTAAGTTTACCTATGAGAAGACTTAGGGAGGAATTACTCGGTATAAAGGGTATAGGTAAAGAGACAGCAGATTCAATAATATTATATGCCGGTAAATATCCTATCTTTGTTGTGGATGCCTATACAAGACGGTTATTTTCCAGATTGGGGATAATAAGGGGAGATGAAACTTATGATGAGATCCAGAGGATTGTTATGGATAATACACCAAATGATGAATACCTGTATAACGAATTTCATGCACTTATAGTAGAATTGGGTAAAAGATACTGCAGAAAGAGACCTTTACATACAGGTTGTCCATTAAATAAATTCTGTGAGGGGGTTGATAATGAGTAGTCCTGTGATAAAGGCTTATAAGGAGTTATACGTATACATAAAACCCTATAAGCTTCTCGTCTTTGCCCTCTTTTTACTTACAGTCCTGGTGGCTCCAGCCAGATTAATGTTTTCTCCCATATTAAAGTTTATATTCGATGAGGTCTTCAGTCCTCAGAAGCCTTACAATGTAGCTCTAAGAAATCTGCATACGGTTATTCTAGTTATAATAGGGATCACCATCATACAGAGTATAATTCAATACTGGCAGATATATATTCAGTCGGTTATAACTCAGAGGGTTATGAATGATCTAAGGGTAAGGGTCTATGCTCATCTGCAAAAGTTATCTATGGAGTTCTATCAGAGATGGCACACTGGTGAGATAATATCGCGCCTATCCAATGATGTAACGCTAATACCTCAGGCGCTTAATTCGATACTTATAGACATACCACTGAGTAGTCTTATGCTTCTTGGCGCTCTGGGTTATATGGTATATCTTAACTGGAAGCTTACCATCTTTACTCTGGCTATACTTCCATTTATAGCTTCGGTGGTATCTTATCTTGGGAATCAGATGGTAAGGGTTACCCGTCAGGTTCAACAGAGATTTGCTGAACTGGTAAAACTTCTAGAGGAGAGGATAAGCGGGGTCCATCTGATAAAATCATTTGGTATGGAGGAATCGGAAATATTCAAATTCCAGAAGGTAAGCAGAGAGAGTTTAGAAGCCTCTCTGAAAAGTGCCAAGATTATAGCGACCCAGACACCAATTATCACTTTACTTCAAACTATAGGTCTTTTAGGGATCCTATGGTTTGGCGGTCTTCAGGTACTAAATAAGAGTATGACTCCAGGTAGCCTTATGGCGTTCTTTACTGCCCTTCTTATGATGGTAGACCCTATATATTCTATATCTCGTAGCTTTAATACGATAAGCCAGAGTGCAGGAGCCATAGGAAGGATATTTGAACTCTTTAAGGTAGAACCGTTGATTAAAGAGAAACCAAATGCTATTGCTATAGATTCTATAAGAGGAGAGATAGAATTTAGAAATGTCACATTTGGGTACAGTAATGATGCCCCTGTAATAAAAAATGTTTCGTTTCATGTAAATCCGGGAGAGATAGTGGCGTTAGTGGGTAGAAGTGGGGCTGGTAAGACGACAATAGTAAATCTACTTATGAGATTCTACGACCCTCAGGAAGGTTCCATCTTGATAGATAAGATTGATATAAGAGAGTTCAAGCTTCAGTCTCTCAGACAGCAGATGAGTATAGTCCCTCAGGACATCATACTGTTTTCAGATACCGTCCTCGAGAATATAAGATACGGTACACCATATGCTACCAGACAAGAGGTGATAGAGGCTGCCAAGTCTGCCAATGCCCATGAATTTATAATGCAGTTACCAAAAGGTTATGATACGGTTATAGGGGACGAGTCGGGAATAAGACTCTCAGGTGGACAGAGACAGCGTATAGCTATTGCCAGGGCATTCTTACATAATCCCAAGATACTCATATTAGATGAGGCGACATCTGCTCTGGATTCTGAATCGGAATTGCTGGTAAAAGATGCTATTATCAGATTGATGCAGGGAAGGACCACATTCATCATCTCCCATCGATTGGCTTTTGTTAAAGAGGCTAACCACATCTTGGTGATTGAGAACGGTGAGATAGTGGAGAGAGGGACACACTCTGAGCTTCTCGCCAAAGATGGTATATATAGAAAATTATACGAGGCTAGCTCAGAATTAAAGTCGACTTGATTTATTGGACTCTGACTGTTATAATCTTATAGATTTATATTACAGAATTGGGTTGTCTTTATGAGAACAAAAAGGAATACTACAGAAGGTTTAGATAATGTACAGAGCCTTGAGAGGGCACTCAAGATTATAGATATCTTGGCCCACTCAGGGAAGCCTATGGGCGTTACAGAGATTGGCAGACTTATAGGGGTGCATAAGAGCACTGCTTATAGGCTGGTAAGTACATTGAGGCAGTTCGGTTATGTCGATCAGGATGAGGAGACAGAGAAGTATTTCCTTGGCTTAAAGCCGTTGGAACTTTCAAGTATTATAAATGAACGACTCGATATAAAAGATATAATTCACCCATATCTGGAAGAGTTGGCAGATAAGACGAATGAGACGGTACACCTGGCTGTTAGAGAGGGAGACGAGATAGTATATATAGATAAAGTTGAGAGTAAACATACTATCAGGATGTATTCAAGAATCGGTGCTAGGGCTCCCCTCTACTGTACTGCACTTGGTAAATGTTTACTTGCATTTGGACCTGAAGAGCTTGTAAAAAGCTGGACATCTAAGGATACACTTCCCCAGAGAACTCCAAATACCATAAAGACAGGAAAAGAACTTGCTGAAGAACTGGAAAGAGTTAGAGAACAGGGTTATGCCCTGGACAGGGAAGAATTTGAACCAGGTATAAGGTGTATAGGAGTTCCTGTACTTAATAGAAAGGGTAGAGCCATATCGGCAATAAGTGTTTCTATCCCATCGTTCAGGTTGACAGAGGAAAGACTTCAAGAATTAATTCCGGTTATTATTGATACAAGGGATATCGTCTCTGAGAAAGTAAAGTATCTGTAAAAGGAGGACGGATTAAATTGCCAGATATCGAGGTAAACTATGCCGGTCTGAAACTTAAAACGCCAGTTATAGTCTCTTCTGCGGGTATAGTAGGATATGCGCATCAGATCAAAAGGGCAGAGGACTATGGGGCAGGGGCAGTAGTAATGAAGTCCTTTTTTGAGGAAGAAGTATGCAGAAAGGCTCCTACACCAAGGTTCAAGCTGATAAGAAGAGGTTATAATGGTAATTCTTCTGTTACCCTGTATTCCTATGAACAAGCCAGTGAACTCGGTCCAGAAGAATACGCAGAAGAGATATCTAAGGCTAAGAGTCTAGTAAAAATTCCCATCTTTGCCAGTTTAAACTGCATCACCCCTGAGATGTGGAACAGGATGGCTCATCTGGTCGAATCTGCCGGTGCTGATGGGATAGAGTTAAATGTGAGCTGTCCTCATGGTGTCCATATAATGGAGGGTAGAACACTAAAGGATGAGATAAGAAAGGCTCTGGATGCAACCACAGATGTAAAGATTCCCAGAATCGTAAAACTGAGTCCCCAGACAAGCAATCCGATGATAGAGGCAGACGAGGTGGAAAAGAATGGTGGTAATGGGGTGGTGGTTTTTAATAGATTCACCGGCTTGGATATAGATCTGGATACAGAAAGGCCCATACTTCACGGAGGATATGCAGGGCATGGGGGAGCCTGGGCTATTCACTATGTCCTCAGATGGATATCTGCTATGTATCCCTATCTGCATATTCCCATCTCTGCTAGCGGTGGGGTTACCAATGGAAAAGATGCAATCAAATGCATATTTGCTGGGGCGACATCTGTTCAGATATGTACAGTGGTCATCCTTAAGGGTTATGAGGTGATAGAAAAGATTAACAGGGAGATAGTTGAATTCCTCCAGGAGAAGGGATATACATCTCTGAATGATATAAGGGGTAAGATAGTAGGAAAGATTCTATCCCATAGGGAAGTTGATAGAAGAAAACTCTATGTAGCCCATATAAATCAGGAAAAATGCAATCAGTGTGAGACCTGTTATAAGGTCTGCTATTCTTCAGCTATTGAGAGACATAATGATCGAAGATTTTATATAAATGAAAACTGTGTGGGTTGTGGACTTTGTGTGGAGGTCTGTCCAAGAAAGGCAATAGAACTTGTAAGGGTATAGATTTAAAGCTTTTCCAGTCCTGCATACTTTGCCAGGAGGTGTTTCTTTCCGATCTCGTTGAATACTACTACCAGTTCTGTCTCCCCATCTTCTAATGGGCGAACTTCCTGGACGATACCTTCGCCCCATCTGGAATGCCAGACCCTTTCTCCCCTTTCAAATGTAACTTCTACCTTTGTGACTGGTTCTATATACTCTTCAGGAATCTCTTTTACAAATCTAGAGAGTTCGTTACTATTGGTATGACCATAGAGTGTCCTTATCTCTGCGGAGGTAAGGTATAGATATCTCTTTGCTCTGGTCATTCCAACATAACAGAGCCTTCTCTCTTCTTCCAGCTCTTCTCTCTCCCCCATAGAGAGACTATGGGGAAATACCCCTTCCTCCATCCCGGTCATAAATACTACTGGAAATTCCAGACCTTTAGCACTGTGGAGTGTCATAAGCACTACAGAGGAATTTTCCTCTTCTAGAGTGTCTATATCTGACATCAGAGATATATAGTTTAAGAAACTTTCCAGAGTTGCATCCTCTGATTGCTTAGAAAACTCCTTTGCCACTGAGATCAATTCCTCTACGTTTTCTATCCTCATCTGGGCAGTAGCGGTCTGTAGTTCAGCCAGTTCCTTTATGTATCCTGTTCTATCCAGCACCTCTATGATAAGGTCTTCTATAGAATGTAATTTGGAAAAGGCTATCAGTTCTTCTATCAGGTTTATAAATCTCTCTACCTCTTTACTTGCCTTCTTTCCCAATTCCCCTCTCTCGATCAGATGTTTCATTGAATCCAGATAACTTATGCCATTCACATTTGCATATTCTACAATCTTGGAAAGAGTAGCGTCTCCTATCCCTCTCCTGGGTGTATTTATTATCCTCTTCAGACTTATCCCATCGTACTGATTTAAGATAAATCTTAGATATGCGAGGATATCTTTTATCTCCTTTCTCTGATAGAATTTTATCCCGCCGATGATCCTGTATGGTATCCCATTTTTTATCATTGCTTCTTCTAAGGCTCTGGACTGGGCATGGGTCCTGTAGAATACGGCAAAATCTCCAAAGTTTAGTCCCTCCCTTTTCTGTAGGAGGATGATCTCTCTTGCCACAAAGTTTGCCTCTGCTATCTCGTCCTTTGCTATGTAGAGTTTTATCTTATTTCCAGCCTCATTTTTTGTCCACAGGTTTTTACCCTTTCTGAGTTTGTTGTGAGCTATTACCCTGTTTGCCGCATCCAGTATATTTTGGGTCGATCTGTAGTTCTGCTCCAGACGGATGACCTTTGCTCCTGGAAAGTCCTTTTCAAACTCCAGGATATTCCTTATATCGGCTCCTCGCCAGCTGTATATAGCCTGATCATCATCTCCCACAACTGTAATCCTTCGATGTGCCTGGGCTAATAGAAAGACTATCACATACTGTGCATAGTTAGTGTCCTGATACTCATCGACAAGTATATATCTGAACTTATTCTGATAGTAAGATAGGATCTTCTCATTTTCTCTGAAGAGTTTCACCAGGTACATAAGAAGGTCGTCAAAGTCCAGTGCCTGATTCTGCATCAATTTCTCTTGATATTTCTGATAAACCTTAGCCACGATACTCTCATAGTAGCTTTCTACGAACTCCCCATAAGTCACTGGGTCTATAAGACTCTCTTTTGCCCTGCTTATCTTTTCTATAAAACCTCCAGGAGGATACCTTTTTATGTCCAGGTTCAGTTCTGTGATTACCTCTTTTATAAGTGAAGTCTGATCATCCTCATCAAGTATCGAAAAGTTGTTATTTATCCCTACATATGGACCATACCTTCGGAGTATCTTTACCGCGGTAGAGTGAAATGTTCCCAGCCAGACATCGCTTGCCCCTTTATTTAGTAGTTTCGCCACTCTGGCTTTCATCTCTCCTGCTGCTTTGTTGGTAAAGGTTACCCCAAGTATATTATCCTCTGGTATATCAAGTTCTTTAATCAGATAGGCAATCTTATAAGTTATAACTCTGGTCTTTCCACTCCCAGCTCCAGCAAGCACCAGGAGGGGAGCTTCAGTATATAAGACTGCTTCTCTCTGTTGTGGATTTAACTCATCTATAAAGTTCATAGTACCGGCTTCTAGTCTACTACTTTCTGAGTCTCTAGGACTTCCTCTTCCAGGTATACCTCTTTACTGTCTTCGTCGTAGGCAAATAGTTCTGCATATCTTCCCCAATCTATAGCTATCTCCATCTGAGCCTGAGCCTCACTTGTGCTAAATCTTGTCTCTAACAACTCGATAAAGAATTCCACGGGCATTCTGTGGTTGGATTTATTCTGTAACACCTGAACTATCTGTTGAATGAAAGGAACATTAGCGAGTAGCTGTTTCCTGAATATCTCTTTCTTTTCCAGTACGTCTGCCTCTGCGAAGACTTTCCCCAATTCAGTAACAGATATATCTCCACCGGTAGTGTCTATGAATTTCAATAGTTCTGCCGCCTCTATAACAGGCTGTATGTCTGCCAGATCCATATTTAGGTCCTCTGCTATCTTGTAGATATCCTCTTTTCTCTCCAATTCAGCGACAAGCTCTACAAAACCGGCGATAGCTCCTACTCTTACGTGGGGAAGAGGTGTTCCATATCTCTCAGTTTTGGGAGGTTTGGCAGTTACAGGTTTGCCCATCATAATGCTGTAGATACGGTCTACCAGCCTTATAAATTCTTCTGATTCTCTATCTCTCCAGTGGGGTATGTTTATATATATCTCCTGCTTTATCCTTCCCGGATTTTTATCCAGTACTATAACCCTATCTGCCAGATATACAGCCTCTTCAATACTGTGGGTTATAAGGAGGATGGTCTTGGTTGGAATCCTCTTCTCTATCCAGAGTTCCAGCAGATCATTACGGAGGTTTTCTGCGGTAAGTACATCCAAACCAGAAAAAGGCTCATCCATAAGAAGTACCTCTGGTTCCACCACTAGAGCCCTGGCAAATCCAACCCTTTGTCTCATCCCTCCTGAGAGTTCCTTGGGATAAGCGCTTTCAAATCCGTCTAGACCGATAAGGTCTATCATCTTAAGTGCCCTTTCCCTGCGTTCTTTAGGAGGAACACCTTTAGCCTTGAGTCCGATTTCTACATTTTCCAGGACTGTTAACCATGGGAACAGTGCCGCTGTCTGAAATACCATAGAGACTCCAGGATTTACCCCCTCTACCAGTTTACCCCTGTACAGGACCTCTCCATGTGTCGGTTTTATGAGACCAGCTATCGCCCTGACTATCGTGGATTTACCTGCTCCAGAGGGACCAAGAATGGCTACAAACTCTCCCTCTTCAAGGGAGAGATTTATATCCTCCACAACAGTTATCCTGGTATTGTTTGGCATATCAAAAATTATAGTCAAATTTTTTGTCTCTATAATAGCCATAGCCTTATTATATCACAAAGAGTAATGCTCTTCAGCTAACCAGTATAATCTTCTCCAGAAGAATCTATTTATTAATGTAACTGTCACAATCATCATTATGGTACTTGCTGCTAAAACACTGAGGTCTCCTCTATCAGCAGAGTTACTTATTAATGCCCCCAGTCCTCTAACCATTAGAGTACTGCCTCTGAAGTGCACATATTCAGATACTATAGAAGCGTTCCAGGCACCACCGGTAGCAGTTATAGCCCCTGTAACCAGGTAGGGAAGAACTGCAGGTATGATAAGTTTTCTCCATTTTTCTAATCCCTTTAATTGAAAGACCTCTGCCGCCTCTTTAAGATCCGAAGGTATGGACATAGCCCCTGCTATTACGTTGAATAATATATACCACTGTGTTCCCAAAAGCATAAGGAGTATAGAGGCTATAGATAACCCTCCTTTTAGATTTATCAGCCACATAAGTATGATTGGGAATACCGCTGTAGCAGGTATAGAAGCCAATATCTGTACTATTGGCTGCATTACCAGAGAAATCCTGGGATTCATACCTATATATACTCCTAAAGGCAATGTCCATGCTATAGAGAGAGATACAGCGATAGCAACCCTTAAGAGGGTAAGTAAGTCACTGATTATAATTTCTCCCCACATAAATACAGGTACTCTGGATATGAGAAATATTAGCCTTACAGAGGCGTATCCTATTATAACTAACAATAACCCAATCAGAATGATCCTTAACACAGGGAAGGGGTTAATCTTCTTCTCGATACTCTCTCTTTTTGAAAATCTGAATGTTATCCTCTCTATGAATTCGTCCATCCATTGAGTAATCTTCGTCAAAATTGTTGACCTCTGAAGTACTGTTAATATGGCTGATGTTGGGACAATATTACCGGTCGTCAATTCCACTTTGAACTTTTGAGCCCAGGCTATTAATGGTCTCCATACCAGCTGATCGATCAGGATTATTATCGCTATCATAGTCGCCAGACCAGAGAGAATGGCTTTGGTATCTCCATTTATAGCTGCCAGCTGAAGGTATGAACCTAAACCAGGGAGTCTGAAGTCTCTCTCCCCAAGGGTGAACATTTCACAAGCCATCAAAAAGAACCATCCACCTGCCACAGACATCATACTGTTCCATACGAGTCCTATTATGGAGTATGGAAATTCTACGTATAAAAATCTCTGGAAGGGGGTAAGATTGAAGATCTCTGCCGCCTCTCTGAGGTCTCTTGGTAGAGAACTCATAGAGCCATATACACTGAAAGCCATATTCCATACCTGTCCGGTGAATATAAGTATTATACTGCCAAGCTCTACACCAATTCTACCATAGGGGAACAGAGCTATTAACCCTAAGATAACTCCAGGCATAAAAGATAGGACAGGTACAGACTGCAAGATGTCCAGAAGCGCTATCATAAAGGGTTCAAGTGTCTTGTTATGGCTGGCTATATAACCATAAGATACAGAGAATACTAAAGAGATGAGATAAGCCAGAAACTGCCTGAGAATAGAATACCAGGCATAGATCGGAAGGTTTCTAGGAGATAGAGATATGTTAAGAGTATATGTAGGTATCTCTCCCCATTCTTTAGCCGTACTTACAATACCATATATAAAGGCAAAAAGGAAAAAGATTATTCCAATATCGATTATAGATATCTTTACTCTTCTTAGTGGTATTACCCTGTAGATCAAGACAACCCTCTTTTTATCTTTTATTTAAGAAAAGGATCTCTTTCAGGGAAGCCATAGATATATCTACGGCTTCCCTGAATTTTAAGATTACTTCTTCCTGGAAACTTCTACCGACTTACCTGCCTCAGAAGATTTATATATCATCTCTAGGATCCTGGTTACCTGTGCTGCCTCTTCCGCCTTTACTAGAGGTTCTTTGTTATTTATGAGACAATCTACCCAGTAGGCTATCTCTCTATCATACAGAGAATCGGAAGCTCTGGTGGGGACAGGATTTATATCCCAAAGTCTATTATTGCCCTCTTTATTTATGGTGAGGGTATTATTTACAAATCTAGCTCCTCCCTTTGTCCCGCAGAGTATAGAGCCGTGCTCATCCTTTTCTATATTTAATGCCCAGGAAGCCTTAACTACCACAGTGGCTCCACTTTCCAGCTTTACAAAGCCAAATGCGGAATCTTCGACCTCGTAGGACTTCGGGTCCCAGGGACCCCAGGCATTGTACCCACCTAAGGGGGCTAATTCTCTATATGAAGAACCAAGGACAGATACAGGTTTGGAGTAATCTCCCATAAGCCATAGGGTCAGATCTAATGAGTGAGTTCCTATATCTATGAGTGGTCCTCCTCCCTGCATCTCTTTTGATAGAAAGACTCCCCAGGTCGGTACCCCTCTCCTTCTAAGGGCAAGGGCTTCAGCATAGTATATCTTTCCCAATTCTCCTTCGGATATCATCCTCTTTAGGAGCTGAGCATCATCGGAGTATCTGGATTGATATCCTACGCTTAACTTAAGTCCCATCTCTTTGGCAGTCTTTACCATAGCGTCTGCCTCTTCCGATGTTATTGCCATAGGCTTTTCGCAGAAGACATGTTTTCCTGCCTTCAATGCGTCTATCGTCATAGGTGCGTGTAGCTTATTGGGGGTACAGATATCAACTGCATCCAGATCCTTCAGTGCTAGAAGATCTCTGTAATCGGTAAAGACCTTTGCTCCCGGGGCTCCATATGTCTCTGCTCCCGTCTTTGCCCTCTCTGGAATAATATCGCAGAATGCCACTACTTCTACCAGGTCCGGAAGTTTCGCATAGCCCTCAAGATGGACTCTAGATATACCTCCTACTCCAATAATTCCTACTCTTAGCTTCTTTTTAGCCCTTCGCACAGGACACCTCCAGTTTTATATAAATTTTCCATAATTATAACACATATTTACTGAGATAGATTGGTGTAGTTAATGAGTTATTAAAGGGTTTTACTCTCACCGAGAATTCAAAATCCTGTGGATATAAGAGGTATTTTTCCAGTGGAGCTGGTCCACAGCTTGCACTACCAAGACCATTATGTTTGTAATCTATATTCAGTACTATATAATCTCTGGGTACTAGTTCAGATGTATGTCTAGCCTTTTCAAAGTCTTCTGGCTCGAACCTATGAGCACTAAAGTTTATAGCTGGCATCCCTACAAAGAGTACTCCTATCCCTTTTTTATCAGTTAGAGCCACCCATCTTACGTCAGTCCTGTTACCATTTTCCTGCGGTCTTACATAAGGAGTGTATAGTTCATCTACGCTCTTTCTGTAGATGCCAAATGGATTAGCCTCTTTACTATCCACATAGGATTCTCCAGGACCTCTTCCATACCACATAACCTGATCCAGCTCATTATTAACTCCCATCTTTAACCCGATTCTAGGGAATACCATAGGGAGGTCCCCCTGAGGTTTACCCTTTACCGTTATTATGATGTCTCCACTTCCATAGATCAGATATGTATATTCTGTATCTATCTTCCAGTTCACAACAGGAGGGGCTATACAGGATAGGACTTTTATCTCTATCAGACTCTTCCCCTTTATCTCAGTGTGTACTGCGTCGATTCTATGATTTAATAGGTGTACAAATTTCTTCTTCCAGTTTTCTATCACATATTTGTCGTTATCTATAGGTGCTCTCCAGAGATTCAGTCTTGGCCCTATCTTTATGAGATCTATCCCATTATACATAATTCTATCGATAGTGCCCCTCACTCTGTTAAATATAAGAGAAAAATCTGAGCCATTAATCTCTATGGTATTGCCTGAATCCTTGCAGTTTAGCTCAGGCATTGAATCAACATTTAACACCTTCACCGGTTTTCCAGACTCAACAGGGAGTTTAAACTGTGCCCATGCCACTATGTGTCCTCTTTCTGCCCATAAGGTATCCTTTGATAGGGTAAAATATATGTTCAGCCAATAGTCAGTATTAGGTTCAGCGTTCTCTGGAAGTGTATATGGTATATTTATCACCTTGCTTGCCTTGGCTGGTATGCCCTTTATAGATATCTCTCCACCTTCTACCGGCTTTCCGTCTACCACCACACTCCAGGACATAGTAAGATGATCGAGTGAGATAAAATCGTAGAGATTTGTTATCTTTACCTCTCCTTTCTTAAGATCTATCTCTTCCACCTTTACAGGCTCTATTATCTTTTTGTATTCAATCAAACCTGGACTTGGAGTATGATCCGGAAAGACCAATCCATCTATCACAAAGTTTCCATCATTTGGCTCATCTCCAAAGTCTCCTCCGTAGGCAAAGTACTCCTTCCCATCCGGCGTCTTTTTCCTTATTCCATGGTCCATCCATTCCCATATACAACCCCCCTGGAGCCTTTTGTATTTATAGAATACCTCCCAGTATTCTTTTAGATTCCCAGGTCCGTTACCCATAGCGTGAGCATACTCACAGAGTATATGGGGTTTCTCCATACCCTCCAGCTTTCCAAGCTCTTCCAGCTTTTCAACTGGCGTATACATAGTGCTTACAACATCAGCTACCTTGGCAGAGGTGTCTCTCTCATAATGGATGAGTCTTGTAGGATCATTCCTGCGGCACCAATCTGCCATTGCCTCGTGATTTATACCAAAACCTGACTCGTTACCTAAAGACCAGAAGATCACACATGGGTGATTCTTATCCCTGTGAACGGTCCTTTCTATCCTGTCTATGTATGCGGACTGCCATTCAGGGTCATTGCTAATGCGGTTTATATCCCCGGTAAATGCAAATCCGTGACACTCGAGATCTGTCTCATCTATAACATAGATTCCGTATTTATCGCATAGATCATAAAATCTTGGGTCATCAGGATAGTGAGATGTACGGACAGTGTTTATATTGTGTCTCTTCATAAGAATTATACTCTGTTCAGCCCATTCTATTGGAACCGCCCTTCCAAAATCGGGGTGATGTTCGTGCCTATTTACACCTTTTAATTTTATTGGCACCCCATTTACCAGGAAATTCCCACCCTTTAGTTCTATTTTTCTAAATCCTACCTTATTAGGTACTACCTCTAGAATCTTTTCTTCTTCATTCTTTAAAATAATAATGAGATTATAAAGATATGGATCCTCTGCGGACCACTTCCTGGGATCTTCCACGGGAAATTCTATCTCTATATGTCTTTCTTCTTGGGGAGCCAGCGAGACCACTACCTCTTTCTCATTTATGGTTTTTAAATCAGCGTCCATAAAGATAAATGAAACTCTGTGATTATCTACATTTTCTTCCCCTGTATTTACTATCTCCAACTTGACCCTTAAAATTCCAGATTTGTATGTCTCATCCAGATCTGTAGTTATAAAGAAATCTCTTATATATACCCTGGGCCTTATTATGAGATAGACATCTCTGAATATGCCACTTAACCACCACATATCCTGATCTTCCAAGTAGCTTCCATCTGACCACTGGTATACCCTTACTGCCAGTATATTTTTACCTGGTCTTACATATGAGGTTATATCGAACTCTGATGGAAGCCTGCTACCCTGGCTATAACCTACCTCTTTCCCATTTACCCATACATGAAAGGCGCTATCCACCCCTTCAAACCTCAGTATTACTCTCTTATCCTTTAGGTCTTCATCTATATGAAACTCTCTACGGTAAGACCCGGTCGGGTTCTCAGAGGGGACTCTGGGTGGGTCTACGGGGAATGGATACATAACATTTGTATAGTGTGGATGTCCGTATCCCTCCATCTGCCAGTTACTTGGAACCCTTATCTCGTCCCAGCTACTTACGTCATAATCTTCTCTGTAGAAATCCCTGGGTGCCTCTTGAGGTGAAGGGTCATAGTGGAATTTCCATCTACCATTTAGGAGTTTTATCCTGTCACTTATCTCCCTCTGAAATGTCAGGGCAGAATCTACATCTGGATAGGGAATGAAATAAGCTCTGCTCTTCAGTCTATTCCTCTGTAAAACCTTAAGATTTTCCCAATCATTCAATACTTTCTCCATCTTAATCCTCCCACTATGTAGTTTTTGTTCGGTAATATTTTATCAGATTTTGTGTATAGTTGATACTATCACACTTGACGGTATATATCTCTGTGGTATAATTATACTGCAATCGTTTTTTAGTATGAAAGGAGGATGATAGCAGGGAAGTACTGGAAGGTGTATCTTATCGGTTCTAAAAAGGGTGGGTAAGAGGTATAGAGGTAAGATAGTAATTAGATCATTCTAAGATAGAGGAGGTATATCTATGAGAGTTTGTAGGTACTTTTTGATAACTTTGCTGATTTTAAGTCTGGTTAGCTTAGCCTTTATCAATTTGGCGGTGGCTCAACAGAAAGCCACTAGTGTCATAGTCTATAACAATATCCAGGATTATCAAAAGGCAACTGGAAAGAAGATTGATAAATTCAATGAAGCTCCAATGCTGGCAGACCTAGTAAAACAGGGAAAACTTCCGCCAGTAGAGCAGAGATTGCCTCAGGAACCATTAGTGGTGGCACCTCTTGAGGAGATTGGACAGTATGGAGGCACCTGGAGGAGGGCTGCTGTTGGTGTTAGTGATGTTGGAATAATCAATAGCAGAATTACTTATGAGAATCTTGTCCGTTGGAGTGCAGATGGTAAGAAGGTTGTTCCTAATGTTGCTACTAAATGGAAGATAGAGGATGGGGGAAAGACTTTTACCTTCTACCTGAGAAAAGGCATAAAGTGGTCTGATGGACAACCATTCACGGCGGAGGATATAGTCTTCTGGTATAAGGAAGTTCTACTGAATAAAGACCTTACACCGACATTCCCAACCTGGCTTACTGTTGATGGTAAACCCGGTAAGGTCGAGAAAGTCGACGACTATACAATCAGATTTAAGTTTGATGCCCCTTATGGATTGTTTATGCAGATACTCGCAGGTCCCAATGCTTTGGGTATTACTCAATACCCTGCCCATTATCTGAAGCAGTTCCACATCAACTATACACCTAAGGAGAAACTGGAAGCTATGGCTAAAGAAGCAGGGTTCCAGTTGTGGCATCAGCTATTCTCCAATAAGCAAAGCTGGCAGAATCCTGATTGTCCAAGGATATGGGCTTGGGTAATAACTACTCCTCCTCCGTCCAACATAGTCATAGCTACAAGAAATCCTTACTACTGGAAGATTGATACCGCAGGGAACCAGTTACCCTATATTGATAAGATAAGATTTGATATAGTGGAGAATGTGGAAGTCCTTAATATGAAGGCTATGGCTGGCGAGATAGATATGCAATTTAGACATATAGTCTGGACTAACTATACACTATTTATGGAAAATAGAGAAAAGGGAAATTATAGGGTATTGAAGTGGACGTCAGCTGAAGGATCTAATGCCCTTCTTATGCCAAACCTCAATCATAAAGACCCGGTACTCCGTAAACTGTTTGAAAATCTTGATTTTAGAAGAGCCCTTTCACTGGCTATAAATAGGGATGAGATAAACCAGATAGCTTATCTGGGTATGGGTAAGCCCAGACAGGCGGCTGTTATACCTCAATGTCCATACTATAAACCAGAGTATGAAAAGGCTTATGCAGAATATAATCCTGCCAAAGCCAACCAGCTCTTAGACAAGATTGGACTAACAAAGAGGGACAAGGACGGATTCAGATTGAGACCTGATGGAAAGACTCTGACGGTAACTATAGAGTATGCACCAATATTTGGACCATGGACAGATGTGGTTACAATGGTTAAGAAATACTGGGAATCTGTTGGTATAAAGACATTACTCAAAGAGGAGAGTAGGGACCTCTTTACCACTAGAGCCCAGGCAGGAGAGCTCGATATTGGTATCTGGACGATGGATAGATGCTTTACTCCTCTGGTGGAACCTCTTTACTGGCTACCCGGAATGCCAAGTGGAACCCCACCTAACAATGCAAATGAGTACTGGAGATGGTATAGAACCGGAGGAAAAGAGGGAGAGAAGCCACCTGAGGATATCGTAAAGGTATACCAGCTTTACGATAAAGCCAAGAGTACTACCAATGAAACGGCAAGGACAAACTATGCCCATGAGATTATGAGACTGAATGCTAAAAATCTATGGGTTATAGGTATAGTTGGAGTGTTACCTCAGATAGTGATAGTAAAGAATAACTTTAGAAATGTTCCTGAAGATGCCATTCAGGACTGGTTACAGCTTACAGAGGGTAATACTTATCCTGAGCAGTACTTCTTCAAGATAAAGTAGTATATAAGGGGAAGAGGTTCTAATCTCTTCCCCAAATCTAGAAAAGGTGGAGGAAATGACCAGTAGAGAGATAGTGATAAAGAGTCTAGAATTTAAGGGACCAGAGAGGATTCCTATGACCTTACCCCCTCCTTACCCTAACGATATAGTTGGCGTAGGGTTGGGACCAAATCCTTATGTGAGCGAAGAATGGGTATATAAGGGTAATAACAGATGGGAGAAAGTCGATGAGTGGGGAAATACTTGGGCTAGACTTGAGGCATATTCCAAAGGGGAAGTGGTAAAGGGGGCGATAGAAGATTGGAGTCAGCTTGATTCTTATAAGTTTCCACCTCTAGATTTAGACATAAGATACGAACCAGCCAGAAAGATTTTTAAGGAGACACCAGATAAGTTTCACATAGGGTTTCTTCCGGGGTTTCCTTTCAGTATAGCAAGATATTTGAGGAGAATGGATAACTTCCTGTTAGATGTGGCTGCAGAGAAAGAGAACGTGGCTAAATTACTCAAGATCATTGCAGATCTGCTTGAGATCGTAATAGAAAAATTTGCCAGAGCTGGAGCAGATGCGGTTATGTTTGCTGAAGACTGGGGAACACAGGATAGGCTTCTGGTTTCACCAAAGTCCTGGAGAGAACTATTTAAGCCCGGCTTTATACAGCTGTGTAATAAAGCCCATAAACTTGGTATATATGTCTTTATGCATTCCTGTGGTCATATCTATGAGATAATACCAGATTTGATAGAGATCGGAATAGATGTCCTGCAGTTTGATCAGCCTGCATTACATGGAGTGGATAATCTGGCTAGAGACTTTGGGGGTAAGGTCAACTTCTGGTGTCCTGTAGATATACAGCAGATACTTCCTAGAAAGGATGAGAAGTTGATAGAGGAGTTTGCCAGAAAAATGATAGAAAAGTTGGGATGTTTTGGTGGAGGGTTTATTGCTGGATATTATCAGTCTAATGAGGCTTTAGGTCTTGAACCTTACTGGCAGGATGTTGCCTGTAAGGCATTTGTCAAGTATGGATATTTAAATAAAGTTAGAAAGGAGGAGGTACAGTTATGAGATTTTTAAGGACTTTTTTAGTGTTAGTACTGGCTTTAAGTCTACTTATGAGTACTTCTAGCTTAGTCTTCTCCCAGGAGAAGATTATTCCTGGAGAGTACTATAACCTCTCGGATTATGAGAAGTTAACAGGCAAGAAGGTCTCTAAATTTAATGAGGCTCCGATGTTAGCAGAGCTGGTAAAGCAGGGTAAGCTTCCATCAGTAGAACAGAGGCTTCCGAAGAATCCTCTTGTGGTAACACCGGTGGAAGAAATCGGACAGTATGGTGGAACATGGCGTAGGGCTTGGCTTGGGCTCTCTGACCAGTGGGGACCAAATAAGATCTGTCATGAGCATCTGGTTATGTTTGATAAGGGTGGAACGAAGGTCCTGCCAAACATAGCAGAGAGCTGGAAGGTTTCTAGAGATGCCAAGGTCTATACATTTAAAATTAGAGAAGGTCTTAAGTGGTCAGACGGAACTCCTTTAACTACAGACGATGTAATGTTTTGGTATGAAGATGTAGTGATGAATAAAGACCTTACACCAACGGTTGCCACCTGGCTTACGGCTGGTGGTAAACCCTGTAAGATAGAGAAGGTAGATACTTATACCTTCAGAGTATCCTTTGAACAGCCGAACCCTCTCTTCCTGATAAATATATGTAAGTCTGGAGGGAATCAATTCTTCCTCCCCAAGCATTATGGTAAACAGTTCCATATAAAATATGCACCCAAGGAAGAACTGGAGAAAAAGGTAAAGGATGCAGGCTTCCAGTTCTGGTATCAACTGTTTGATGCAAAAGTAAGTAACTCTAACGCCTGGCTCCAGAACCCTGAACTTCCAGTTTTACAGCCATGGAGAAATACTACACTTCCAACAGCTACCACAATGATATTTGAAAGAAACCCTTACTACTGGAAGATAGACCCAGCCGGGAATCAGCTACCTTACATAGACAGGATAGCTCATACGCTTGTGGAGAACAGAGAAGTAATCACGATGAAGGCTGTCTCCGGAGAGATAGATATGCAGACAAGGCACATCAGTCTTCCAGACTATACACTGCTTATGGAAAACAGGGCTAAGGGGAACTATAGAGTTCTCAACTGGAAGCAGGGCGTAGGGTCCGATGTTATGATTTGCCTCAATCAAAATGTAAAGGATCCTGTGCTCAGAAAGATCTTTGAAGATAGGAGATTCAGACAGGCGCTTTCTATAGCTATCAATAGGGATGAGATATGGAAATTAGTATATCTTGGAATGGGTAAACCCAGGCAGTGTTCACTTATCAGTGGAGTTGCTTTCTACGATCCGGAATGGGAGAAGATGTGGGCTGAGTATGACCCCAAAAAGGCTAATGAGCTTTTGGATAAGATTGGACTTAACAAGAGGGATAGAGATGGATTCAGATTAAGACCCGACGGTAAGACGCTGGCTTTGACTATAACATTCCCCAGTGGTATATTTGGTGCCTGGTCAGATGTACTTGAGATGGTTAAGAAGTATTGGGAAGCAGTAGGAGTAAAGGTCGCTATACAGCCAGTCGAAAGGTCTCTTTACGTCACCAGATGTAATGCTGGAGACCTGGAGATCGGGGTATGGAACTTTGACAGAAATGCTGCTGTAATGTCTGATCCTGGAAGACTTTTAGGAACAGTTACCGATGGACCCTGGGCTCCACTATATGGTCAGTGGTATTCTACCGGCGGAAAAGGTGGAGAAGAACCTAAGGGTGATATCAAAAAGATCTATGAATTCTGGGACAAGGCAAAGGCTACGGCAGATGAAAAACAGCGAGATAGATTCTTCAAGGAGATAATCAATCTCCACAAGAGGAACATATGGATGATAGGGATAGTTGGAGAATTACCACAACCAGTCGTAGTAAAGAATAACTTCAGAAATGTCCCCGATGGCATTATCTGGGATGATACTCTTAGGTCACCTAAGAATGCCAGACCAGAGCAGTTCTTCTTCAAGCAGTAGCAACTAGGATTCTTAATGGGGCGAGCAACTTTGCTCGCCCTTTTTGTTTTATGTTATACTAGATATGTAGTTTTTGATCTCTGTAGAGAAAGGAGGGATGTTTCTTAATGTTGGATAGGACGATCTTTCGTATGTATGATATACGAGGTGAAGTCGGTAAAGATATTACTCCTGAAGTGATGAGGTTAATAGGGGAGGCATATAGTATTTATCTGAGAGAAAGGATAAAGAAAGACCATTATACCGTGTCCGTTGGAAGAGATGTGAGGATACATTCCAAAGCCCTCTTTGATGGATTGGTCGAAGGTCTTAACTCAGGTGGAATTGATGTTATAGATATTGGAGTCTGTCCTACCCCTGTCGTGTATTTTTCCCTTTTTAATCTGGATGTGGATGGAGGATTGATGATCACTGCAAGCCATAACCCTCCTGAATTTAATGGTTTAAAAGTATGTGTTGGAAGAGAGACTATTTTTGGTGAAGAGATCCAGAAACTTTACGATATAGCAGAAAAGATTGAGAATGGAGAGATAGAGATAAATTTTAAAAGAGGAAAACTGGAGGCTTTTGATATATTATCAGTATATAAAGAATTTCTTATAAAGAGCTTCAAGGATGGACCTCTAGGGAAAATAGATCCTCAAATGATAAAGTTAGGGATAGATAGCGGGAATGGATGCGCAGGACTTGTAGTTCCTCAGATCCTGAGAGAGCTAAATGTCTCTTTAGTTGAACTTTATTCTGAGCCAGATGGTAGGTTCCCAAATCACCATCCAGATCCCACATTATTAGAAACACTAGAAGACCTGATAAGAGAAGTGAGAGAAAGGAGACTTGATTTAGGAGTAGCTTATGATGGAGATGTCGACAGAATAGGGGTTGTTGATGAGAAAGGTAACGTTGTGTACGGAGATAAGCTTACATATATATTTGCCAGGGATGTATTGAAGAGTAACCCTGGAGCCAAGATAATAAGTGAGGTTAAGGCATCTAAGCTATTATTTGACGGTATAGAGAAGTTAGGTGGTATACCTGTACTTTCCCCGGTAGGGCATTCTCTCATCAAGAAGAAACTTAGAGAGGAGTCCGCCCTTCTGGCTGGGGAGATGAGTGGACATATGTTCTTTAATGATAGATACTTCGGATATGATGATGCCATATATGCAACACTAAGACTTTTAGAGATAGTTGCCAGAGAAAAGCTGAGTAATCCTGATTTTGTCTTTTCAGACCTCCTGAAAGATCTGCCTGAGGTGTATGTTTCCCCTGAGATAAGAGTTGATTGTCCGGAGGAAAGAAAGTTTCAGATAGTGGAAGAATTTCTTCCCAGATTTAAGGATAAGTATCCTGAGTTAGCGAAAGATATAGTAAAGGTCATAACGATCGATGGATTGAGGGTGGAGTTCCCAGATGGCTGGAGTCTTATAAGGGCAAGCAATACTCAACCTGCCTTAGTACTGAGGTTTGAGGCAACAACTAAAGAAAAGCTTGAACTATATCAGAGAGCGTTCGAGGATGTTATAAGTTCTCTATGATCAATATACACAAACAGTCTATATTACAGGCAACATTCATACTTACAGCCGTTGCCTTTTTGAGTAGAATCCTGGGATTTTTGAGAGAGGTAGCTATTGCCAGTACATTCGGGGCTAGAGCAATAACAGATGCCTATCTGGTAGCCCAGGTTCTTCCTGTTACTCTCGCTGGTCTGGTTGGGGGAGCTCTGACTACCGTCTTTATACCGGTATTTTTGGAAGAGAGGGAGAGAAACGGTGAAGAAAAAGCCTGGTATGCTGCAAATACCGTCCTCAGTGTCTCATTAATATATCTTATCATATCTCTATTACTCTCTTACCTGCTTACTGAGCCATTCTTGAAGTTAATAGCTCCTGGTTTTCCAGAAGACAGGCTCGAATTAGCCATTTTACTGACCAGACTACTCCTCCCATCTCTCCTATTTTATGGGATTTTGGGTATCCTTACAGGGCTTTCTCAGGCTTATAAACAATTTTTAATCCCTGCTATAGGCGGTCTACTCTATAATATATGTATGATCCTCTCTATATTACTTCTGGGCAGGACCTTACCCCCACTCAGTCTTGCTCTGGGTAATGTCCTGGGAGTCTTTTTACAGGTGCTTCTTGTATTTTTGTATCTGAAGAATAGACTACCTTATATAAGATGGCACATAGATTTCTCTCATCCGGCTGTTAAAAAGACCTTCTATCTTATGATTCCTATACTTTTAGGGACCAGTGTTAGTTATCTGAATACGATAGTTGACAGGATCTTTGCCTCTGGATTGACTGAAGGTTCTATCTCCGCGCTGAATTTCTCAGCGAGGGTGAAGGATCTACCTGTTTCACTTTTTGCCAGCTCGATCTCTGTAGCTATATATCCTACGACATCTGAGCTGGTGGTAGAAGGTAGAAATGATAGGATTATAGACCTCCTTAATAAGGCTATAAGATTTACATGGATCATAGTTATTCCTGCAAGTATTGGTCTTATGGTATTGGATAAGGAGATAATCAGTCTTCTCTTTGAAAGAGGAGCCTTTGATAGTAGAGCCACCATCCTTACCGCTGGAGCTCTCAGGTACTATTCTTTAGGTCTATTTGCCTCTTCCGTAAGTCCAATAATCGCAAGGACATTTTATTCCTTTCAGGATACAGTTACTCCTGTAGTAGTTGGTTTTGTGGCTATAGGTCTAAATATATGCCTCAACGCTATACTGGTAAGAGTAATGGCTCATCTTGGGCTGGCTTTGGCTACATCTATATCTAGCATATTCTCCTTTATTCTATTGCTATTCCTACTGAGGAGGAAACTCGGTCCTTTAGGTGGTAAGAGACTGATTTCTGATTTTTTAAAGATCGTCTCAGCCTCTCTTCTAATGGGAGGTATTTTGTACTTTTCTAAGGGACATCTGAATTTTATTAATATTGAGATTTTGAAAACAATCATCTTTATCTTGTTAGGGATATCAGTTTATAGTATCATTATACTATTGATTATGAACGAGGAGAGAGAAAAATTAAGACTTACACTGATTAGGATCTTAAGGAGGTTCAATCAAAGTTAAAAGAGGTGAATTATGTTTTACGACAGTATAGACGCTTTGGGTACCTATATAGATGTATGTCTTGATAGATACAGCGATAATGTCTTTCTCTGTGAGCTGGATGAAGATGAAGTGATTACCTCTATTACTTATGGTCAGGCTAAAGAGAGGATCCAGGGGATAAAGAATCTGTTTAGGGAAAATGGGATAGAGCCTGGAGATAAGGTCGCCCTTCTGGGAGAAAACTCTATAAACTGGGGACTTGTCTATATGGCGGCAGTTACATATGGAGCCATCATTGTTCCTATCCTGCACGAGTTCGATAGTGTCAGTATCTCTAATATCATAAATATGTCCGAATCTCGAATCTTATTTGTTTCTTCTTCACAGTTGGAGAAGGTAGAGGAAGGTAATCTGAGACAGCTGGAAAAGATCTATCTGTTAGATGATTTTAGAGAGGTAAAGAAACAGGACGTCAAAGAGGTAAAGTCACAGATAAGGAGTAAGATCCTTGTGTTTAAAAACAGGATAGACCATTTCCTCGCTGAGCATATAAATAGGGCAAGGGTTAAGACCATAGAAGAGTATAAACCAAAGGCAGATGATATTGCTGCAATAGTCTATACATCAGGTACTACAGGACGCTCTAAGGGGGTTATGCTCACCCATAAAAACATTTTTTGGAATATACTTGCTGCATTAGACTACATAGAGATTAACAGCAATGACAGATTCCTCTCTATCTTACCCTCATCTCATACGTATGAATGTACGTTTACCTTACTCCTTTCTATGGTTGGAGGTGCCAGTGTATACTATCTCAAACAGAAGCCAAGCCCCAAGGTTTTACTCAGGGCATTCGAAAAAGTAAAGCCATCTATGGTTATGATGGTTCCACTGGTAATAGAGAAGATATATAAGAAGAACGTACTGCCTAAGTTGGAAGACAATATACTTCTCAAATTAGCTACCAGGATCAAACCTCTTAGAAGACTTATCTATAAAAAAGCCTGTAAGTCTCTCCTAGAGGCATTTGGAGGAAATATAAAGCTCATATGTATCGGTGGGGCTCCTCTTAGCCCTGATGTTGATCTGTTTCTCCTTGAAGGTAAATTCCCCAGTGCTGTAGGGTATGGTATGACTGAATGTGCCCCATTAATCACATTTGCTATGCCCGATAAAAAGAAATTTCAGAGCTGTGGATATCCGATAAAGGGAGCACAGATAAAGATAGATAAGCCTGATCCAACAACAGGTATAGGTGAGGTTCTGGTAAAAGGTCCTATGGTTACCAAGGGCTACTACAGGAATGAGGAAGAGACAAAGAAGTTATTTACCGAAGATGGTTGGATGCGAACAGGAGATCTAGGGTATTTAGATAGTGATAACTACCTGTATTTAAAAGGGAGATTGAAGAATGTTATCCTTGGACCTAATGGGGAAAATATATATCCAGAAGAGATAGAGCAGGTTTTATGTGAAGATAGGGGGATAATTGAGGCTCTGGTTTTAGAAAAAGAGGGAAAGCTAATAGCATATATATATCCAGATTACGATTTTCTAAATACAGAACTTAAGCTCCTTGATGTTGAACCTGGACAGGCACAAGAGAGGCTGGAAAAGTACTTCGATAATCTTATAAAGCAGATGAACCAGAGACTACCAACCTTCTCACAGATTAAGGGTTTCAATATAGTGGAGAAGGAATTTGAGAAGACACCTACACAGAAGATAAAGCGATATATGTATATGTAAGTCTCTACTCTAATTCCTGAAGGTTAAATAAGATTATCCCTGCAGATATCAGTAAAATTGATAACGTAAGACTTGTTGCTACCACTTTTGTGGCAGAATTCCAGTTTACTCCGGTTGTTATCCACTGGTTCTCCAGAGAAGAGAGATATATCGGATTATAGTCTTTTATACCGGGTAACATATTCAGTAGAACCAGGATTATAAATATACTGATAAATATACCACCAGCCTGTATGGTATTATTACCCAGTGAGCTTGAAAATATGGTTAAAGAAATAATGAATGCCATATAGATAAGGAAGAGTATACAGCTCTGAAGTCCTGTTTGGATTTCTGTATCAGGGAATAGCATCACAGAGTAGTATGAACAGAGGCAGAAAGACACCAGTGTCAGTAAAGAGACTAAAGATATCTGAAAGATGAATTTTGCCAGAACCCATTCTCTCCTGTCTACCCCTTTACTTACAATAAGACTTGCAGTCCTGCGATTCTTCTCTTCGGCGATACTCCCTATAAAGAGCAAGACTACTATCAAGAACACCATCTGATTCATATTCTTGAAGAACTGTAAAAAGGCGTCCTTCCAGGTTGGCTGAGGAACTATAATGGTAACTTCGGAGGTGATCGACTTTACAATCTCAGGCATTATTTTAGCAGTTATTGGACTTATAATTGAAAATAGCAAGAACGTGATGATTATAGCTATAAGCTTTCCTGTCTTCTGATATTCATAAAACTCCTTTTTCATAAGCTTAAATACCATTAGTTACCTCCAGGAATATATCCTCAAGGGATGGTTCTAATAGCTCTAACCTTTCCAGTATAAGGTCCTCCTGCACTATTATTCTTGGTATATCTCTTAAGGCAGAGCTGGTATCATTTACTTCTAAGATTATACTGTTATTATCCCTTACCTCTAAAGAGACCGGCTTTAAGTCCTCTTTCAACCTCTTCAGAAGTCTCTCTAAATTATCCACCTCTATCAGTATCCTTCTCTTCCAGTATCTCCTCTTAATATTTTCTATACTATCCTCTAGAATTAATCTTCCTTCCTTCAAGATGCCGATCCTATCACATATCCTCTCTACATCAGTAAGTATATGGGTAGAAAAGAATACCGTCTTTTCGCCTTTCAGTGAATAGATCAGATCCAGAACCTCTTTCCTGCCCTGAGGATCTAAGCTGGAGGTTGGCTCATCCAATATAAGAATCTCCGGGTCAGATAAGAGTGCCTGTGCTATGCCAAGTCTCTGTTTCATTCCTCTAGAGTAAGTTCCTATCTTACCCCTCTCATTTCTCAGTCCTACGAGTTCTAAGACCTCCTCTATCTTTCTCTTGGGATCTTCAATGCCAGTTATATCTCCTATGAAAGAGAGGAATTCTCTGGCAGTGAAGAAATTATAGAAGTTTGGGACATCTGGAAGAAATCCTATCTTTCTTAAATAGTTTCTACTCCTTCTTATATCTTCACCAAGGATATATGCCGTTCCCCTTGTTGGCTTTGCCAGGTTTAAAAGGACCCTTATTGTAGTTGTCTTTCCTGCACCATTTGGTCCGAGATATCCAAAGATAACCCCTTTGGAGATTTCCAGATTGAGGTCTTCTAGTGCCTTTTTATCTCTAAAATACTTACAGAGCCCTTCAGTCTTTATCACTGTCATTGTTTTCTTCCAAAGACAAAGTACACTATTACTCCCAGTATCTGGAAAGCGATTATAACTATGCCCCAGAGGATTTTAGGTCCTCGTAAGTCTTCTGCAGGACGCCTGATAAGATCAACAAACGCATAGATCTGAAGACCTACCTGTAAGACAAGTACCGGAAGAAATAATCTCCAGTTACTTAGAAGTGTCTCCATAATAAACCCTCCTCTCAAATAAACCTTAAAACAATTCTATAATACTATTGATGCAGGCGTCAAGAGAATAAAGCTCTTGAAATTTATAACCCTTTATGCTAATCTCTTTAAGAGATGAGATTTGATATCTTAAATTTGTTACTGAGTATACCAGCTATTCTGATAGCTATCACCTTCCATGAATATGCTCATGGGTGGATGGCTTATAGGTTGGGAGACCCTACGCCTAAATTTTATGGCAGGTTGACGCTGAATCCACTTGCCCACCTTGACCCTATAGGGACGCTTATGCTTCTTATATTTAGATTTGGATGGGCAAAGCCAGTCCCTATAAATCCGAATAATTTCTCTAACTATAGACGAGATACAGTGCTGGTATCTATCGCTGGACCATCAGCCAATTTCCTCCTGGCTATAATATTTGCCCTCATAGGAAGGATAGTTATGCCACTTTATATAATACCTATAAACGCATTTCTATCTATAAGCATATATGTGAATATAGCTTTGGCTATTTTTAACCTCATACCTATCCCTCCTTTAGATGGTTCTAAACTCCTGTTACTCTTCTTGCCATACAGATATACCTATATTATGGGATTTTTAGAGCAATATGGGTTTATAATTATAGTGATGTTGATAGCGTTTACCAATTTTATAGGATTGATAGTTTCGCCTATAGTAAACTGGTTGTTTAATATATTTATCTAGTCTAGGGAATGGAGGCTTGAGATATGGAAAGAGTTTTAAGTGGTATAAGACCAACGGGTAAGATGCATCTTGGTAACTATTTTGGAGCTGCCATAAATTGGGTAAATATGCAGGATGAGTATGAGTGCTTTTTCCCCATAGTGGATTGGCATGCACTCACTACAAGATATGAAGACATATCGACACTATCTCAAGACGTATGGGATCTAATACTTGATCTCCTTAGTATAGGAATAGACCCAGAGAAGAGTGCTCTCTTTATACAGTCTCTATCTCCAGACCATGCGGAACTCCATATCCTGCTTTCTATGATTACTCCTATAAGCTGGTTAGAGAGAAATCCTACATTAAAAGATATGGTCAGAAACCTTGATATAAGAGAGAGTATAAATTATGGACTTCTGGGTTACCCTGTACTTATGACTGCTGATATCCTGCTGTATAAGGCAACTGTGGTTCCGGTTGGAGCGGACCAGATACCCCATCTGGAATTGGCTAGAGAGATAGCAAGAAGATTTAATTATCTCTATGGAGATGTCTTCCCTGAACCACAACCCAAGCTTACCGAAGGGGCAATATTCCCCGGTATTGATGGCAGGAAGATGAGTAAGAGTTACAATAATTATATTGGGGTGACTGAGGATCCTGAAAGTGTCAAGGAAAAAGTTATGGCAACAGTTACAGATCCTCAGAAGATCAGACTCAGAGATAAGGGTCATCCAGAGGTATGTAATATATTTACTTTTCACAAGTTCTTTACCAGAGAGATAGAGGTAGTGGAGAAAGAGTGCAGGAGTGGAGATAGAGGATGTGTAGCCTGTAAGAATGAGCTATACAATAACCTTATTAACTATTTCGCTCCCATAAGGGAAAAGAGGAACTATCTACAGTCCAATCCTGATTTGGTGAAGGAGATAGTAAGGAACGGGCAGGAGAAGGCGAGGAGAGTCTCTTCTGCCACCATCCAAGAGGTGAGAGAACATATGGGGATGTCTTACGGCTTCAGAAGTATCTAGCCAGCTGTGGAATAGCCTCAAGGAGAAAGGCAGAAGAGCTAATAAGAGCAGGAAGGGTAAAGGTAAACGGTAATATTGCCAGGATTGGCGACAAGGTAGATCCAGATACAGATAGGATTGAGCTCGATGGGATTATTCTTAAGCCAGCAAAGAAAGAGTACTTTGTAATGAACAAACCGAAGGGTTCTATAACTACGTTATACGATCCTCAGGGTAGAATTACTGTTATGGACCTGTTAGATAGAAAAGACCTCTTCCATGTTGGAAGACTTGATAAGGATACTAGAGGGTTGTTGATAATTACCAACGATGGTGACCTGGCGAATAGATTACTCCATCCTAGATATGAGATAGAGAGGAGATATAGGGTAACGGTTAAGGGTAGAGTAGATAATGGTAAGATTGAGAGATTACTCAGAGGCGTGGAACTGGAGGATGGTCCTGCCAGATTTGATGATGTAAGGATAATAAGGGTTGAAGATACTAGAAGTATTTTAGATGTTTCTTTGCATGAAGGAAGGAAGAGGATGATTAGAAGAATGTTTGAGATGATAGGAAATCCTGTCCTTGATCTCGTTCGTATACAGTTTGGGCCTATAAAACTCGGGGACTTAAAAGAGGGAGAGATAAGACCCCTGACGGAAGAGGAGATAAAAAGCTTGAGATGTCTCTGATAAATATAGCTTTAGATGGACCTGCTGGTGCAGGGAAGAGTACAGTTGGTAAGATATTGTCTCTTAGACTCTCCTATGACTATCTGGATACCGGTATGATATATAGGAGTATTGCCTGGTGGTTCTCTGCTATGGGGTGGGAAGAAGGGATGGATATATTACAGTTTGTCTCCCAGCTGGAGATTATCTCAGGCAGTGAACCAGGTTTTTGTAGAGTTATTATTAATGGTATAGAACCTCCTTTTGATAAGATCTATTCTAGGGAGATAACAGACCTTTCCTCCAGGATCTCCGTATATAAGGAGATAAGAGATGTAGTGAATAGAATAACCAGGATATCTGCAGAGCCAAAGGGTATGGTTGTTGAGGGAAGAGATATAGGAACGGTTGTACTGCCAGAAGCTGAAGTCAAGATATTTTTGACCGCCTCAAATGAGGAGCTTGCTAGGAGGAGATATAAGGACCTTCAGAAAATAGGAGAAATGGTCTCGTATGAGACAATCCTTGCTGAGATCATAGAGAGAAATACTAGGGACAGCACCAGATCAATAGCACCACTTAGACCAGCTCCTGACGCTGTTTGTATAGACTCCACCAGTTTGAAGGTGCAAGAGGTAGTTGATAAAATCTTATTGGTGGTGAAAGAGAAAGTATAGGAGATGTTCTACTGGTTTGCCTGGGTTATACTTAGAACATTTCTTACCCTGTTCTGTAGATACAGGATAGAGGGATTAGAGAATGTACCTCGATCGGGTGGGGTCATTCTGGTGGCTAATCACAGATCAATGATGGACCCTATAGTTATAGGATGCAGTATACACTTTAGAAGGACCTATTTTATGGCTAAAGAAGAATTGTTCAGGTTTAAACCATTTGCCTTTCTTATCAGTGTTCTGGGGGCATTTCCAGTAAAGAGAGAAAAGGTAGATAGGAATGCGCTTCGTACTGCAGAGACCCTTCTTAAGGAGGGTAAACTACTACTGATATTTGGTGAGGGTACGAGAAACAGAGACTTTTCCAAGATATTGGGAGAACTGCACTCTGGCTTTGTATATTTGGCTAAAAAGACCGATGTTCCTGTGGTACCGGTATACACCTTTAATACCCACCTGATATTTCGTAGATTCTTACGCTGGCCTAAAGTAACAGTAAGATTTGGAGAGCCTATAATAGAAAAAGAAGACCTTTTAGAGAAGACAAGATCCTCTCTTATTAAATTGGGTATGGGTGGTGAATAGATGAAGTTAGGAGATATAAGGAATTTTAGTATCATAGCACATATAGACCATGGGAAATCTACCTTGGCGGATAGATTCCTTGAAAAGACTAACTCTATGCCTAAGAAAAAATTAGCGGAGGAACAGGTCCTTGATCAGATGGATCTTGAAAGGGAGAGAGGCATTACAATAAAGTCACATCCTGTAAGGATGTACTATGTATTAAATGGAAGGGAGTATGAGTTACACCTTATTGATACACCCGGCCATGTTGATTTTTCCTATGAGGTATCTAGAAGTTTAGCTGCCTGCGAAGGGGCGATACTTGTAGTTGATGCTACTCAGGGTATAGAAGCTCAGACCTTAGCTAATTATAATCTGGCTCTTGAAAATGGACTTACCCTGATACCAGTCATAAATAAGATAGACCTCCCTGGTGCAGAGATAGAGAGGGTAAAAAAACAGTTGATCGACTCGCTGGGATTCTTAGAGGATGAGATACTTTTGGTTAGTGCTAAAGAAGGTATAGGGATAGATGAACTCCTAAAGGCTATTATAGAAAGAATCCCTCCTCCCAGAGGAGATACAGATAAGAGTCTGGAAGCCCTGATATTTGATGCATACTTCGACCTGTACAGAGGTGTGGTGGTTTATACCAGGGTATTCAATGGGGTCGTAAGAAGAGGGATGAAGATCAAGATGATGTCGACCGGGGCTATCTATGAGGTAGATGAGGTCGGTTATTTCTCTTTTGGACTGCATCCTACAGAGTCCCTATCAGCAGGAGAGGTCGGCTACATCATAGCCAATATAAAGAATGTAAAGGATGCACAGGTAGGAGATACGATAACTGATGCCGATTCTCCTATAGAGAAACCCCTACCTGGATTCAAGAGAATAAAACCTATGGTATATTGTGGTTTGTTTCCTCAAGAGTCCAACCAGTACGAAGACCTTAGGGAGAGTCTGGAAAAATTGCAGTTAAACGATTCAGCTCTGGTATTTGAGCCGGAAAATTCAGATGCGTTAGGTCCTGGCTTCAGGTGTGGCTTCTTGGGAACTCTCCATATGGAGATAGTTGAAGAGAGGCTTGAAAGAGAGTACGGGGTAAAACTTGTGGCTACGGCACCTAACGTGGTATACAGAGTTTACACGAGAGATGGAAAGGTCCTGGAGATAAATAATCCCTCGCAGTTTCCTCACTATGGTCTGATAGAAAAGGTGGAAGAACCTTATGTTAAGGCATCTATCATCAGTCCTTCTGAATTTATAGGTCCTGTGATGGAGTTATGTCTTGGAAAACGAGGGACTCTTATAGAGATGAATTATATAGATCCTATGAAAGTGGTATTCATATATGAATTACCGTTAAGTGAAGTGATATTTGACTTTTTTGATAAGTTAAAGTCCGTAACTCGTGGTTATGCATCTCTGGACTATGAGCCCATAGGTTTTAAAGAGTCAGATCTGGTAAGGTTGGAGATACTTGTAAAGGGCGAACCAGTAGATGCCCTAAGTATTATTACTCATAGGGATGAGGCTGAAAAGAGGGGTAGGGAGATCGTGAAGAGATTAAGATCCCTTATTCCTAGACAGCTTTTTGAAATTCCAATTCAGGCTTCGGTGAATGGTAAGATTATAGCCAGGGAGAATATTCCCCCTCTAAAGAAGAATGTACTGCAGAAGTGCTATGGAGGAGACGTGACAAGAAAGAAAAAATTACTCGAAAAGCAGAAGGAGGGAAAGAAGAGGTTAAAGCAGATAGGACAGGTGGAGGTCCCTCAGGAAGCGTTCCTGGCTATTCTTAAGAGTGAATAGGGTAGCCCTTTATATTCATATACCATTCTGTATAAAGAAGTGTCTATACTGTGACTTCCACTCTTTTAGATTCGATCTATCTCTCATCCATCGGTATACTCGGGCTCTCATCAAGGAACTGAAACTATCCCTGAATACTGATTATTTGATAAAGACCATATACCTTGGGGGAGGGACTCCAAGTATTCTCCCGGTGGAATCCATAGAAGAAATAGTTCAAACGATATATGGGTCCTTCAAGCTGGATGATAATCTTGAATTTACCATAGAAGTGAATCCGGGAACTGTAGATGAAGAAAAGTTAAGGTTATATAAGACTCTTGGGATAAACCGGATAAGCATCGGGATTCAGTCTATCGAGGAGGAAGAATTGAAAATCCTGGGGAGGATTCACTCAGGTAAGGAAGCGCTGGAGGCTTTAGATACAGCCATAAACGTGGGTTTTACAAATATAAATGTGGACCTGATATATGGAATCCCGAATCAGACCTTAGAAAGTTGGAGATATACTCTACAAGAGGTGCTAAGGAGAAACCCAACTCATATGTCTGTATATGGTCTTATGTATGAGCCAGGTACTCCACTGTATAAGGCACTTATCAGGAATAGAATAAAACCAATGTCTGAAGATCTTGAGGTTGAGATATTTAATGAAACCCAGGAGGTCTTAAGTACATACGGTCTCAGATGGTATGAAATATCTAACTATGCAAAAGATGGTTATGAATGTAGGCATAATTTGACATATTGGAGAGGGGAGGATTATTTGGGTTTTGGACCTTCAGCCCATTCACTTGTTGGGAATACCAGATATTCGAATACCCCAAATATAAAAGCTTATGTGGAACTATTGGACAGAGGTAAAAGTCCTAAGATCTGGGAAGAGAGGCTTTCTCCTCCAGAAAGGGCAAAGGAATTGATCATATTAGGATTGAGGTTGAGAGAAGGGGTATCTCTCTGCGATGTCTACAGAAGAACAGGGGTGGATGTTGGGAGGATCTTTTCAGAGAATATAGAGAGGCTTATATCTTATGGCTTATTGTACAAAAAAGATGATAGGATACAGTTAACTGAGAAGGGTAGATTGTTGGGGAATCTTGTCTTTGAAGAATTTTACTAGTTTATAGTATAATAGAAGACGATTATATCGGATACGAGGAGGTAAATTTTTATGAATAAGATACCTGAGATAGAGATAGCTGGTGTTAAGATTTCTCGTCTTATCTGCGGTACCAATCCATTCAATGGTTATTCCCACTTCTCTAAGGCAAAGGATGTTTGGTTAAGGAGATACTTTACTGTAGAGAGGATTGTAGAGGTATTAGAAAAGTGTCAGGAGTTTGGTATAACATCTCTTCTTGGACCGATAAATGATAAGACCTGTGAGGTCCAGGAAGAACTTAAGAAGAGGGGTAAACCTCCTATGGTCTGGATCTCTACAACCCTGGGCTGGCTGGAAAAAGAGAAACTTAAGGAGGAGACGAGAATTGCCAGTGAAGTTGGGAATAAGCTTCATGCGATACACTGTAGTTTTGTAGATTCTCATCTTGTATCATCTAAAAACAGGATCGAGGACATAGAGGATCTGTTATCCTATATAAGAGAATTGGGAATGATCCCCGGGATAAGTACTCATCGTCCAGAAACTTTAACTGTACTTGCCAACAGTAACTATGATATAGAATTCGTGATACTGCCATTTAACTCTATAGGTTTCTTATCCAATCTGGAAGTCAACTGGATAGCTAAGATGATAAGAGAATTTCCAAAACCTATAATAATTATCAAACCTCTCGCTGCCGGACGTCTTATGCCGGAACAGGGGATCCCCTTTGTATTGAATAACATAAAAGATTCGGATAGCATAGCTGTAGGAGTTATGAGTCCGGAAGAGGTAGAAGAAGATGTTACAATATTCCTGGATACGCTTATGAATAGGCATAGCAATAGAGATTTGCTCACTACCCCAAGTAAATCTACAGTTACACTGGGATAGGGAAGAGTTTATCCGAAAGGGGTGATCACTTTGGATAGAGACTTTGCGCTTTCTCTATTAGAAAGGTATGTGAAATCGGATAATCTTAAGAAACATATGCTTGCAACCGAGGTTATAATGAGGGCTTTAGCTAAAAGATTCAATCAGGACGAAGACACCTGGGGGATCGCTGGTCTTATACATGATATAGACTATGAGTTATGTGGTGAAGATACATCAAGACATGGGGTATTGGCAGAGGAGATACTCAAAGAGGCTAACTTCCCGGAAGAAATTATAGATGCGGTAAAGGCTCATGTGAAAGGGGTAGAGGTGGATGACAACCCTATGCATATAGCCTTATGCTCCGCAGATGCTGTAAATGGACTCATAATAGCTGGAGCACTCATAAAACCTGAGAAGAGCTTAGGTTCTATAGATACCAAGTTCATAATGAAGAGATTCAAAGAGAAGGCATTTGCCAGAGGGGCAAATAGAGAAGAGATAAAATTATGTGAGAAGCTTGGCCTTACCCTAGAGGAATTTATAACCATATCTCTCTCTGCAATGCAGGAGATCCATAAAGAGCTAGGATTATAAAGGAGGTAGATTATGGATACTAATAAGGAGTGGTATAAGGGTTTACTCTTAGACAGAGTAGTCGAAAATCTAAAGAGAAGAGGTTTTGATGCCTTCTGGTGTAAAACCAAGGAGGAAGCTAAAAGTAAGCTACTGGATATCATCCCTGCGACTGCCAAGATTGGTATAGGCGGTTCTGTAACTATAAGGGAGCTGGGAATAATAGATGAGCTTATAGAGAGGGGGAATACAGTTATCCACCATTGGAAACCAGGGCTTCCTTCTGAGGAAGACTTCCAGATTAGAAGGGAAGAAATGACTTCCGATGTATTTTTAAGTAGCACCAACGCCCTTACTGTAGATGGAATTATAGTTAATACAGATGGGGTAGGGAATAGAGTTGCCGGAATGATATTTGGGCCCAGACGTGTAATCCTGGTGGTAGGGATAAATAAAATAGTAAAGGATATTGATGATGCCATATGGAGGATAAAGAATGTAGCTACACCTATGAATGCCTACAGATTGGGCTTGAATACTCCCTGTGCAAAGTTAGGTTACTGTATGAATTGTACCAGTAATGTAAGTATATGTAGAGTAACTACTATAATTGAATATAAGCCATCCAGGACAGACTTTACTGTAGTCCTAGTAGGTGAGGAATTAGGGTATTAGATGAGAGAAGGAAAAACGAATGGCATTCTGGTAAGAGCCTTTCTCTTTTTCTATTATGCAGGCTGGGCTCTGGTATTTTCCTTTATTCCCATATATCTCAGGGAACAGGGTCTTACTATAGGGGAGATAGGTTCTCTTTCAGCCCTTTCTGCCTTTATAGGGGCGCTTATACAGACCCCTATCGGTAGCCTGTCGGACAGGATAAAGAAGAGAAAGCCCTTTATCATCTTTGGCTTACTGATAAATAGCCTCCTGTATCTCTTCTTATTCCCCAGATTAACTGTTTACAGGGAGTTTATCTTTCTCTACGCTGTCTCTGGACTATGTACATATACCATATTAACGGCTTCTAGTGTCCTTATGGTAGACCTCAGTATCTCAGGAGAGATCGGTAGAGACTATGCCTCAAGTAGAATCTGGGGGAGTATTGGATTTCTCACGAGTATACTTTTAACCGGGGCGATACCTCTATTGACATATGGCAGAAATATCTTTATAGCCGTAAGTATCATATTCTTCTTCTCTGCTGTACTGGTGATGTTTATAAAGGAACCGGAGCGAAAGGCAGGTATCTTGGCACCTCAGGTGAAGGGTTTTAAGAGATTGATAACTAACAGACAGCTACTCAGTTTCTTATTTTTCTATTTCCTTTACTACACAACCCTTACCGGAGCCTCAAGTAATGTCAACCTCCTGGTAAAGTCCTTGGGTGGTTCTAACAGGATGGTGAGTTTTTCTTATGCTATGAGTTCAGGCATAGAGATACCATTTATGTTTATTATGGGGAGCCTTTCAGATAAAATAGGGAGAAGACCTCTTTTAGTGTTAGCCTCAATAGCTCTCCCTTTGAGGATGCTTTTGTATGGGATAGCTTCAAAACCTGTACATATAATAGGTATCCAGACGATGCACAGTGTCACCTTTGCTGTTATTTCTATAGTTCCCATAGGGTATATAAATGACATAATCCATCCAGATGAAAGGGGAACCGCTCAGGGAATGTTTAATATGACAACAGGTTTTGCCTCTGCATTTGCTCCATTTCTGGCTGGTTATGTAGCAGATATCGTGGGCATCTCCAGGATGTATCTCTTTCTTATGATACTGGCACTTATTTCCAGCTTCTGGTTGATATGTTTCATTGAAGAGTCCAAGGAGTTGCGGGTATCTCTAAAGACTAATAATTCCCTTGAGACGTTCTTCAAAGTATTTTCTACCCCGTTGTGTAGAAGGAATAAGTAAGTAATGGTATAATAATCTAGCTATGATTAAGTTACTGGTTACCGATTTAGATGGTACTATACTGTTCAACGACTCCTTTCCGCAAATAGTGAGGGAAGGAATTGAGAGACTTTCCAGTTACGGAATAAAGGTCTGCATAGCCAGTGGTAGAATGCTGAGTTCTATCTACAATTATTACAGAATTTTAGGTCTGGATACTCCGATCATAGCTTATAACGGTGCTATGATTGGAGATAAGGATTTAAATATCCTTTACCATAAGCCTATTGAATTTTCTGTATGGTTTAAGGTATTTAGGATACTATATAAAAAGGATTTTCAGATTAACCTCTACTTCAATGATAACCTGTATATATTCAGGAAAAATGTATATGGTGATAGGTATCCTTTACAGAACAAGGTTCAAGCAAAGTTTGTAGATGATCCGGATGAAATCCCTGGACTCCCCACAACCAAGGTCCTTGGTATAGGTCCTCCGGAGATTGTAGAGGAGACCCGTATTGAACTTAAAAAGATATTCGATAGCAATCTTTATATAACTACAAGTAGCCCCACATATTTAGAGATTATGGATAGCGGAGTTTCCAAGGGAAGAGCATTGATGTTTCTCTCTCAGATGTTGAAGATTCCTGTAACAGATATCGCAGGGCTAGGAGACAGTTTTAATGATCTTGAGCTGATAAGGGATGCTGGGATAGGAATTACTTTTAAAAATTCCCCTCAGGAGTTAAAAGATGTTGCTGATTATGTAACTGAGTCCAACAGCCCTGAGGGATTTAGAGAGGTGGTGGAATTTATACTATGGAAGAATCGTTACTGAATCTTATAATAATAACTGGTTTTTCTGGAGCAGGAAAATCTCTTGCCATAAGATGCTTTGAGGATATGGGTTATTTCTGTATAGATAATCTACCGGTCACTTTAATGCCCAAGCTTGTCGAACTATGTATTCAGTCTGAAGGTAAGATAAGGGATGTGGCGCTGGTTATAGATATAAGAGGTAAGGAATTTTTCGACTCACTAAAAAACTCCCTAGAGTCTATACATAAGATGGGTGTATGGGAAAAGATCATATTTCTAGAAGCTTCGGAAGAAGTTCTTATAAAGAGATATAAAGAGACCCGTAGACCTCATCCCCTGAGTGAATTTGGATCTCTAGTAGAGAGCATAAGGGAAGAGAAGAGGATACTGGAGCCAATTAAAGAGATTGCCGATTACGTTATAGATACATCAAGAACTCCTCCAGCCCAATTAAAGGATGTATTGCAGAAGCTTTCACTCTTCAAGGCAAAGGATACCATTGTCTTCAATCTTGAATCTTTCGGGTATAAGTTTGGATTGCCACTGGATGCAGACCTGTTGTTAGATGTGAGGTTCCTGAATAATCCATTCTATGAACCGGAGTTGAGATTAAAGAGTGGTCTTGACAGAGAGGTAAGGGATTATGTGATGCAGGACCCCTCGGCAAAGAAGTTTTTGGAAAAGGTTGAAGATTTTATAGAATTTCTCATTCCCCAGTACGCAAAACTGGGTAAGTATCAGATAACAATCGCCGTTGGCTGTACGGGTGGGAGGCACAGATCCCCAGCCATTGTCGAGTTCTTAAAGGAGAGGTTAGAGGAGAAAGGGTATAAGGTAGTGGTTCATCATAGAGATATAGAAGCAGAATAGAGCAGTGAAAGGGTATTCTGAGTCTTTAAGACTTGAACTCTGTAAGAAAATGCCCCATAATGTTCAAGAAGCTCTTGTAGAATTACAGGGCATTATTGGTTGCAGAAAGAGAGTAGAAGGAGATGTCATATATACTGATAGGATGAATGTAGCCAATAGAGTTACTCTACTCTGGAAGATGGTATTTAATTCTTCTCTTCTTATGGATATAAAGAGATATAAAAGAGGACATCGATTTTTCATAAAGTTAAACAACGATTATTCAAGGTCCCTGGAGTGGAAAGGAGAATTACCAGAATATTTCTTGAGAGGTGTATTCCTCGCTTGTGGTTTTATCTCTGACCCGGAAAGAGATTATAGGATAGAGCTATTACCTATTGAGAAAGACTTCGTTAATCAGATAATTAAGGCGTTGGATCTATTGGGGATAAGGTATAATGTATATATAAAAAAGGTATCTGTAGTTGGATTCTCAGGGATAGAAAAGTTCTTGAATTTAATAGGGGTTCAACAGGGTCTTATAAAACTTGAAGAGATAAGGACCTTAAAGTCGATCAAAGAAGATACCAATAGAAGGATAAATTTTCAGGAGTCTAATATAGAAAAGACCCTGCGTTCAGCCGAGAGAGAGATAGAAGCTATAAAGATACTTACATTGAACAATAAATTGCCTGAGAGGTACAGACAGGTTGCACAGCTGAGATTAAGGTATCCTCAGGCTACCCTGAAAGAACTGGCACAGTTATCCCAACCTCCAGTCAGTAAGAGCACTATCGCTTATTATCTGAGGAAGTTGGAGGAATTAGCAGATGGTGGTATTGGAGATAAATCCTGATGCTTACTCCTATACTGAGGAAAAGTTTAGAGAATTCCCTGACTCCTGGAGCTATATCGCTCTTGGCGGGGTTGATGTGGGAAAGACATCTTTTGCTATTAGCCTTTCCGCTATCCTTCTGAGAAGAGGTCTTAATGTCCTGTTTTTAGACCTGGATCTGGGGCAGTCAACTATAGGGCTTCCTATGACCATATCCCTGGGGAAAGTGATGTCAGGTAAAGAAGATTCCATAATTATTGAGATAATAGCTTCTGAATTTATAGGTAATAATACCCCAGAAGGATTAGAACCCCTTATCGTTGCCAGATCCCTAAAACTTCTCTCCCTGGTTCCTAGGGAAGGAGTAAAATTGGTTGTGGATACCTGTGGTTATGTAAATTCTCCAAAAGCCTTGGGTTATAAGAGAGGTATAATAGAAAATATAGAGAACCCATTTTCAATCATCATTTCAGATGAGTCTTGGGCTAAAAAATTTGCCTCGTATATACCAGGAGAAAAGGCTCTACTTAGTCCCTTACCGAATGCAAAAAGGAGAGACTTCCAGACCAGAAAGGAGAGGAGGGAGTCTCTATTTAAAAAGTACTTTTCTACTAATCTCACACTTTTTTCTACCGGTGTATACCTATTTTATTTCCCCTATCCCCTATTATCTCTGAAAGAATGTTTGACTGATATGGTAAAATATAAATGTACTGTCAGAGAAGAGGAACTTATTGGCTTGATCGTTGGGCTTAGAGATAAGAATGGTAGGTTTATGGGGTTAGGTAGGATAGTAGATAAAACTGGTGCTAATTTTTTGATAGAAACGCCTGTAAAAAATGTAAAGGAGATAAGGTTTATAGAATTATCTAGACTAAGATTAGATAATCAGTATAGAGAGATTGGAAAATTATTAATTTCTCAAAAGGAGGTATAAAAGGATGAAAGTAGGCATTAATGGTTTCGGAAGAATAGGAAGACAGGTACTTAAAGCACTGATAGAGAGGTATCCTGATATAGAGGTAGTAGCTATAAACGATATCACCGATATAGGAACAAACGTACATCTTCTCAAGTATGACTCTAATTATGGTAGATTTCCAGGTGAAGTAAAGATAGACGGAAACGATATGATAGTAAATTCCAGACGTATAAAGGTATTTGCAGAGAAGGACCCGATAAATCTTCCCTGGAAAGATCTTGGTGTGGACCTGGTGGTAGAGTCTACCGGGATATTTACCGATGCTGATAAGGCTTCTGCTCATATCAAAGCTGGAGCCAAGAAGGTAATAATCACTGCTCCTGCTAAAGGAGAAGATATAACTATAGTCCTTGGTGTAAATGAGAATCAGTATGATCCAAGCAAACATCATATAATCTCCAATGCATCCTGCACCACCAACAGTCTTGCACCAGTTTCTAAGGTCTTAAATGATAAGTTTGGAATAATAAGTGGACTGATGACCACTACACACTCTTATACTAATGATCAGAGAGTCCTTGATTTACCTCATAAGGATCTAAGAAGAGCCAGGGCAGCAGCTTTGAATATCATCCCCACAACTACAGGTGCTGCTAAGGCTATCGGAGCGGTGATCCCCGAATTGAAGGGTAAGATGAATGGTATAGCCCTGAGAGTTCCTACTCCGACCGTCTCAATTACTGACCTGGTATGTGTGGTAAGTAGAGAGGTAACAGTTGAAGAGGTAAATAAGGCATTTGAAGAAGCTGCTGCTGGACCAATGAAAGGGATTCTGGATATAACTTATGAACCTCTAGTCTCTATGGACTTCAAGGGTACCACATACTCTACGGTAGTTGATGGACTTTCTACTATGGCTATTGGGAATCTTGTAAAGGTTCTAGCCTGGTATGATAATGAGTGGGGTTACTCCTGCAGAGTTGCTGATCTTGTAGCCTTTGTAAGAGATAAAGGAATCTAAAGGGAGAAAGAGTATGGATAAACTCACGATTAGAGATATAGATCTGAAAGGAAAGAGAGTCCTGACCAGGGTAGATTTTAATGTGCCTTTGGCTGATGGTAAAGTTGCGGATGATACAAGGATAAGGGCTGCTCTTCCGACTATAAACTATATGAGAGAAAGGGGGGCAAAGGTTATCCTTGTTACACACCTAGGGAGACCCAAGGGAGTTACAGAGAGCCTGCAACTGGACCCTGTAGCCATCAGGCTCAGTGAGCTTGGTGTCCCTGTAAAGAAGCTGAATGATTGCATAGGTGAGGAAGTAAAAAAGGCTGTAGCGGAGATGAAAGAAGGAGATGTGATCCTTCTGGAAAATATAAGGTTTTATCCTGAGGAAGAGAAGAACGATCCCAAGTTTGCTCAGGAGTTAGCTAGCCTTGCTGATATATACGTTAATGATGCCTTTGGAACTGCTCACAGGGCTCATGCCTCTACAGAAGGCGTAGCCAGATTACTTCCCGCTGTAGCAGGATTCCTTATGGAAAAAGAGATAAAATTCTTCTCTAAGGTCCTGGAGTCTCCTGAAAGACCATTCGTTGCGGTATTAGGAGGAGCAAAGGTCTCAGATAAGATTGGGGTTATAAGAAACCTTCTAGAGAAGGTAGATATGCTCCTCATAGGTGGAGGTATGGCTTATACCTTTTTGAAAGCTTTGGGATATGAAGTGGGTAAGTCGATCTGTGAAGTTGATAAGCTCTCTCTGGCTAAAGAGTTATTGGATCTGGCTAAAGAAAAGAAGGTAGAGCTCCTACTGCCTGTCGATGTTGTTATAGCAGATAGATTTGCCCCAGATGCAAATACAAGAGTTGTTCCTGTATCACAGATTCCAAGTGATTGGCAAGGTCTGGATATAGGCCCTCAAACAAGAGAGCTGTTTGCACAGAAGGTTGCTCAAGCAAAGACCATAGTATGGAATGGGCCATTAGGGGTATTTGAGATGTCTGCCTTCAGTGAAGGGACAAAAGCGGTAGGAACTGCTATAGCAAATACCAATGCACTGAAAGTGGTTGGTGGTGGTGAGACTGCAGAGGCGGTAGAAAAGTTTGGACTTGCTGATAAGATGACGCATGTATCTACAGGAGGCGGGGCCAGTCTAGAATTTCTAGAGGGTAAAGTGCTCCCCGGAGTGGCTGCCTTAGATGATAGTGAGAGTATTAAGAGGAAGCTTAAATGAGAAGAAGACTTATTGCTGGTAACTGGAAGATGAATGGCACTGTGCCAGAGGCGATATCTCTGGTGCAGCGCCTTAAACTACTGGTATCAGATATACAGGATAGGGACATAGCGGTATGCCCTCCCTTCACCCTCCTGGATACAGTATCAAAGATGATTGTAGATACAAGGATCTATCTTGGGGCTCAAGATATGTTTTGGGAAGAAAAGGGAGCCTTTACCGGAGAGATCTCTCCCCTAATGTTAAAAGAATTTAACTGTACATTTGTCATTCTGGGGCATTCTGAGAGACGCTGGATTATAGGTGAAACTGATGAGTTTATAGCTAGGAAGGTTGAATCTGCGATTAGAAATGGTCTTACCCCTATACTGTGCGTTGGTGAGAGGTTGGAAGATAGAGAGGCAGGTAGAACAAAAGATGTGGTTATTTCCCAACTTGAAGGGAGTTTAGCTTTAGTCAAGGACCCAGAATCTCTGGTTATTGCTTATGAACCTGTATGGGCTATTGGTACAGGAAAACCGGCTTACCCTAAGGATGCAGTAGAGGTCATCTCAATGATAAGAGAATGGTATGGAAAAAGATTTGGAAAAGATAAAGCTGAAGACTTAAGGATACTCTATGGTGGTAGTGTAACCCCATCCAATATAGACGATTTTATGAAGGAGAATGAGATAGATGGAGCTCTTGTTGGAGGGGCAAGCTTAAATGCAGATAGTTTTGCCAGGATAGTTAAGTATCTTTTATAGATTTTGGAGGTAGTATGAAGACTACATTGATGATTATCCAGATAGTAATAGCGGTAGGATTGAGTCTGATCATTCTTCTTGAACCACCTAGAGGAGAAGGATTGGGAGCAATTGGTGGAAGCGCCAGACTCTTCCATGTTGGAAAAGAGAAAGAAAAGAGACTCGATAGGATTATTGCAATAATAGGTGGCGCATTCTTCGTATTAGCAGGAATTCTAGCCTGGGCTTTATAGGTAAATTCGGACGGCATCTGTCTATACCTCGTATAGATAGAGCCGTCTTTCTCTTATTATACGTCCGGTACCGGCGGAGAAAGATATCCTGGCTTATAGGTATTTATCCAAGTCGTCAAGTTTAAGATTATTCAGGAATTGACGAAATTCTTCCTCTTCCTGACTATTCTGCTGTTGGACATTCTCACTAAGTATAAATGCTTCTTCAGCCACTTTCTCGTCTACATAGATAGGTGCATTTGTCCTGACTGCCAGAGCTATGGCATCGCTTGGTCTTGAATCTATAAAGTAAGTCTTCCCATTAAGGGTAAGGGTTATAGTAGCATAATAAACTCCATCCTTGAGGTCTACAATAGAGACATTCTTTATAGTAACATTCAATTCATTCAGTATATTTACCATAAGGTCATGTGTAAAGGGCCTGGGGGGAACTGTTTGCTGAAGTTGCATAGCTATTGATTGTGCTTCTGGTAGCCCTATCCATATAGGCAGAAAATTTTTCTCTTCAAAGTCAGAGAGGATAACCACTGGCGACATAGAGTTTATATCCATACCTACTGCTTTAATCTTTACCTCTATCATCAGAATCACCTCTAATCTAATACACTATAGATTATACCATAGTGTATCAGAGAATTAAACCTTATCCAAATCCAATCCATTCTCTTTCTGCCTGGAATAGCTCATCGACCATCTTTTTTATATCTCTGGGCTCAAGAATGCTTGATGTTAATGGATCGAGCATAACTGCCTGGGCTGCCTTACGGGCATCCTTTTCTAAAGCGGCTATTACAGCCAATTCCTGCAGATTTATGTTGGTCCTATTCAGTGCTGCACATTGTGGTGGTAAGTCTCCAACAAAGCATGGATGTATTCCGGTCTTATCAACCAGACAGGGGACCTCTACACAGCAATCCTTAGGGAGATTCGTAATGAGATTGTCATTATTTACATTCCCATTTATTCTGGATGGTATGTTTGTCTCCATAGAATATATAATATTTGAAGCATACTCATGAGACCTCTCTATCACTATGGGCTCCTCTCCTGATATCTCCCTCTTTATCTTTTCATAATGCGGCTGCCACCCATTCTTACATATCTCAAGATAATCCCATCTTTTAGGTATAAGTTCTTTTATCCTCTCTGGATTTCTTCTGAAGTATGGTACATACTCAGACATATGGTGAGTGGATTCTGTGACAAAATAGTCAAAGTATTTCATAATTTCAAATCTAACGGCATCCTTCATATATATTTCCGGGTCTTCCATCGCCTTCCAGAGTCTGGGATAGAGGTCTTCATCTCCCAGCTTGAATTCCAGGAACCAAGCCATATGATTTATCCCTGCTACCCAGTACGATACCTTTGAAGGATCAACCCCCACATAAGTCGCTAATTGATGAGCAGTCCCCTGAACACTATGACACAGTCCCACATTTTTGATCCTGGTTGCCTTATTCATAGCCCAGCAGTTTATAGCCATAGGATTACTGTAGTTTATAAATAGTGCCTCAGGACATAGTTCTTCCATATCTCTGGCTATATCTAAAAGTACCGGAATGGTTCTTAGTCCTCTGAAGACTCCACCAGGACCTATTGTATCTCCCACCGTCTGGTCTATTCCATACTTTCTCGGTATTTCACAATCTAGCTCGAACATCTCCAGTCCGCCAACTTGAATCATATTTATCACATATTTAGCAGAATCTAAAGCCTCTCTCCTGTCAAGAGTAGCGGTTATCTTTGCATTACAGCCTATCTTTTCTACCAGTTTCTTGGCTAGAGCATATATAAGATCTAATCTTTCTTTATTTATATCCATCAAGGCTATCTCGCTATCTGAAAGCTCCGGATAAGAGAGTATATCCATTATTAGTCTTTTGGCAAAAACCACACTACCAGCTCCAATAAAAGTAATCTTAGCCATCCTCTAAGACCTCCTTATACTTTTGATAAACTCTTTTGCTCTGGATTCGCTATCTATCCATGTAGAAATAAGTACCTTCCCTCTATCAGGGATCTCTTCCAGTACTCTGGGTATACTATTTATGTCATCAAATGACTGAAGTACAAGAAGTTTATTATGCCTTACAATCTTCTTATACATATCAAACCACTTTGGAGAATCACACTGTGGGTTACCTGCTCCAGGGACCCACTGAATACCACTCAACTCTGGTATCTCTAATAAGATATCCAGGTGAGGAATCTCTCCTGGGCCATCAAGGTGGTAGATGCTGAAGTCAAGCCACTTACACTGTTTCTCAAGATGTGGGGCTACAAATTTCTCAAACATCTTGGGGGATATCATATAAGAGAAGTCACACTGTAATGGATACCACTTCTTATGACACCATATCCCCATCCATGCAGATGTTCCTTCCTGATGTTCCTTTATTATCTCATACAGCTCTTCATATACCCTAAACCAAGCATACAGGATCTTTTCTGTCATAAATAGGACCCTCTCAGGTTCTTCAATAAGATCTACTAATAGATTCTGAGACCCTCTAAATGATGCAAGTACATCTAAAACTCCTCCGATATCAGTCGTTCCAACTATAAACTTATCCTTCCCTCTCTCTATAGAAAGTCTCGTGATATATTTTGTATACTGCCACCATTCATTATCCTCTCTGAACTCCAATTTCTCCACCACATCCCAGGGGAGTGGATTTTCAAACCATGCAGTATTAGTATCTCCATCGAACTTCAAAAACCCGGTAAAGTATGATGCCAGAGACCCAGGTCCAAGATTCATCCATAGATTTGGGAAGGATTCTCCTCCAAAATATGTATCCTTACATCTCTCCTCAAAGATGTCTATCGCTTTCTGGGGGCAATCTCTGTATCTTAAGAATCCCCAGCCATCGTATCCTCTATACTCCATCACCCCCTCCTTAGGACTTGTTACCTGTAATAAGGGGTATTCTAACTCTTTATTCCACCAGGCTTTATATATCTCTTTTACCCTATCCCAGTCATCTCTGTATAGCATACCGATCCTCCAGTATCATAATCCCAAAGGGATCCATCGTTATCTTTCCCTGCACAGATTTTTCAGCTATCAGATCAAACATCTCCCTCTTTATCTCTATCTGAGTCATTTTATCGGAGAAATTATTTACAAATATAAATCTTCTGTCATCTTTTTCTCTTATGTTTACCTCCACCTCTTCTGGGAATAAAATTTCTTTTAGGGCATATCCAGATAAGAGGTTATTTATCAGAGAATCATAGAACTCTTGAGAGATTCCACAACCTATATAGTATGCCCTACCTTTTCCATAACTATTTACGGTAACAGCGGAGTAGGGAGTATACCAGCCACTATTATACCAGGCTATTACCTCTGCACCTTCAGGTGTTATGAGGTCTGCAAAGGTATCTCCTCTATATACCTTTCCATCTTTATCTTTTATCTCTACCGCTCTATCTCTTATGTTATCCCATGCATAAATACCTATTCCAAATAGGTCTCTTAATTTTCCAGGCAAGACTTCTTTTAATATGTTGCTATTCTTATCCTTTATAGCACACCTAAACCCAGCAATAAATATTCCACCGTTAGAGACATATCTCTTTATGTTCTCCGCTATCTCATCAGTCATAACATATAAAAGTGGGGCGATTACCACTTTGTATGGACTAAAGTCATCCGTAGGTCTTATTGTATCTACATTTATGCCGAGTTTCTTTATGGCTTTATAGAATCTGATTATCTCTCCCGGATAGTCATACATAGGCTTTTCTCCATAGGCGCAGTTTACCCATATGTTTTCATAGTCATATATTATAGCCACAGGAGAAACTATTTTAGATCCTTCAATCTTTGGTCCAACTCGCTGTATCTCTTCTTTTATCTGTAAAAGTTCTCTATAACTTATAGATTTGTCAGTTCCATCGTGCTGAAGTATTCCAGAGTGAAACTGTTCTATACCGAAGTTACATGCTCTCCATCTGAAGTAAACCACCGTTTCTGCACCATGCGCAAAGCAATGATATGTCCACAGTCTCATCTCTCCAGGTGGAAAAGTTCTTGTTATATCCTCTCTCGTTAGGTAACTGCACTGTTCTTCCATTATCCAGAAGTTTTTCTTTTTCAGTCCCCGCATTACGTCGTGAGCCAGAGCAGATCGATATCTGTTTTCTATTCCTCTGGGATAGTTGTCCCATGATACAAAATCGTATTCTTTAGCCAATTCATAGTAATCTAATTCTGGAAATAGTCCCATAAAGTTGTGAGTTACAAATTTATCAGGATTTAATTCCTTGAGTAGCTTGATCTGCATATTACTGTATTTGACTGTCATATCAGAGAAGAATCTCCTAAAATCAAGGTCAAAGGCTGGATTATGATAGTACACTATCGGAAGAGGAATCTGTTCCCAAGAGGTATAATCATGACTCCAGAAGGCATTTCCCCATGCTTTATTTAAATCTTCCAGCGTCTTATATCTGTTTTTTAGCCATAGCTGAAACTCTCTCTTACAGTTGTCACAGTAACATTTAGGCCCTCCAAATTCGTTATCTACCTGCCATCCTATGACCTGTGGATTATCCTTGTAATGTTCAGCCATCTTTTTAATGATCCTTCTGGAATAGTAATAGTAGACTTTACTGGTAATACAATAGTGTCTTCTAGCGCCAAAAGACATCCTCTGTCCATTTCTATTTACTGGTAATATGTCGGGATGTTTCTCTATGAGCCAGGCAGGAGGAGCTGCTGTAGGGGTACAGAGGACTACCTTTATATTGTGTTTGTTAAGGATAGATATAGCCTCATCAAGCCAGGAAAAGTCGTAGATTCCATCTTCTGGCTCTAATTTGCTCCAGGCAAACTCTGCCAGTCTAACTACCTCTATCCCTGCCTTCTCCATAAGACTTGCATCAACTTCACACCGTTCTCTCTCCCAGTGTTCAGGATAATAGTCCACTCCTAGATACATTTTGAAAACCTCCTCCTCTTTGCATAAGAGCCTTTTTACTATTATAATTATTCCCAGAGGTGATTACAAGATGAGAATAAAGTTACTAGCATTTGACTTCGATGGTACTATTTTAGAAGAAGGGATGAGTATACCAGATATTGCTAAGGAAGCGTTGGACAGTATAAGGGACCTTGGAGTAAAGATATCAACTGCTAGTGGACGTAAATTGGAGGATCAGTTCAAAATATTAGAACTGAATGGACTTGGAAATAGCAGAGGATACCCACATTCACTTATTGTTGACGAATCCCGTATATATCTACTGGATGGAGAGGGATATGTCCCTTTAAGGTCCTGGAATGATAGAGTATCTGAAGAGTGGAAGAGACTTTATCCTCTGGCGGAAGAGATACTCCTGAATGAAGTGGATGAGCTAAAGAAGAAAGGAGAAGAGGTCTATATTCATATTTTAGGTGAGACCGCGTTAGTCAGAAATATGGTGGCTATGAGATTTAATACTATAGAAAAGGCAAAAGAGTACGAGAAATATCTGAGTAAAAAGCTGAGAGATATGAGAAGCCCTTTCTGGTGTAATCGCAATTTTAGTCTCGTACAGATATTACCGCCTTCTGTAGGAAAGGGAAATACAGTCTTAGCACTCTCTAGATACTTTGGTATATCACCAGAAGAGGTCCTGGTGGTTGGAGACTCGGGGAATGATGCCGATATGCTTGATGGTAGATATGGATTCAGGTCTGCTACAGTTTCAAATGCAGATCCTGAAATCAAGGAGCTGGTTAGAAGGAGCGGAGGGTATGTTGCTGAAAGTCCTATAAGCAGGGGAATCGTGGAGATTATAAATGAATTCATTCTTAAATAAGGAGGAAACAGTAAGATGATAGAATTTAACCCTGATAAGTATATGTCACAGATAGAAGAATCTAGAAAGAGATTGGAGATTGCTAGAAGTTTCAAGGAGCCAGACAGGGTTCCTATTCTTATAAGTACAGGTGGAAGCTTTTATTCTAAGTTATTTGGTTATAATATAAGAGATTATTATACTAATTTAGATGTACAGATTGAGGTTCAGTTAAAGGGTCTAAGATGGGCTTTTGAGGAGTTAAGGGATGATAGGGTAACTTATGGGATCCATCTGGATTTAGGTCCTATATATGAGGCTATTTATTTTGATCTGCCTGTAGAGTATCCTGACGATACCTCCCCTTGGATAGTAAGGACAATGACTCTACCTGAAGCGGTAGAAAAACTGAAGACCCCTGATCCTGAAGATCATCCTGGAGTTATAGAGTTTTATAAAAAGTATGAACTTTTAAAAGAGAAAGTCTCCAGGCTTGGTCTTAACTTACCAGTAGGTGGAAGATTGGGTATTCATCCTCCTCTATCCGCAGCATGCGGTATATTAGAGCCAAGTGAAGTCTTTACGTATTTGATAGAAGACCCTCAGCTGGTTCATAGATTATTTGAAAAGCTCCTAATCGCCTTTATAAAGTTACAGGACTTTGCTGATAAGTATTTCGGTACAAAGACGACCCATCTAGGTCTGGCAGACGACCATTCTGCCTTCATCTCTGATGAGATGTATAGGCAACATGTAATGCCCTATAATATGATCCTCTATGCTCGCTATGGTATTAATGGGAGACATCTACATGCAGATGGACCTAATGACCATCACTTTAAGACCTATGCAGATATAGTGAGACTGACATCTATGGATATAGGTGGATTCAGTGATATAGCAAATGCAAAACCAGTTTTTAAAGATAGAGTCTTTTTCAGTGGTGGTCTAAATTGTAAGGACCTTTACTATGATTTGGAAACCGCTAAACCTGCTATAAAAAGGGCTATTAGTATAGGAGCTCCAGGTGGAGGATACGCCTTTGCAATTGGAGGGGAGACATACGTTGGAATAAACCCTAATACCCTGATTAAGGCAGTAGAATATGTAAAACAGATCGGAAAGTATCCGATATCAATAGAGTAGAAGAAATGGATAAGATAATCTTATCGTTAGCTCCTATTGGAAATATAAAAGGTGAACTTGATATCGATAGGTTGGTAGATGAGATAATATCTTGTAGGAGATTGGGTGTATCTATGGTGCATCTACATGTGTTAGACAGGTTTGGTAAACCCACAAATAACCTTGAAGTCTTTGATAGTATTGTAAGAAAAGTAAAGGGGACTGAAGATATTATTATTGAGGGTTCGACTGGTGGGTTGTCCGATCTAGATGCAAGAGATAGAAGTATCTGCCTAGAACATCCACTAATCGAGGCTTCCTCCCTCAATATGGGTTCTGTAAATATGGGAGATGAAGTATATATAAACAAGATGCCTGATATAAGATGGTGGGCAGAACTAATAGGAAAGAGGGGACTTAGTTACCAGTTAGAGATCTTTGACCTTTCTATGATTTATACTGCTGAAAAGCTTATACAGGAAGGGCTGATAAGTGGGGATGCTATCTTTAATCTTTGCCTAGGTTTTGATTCTGCCCTACCAGCTACTCAGGAGGTACTAATAACTATGATAAGATCTATTCCAAAAGGGAGGAAGTGGGGTTTTATCCATCACAATTTTAAAGATTTTAAACTAATCTCATCCGCTATTAGTCTAGGGGCTACGGTTATAAGAGTCGGTAGAGAAGACTCTGGAGATCCAAATAGAGGTAATATAGAACTAGTAGAGAAGGTTATAAGATTAATTAAAGAGATAGGTAGAGAAATAGCTAATGTAGATGAGGCTAGACTGATATTGGGATTAAAGAGGTGATTATGAGAGAAGATCTAGAAGATCTCAATGTGATACATCGTAACAGGTTACCTCCAAGAGCTTACTTTATCCCATATCCTCACCGAGAGAACTATTTATCTTTAAATGGAGATTGGAAGTTTTTATACGTTGATTCTCCTTTAAGATTACCTGACAACTTCTATTCTGTTGATTTTGACGTAAGTAACTGGGATGTAATACAGGTGCCATCGAATTGGCAATTACTGGGTTACGGTCGGCCTCACTATACTAGTGCGATGTATCCTTTTCCAGTTGACCCTCCGCATATACCTACAGAAAATCCGACCGGATGTTATAAGCGTAAGTTTTATACACCATACGAGTGGGATAATAGGCGAGTCTACCTTAGGTTTGAGGGCGTAGACAGCGCCTTTGATGTTTGGATAAATGGAGTATATGTAGGTTATAGCCAGGGAAGCAGATTACCTTCAGAGTTTGATATTACTCCCTATATTCATAAGGGAGAAAATGATATCTGCGTAACTGTATATCAGTGGTCTACTGGCTCATATCTAGAAGACCAGGATATGTGGTGGTTAAGCGGTATCTTTCGAGATGTTTGTCTTTTGTCTATGCCTCAGATTCATATATACGACTTTTTTGTCAAAACAATACTGGATAGAAGCTATAGAAATGCTATCTTTCAGATTGATGTAATGCTAAGGAATACCCTAGAACAGCGGAGGGGTCCTTATACACTGAGGTGTATCCTCTTTGACAGAGAAAAGGGGAGAGAATATATTATTGCCTCTAAACCTGTAGAAATCGATGGCAATTCATCGATCATTGTCCGATTAGAAGAAGAGATAGAAGATGTTCATAAATGGTCTGCTGAGGATCCATATTTATATAATATGAGTTTAGAATTACTTGAGGATAAAAGATGTATAGAGACTGTTCTCTGGAATGTGGGATTCAGAATGGTAGAGATAGATGGAAATAGGTTCTTGTTAAATGGTGTACCAATCAAGATAAAGGGTGTAAATAGGCATGAGCATCATCCGGAGTTAGGGAGAACAGTTCCTTTAAACATAGCGATAAAGGATATAGTAATGATGAAACAACATAATATTAACGCGGTTAGAACTTCTCATTATCCAAGCGATCCACGTTTCTATGATTTATGCGATGTATACGGGATGTACGTGATAGCAGAAAATGACTTGGAATGTCACTGGTTTGAACAATTAGCTAAGACAAACAGCGTGGTATTACTAAGCGATGATCCAAAATGGGAAGTTTATTATCTGGATAGAATAAGTAGAACAGTGCATAGGGATAAGAATCATCCTTCTGTGATTATCTGGTCGTTAGGGAATGAATCGGGCTTTGGGTGTAATATAGAGAAAATGGCTCAGTGGTTACGCACTTATGATACTACCAGACCGATTCATTATGAAAGGGATAGGGAAGGGAAAGTAGTAGATATTATCAGTAGTATGTATACCCCTATAGAACAGTTAATAGAATTGGGGAAAAGAGAAGATATAGGAAAACCTCACCTTCTATGTGAATATGCACATGCGATGGGAAATGGCCCTGGAAACCTGAAAGAATACTGGGATGTCTTCTATCTATATGACAGATTAATGGGGGGATGTGTCTGGGAATGGATAGATCATGGAATAAAGAAGACTGATAATGGAAAAGAGTACTTTGCATATGGAGGAGATTTTGGAGATTATCCAAACGATGGTAACTTTGTAATAGATGGCTTAGTTTTTCCCGATAGAACACCTTCGCCAGGGCTTATAGAGTATAAAAAAGTCTTAGAACCTGTTAAGGTTGAATCTTTAGATATGCAGAAAGGAATATTTAAGGTGACCAATAGATACGATTTTATCTCTCTAGACCATCTAGGAGCTTGTTGGGAATTACTGGTTGACGGAAAACCCTATGACTCTGGGGTCTTAGATCTTCCTCACATAAAGGCTAGAGAGAGTGCTGAAATAAAAATACCATTTAATATTGATAGAAGGATTGCAGATAAGGAAATTATACTCAGCATAAATTTCTATCTGAAATACAGTACCTTATGGGCCCAGGCAGGTCATATAGTAGCATGGTCTCAGTTTAAAATAGTCGAATCGAAGATGCCTCCTTATATAGGTCTTTCGGTGGATAAAAAAAGGGATATCCTAGAAACTGATTCTAAGATTAATATAAAAGGAGATTGTTCAGAGATAGAATTTGATAAGGTAAAAGGGATTATTATTTCCTGGATATACGAAGGGATTAACTTAATAAAAAGAGGCCCTCTATTGAATCTTTGGAGGGCTCCTATAGATAACGATAGGCAAGAGGAGAAACATTGGCGAATAATGGGACTAAATTGTCTACAACAAAGAGTAGATAGGGTAGAGATAATAAGAGGACAAAATAGTGTAATCTTATTCTGTAAGGCTTATCTAGCCCCACCTACACATACTTGGGGTATAGAATGCAAGTATATCTACAGATTTAGGGATGATGGCACTATAGAACTCGATATAAAAGGTATTCCATATGGCTCTGGCCCTAATACAATTCCTAGAGTAGGAATTCAACTTTATATACCAAAGCGATTCGAATATGTAAGCTGGTACGGAAGAGGCTTTGGAGAATGCTATATAGACAGTAAGGAAGCGGGTAGATTTGGTATCTATAGCGCACGGATAGATGATCTGTATACTCCTTACATAAGGCCTCAAGAGAATGGGAATAGAACTGATGTAAGATGGATTAGACTGACAGATATAAGAGAAAAGGGTATATTTGTGGAAGGTGATGAGCTTTTTAATTTTAGTGCCCACTGGTATACCACTGAAGACTTAGAAAAGGCTAGGCATACCTGTGAGTTGAACAAGAGAGACTTTATTACTCTAAATATAGACTATAGACACTACGGATTGGGAAGTGCTAGCTGTGGTCCTGGACCACTTCCTCAGTATACTTTGAAATTGAACAAATTTGATTTTACAGTAAGATTTAGACCACTATAGTTTTAAAAATGGAGGGATACCTATGGGTATCTTAGAGAAGCTGTATAAGGTATGTTTAGTTTTATTTATCATATCTCTCATCTTACCTGGTGGGGGAAATTACTCCTTCTCCAAGAACACTGAAAATAGAAGTAAAGGAACACTCGAGATATCCTTCGATTTTAAAAGACAAGGGACTATAGCATCAAATCAGTATGCAGTTTGGATCGAGGATGATAAGGGTAAACTAATAAAAACACTCTATGTAACAAGATATACTGTTAAAGGAGGATATCTATACAGAAAGGACTGTTTACCGACTTGGGTAGAAAAGGCTAAGCCATCTTTACTACCTTCTACTGTTATTGATGCTATCACCAGTGCTACTCCTTCATCTGGAACTCAAAGATATCTCTGGGATGGTAGAGATGAAAGTGGTAACTATGTTGAGCCAGGAAGATATCGTTTCTATATAGAAGCCACGTTATACTGGACAAATAGAGTCTTGTACAGTGGGACATTCCTATATGGGGGCGAGAATCAGGAAAATATTCCGATCATAGTTAAATATTTTGAGGGGCAGTCAAACAAAGATATGATTCAAAATGTAAGAGCAAAGTATACCGCAAGTAAATGAGGACTATAACATCGTGAAACAGGAAAAGTATCTTACCTTTCCATCAGATTACTGTATACCCCTTGAAATTTTATACTCTTTGTGGTATAGTATTTCTGTCATTGATGGATGGGCCCATAGCTCAACGGTAGAGCTGCCGGCTCATAACCGGTCGGTTCCTGGTTCGAATCCGGGTGGGCCCACCATGGGCGAATAGCTCAGTGGTTAGAGCGCCTGCCTTACAAGCAGGAGGCCACAGGTTCAAGTCCTGTTTCGCCCACCATTTTTTATTCCTTTCGGGAGGACACAGATGCCTCTACTAGATGAACTCCAGAAACTCTGGGAAGTTCAATTATTAGATGTGGAGATTCTCAAGTTAGAAGATGAATTGCAGAGTCTTGATAGGGGGGAAGAATTAAAGAAGCGAATCGAATCACTTTCCAGTCTCTATAATAGAGAGGTCGAGGAGATAAAGTCAAAAGAGATCCTTCTTAAGGAATTGGAGCTTGAGTTATCTACTCTAGAAGAGAGAAAGAAAAAGGACGAAGAGAGGCTCTATAGAAGTGTTACTACCCAAAAAGAAGTAGACAGGTTAACTCAGGAGATCCAATATATTAACCAGGAAAAAAACAGGGTAGAGGATAAGATTCTTGAAGTTATGGAATCTCTGGATTCTCTTAGAGAAAAGGCCCCAAAAACTAAAAGAGAGTTAGAAGATTTAGAAGCTTCTTTAAGTGAGGTTTTAAAGAGAGCAGAGAATATAGAGAAAGAGATATTAAAAAATCTTCAAGCTCTGCAGGATAAAAGGTCGGAAAAAGTAAAAGAGATAGATGCAAAATTGCTGTCTAAATATGAAACGATTAGGAAGAATAGGCGGGGGAGAGGAATGTCTAAAGTTATTGCCGGAAAATGTTCAGAATGTGGTGTTGAATTATCTCTCCTTCTTATAGAGAAACTCGAACATTTAGATGAGCTATTAACGTGTGAGCATTGTGGAAGGATTCTTTTTATCTAGATAAGGGGAAAAGAAAAGGGCGGGGAATTCCCCGCCCTTTTCTTATTATAAGGACTTACTTATCTCTAAATGCCTGCTTTTCCTTGAGTGCTGCGTGGGCTGCTGCTAAACGGGCTACCGGAACTCTAAATGGAGAACAGCTTACATAGTTGAGCCCTATCTCATGGGCAAACATTATGGAGTCTGGATCTCCACCGTGTTCTCCGCATATACCTACTTCCAGTTCAGGTCTGGTTGCACGTCCTTCCTTCACTGCCATTTCCATAAGTCTGCCAACGCCTTTTATATCCAGGGTCTGGAAGGGATCATTAGGAAGAATTCCTTTCTCTAGATAGACAAATAGGAACTTTCCTTCAGCATCATCTCTGGAGTAACCAAATGTCATCTGAGTTAGGTCATTTGTTCCAAAGCTAAAGAACTGTGCATATTCGGCGATTTCTCCAGCGGTAAGTGCAGCTCTCGGGACCTCTATCATTGTTCCAAACTTGTAATCCACAGTAACTCCCTGTTCTTCCATAACCTTCTTCGCTACAGCTTCAAGCTGTTCTCTCACGACCTTGAGTTCATTAACATGTCCAACGAGAGGGATCATAACCTCTGGCTTTGGATTATACCCTTCCTTCTTCAGTTCGCAAGCTGCCTCAAATATTGCTCTTACCTGCATCTCGTTGATTTCTGGTCTAGTGATACCAAGTCTGCATCCTCTAAGTCCTAGCATTGGGTTGGCTTCTCTCATCTCTTCTACACGCTTTAGAAGTTCTTCCTTTTCAGCCAAAGCTTTTGGATCTTTTCCGGTAACTCTGAGTTCGATCACTTCAGCGAGGAGTTCTTCATATCTTGGTAGGAATTCATGTAGAGGAGGATCAAGTAATCTTATTATGACGGGTAGCCCATCCATAACTTTAAGAATACCCTTGAAATCCTCTTTCTGTATCGGTAGGAGTTTATCTAACGCTGCTTTTCTCTCCTCTGGGGTTCTAGCTAGGATCATCTGTCTCACTATAGGTAGTCTGTCTGCCTCAAAGAACATATGCTCGGTTCTGCAGAGTCCGATACCTTGAGCTCCGTATTCTTTTGCTTTTTGAGCATCTCTAGGATAATCAGCATTAGCCCAGTTCTGAAGTCTCTTAAATTCGTCAGCCCAGGAGAGTAACTTTTGAAGCTCTGGGGTGAGTTCTGGTTCAATTAGAGGAACCTCGCCCAGAATGACTTCTCCGGTTGTTCCATTTATAGTAATTACGTCGCCTTCTTTTACTGTATAACTGTCTACGTTAAAGAGCCTCTTCTCAAGATCGATCTTTATAGATTCTGCTCCAACCACACATGGTTTTCCGATTCCTCTTGCCACAACTGCTGCGTGACTTGTTGCTCCACCACGGGCAGTAAGAATTCCTTCACTTACTAACATTCCACCTACATCATCAGGATTTGTCTCTGGTCTTACAAGGATAACTTTCTCTCCATTCTGAGCCCATTCCTTAGCGGTTTCTGCATCAAATACAGCTTTACCAGTGGCTGCACCTGGAGAAGCATTCAGCCCTTTGGCTATAACGGTAACCTTGGCAGATGGATCTATCTGTCTGTGGAGTAACTGGTTTATCTGATTAGGTTCAACCCTTAGAACAGCTTCTTCTTTAGTTATAATACCTTCTTCCGCCATATCAACAGCTATCTTAACTGCTGCTTGAGCTGTTCTCTTACCGGACCTTGTCTGTAGCATCCATAGTTTTCCACGCTCTACGGTAAACTCTATATCCTGCATATCTCTGTAGTAGTTCTCTAACTTCTTTGCTATCTCTACAAGCTGGTCATATACAGCTGGCATCTTCTCTTTCAGTTCGTCTATCTTTAGAGGTGTACGAATACCAGCGACTACGTCCTCACCCTGAGCATTGAATAGAAATTCGCCAAAGAACCTCTTTTCTCCTGTTGCCGGATCTCTTGTAAATGCTACACCTGTACCAGAGTCAAAGCCCATATTACCAAATACCATGGTAACTACATTTACTGCAGTCCCAAGGTTGTGAGGTATCTTATGATAATTTCTGTAATCGATAGCTCTCTTATTGTTCCAGGAGTTGAAGACAGCACCTATTGCCAGTCTTAATTGTTCTAGAGGATCTTGGGGAAAATCCTTTCCTGTTTCTCTTTTTACTATATCCTTGAATATGGAGACTATCTCTTTTAGATGCTCTGCAGTGAGATCTGTATCGTAATGTGCTCCTACTTTCTCTTTGTATTCATCGAATGCCTTGTCGAAAAGCTCACCTGGAACACCTAAGACTATCTTACCAAATAACTGAATGAAACGTCTGTATGCATCATATACGAAACGCTCATTCTGAGTAAGCTGTATAAGTCCTTTTGCTACCTCATCATTCAGTCCTAGATTTAGGACTGTATCCATCATACCGGGCATAGAGAACTTTGCCCCTGACCTTACAGAAACTAAAAGAGGATTGGAAGGATCACCAAACTTCTTTCCAGTTCTTCTTTCTACCTCTTTAAGAGCTTCCAGTACCTGTTCCCACATCCCCTCTGGGAACTGCTGGTTGTTCTCATAGTAGGCATTGCAAGCCTCTGTGGTGATAGTAAATCCTGGAGGCACAGGAAGTCCTGCCTGGGTCATCTGTGCTAACCCGGCTCCTTTACCTCCTAAAAGCGCCCTATCATTAGGATCGCCTTCATCGAATAAGTAGACCCACTTCTTCATCTTTCACACTCCTTTATTAAAGATTATTCTTTATTTTAAAAGCAGTTTTAGTCAAACCTTATCTATTATACCAGAAAAGACAAAATCCTTCAACCCCTTGACACTGTAATGGAGAGTTACTATAATTAGTATAGGTGCGGGAATAGCTCAGTTGGTAGAGCATCAGCTTCCCAAGCTGAGGGTCGCGGGTTCGAGACCCGTTTCCCGCTCCAATATTTTTTATGCCGACGTAGCTCAGCGGTAGAGCAGCTGATTCGTAATCAGCGGGTCGTCCGTTCGAATCGGATCGTCGGCTCCATTTTAGGAGGGATGGAATTATGAAGATAAGGATAACTTTTCCTGTGGGATCTGTTGAGGGAGAACTTAATGATTCTGAGACTGCAAAAGCTATCTATGAAAGTCTTCCTATAAAAGCCAGGGCAAATACGTGGGGTAAAGAGGTCTATTTTGGTATCCCTGTATTTAAGGATGAGGAGAATGCAGTTTCTACTGTCAATAAAGGGGATATAGGATACTGGCCTCCTGGGCATGCCTTGTGTCTATTCTTTGGGCCCACACCTATATCTAAAGGTAATGAGATAAGGCCGGCAAGCCCTGTAAACATCGTTGGGAAAATTACCGGAAATTTAGATATCCTAGAAAAGGTTGATGATGGGATGGATATCCTTATTGAGAAGGTCTAGATGAAAAAAGTTCCAATATGGCCTATTATAAAGGGAGCTTTTATTGATATTTATGATAATCTGGGGTGGGTTCTATTTATAAGTGCCCTGTGGTTTGGCTTTGCAGTTCCAGTTGTGTTTGCAGTCCTGCCGGGGAATCTGCATACTCCCCTGCGGGTACTGTTGGGTATCTCTGTAATATTCCTTGGGCCTGCTACTGCAGGGGCTTATTATCTGGCTAACAGGCTGATAAAGAGAGAGAGCGTAGAATGGAGAGACTATTTCTATGCCTTTAAAAAGTTTTTCTGGCGTGCAGAAGCTCTTATCTTGATATACATACTGGCAATTATTATTGTGGTGGTTGATTTTATGTTTTATTCACAGATCCAGAATATGGTGATCAGAATCTTGAGTATATTTTGGATCTATCTACTCCTCTTTTTGGGAATACTTCAGACATATATGTTTCCTCTGTTGATAGAGCAGGATACTGGAATAAAAAAGGTAATCGTTCGGTCTTTTTTATTGAGTATAGATAATATAGGAGTATCATTTGTGATGTTTTTGGTGGTACTGGTTTTATGTGGAATTTGTATAATTACTGGAGTAGGGGCTCTTCTACTTCTAATGGGAGTAAAGAGTTTCTTTGATACCAAGACTTTTCTTAAGGTTATGGAGAAGTATGAAGAGCTACCTAGCTCTAAGAGAGAATAAGGAGGGATGATTTATGGACAGGCATTCAAGGTTTTATTTCTTTTTCCTGGCAATAGTAATTGCTATTTTGGGAGTGATACTTGGAGGGACTGTATTTCCACAGTACGCTGTAAAGCAGGTGGTATCTCCTGAGGTGGTTTCTCCTTCACCAGATACTTCAACTGAGGCCTCTCAGCCCAAAGAGACTGGAACCAGGATTGTAGAAACAGAGGAATCCGTATACATAAGGGTAGCAGAGTCTGTAGGTCCAAGTGTAGTCAACGTAAATACTAAAACCAGGGTACAATTCTTCTTTCAGGCTATCCCACAAGAAGGAGCTGCTTCGGGCGTAATTATTACTAAAGACGGATACATACTCACCAATAATCACGTAGTAGAAGGAGCTCAGCAGATCAGGGTTACCCTGGCAGATGGACGAGCTTTTGATGCAAAGGTGGTGGGCAGAGACCCCTATACAGATGTGGCAGTTATAAAGATAGAGGCAACTGATCTTCCTGCAGCAAAGTTAGGAGATTCTACAAATCTAAAGATAGGACAAATAGCCATTGCAATAGGTAATCCTTTTGGTTTGGGAAAGACTGTTACTGCTGGTATCATAAGTGCCCTTAATAGATCAATAACTACTGAAAGCGGGACAATAATTGAAGGACTCATCCAGACTGATGCTCCAATAAATCCGGGGAATAGTGGTGGAGCTCTGGTAAACAGCGCAGGCGAGGTCATAGGTATAAATACTGCCATATATCAAGGGGCGCAGGGGATCGGTTTTGCTATACCGATACATCTGGCAAAATCTATCGCTGACCAGATAATCAGTAAGGGGTATGCATCTCACCCCTGGATGGGTGTCTATCTTGATACAGTGGATGCACAGATGTCAGCTTATTATAGACTTCCTGTTGACTATGGGGCTATAATTATGGATATAGTTAAAAACGGTCCAGCAGATAAAGCAGGGATCAAAAGAGGAGACATCATAATCGAATTTAATGGTGAGAAGATAACGACCGCTGACGATCTTGTAGTGCGTGTAATGAGATGTAAGGTTGGGGACAGGATAAAACTAGGAATAGCAAGAGGAGATCAGAGACTTACAATTGAGGTAACTTTAGAGGAAAGACCAAGAGGAGAGTGATAAACTTTGCCTTTATACGAGTATAGATGTCTTGATTGTAACAGTAAATTTGAGGTACTTTCGAAAAGTCTATCCGAAGAGGTTGTTTGTGAAAAGTGTGGTTCTAAGAATGTTAAGAGACTGATATCTGCATTTAGTTTTGCCAGTATTGGAGATACAGGAGTAAGTTCAAGCTCTAGTTGTAGTACCTGCAGTGCTAAGACCTGCAGTACCTGTAAGACAAGTTGATATCTGCGATATTAACTATCCTCCTTCTCCTCGGAATCGGTTATACTGCTCGCATCCTGGGGCTATTCAAACCCCAGGATGTTTCTATTCTAAATAGGCTGGTTCTATATATATTTATGCCTGCTACTGTCTTTTATGGTATATATAATCTAAAAGTAGACCCTTCTCTCCTGAAATTACCACTCGTTGGGATTATTGAGGTTCTTTTACTATTACCGTTACTTGTATCTATAACTAAAAAGATGGAGAGTAATCTAAGAGGAGCCTATATATTAACTGCTATCTTTGGGAATACCGCCTTTATTGGTTATCCTATATGTCTACTGACATATGGGAACGAAGGACTTGCTAGGGCTATCATCTATGATCAGATTGGATTTACGATATCTCTTACCACTGTTGGAGTATGGATAGCAAACCACTATGGACGTAATAACAGTAACCTTTCTCTAAAGGAATCGCTGGTAGGAATTCTAACCTATCCCCCATTTCCAGTTTTACTGCTGGCGTTTATATTGAGGGAGCTAAAAGTACAATTACCAGATTTTTCTTTAAAAGCCTTAGCATATCTCAGTAACGCTACAGTCCCTGTTATTATGATAGGTATAGGTGGACTTTTACAGTTAGAGTTCAAGAAGAGGTATCTATTATTAACCTTTGGGACGGTCTTTTTTAAGTTAATATTATTCCCAATAATAGGAGTACTGTTGGGAATAATATTTAAACTGGACCCTATCTCCCTGAGGGTTTTGATTATTGAGTCAGGCGTTCCTGTTATGATGTCTTCGGTAGTGCTTGGTAGCGAGTACGGGCTTGATGTCGAATTCATCTTAACAGCCATACTTATAACCACCATTCTAGTTATTTTCACTCTTCCTTTGATGAACTCCCTATTAGAAATATTGTTACATTAAAGTATCAGTAATCTTTTTCAGAAAAGAATGCCACTACAAATCCAGATGCTATAGCAAAGAGGAATATAAGAAGATTAAAGATGAGAGTAAATTTCCATCCCAGCAAAACTATAGCAAATGGGATCCATTGGACCTTTATAGCCCAGGCGCCAATGGTTGTTGCAATAACATTTATGCCTGCTCCTTTATCTATAAGATTTCTAAATAGGGGATAAAATACATAGGTAGGACCAACCATAAATGTTCCAAAGATAGCGCCTATCAGTATCCCTTTCCAACCACTGTCTTTGCCGATAATTCTTCCGATGGTATTTGGGGGAACTGCCTCTGAGATAAAACCGGAGAGGAATGCTACAGATACTATGATAAGGAATAGATTTACATACATATTGACCGCGTAAGTCAATCCCATAGCTACTTTATGGGGATTGAAGATTATTAAGATAATGGCAATGATACAGATGACACATTCTATCATATAGTCTTCTAGAAGCTTCTTCATAGCAAGACCTCCATAATAAGCGCTATAATTATAACTGAAATAAAGGCAAAGAGATTTCTTGTTATGGTAAATCTCTTCCCAAAGTTTTTCAGTTCCAGAGGGATGGATATGATTCCTATCATAACCCATGATGCTAGAAATGACGAAGCAAGAGCGACTGTTCCACCATTTTCTAATAGGTACTTCCCTATTGGATATCCGGTAGCTACAGGTCCCATCATTATTGCACCAGTTACTGTTCCAGTAAAAATCCCTTTAATGCCTGAAAACTTTATAAGGAAATTACTTACCGCTTCTTTAGAGAGGAAGTTCTGTAAGATTCCGATTATTACAAATATTGCAAAAATCCTTATTGAGTTTTGAATAAGGTTCTTGGAACCTTTTTGTATAGCCTTCTTTAGCTTGGCTCTATTATTACGTAGATAGATAACATATAAGCCTGCAGTCAAAGTCAGCATTATTATCCCTGTTACAAGATTCTGCATAATTTATCCCTCCTCTTTTAAAAAGGAAGGGTAGGCTTATAAGCCTACCCTTTATGCTACTTTTCTCCTTCTAACTCTTTGATCCTAGATTCAAGTCTATTCAGTTCTTCTTTCAGAAGTTCTGCCTGACTCTTTAAGAAGCTTAGTTCTTCCTCTTTTGTAATTGCTGGATACCCATAATATGGTGCTCCATAAAGTCCAGGGTACCAGCATCTGGGAAGTCCTCCTCTACCTCTACCAATGTATGGCCAAGGTGGACTTGCTCCTCTAAATCCAAAGCCTCTTCCATATCCGTACATATCATTCACCTCCTTCCTCTATAGCCTTTATAAGTCTCTCTATAACCTTAAGATTCTCTCTGGCACTTATACTCCAACTTTTTAAGAAATCTTTACCCAACTCTGTAATCGAATATACCCTTCTAGCTGGTCCTACATCTCTTATATCCCAGGTAGATGTCACCAAACCTTCCATCTCCATCATCCTTAATGTCCTGTATATTATGCTTGGATGGAAAAGAGATACATTTATACCAATTTCTCCCAGCTTCTCTATAAGAGAATATCCGTAAGTAGGCTCTTTCGTTAGAGCTACCAATATTGCTGGGATCAGTATATCTCCTCCAATAAATGGACTATGAGCGCATCCTCTAAATCTTCCTCTCATATCTATCACTACCTTGAATGATGACAACCTTCAGTAAGCTCTTCAAGTTTATCCTCTTTATATGCAGAGATTAGATCCTTTACTATTTCAGTGTTAGCCCTAAGAACTGCCACCTTTGCATCCTGAAATCCTTCTAAAGCCCTTGGACCCATATCATATACGATGACTGCAGTTGGATTTAAAGTCAGTATCTGATCTTTGGCCCTTCCCCTACCTCCAAAATGTTCACCGGTATTTTCTACAGTGTTGACACTTACCACATTACCTTTTTCGTCTAAGTCAACTACTGTAAAGTATGTAGCTCTGCCAAAATGCTCAGATACTCTGGCGTTTAATCCACCGTTGTCTATAGTCGGTATAACTATCCTTTCTGTCATTGTTCCCTCCTTTTACTTAACTTTTAATCTTTACGTAAAGAATTATATCATATATATGCAATTTGTCAATAGCTACAAAATGAGAATATAGACAAGCATTCTGTCTGTCTATTGAGTATCGATACAAATGAACAAAGTGGTGACTGTTGCATTAATGGTGGATCAAGTTACAGGTTGTATAGAATTCGCCTTACTGTATAAACAAAATTACTTATAAACTAAAAGGATTGAGTCACTATCAGTATTAAAGTTAACTCATCCACCATTTTTGAAACAATTACCCAAAGTGGATACTATTGACATAGAGAAAATAGTGTGGTATTCTTTTTATAGAAATTGATAATGATTCTCAATAGAGGGGATAGATGATGCTTTCTGAATGGAAGGAGATTTTTAAAGAGAAAGGTTTGAGATGGACATTACCGAGAGAGATGGTTTTAGATGTTCTGAGTAAAACATCCGGACATCTTAGCGGAGAGGATATATATATGTCTATACATCAGAAATGTAATGCTGTAGGGCTTGCTACAGTTTATAGGACACTTGAGCTTTTAACAGATATTGGTATTGTACGTAAATTTGAATTTGGAGATGGGAAAAGTAGATACGAACTCGTAGAGAATAAGATGAAGGGACATCATCATCATCTGGTATGTATTAGATGTGGAAAGGTTATAGATTATAATGAATTTATAGACAAAGATAAAGACTTTATTGAAGAGTTAGAGAAAGAACTAAGCAAAAAGTATAAATTCCAGATAACTTCTCATGAGGTTTATTTCTATGGACTTTGCCAGGACTGCCAATAAAAATTTTTTAGTCATATAATGATAATGATTATCTTTACTAATAGAAGGAGGTATTAACTGGATATGTTAGTTAGATTAGACCAGCTGAAAGTTGGAGATGAGGGTAGAGTTGTAGGAGTAAATGCTCCTTCGAGGATAAAGAAGCGTCTTCTTGGCTTGGGATTAGTCCCGGGTGAAAAGGTAAAACTAGAGAGAATCGCCCCTTTAGGTGATCCGATAGAGATATTTGTAAAGGGATTCCATCTTTCCTTAAGGAGAGAAGAAGCTTCTGGAGTTATAGTGGAGGTAAAATAACGTATGATTCCATTAAGTATGGTTAGACCAGGAGAAAAAGTAGAGATAGTAGTGGTGAATGGAGGAAAGGGGTTAAGTATGAGATTAGCAGCTATGGGACTATACCCTGGAACAATCATAGAGGTGGTTTCAGATGCAAGGATGGGCCCTTTGATCATCTCTAGAGGAGGGGCACGTTTTGCTCTTGGTTTTGGTATGGCACATAAGATCCTGGTAAGACCAATAGGAGAGAATAATTATGGATAGAAAACCTACAGTGGCTTTAGCAGGTAATCCTAATTCTGGTAAGACTAGCATATTTAATGAAC
>Ga0078972_1002138_pt1 | contig 67779 bp, 48 predicted proteins | sample YelNatPaOPGAMG01_FD_67568 | JGI IMG/M metagenome (GOLD analysis project Ga0078972, IMG submission 67568) | Hot spring thermophilic microbial communities from Obsidian Pool, Yellowstone National Park, USA - OP-RAMG-01 (SPADES assembly) (version 2) | ecosystem: Environmental > Aquatic > Thermal...
CAAGCCACACCCAGAAGATCATCGTTAAGCCGTGTGCCGGAAAACGGCACGCACGGTTTGAAAGGGAATTCCATGGAAACAGGCCGCCTGTAGGGCGGTACTGCGCCATAATTTACCAATGCCCGGCGGGGGTAACGATCAACTCTATACGCGGAAGGAAGTCGAGCGGCTGCTCGGGTTCTCGGAGCAGCAGTTGCGGCGGTGGGAGCGGCAGGAACTCGTCCCACACCTCGAGCAATTCGGCTTCGCGGACCTGGTTGCGCTCCGCTCGCTACAGAAACTGCGGCAGAGCAACGTCCCCGCGGTTCGCATACGGCGCGCGGTCGCGGCGCTTCGCGAAAAACTGAAGGATGTCGCCGACCCCCTGCGCGAGCTGAAGATCGTCTGCGAAGGCCGCAACGTCGCCGTGCTCCTCGACGGGCAGAAAATGGAGCCGGTCTCCGGCCAGCTCTTGCTCAATTTCGATCGCGCCGAGCTGAAAAGCCTGCTCTCGTTTCCGCGCGAGAAGGAACAGGCGGCGCCCGCCGCGCGGCGGCAGGAAGCCGAGGACTGGTTCGAGAAGGGCCTGGAGCTGGAGCGCACGGGTGCGCCGCTCGAGGACATCATCAAAGCCTACGAGCGCGCCATCGAGCTGGACCCGCACTCGGCCGGAGCGTACGTGAACCTGGGCACGATCCACTATCACCTGAAATCCTGGGCCGAGGCGGAAAGCTGCTACCTGAAGGCGCTCGAGGCCGATCCAAACTACGCGCTGGCGCACTTCAACCTCGGCAACCTGTTCGACGAAAAAGGCGACCGCGAGCGCGCGCTGGCCCATTACCACGCCGCGATCCAGGCGAACCCGAGCTACGCCGACGCGCACTACAACCTGGCATTGCTTTATCAGACGCGTGGCGACGTGCTCAAAGCGGTGCGCTATTGGAAGAGCTACCTCAAGCTGGACGGGAGCAGTTCGTGGTCGGCCATCGCGAGGCGCGAGCTCGATAAATTACGCCGCGAGACCGTGGTGCCCGGCCGCGAAAACGGAACCTAGCCGGCGGTGGGCAGGCGCCTTCGCCCGCCGGAGGGCCGCATGCGCGCCTGCCTCACAAATGGAACGTAGCCTTCGGGCCCGGCAGTGTATCCTATTTCTTTGGGGGTTCACTTGGGCCGCGTTTTTCTGGCGTTCCGCTGTTTCTTTGCAATCCTGTTCCGGGGTCACCTGTCGCCCGAGGCGATCGAGAGACTCGGCCTGATGCCGCGCACGGCGCAGCCGTCTGCGCCCGCGGCGCCGCCGCGCCCTGCCGCGCCCGCGGCGGACCACATCGACGGCGCGGTCCAGATGCTGTCCATCCTGCAGCGCGACTCGCGGCTGATCGACTTCCTGATGGAAGACATCTCGGCGTACGACGACGAGCAGATCGGCGCGGCTGTGCGCAGCCTGCATGACCAGTGCCGGGATTCGCTGGGGCACTATGTGCACCTCGCGCCGGTCATCGACGGAGTCGAAGGCACGCTGACGCACATCGCGGGAACGCCGGCCGCGGCCGATCCATCCTTCGTCAAATTCGTCGGCAATGTGCCGGCCGAGCCGCCGAAGAGCGGCGTGCTGCGCCACAAGGGCTGGCGCGCCGAAAAAGTGGAGCTCCCGGTGCCGCCGCACCGCTCGCCCGTGGTCGCGCCGGCCGAAATCGAGATCGAGTAACAAGCTTTGAAAGAACCGAAATACATCATCGGAATTGATTTAGGGACGACGAATTCGTCGCTGGCGTACGCGAGCACGGCGCAGGCGGCGGACCCTCGCGATCTTCCCGCCGCCACGCTGTTCGGGATTCCGCAACTGGTGAATCCGGGCGAGGTGCGCGATGAGCCGCTGCTGCCGTCCTTCTTGTATTTGCCGGGCTCGTCGGATTTTCCGAAGGGCTCGCTGGCGCTGCCGTGGAATCCCGAGCCCGGCTTTGTGGTGGGCACGCTCGCGCAAAAGCGCGGCGTGGAAAACCCGAGCCGGCTGGTGTCGTCCGCGAAATCCTGGCTGAGCCACTCGGGCGTGGACCGCACGGCGGAGATTCTGCCCGTGAACGCGCCCGAGGGCGTGCGCAAGGTCTCGCCGGTGAACGCGTCGTTCGCGTACCTCGACCACATGCGCAGCGCCTGGAACCACACGCATCCGGAGGAGCCGTTCGAAGAGCAGCAAGTGCTGATCACGGTTCCGGCGTCGTTCGACGCGGTGGCGCGGGAACTGACCGAGCGCGCGGCGGCGAAGGCCGGCTACCAGAACGTGATCCTGCTCGAGGAGCCGCAGGCCGCGTTTTACGCGTGGATCGAGCGGCATCCGGACTGGCGCGAGCGCGTCAACGTAGGCGACCTCATCCTGGTGGTCGATATCGGCGGCGGCACCACGGACTTCACGCTCATCACGGTGACCGAGCGCGACGGCGAGCTGCAGCTCGAGCGCGTCGCCGTCGGCGAGCACATCCTGCTCGGCGGCGACAACATCGACCTCGCCCTGGCGCGCTTCGTCGAACAGCAGCTTGCCGCGCAGAAGAAAGTAAAGCTGGATATGCTGCAGCTTCATGCGCTCTGGCAGAACTGCCGCGTGGCGAAAGAGAAGCTGCTCGAAGAGGGCGCGAAGCTGGAGGAAGCGCCGGTCACGATTCTCGGCCGCGGAACGGGCGTGGTTGCGGGCGCCATCAAGGCGAAGCTCGCGCGCGCGGATCTGGACCGCATCCTGCTCGAAGGATTTTTCCCGCAGGTTTCGAGCGAAGAGATGCCGCAGCGTGCGCGCGCGGCCGGCCTGCGCGAGCTGGGCCTGCCGTACGCCGCGGACGCGGGCATCACGCGGCACCTGGCGCGCTTCCTGCGCACGCACGCCTCGGCCTCGCAGAGCGAAGCGGTGCGGCGCGGGCCGAGCGGCCTGGCCTGCCCGACGCACGTGCTGTTCAACGGCGGCGTGCTGCTGGCCGGCGTGATTCGCGAGCGCCTGCTGGCGGTGCTCGATGCGTGGCTGAAAGAGGAAGGCATGCCGGCGGTCGTGCCGCTCGTGGGCGCGGATCTGATGCACGCGGTCTCGCGCGGCGCCGCCTATTACGGCATGGCGCGGCGCGGCCGCGGCGTGCGCATCCGCGGCGGCGTGGCGCGCACTTACTATGTCGGCATCGAAACCTCGATGCCCGCGGTGCCGGGCATGCCCGCTCCCCTCAAGGCGCTGACAGTCGCGCCGTTCGGCATGGAGGAGGGCACGGCGGCGCCGATTCCCGATCGCGAATTCGGGCTCGTCGTCGGCCAGCCGGCCGAGTTCCGCTTCTTCAGCTCGACGGCGCGGAAAGACGACGCGGCGGGCTCGCTGCTCGAAGATCTCACCGAGGACATCCAGGAGTTGGCGCCGATGGAAGTGGAGTTGCCGCCCGACGGCGCCGCTCCGGGCGAAGTGGTTCCGGTGACGCTCGAGAGCGTCGTGACCGAGACGGGGCAGTTGCAGTTGTGGTGCGTCGCGCGCGACGGCCGGCGCTGGAAGCTCGAATTCAACGTGCGGGAGCGTGTGGCGGCGGCATGAAGATCGGCATCGACCTCGGCACCACCAACTCGGCGGTAGCCTACATTGACCCGGCCGAGGCCGAAGACACCGATTTCCCGCCGGTGCACGTGCTGCCGATTCCGCAGCACGTCACGCCGGAAACCGTCGAGCCGCTGCGCGTTCTGCCGTCGTTCCTCTACCTCGCCAACGGCCAGTACGTCGGCGCCTTCGCGCGCGACCAGGGAGCGCTGGTGCCGACGCGCCTCGTGCACTCCGTCAAATCCTGGCTGTCGAACCCGGACGTGGACCGCACGGCGAAAATTCTGCCGTGGGACTCGCAGGAAACCGGGCGCATTCTCTCGCCGGTGGAAGTGTCGGCGCGATTTCTGGCGCACATGCGCGAGGCCTGGGACAAGGCGCAGGGCGCGCCGATGGCGGAGCAGGATATCGTCCTCACCGTGCCGGCGTCGTTCGACGAGGAAGCGCGCGAGTTGACGGTGCAGGCGGCGGCCGAAGCGGGTCTGCCGAAGCTGACGCTGCTCGAAGAGCCGGCGGCGGCGTTCTATTCCTGGATCTCGAACCATCTCGCCGAATCGCGCAAAAGCCTGATCGACGGGCAGGTGGTGCTGGTGTGCGACGTGGGCGGCGGCACTTCGGACTTCACGCTGATTCGCGTTACGCGGAAGGACGACCGCGTCGAGTTCACCCGCACCGCCGTGGGGCGGCACCTGCTGCTCGGCGGCGACAACCTCGATCTCACGCTCGCCTGGCTGGTCGAGAACAAGCTCGGCATGCCGCTGTCGATCCGGCAGCGCAACGCGGTGCGGCGGCAGTGCTCGGTGGCGAAGGAGCGGCTGCTGGCCGATCCGAAGCTGCCTTCAGTGGAAGTCACCGTGGTGGGCGCGGGCACGGCGCTCGTCGGCGGCGCGAAGAAGACCGAGATCCTGCGCGAGGAAGTGCTCGAGCTGACGCTCGAAGGCTTTCTGCCATTCTGCGACTTGAACGACAAGCCCGTGGAGGAGAAGCGCAGCCTGTTCCGCGAACTCGGGCTGCCCTACGTCTCCGATCCGGGCATCACGCGGCACCTGGCGGCGTTTCTGACGGGCGCGGCCGAGCAGGCGCCCAACGGCGTCGATGCCGTGCTGTTCAACGGCGGCTTCTTCATCCCGGAGGTCTGCCGCGACCGCGTGGCGGACGTGGTGGAACGCTGGTACGGGCGGCGGCCCCTCGTCTTCGAAAATCGCGATCTCGATCTCGCGGTCGCGGTCGGCGCGGCGTATTACTCGTATGCGAGAACGACGGGCACGGGCGTGCTGGTGCGCGGCGGCCTGCCGCGCGCGTATTACATCGCGATCGGCTCGGCGGAAGGCGGCGCGGCCGAATGCATCCGCACGGTGTGCCTGGTGCCGCGCGGCACGGAGGAAGGCTCGACGCTCGAGCTCGACCTCGAGAACCTGCAGCTTGTGGCGAACCGCCCGGTGTCGTTCCGGCTGTACAGCTCGCTCACGCGCACCGAGGACCAGTTGGGGCAGGTGGTCGAGTTCACGCCGCAGGATCTCGAGAAGGATTTTCACGAGCATGCGCCGCTCAACGCGGTCATCCGGTTCGGACGGCGCACCGGGGAGCGCATGGTGCCGGTGAAGCTGGGCGCGCGGCTCACGGAGATCGGCACGCTCGAGATCTGGTGCGAGTCGAAGATCAGCGAGCACCGCTGGCGGCTGCAGTTCGAGCTGCGCAAAAAAGCGGTGGCGGCCCAGCCCGAGCGCAGGCGGCCCGCGGCGGTGATCAGCGAGGGCGCCCTCGATCAGGCCAAGGATCTGATCCGCGCCACCTTCACGGCCCAGAGCAGCGCGGCGGCGCCGGAGGAATTGCCGGGCAGGCTCGAAACGGCTCTTGGGCTCGGGAAGAATTCGTGGCCGCTCGGCACCATCCGGCAGCTTGCCGACGTGCTGCTCGAGATGAGCGAGGGCCGCAAGCTCGCGCCTTCCTATGAGGAGCGCTGGCTGAACCTGTGCGGCTTCTGCCTGCGGCCCGGCTTCGGATATCCGGGCGACGATTTCCGCATCGAGCAGGCGCGGCGGGTGTACGCCTCGGGCCTGCAGTTTGGCAGCCGCGTGCAGAATCACATTCAGTGGTGGATCTTCTGGGGTCGCGTCGCGGGCGGGCTCAATCGTAACCAGCAGGTGGACATATTCCAGCGGCTTGCGGCGACGCTGCTGCCGCGCGGAAGCGCCAGGAAGCAGCGGGTGAACAGCGCGCTGCTCCAGGAGATGTGGCGGACGGCCTCGAGCCTGGAACTGCTGCCGATCCAGACGAAGACCGAATTGGGCGACACGATTGCGAAACGGCTGAAATCGGGCGAAGGCACGGATAGCGACGTGTGGTGCCTGACGCGGCTCGGCGCGCGCGAGTTGTTCTACGGGCCGGCCAACCAGGTGATCCCGCCATCGACCGCGGCTCGTTGGGTCGAGGCGCTGCTGAAACGGCCGCGGGCCGCCGATGCGCTCGCGACGATTGCGCGCCGTACCGGCGACCCCATTCGCGACCTTTCACCGGCGCAGATCGAACAGGTGCGCCGCACGATCGCGGACGCGCCCGACGCGGCGCGCCTGGCGGCCATCCTGGAAGGCGAGGAAGAGCTCGATTCCGGCGCCCTCGACCGCATGTTCGGGGAAGAGCTGCCGTCGGGCCTGGTGTTCGGCGATGCGGGCTGACGCGCCATTTAGCCCGGTTTGGGGCATACGGCTTCGCGCGGGCAGTCCGTTGGGTTTTCACGCCAAGACGCAAAGGCGCAAAGACGCAAAGAATCGGAAGAGATTTTCTTTGCGTCCTGGCGATCTGGGCGTCTCTGCGAGAGACATAACGTCAGATCGCACAAAGACACCCAGGCCACAAAGACACAAGGAAAACCTTTGTGTCTTTGTGCGAACGATGGCTGCCAGGCCCGTATGAACGAACTCGATCTCCTGAAGCGCATTCAATCCCGCCTGCCGGCCGGCGCGCCTGGCCTGGTGCTCGGCATCGGCGACGACTGCGCGATCTGGCGGCAGCCGGGCGCAAAGGAAGACCTGCTGTTCACCACGGACATGTCCATCGAGGACGTGCACTTCCGGCGCGATACGCATTCCGCGGCAATCGTCGGCTATCGCGCGATGGCGCGCGGGTTGAGCGATATCGCCGCGATGGGCGGCACGCCGCGCTTCTTCCTCATCTCGCTCGCGCTGGCCTCGTGGGCGGATGCGCGCTGGGTGGACGGCTTCTATCGCGGCGCACTCAAGCTGGCGGAGCACGCGGGCGCGGCGCTGGCCGGAGGAGATCTCGCGCACGCCGGGCGCGTGATGTGCGACGTGGTGGTGTGCGGCGTCGTCCCGCGCGGCAGAGCGCTGCGGCGCGATGGCGCCCGGCCCGGAGATTGTATCTACGTTTCAGGCAGCCTGGGCGGCTCGGCCCTGGGTCTTGAAACCCGCACTGGCGCCGCGTGGCGGAAGCACGCGTACCCGGAGCCGCGCCTCGCGCTCGGCCGCTTCCTGCGCACCACGGTCAAGGCAACCGCCGCAATGGATCTCAGCGACGGCCTTTCCCTGGATCTTCACCGGTTGTGTCTGGCCTCCGGCGCCGCCGCGGAACTCGACGGCCCCCTCCCGGTATTCGGCGCCGCGACTCTCGAACAGGCGCTTCACGGCGGCGAGGACTATGAGCTGCTGTTCACCGCCGGACCGCGCGCCCGCGTCCCCGCGGCGTTCGAAGGCGTCCCGCTGACTCGCATCGGAAAAATCACAAAGGGCACGCCAGGCTCGATCACTTACGCCGGCCGGCCGCTGGCGCCCCGCGGCTACGATCACTTCCGCAGGTAGTTGCAAATCTCTATCGCCGTTCGACATTAATTTACGGTAATATAGTTCTGTTCTGGCCTGAACGCTTGGAGGGAGATTCATGATCTCGCACGATCCGAAACCGGAAGGGCCTTTGAATACGCCATTCCGGTTGGATGTCAAGCTCCGCGACCTGCTCAAAAACCCATCCACAAGGCCGGCGCTGGCGCCAGCGGCCGAACCGAAGACACTACCCGAACCGGTCTTCCCGCAGCATCCGGAACTGCTGCTGCAGAACTGGTCGGGTGAAGACCGGCGCTGGAAGGCGCCCGTCATTTACCGCGCGATGCGAGGCTGGCTGTTCCCGTATATAAAATCGCGGGTGCTGCCGGGAGAATTTCATCCGATAATCGCGTACTTATTCACCGAATGGAAGTGTAATCTCGATTGCCATTACTGCTGGGCCTTCGATAACCGCGTCAAAGGGATGACGGAGGACACCGCGCGGCGGGCGATCGACTGGCTGCACGGCACCACCTGCCGCGTCCTGGCGTTGATGGGCGGCGAGGTGCTGCTCCGGCCGCAGTTCGTGCACAAGGTGATCTACTACGCCGCGAAGAAGGGCTTCTACGTCTACCTGCCGACGAACGCGCGGCTCATGCGGCCGGAAGTCATCGACCGTATCGCCGACGCCGGCGTCGCGACGGTAAACTTCGCGGTCGACGCGGTGGACGAGAAACCGGGTCTGCCGAAGGCGCTGGCGCCGGTGCGCCCGTACTTCGATTACCTGATCAAAGGGCAGTTCCGCTACGGCTACTCGGTGTTCTTCAACATGAACATCTGCCGCACAAACCTGGAGGACATACGGCAGCTCACCGAGATCGCGCACGACAACGGCATCGCCACCGACTACCACATCAACGAAACCCCGATGATGGAACAGGAGCATTTCAAGCACCTGGGAGACAACAGCACGTTTATCCGGCCCGAGGACTGGCCGAAAATCGATGAGCTGATCGACTGGATCATCGAGAAGAACCAGTCCGGTTATAAGATGGTGAACTCGGTGCAGCGGCTGAGGGACATGAAGGCGTTCATGCACGGAGCCGTGCAGGAGTGGAACTGCCGAGCGGGGCAGAATTCGATCATCATCCGCACCGACGGCACGCTGGCGCCCTGCTTCCCGATGTACTCGACCACCTACGACTGGGGCACGGTGGAGAAGCCGAAGTTCGACATGTCGCAATTGAGCGAGATGAAAGTGGCGTGCCAGCCGCACTGCTTCTCGACGCTGAACCACAATCTGGCATACTGCTACGACGACGCGCGCGTGATTCGCTGGGTGCTGAAGCAGGCCAGGCGCGGTTTCCGGGGCGTCTCGGGCAGCTTCGAGTAGCGAAGGTCGTTTCGCTCGCATTGTGGCGCGCGCAGGGCCGGAATCGCGCGCCACAATTTGCGTATTCATGGGCGACAGCGCCGGGGAACACGGGACCCTAGTACGTCACGTGCCACACCACCTTCCCGCCGTCGTCCGACACTAACAGGCTTCCGTCCGGCAACTGCAGCAGCCCTACCGGCCTTCCCCACACGTCCTTGCTTTCCGGCGACAGCATCCATCCGGTGATGAAGTCGCGCGGCGGGCCGCTCGGCTTGCCCTTGCTGAACGGCACGAACGCGACCGCATAGCCCACGCGTTTCGAACGGTTCCAGGAGCCGTGCTCGGCGACGAACGCGCCGCCGCGGTACTCGGCCGGGAAGCGGACGCCCGTATAGAAAATGAAATCGAGCAGCGCGACGTGCGCGGGCTCGAAGACGACGTCCGGGGTGATCGTCGTCCGGACCAGGTCGGGGCGCTGGGAGCCGTTGAGCGGATCGGGATGGGGGCCGATGTAGGCGTACGGCCAACCGTAAAAACCGCCCTGCTCGAGGTGCGTGAAGAAGTCGGGCACCAGATCGTCGCCGAACGTGTCGCGTTCCTCGACCGAGGCCCAGAGCGTGTTCGTTCCCGGGTAGAAGCGCAGGCCCACCGGGTTGCGCAGGCCGGAGGCAAAGATCTCGTGCCCGCTGCCGTCGGGATTGTACCGATTGACGGCGGCCCGCTCGGGCGGCCCGCCGGGAGAATCATTCGAACCCGACCCGACCGCGACGTACATCTTTGCGCCGTCCGGGCTGAAGGTGATCGTGCGGGTCCAGTGATCCGTGTTGAAGCCCGGCATCGGAACAACCGTTTCCGGCCGGCTGAGCGCCGGCGCAGCCGGATCATAGCGGCAGCGCACGATCTCGGTGGGCTGGCCCACATAGAGATAGCCGTCGTGAAAGGCCAGACCGTAAGGCTTGTTCAGGCCGGTGAGCAGTTTTCTGGGCGGAGCGTTCGGCGCCAGCAGGTAAATGGCTCCGTTGGGCGCGTCGGAGCTGTCGGCCAGCAACACCTCGCCCCTGGGGCCCAGGGTCATGTAGCGCGGTTGTTCGAAACCCCGGGCATAGACCTCGATGTGAAATCCGGGCGGCAGGTGCAGTTGCGCGCCGGCCGGCCTCGGGATGACGCGCGGCGGGTTCATCGCCGAGGGCGTGGCGAAAGGCGGCGGAAGCTTAATGACGCCAAACCAGAATGCAGCGGCGGCGGCGCCCGCGCCCGCCGAGAGCAGATACTTCCCGGAACGGTTCATGGATCAGCCCCTGTGAGGTGTTATCTCCAGTGTAGCCCCGGAGTAGCAGGTGAGTGCCAACGTCCGGCGCGATCCAAATGATTAAACGATTACCATAAACCTCGTTGCAAAACTCTGCACATTCCAAAGATCTGCTTTGTTAAAACACGAAAGCGCTTGACTGCTGCTCGCGTACCCGAGTAGCATCGCATGAGAGCTACTAGAGGTTGCTCGTCTTTTCGCCAGTCGCGTTCGAACCTGGCGTGGTGTTTTCGAATAACAAAAATCGAAGGAGAGTTGGATTAGTGAGGGCTCTAAATAAGTGTCTCATCCTCCTGCTGGCCCTGGCTGTGACTGGCCTGATGCCGCTTCTGACGGCGCAGGTTAAGGCTACAGGGGAACTCCACGGCGTAGTCACCGATCCGAGCGGCAATGTGGTCCCGGCCGCCCAGGTCCAAATCACCGACACGGCGACCGGCCTGTCCAGGAACGGACAAACCGGAGCCGATGGCGCCTACCTGTTTACGGCCCTGCTGCCCGGCACGTACCAGGTGAAGGTCACGATGACGGGATTCCAGACCGCCGTCTACAGCAACGTTGTCGTGGACGCGGGCCGCAGGACGGATTTCCCGGTCGGGTTGACGGTCGGGCAGGTCACCGAAACGGTCGAGGTCACCGCGGCGGCGCAGCAGTTGGAAACCTCTTCCAATCAGATTGCGACCACGGTGCGCAACGACTTCGTGCAGCAGTTGCCGCTGAACGGCCGCGACACGCTGCAGTTCGCGCTGCTGATGGCCGGCAGCCAGACGATTGACAGCGGCCGCAACAGCACCTTTAACGGCCTGCCGAACGCGTCGATGAACGTGACGCTGGACGGCATCAACAACAGCTCGCAGCGGTTCAAATCCGGCGGCACCAGCTTCTGGGCCTTCGCGCCCGTCCGCCTGGACGCCATCGATCAAGTCACGGTTTCGACGACCGGTCAAGGCTCCGACGCATCCGGCGGCGGCGCCATGAACATCAGCTTCGTGACCAAGCGCGGCACCGACCAATATCACGGGAAGCTCTTCGATCAGTGGGCCAATAAAGACCTGAACGCGAATTCGGCGCTTTACAATCTGCGGGGCAATCCGAGACCCAAGCTGAATTCCCACGACTTCGGCGGCAACTTCGGAGGCCCGCTGCCGCTGCCCATCGATGCGCTGAAGGGCAAGGTGTTCTTCTTCGTGAAGATGGAAGCGATTCCGCACCCGAGCACGTACCAGGCCACGGCCGACATCCTGACCCCGCAGGCGCAGGCCGGCAATTTCTCCTACTACGACAGCAACGGGAAATTGCAGACCGTGAACGTGCTGCAAGCGGCCGGGGCGGCCGGATACCAGAAGACGATTGACCCGACCGTCGCCGGCATCCTGAAGCAGATCAACGGCACCACCTCGGCCGGCCATTTCCTTACGGCCGCGGACCCGAACATCCAGACCCTTCAATGGAGCCAGGACAACAGCTCGAAGCAACTCTTCCCGACGGCGCGCGTCGATTATCAGATCACCAACAAGCTGGCCTGGCACGGGAGCTGGAACCTGCGCTGGCAGAACAACAACGGCACGCCGAACTACCCGGGTATCACGCCCCTCGGCAACGCCTACAAGACGACCGTCTACGTCGCTTCGAGCGGCCTCGATTATACGATCACGCCGACCATGCTCAACTCCTTCAACTTCGGCGTGCAGAGCAATGCGGAGTTGTTCAACGGCGACACCAACATCAATATGTGGCAGCCCTACGGGAACCGCCGCATCCACCTGGCGTGGATGAACGACGTGCTCCCGAACCAGACCCCCTGGGTCCGGAACAACCCCGTGTACAACATCTACGACAACCTGAACTGGGTCAAGGGGCGCCACACCTTCACGTTCGGCGGCAGCTATCTGCGGACCAGTTTCTGGGAAGAAACCTGGAACAGCGCCGGCGTCAACGACTGGTATGTGGATTCGCCGGCCTGGGGCGACCCGATCACCTCGGTGCTGAACGAATCGCTCTTCCCGGGCATCAGTCCGGACGATTTGAGCGCCGCGCAGAACCTGTACACGACCCTGACGGGCCGGATCAGCGGCATCTGGGGTTCGCGCAACGTCGATGAGCACAGTCATCAATACCAGGACTTCGCCTCGATCACGCAGCGGTTCGCGCGCTCGAGCGGCGGTCTCTATGCCCAGGATTCCTTCCACGCCACGCCGCGGCTGACCATCAACTACGGCTTCCGCTGGGAGATCTCCGGCGCCATTTACAACACGAACGGTATCGATACTCCTCCGGACTGGAAGAATTTCATGGGACCCTCGACCGCGCTCTTCCAGCCCGGCGTGCTGAACGGCACCATGAATCCGACCGTATCCGTGAACCCGCGGCCTTACCAGGCGAGCAAAGTGAACCCGGCGCCGAACTTCGGGTTTGCTTACAGCCCGAAGTTCGAAAAAGGTATTCTCGGCAGGATTTTCAGCGACAAGACCGTCATCCGTTCAAGCTATGCCATCAACTACTACGACGAAGGCTTGAACACGCTCTCGAATTACATCACGGGCAACCCGGGCACTACGCAAAATATGTGGCTGACGCCTGGAATGCCTGGTTTCGCCCCGGGCTCGCTGACCCTCGCTTCGACAAACATCCCTGCGCAGGCCGTGTTCCCGGATTCGTTCACGTTCCCGATGGATATTTCGAGTTTCGGTTACGGCACCTGGCTGGCGACGACGGCTCCGAAGCTGCGCACGCCTTACGTGCAGAACTGGACTTTCGGCATCCAGCGCGAGCTCGCCAAGGGCACCGTGCTCGAAGCGCGCTACGTCGGCAACCACACCATCCACATGTGGCGCCAGTACAACATGCAGGAAGCCAATATCTTCGAGAACGGCTTCCTGAACGAGTTCAAGCAGGCCCAGGCCAACCTGAACATCAACGCAGCCAACGGCATCAAGAACGATTTCTCCAACCACGGCTTCGCCGGCGAAGCTCCGCTGCCGGTCATGCAGGCGGCATTCGGCCCGCTTGGCTCGCTGGGCGCCCTTTCCGGCCAGTTTACCAGCAGCCAGTTCATCAACGACCTGAAGTACGGCGAGGCCGGCGCGATGGCGAACACCCTGTTCAGCAACGGCGACTACTTCTGCCGTATGGTGGGCAACAAGCTGGCGCCCTGCGTCACGCAGTACGGCGCCGACGCGCCCGGTCCGTTTCCGATCAACTACTTCGTCCCGAATCCGTTCGCCAGCAGTCTGAACTACCTGGACGACAGCGGCAGCACCAATTACAACGGCCTGCAGATCGAACTTCGCAAGGCGTACTCCAATGGATTGACTTTGAATGCGAACTACACGTTCAGCAAGGCGCTGGGCGATTTCTCGAACGCTTTCGGGCAGGGCGGCGAGTCGCAGTACCGGACGATGCGTAACTTCGCGCTGAATTACGGGCCGACGCCGTTCGACATCCGCCATGTCTTCCAAACTTATTGGACCTACTCGCTTCCGTTCGACAAGGGACGGAGGTTTGCAGTTTCGAGCCCCGTCATGAGCCGCATTCTCGGCGGCTGGACTATCTCCGGGCTGACCAAGATCACCTCCGGCCGCAACTACCTGCTGACCACCGGCTACGACACGGTGAACAATTTCGGCGACGGCGGCGTGGTGCTGAACGGCATCACGTACAGCCAGCTTTCGTCGATGATGACGCAGTCCAGCGTGTTTAGGACCGGCAGCAGCATGCAGTTCATCAGCCCGAGCCTGATCGGGCCTGACGGCCGCGCGAACCGGTCGATCCTGGCGCCCGGCACCACGCCCGGCGTGTTCAACAACTTCCTGTATATGTACGGCCCCACTTACTTCGACACGGACATGGGACTCCTCAAAGAGGTTCCGATCCGCGAGCGGCTGAAGCTGGAATTCCAGGTGGAAGCGATCAACGTCTTCAACCATCAGATCTTCGGCGTCGGCCAGTCCAGCGTGGGCCCCAGCGGGCAGTACAACTCGAACGTGGTGAACATCAATTCGACCTCGTTCGGTTCGACCACCAGCCTGATGGTCGGCCAGCGCACCATTCAGATCCGTGCGGATCTGAGCTGGTAAAGTAAGTCGCGGTAACCCGATTCAGATTGCGCCCCGGTCTAATCAGGCCGGGGCGCTTCTGAGTTACTCGCCTTTAAGATCCTCAACTGCCTGCCGCTTTCGCCCGCGCTTCGAAGCCGTTTACAATTAAGCAAGATACTCAGATGGGCTGGGTGGTCCGCTCCCTCGCGGTCCCGGCGCTGTAGCTCAAATTGCATGCGCCTTCCGGTATTCAATCCGAGCTCGCCGCTTGCCGCGGAGATCACGCGGCTGTTTCACGGCGTCCTGATCATGTCGTATGTGATCGCGGCCCTGGTGGCGTTCCTGGTGGGCTGGGCGATTTACAAATACCGCGCACGGCCGGGCGCCGCCGAGCCCGAGTCGCAGAGGCACGGCCATCGCACCCTCGAGATCGCCTGGACGGCCATTCCGCTGCTCGTTCTCACAGGCGTCTTCGTCATGATGGTGCTGGTGATGCGGAGCACGGAGCCGGTGAACAAGCCGCGGCAGGCCGACCTGCAGATCCTGGGGTGGCAATGGTGGTGGCAGTTGCGATATCCGAACGGCGTGATTGCCGCCAATGAAATCCACATTCCGACCGGAAAGCGCCTGAACGTGGAAGTGCTGGGCGCCGATGTGATCCACGATTTCTGGGTGCCGGAACTGGCGCCGAAGATGGACGCGATCCCCGGGCGCGATAACTACATCTGGCTGGAGGCGGACCGGCCCGGCACTTACCTCGGCACGTGCGCGGAGTACTGCGGAGCGGAGCATGCCTGGATGCGGATCCGCGTCATCGCGCAGGAACCGGCGGATTACCAGCGCTGGCTCGCCGGCCAGGCTGCGACTCCGCCGCCTCCCGAAACCGCCGAAGCCAAACGCGGCGAACAGTTGTTCCGCGATCTGACCTGCATCAACTGCCACCGTATCGCGGGCACGCCGGCAACGGCGACGGTGGGGCCCGACCTGACGCACGTCGCGAGCCGCGAAACCCTGGGGGCCGGAGTCATGAATAACACGCCGGAAAATCTCAAGCGCTGGATCACCAACCCGCAGGAGATCAAGCCGGACGTCCGCATGCCCAATATGCATCTTACCGACGAGCAGGCCGGCGCGATCACGGCGTACCTGGAGACTTTGAAATGAGCGCAGCGCCACCGGCGGCGCCCGAACGGCTCGCGCCCGAGCGCGGATTTCTCACCTGGGTCGCCACGCTCGATCACAAGCGCATCGGCATCATGTACCTGATCGTGTGCACGTGCTTTTTTATCATCGCGGGCCTGGAAGCGTTGACCATGCGGCTGCAATTGATGTGGCCGCGCCTGCGCCTGCTGTCGCCGGACACCTACGATCAGATCTTCACGATGCACGGCACGACCATGATCTTCCTCGTGGTCATGCCCGTGCTCATCGGCTTCGGCAATTACATGATCCCGCTGATGATCGGCGCGCGCGATATGGCCTTTCCGCGGCTGAACGCCCTGGGACTGTGGCTGCTGGTGCTCGGAGGCGTGCTTCTGCATATCAGCTTCATGGCCGGGGGCGCGCCGGCCGCGGGCTGGTTCAGTTACACCCCGCTGAGCGAGCAGCCGTTTTCGATGACGCAGGGGATGGATTACTGGGCGCTGTCGCTGCTGCTGTTGGGCATCGGCACGATCGTGTCGAACATAAACATCATCGCCACGGTGATCACGATGCGGGCGCCGGGGATGGACATCCGGCGCCTGCCTCTGTTCGTGTGGATGAGCCTCGTCAACGGTTTCCTGGTGCTGCTCGCGATTCCGGCGCTGAACGCCGCGCTCGTGATGCTGCTGGCCGACCGGCTGCTCTCGGCGCACTTCTTCAAAGCCGTGAGCGGCGGCTCGCCCGTTCTGTGGCAGCACTATTTCTGGACCTTCGGTCATCCCGAGGTCTACATCATGATCCTGCCGGCGTTCGGCATGATCTCGGAAATTATCCCGGTATTTTCGCGCAAGCCGATTTTCGGATACGGCTTCGTGGCGGCATCGACCGTCGCCATCGCGTTCCTGAGCTACGGAGTCTGGGTGCATCACATGTTCGCGGTGGGTCTGGGGCAGCCGATCGACTATGTGTTCGCGGCTTCGAGCATGCTGATCGCGGTGCCGACCGGCGTGAAGATCTTCAACTGGTCGGCGACGATGTGGGGCGGATCGGTCCGGATGACCACGGCGATGCTGTTCGCCCTGGCGTTCCTGATCGAGTTCACCATCGGCGGGCTGACCGGCGTGATGTTTGCGACCGTGCCGCTCGACTGGCAGTTGACCGACACCTATTTCGTGGTGGCGCACTTTCATTACGTGCTCTTCGGCGGCACCGCGTTCGCGCTGTTCGCGGCGGCTTACTACTGGTTTCCGAAAATCACCGGCCGCATGCTGGACGAGCGCATCGGCAAATGGCACTTCTGGCTGACGGTGATCGGCTTCAACGGGACGTTCTTTGTGCAGCACTTTCTGGGGTTGATGGGGATGTCGCGGCGGGTCTGGACTTATCCGGACCTGCCCGGATGGGCGATGCTGAACCTGATCTCGACGGCCGGCGCGTGCATTCTGGGGCTGGCGGTGCTCGTGTTCCTGGTCAACATTCTGGTGAGCCTGCGCAGCGGCCGGCGCGCCGGCGACAACCCCTGGGACGCATGGACGCTCGAGTGGGCGACATCGTCGCCGCCGCCGCCGGGCAACTTTCACGAATTGCCGCCGATCCGGAGCCGCCGCCCGCTGTGGGACGCGGCGCATCCGGACCGCGCCGACTGGCGCACGCCGCCGCGGCCGGACGAGGCCTTATGAACTGGACGGAAAAGAACAGGCTGGGGATGGCGCTGTTCGTGCTCTCCGAGGCGGTCTTCTTTCTGCTGCTGATCTTCGCATGGGTGTATTTCCGCGCCGGCTGGAACGAGACGCCGGTGGCGGGCGTGCTGACGCCCGCGGTGTCGAAAGTGCGAAACGTGATCGCGGCGCTGGCGCCGGTCCGCATGGGCGGATTCTCGGTGGCGCTGCTGACGAGCAGCCTGACGATGTGGCGCGCCGAGTTGAGCGCGCGGCGGAATCATAAATGGAAGCTGCGGATGTGGCTGTTGGCGACCATCGCGCTCGGCGCCACATTCCTGTACGGCCAGGCAACCGAATACCTGAACCTGTTTTCGCGGCACATCACGATCAGCCTGGACACTTTCGGAAGCACGTTTTTCACCATGACGGGATTTCACGGCATGCACGTCATCGCGGGCCTGATTCTGCTGACGACGTTGTTCGGCTTCGCCTGGACCGGCGAGGCCGAGCAGCACAGCACGGCCGTGGACACGATCGCGATCTACTGGCACTTCGTGGATCTGGTGTGGGTGGGAATCTTTACAGTCGTGTATCTGTGGACGCTGGCGTGACGCGGTGCGAGCGCCGCCGCTCCCTTAAAGCCGCGGCCCGGTTGCGCGGCGGGCGCGAAAAAGGAGGGCATGCGATGCAGGGGCAATCGGTTCCCAAGCCCGGGTGGACCGTACTGCCGCCGGAACCGGAGCAGCAGTTGACTTACAGCCCGGCCGGCCTGGCGGTTTCGCTCTTCATGATTTTCTGGGGAATCATCGCTTCGCTGCTGATCACGATGGCCGGCGGGCTGTTGTTTGTGGTGGCGGCGGTGGGTTGGGTGCGTGGAATGCGACATGGCGGAAGTAGAAACCAGGCCTCCTGAAGAACAAGGTGGCGGCGGCCGGATCGTCCACCGGCGCACGTTTCTCGAGCGCTTTATCATCGGCCTGAGCGTATTCGCGGGCGGCGTGGTGCTGCTGCCGAGTCTTTCGTTCCTGCTGCTGCCGGTGCTGAAGCGGACGGTGCAGGTGTGGCGCGGCGTGGGCAGCGTCGACCAATTCCAGGTGGGCCAGACGGTGAGGGTGATGTTCGAGGATCCGTCGCCGCTGCCGTGGGCGGGCGTCACCGCGCGCAACGCCGCGTGGCTGCGGCGCGATACCGACGCGCAGTTTACGGCTTTCGCCATCAACTGCACGCACCTGGGCTGCCCGGTGCGCTGGCTGCCGGACGCGAACCTCTTCATGTGCCCCTGCCACGGCGGGGTGTTCTACAGCAACGGCCAGGTGGCGGCGGGACCGCCGCCCGCGCCGCTATACCGGTACGAAACACGGGTGCGAAACGGCCAGGTGGAGATTCTGACGACGCCGCTGCCGGTGATGGGGCGGCCGATTCCGCAGCCTCCGCCGCTTCCGCGATTGCCTGGAAATTTCTGATGCGCAAGGGGTGGCACAAGGTACTTCGCTGGATCGACGACCGGTCGGGCGTCTCTCGCTTCCTGGGGCCGATTCTGCGGCATCCCGTGCCGCCGGGCACGGGCTGGTATTACGTGTTCGGCAGCGCGACGCTGGCGTCGTTCGTGGTGCAGGTGGTGACGGGCATCGCACTGTCCACTTCGTACGTGACCTCGGCGGGGCAGGCGTACGACAGCCTGCGGTTTATCACGAACACCTCGACGCTGGGCAGCTTCATCCGCGGCATGCACTATTACGGCGCTTCCGCGATGATCCTGCTGATCGGTTTCCACGTGATTCGCGTGTATCTGACGGGGTCGTTCAAATACCCGCGGGAGATGAACTGGCTGACCGGCGCGGGGCTGCTGCTGTTCACGTTGCTGATGGGCTTCACCGGGCAGTTGCTGCGGTGGGACCAGAACGGCATGTGGTCGGCGGTGATCGCGGCCGAGCAGGCGGGACGCGCGCCGGTGATCGGGCCGTGGCTTGCGCGGTTCATCCTGGCAGGCGACACGGTGGGCGGCGCGACGCTGAGCCGTTTCTACGCGTTCCACGTGTTCTGGATCCCGGCGCTGATTTTCGCGTTCCTGGGCTGGCATCTGTACCTGGTTCTGCATAACGGAATTTCCGAGCAGCCGAAAGCCGGCCGGCTGGTGGATCCGAAGAGGTACCGGCAGTGGTACGCGAACATGCTGAAGGAGCGCGGCGTGCCGTTCTGGCCGGATGCGGCGTGGCGCGACGTGGTGTTCGGGGCGGGAGTAGTGCTCGCGATCATTGTGCTCGCGGCATATTACGGCGCGCCGGAACTGGGCAAGCCGCCCGACCCGAGCATCGTCCAGGCGTTCCCGCGGCCGGACTGGTATCTGCTGTGGTACTTCGGCCTGCTCGCGCTGCTGCCGCGCGGCGCCGAGAATTACGTGATCGTGTTCGGGCCGCTGGCGTTCGGCCTGCTGATGATCGCGGTGCCGCTGCTGTCGAACAGGGGCGAGCGCAGCGCATCGCGCCGGCCGTGGGCGATCGGCTTCGTGCTGTTCGCCTTCATGATGATCGGCGTCTTCTGGGTCAAGGCGATCCAGGCGCCGTGGTCGCCGGACTTCAGCGCGAAGCCGCTGCCGGCGAGCGTGGTGGGCGTCACTACGGGGCCGGTCGCCGAGGGCGCCAAGCTCTTTTACGAGAAAGGCTGCGAGTACTGCCACCGGATTTCGGGTTATGGCGGAAGGCGCGGGCCTGAGTTGAGCGATGTGGGCGTGCGCCTCACGCATAACCAGATCGTGTGGCGGATTCTTTACGGCGGGGTCAACATGCCGGGCTACGGGAACAATATGGAGCCGCGGCAGTTGAACGCAATCGTCGCGTTCCTTCAATCCCGCAAGCCGGTATATCCGCGGGCGCCGGCGCCGAAGTCGCAGGCCGAGTGAGGACGGCGGGCGAACGCGGCTGCTCCGCTGCGTCCGGCGCGCCGATGTTCCTGAATTCCATGTTAAGGTGAAGCTTAACGCATGAGTTCAGTCCCGCTTGCCTGGCACGATGATCTGCTGGTTGGCAATGAGGAGATGGACCGGCAGCACCGCGCCCTCGTCGCCGCGGCCGTGGAATTGCAAAAGACGATCGCCTCGAACGCGCCGCAAGTGAAATCGCGCTGCGCGGCGCTACTCGAGTGCGCGCGGCGCCATTTCACTTCGGAAGAAGGATTGATGCTCGCCAGCGGGTACCCCGAATATGATGCCCACCGGCATGAGCACCAGCAGCTCCTGAACCAGCTCGCCTTCATTCATCAAAATGTCGCCGTGGGCGCCGCGGGCGATCTCATGCTGACGGTTCTGACCGCCTGGACTGTTCCGCACATCCACTTCGCCGACAAGGCGTTCGCCGTTTTCCTGGAGAGCAGGTAGAGCGCTCTGCCGGGCGCGGCGGGCACGCTACCGCAATGTGATCGCCGGCACGTTCTCCTCGCGCGCGAGCTTGTTGAGCGCGGGCAGGTCTTCCTTCAGCGCACGGTCGAGCGTTTGTAGCTGGGCGTCGATCCGGGCTGCGAGCTCCTTGTAGACGGCGCGCTCCTGCACGGTGGGGGCCGCGGCGGACTCCGCGACCGCCGAGCCGACGGCAGCCAGCTTGTCGTTCAACTGCACGGGGAAGTTCAGCGGATCTTCGCTGCTGCGGTTCTTCGTCTGGTAGAGCGCTTCCTCGACGCCGGTCAGCTTCTTCGCAAGCGATTTCGCCGCATCGGCGACGCGCGCGTTGCCGGAGCGCGCGGCGAGCTCGTCCACCTGCTTGCGCACGTCGCGGATCTTCAGAACGGCGCTGTTGGTGGCCGTAAGCTTGTCGCGAATCTCCAGGCTGAAGGCGAGCTGCTCGGCGAACTGCTCGGGAGTCGTCGCCAGGCGCGGGTCTTTGCGCACCTCCAGCTTTTGCGTGAGCGGCTTGCCGTTCACGGTGAGGCGCACCTGGTACGCGCCGGGGATGGCGAGCGGGCCGCGCGTGTTGCCGCCCCAGAGAATCATGCCGGGAAAGCGCGTCGCGTCTTCGTAGCGCAGGTCCCAGACGAAGCGGTTCAGCCCGGCCTCCGCGGTGAGTTTCGCGGGCGCCGGGCCGCGGCGGCCGCCGCCCTCCTCTTCTTCCGGATTCTGCTCGGGCGGTTTCGGCGCTTCCTTGGTGGAGAACTTGCGCACGAGTTTTCCCGCGGAGTCGAGGAACTCGAGCGTCACCTCGCCCTCCGGCTTCTGCTTCAGCGAATACCAGATGACGGCGCCTGCCGGCGGATTCTGCCCGGCGTTCGGTCCGCCCGGCCCGCCGCCCGCCGAGGTCGCCCAGCGATAAGCCGGCTTGGGCTCGAACAGGTGCGCGTCTTCCGCCGAAACCTCGGGGCTCCACTGGCGGAGCACGTTCAGGTCGTCCAGGATCCAGAAGGCGCGGCCGTGGGTGGCGGCCACGAGCTCGCCGTCGCGGGCCTGGATGGCCAGGTCGGCGACCGGCGTCACGGGCAGGTTGAGCTGCAGCGACTGCCAGTTCTCGCCGTAATCGAATGAAACATAAATTCCTGTTTCTGTTCCGGCGAACAGCAGGCCCTTGCGCACCGGGTCCTCGCGGATCACGCGCGTGTAGGCGTCGTCCGGAATGCCGTGGTTAATGCGCGTCCAGGTCTTGCCGTAGTCGCGCGTCATATAAAGGTACGGGCGCTGGTCGTCGGACTTATACATCGTGCCCGCGAAGTAGGCGGTGCCGGCGTCGTGCGGGGAGGCTTCTATGGAGTTGATCTGGATCCACTCCGGCATGTCCTTCGGCGTCACGTTGGTCCAGGTCTTGCCGCCGTCGCGCGTCAACTGCACGAGCCCGTCGTCGGTGCCCACCCAGATCAGCCCTTTTTGAATCGGGGATTCCATGACGGTAAAGATCGTGTCGTAGTATTCGACGCTGGTGTTGTCCTTGGTGATGGGGCCGCCCGAGGGGCCCTGCTTCGACTTGTCATTGCGGGTGAGGTCGGGGCTGATCACCTCCCAGGTCTGCCCGTCATTGGTTGTCTTGAACAGCATCTGCGCGCCGGCATAGAGCGTGTTCGGGTCGTGCGGCGAGGTGACGATGGGGAAGTTCCACTGGAAGCGGTATTTCAGGTCCGCGGCGCCGTAGCCCATGGGGTTGTCGGGCCAGGGATCGATCCGGCGCATTTCGCCGGTGCGGTGATCGTAGCGCGTAATGAGACCGTCGTAGGAGCCGGCATAGACGATCGCGGAGTTTTTGGGGCTGGGTTGGATCCACCCGCTCTCGCCGCCGCCGACGTCGTACCAGTCGGCCTGGGTGATGCCGCGCTCGCCGGTGCGGCTCGCGATGCACACGGTGCTGTTATCCTGCTGCGCGCCGTAGATGTGGTAGGGGAAGTCGTTGTCGAGCGCTACGCGGTAGAACTGGGCGGTGGGCTGGCCCTGCTGATCGGTCCAGGTGCGGCCTCCGTCGGTGGTGACGTTCGCGCCGCCGTCGTTGCCTTCGATCATGCGCAGCGGGTCGTCGGGAGCGATCCAGAGGTCGTGATTGTCGCCGTGGGGCGTGGCGATTGGGTTGAAGGTGCGGCCGCCGTCCTCGGAGCGGAAGAAGCCGACGTTGAGCGCATAGACCGTGTCGGCGTTCTTGGGATCGGCGTAGATGTTCGAGTAATACCAGGCGCGCTGGCGCAGTTTGCGGTCCTCGTTGACGCGCGTCCAGGTCTTGCCGGCGTTGTCGGAGCGGAACAGGCCGCCGTCTTCGGCTTCCACCATGGCCCACACGCGCTCAGGCTCGGCGGGCGAGACGGCGACGCCGATTCTGCCGAGTGTGCCCTTGGGCAGGCCGGGGTTGTGCGTGAGTTCGGTCCAGGTGTCGCCGCCGTCTGTGGATTTATAGAGGCTGCTGCCGGGGCCGCCGCTCTCGAGGCTGTAGGGCGTGCGGCGCGCTTCCCAGAACGCAGCGTAAAGGATGCGCGGGTTGGTGGGATCCATCGCGAGATCGGATGCGCCGGCCTTGTCGCTGCGAAACAGAATCTTCTGCCAGGTCTTGCCGCCGTCGGTGGTGCGGAAGATGCCGCGCTCCGGGTTGGCGCCGAAGACGTGGCCGAGCGCGGCGACGTAGACGATGTCGGGGTTCGTGGGGTGCACGCGGACGCGCGAAATCTGCTCGGTGGCCGCCAACCCCACGTGCTTCCAGGTCTTGCCGGCGTCGGTGGATTTATAGACGCCGTCGCCGCGCACGACGTCGCCGCGGATGGGCGACTCGCCCATGCCGAGATAGATGACGTTGGGGTCGGAGGGCGCGATGCCGATGGCGCCGACCGAAGAGGTCTTGAGCTGGCCGTCGGCGATCGGAGTCCAGTTGTGGCCGCCGTCGGTGGTCTTAAAGACGCCGCCGGCGACGCCGCCGAAATAGTAGACGTTCGGCTGGGAGGGGACGCCCGCGACCGCCACGACGCGCCCGCCGCGGAACGGCCCGACCAGCCGCCATTTCAGTTGCGCGAGGGGGTTGTCGGCGGCGAACGCCGCCGGCGCGAGCGCGATCAGAAAGGAAGCCGCAAATTTGGCGGATAAAGTCATGGTGAACTCCAGAGCAGAAATCAAGAGTATACTCCCGAAGGCGGCTTATCTATCCGCCAGCCGTTGGTTCGGCCGCTCTGGCCGGACCGCAGTCCTCGATAAGGACCGGTTGCGCCGCGAGCGCGATTCCGAACGGGAACCGCCGCCGGGCAAGCCCAACCCGAGGAGTTCGTGCGACAAAGGCCGCCCCGAGCCCGGGCGGCAGTTGCAGCGGCAGGGCAAGTGCCCTAAAGTCAAAGAAGTAAGAGTCGGGGCGTAGCGCAGCCTGGTAGCGCACCTGCCTTGGGCGCAGGGGGTCGCCCGTTCAAATCGGGCCGCCCCGACCAAATCTTTCAACAACATACAAGCGGCATCGTCCGGCTGAACACCAGGAAAAGCCGTTCTACGTGTTACCCCAAGTGTTACCCCAAACCGGGCTGGCACTCGGGCAGAAACTCCTTACGACATAAACGACAAAAACGACAGAAGCCTGACTGGCGTTAAGATGGCCGCATGGATTTCTCATCGCCGGCTGCTTGGGCATTTTGGGTGCTGACCGCCATCGCTGCGTATATCGGTGCTTACGCATCAGAGAAGGGAAAACGACGCGCCGCACGCGAGGACAGCGCGCAGATTCGAGATGAACTCGCGGGCACGACCCAAGCACTGAAGGAAATCGAAGCGAAGATCACTGGCCGCGAGTGGCATCGTCAATGGTTGTTGCAGCAGAAACGTGATGTGTACGCGGAAGCCATTCAAACCCTGTACCACATGCACTCAGCCACGAACCTGCTGAACAAGGCACTGGCGACGCAAGACAACAAGAAAGCGGACGATTGCATAACGGAATTAGAGCAACTGGCGCCGTCTGTGCGAAAAGCGCAGTCTCTTGTCGCAATTATCGGTTCGCCAGAGGCTTTGGACGCTCTTGTCAAAGCGAGCACGGCGTTCCCGTTTGGGAATGAGATCAGGCAACGGGCCGCATTGGCACTCGAAAACTTGAGGCTAGGTATAAACGCGTTCGAGGTTGCTGTCCGCGCGGAGTTCGGCATCGACTTCCACCCGTCAAACGATCTTTAGAGCCGCGGACGGGCGGGTGAAGCGATGGCACCACCACGCTTGCGTCAGACCCCAAAAATCGAGGGGAGCTAAGTCATGAACATTCGAGGTTTGTTTGACCGGCTGATGGGCCGGGCGGTAGAGGTGCGCTCCTACGTTCCGTGGGACGCGGCAAGCGGCGGCGCGCGGGTGGCAAACTGGAACGCGCAACCCGCGGCCGTCAACGCTTGGGTTGATAACCCGGTAATGGTCCGCGCCCGCAGCGAGGGCGAATACCGGAACAACGCTTGGGCGCGCAAGATCGTAGACGCCACGCTCGCGGCCGTGATCGGCGCGGCCGGATTGGTTCCGCAGTTCAAGGATAAGGCGATCGCGGACGCTTGGGCAGCGTGGGCCGATAACTGCGATGCTGCCGGGCGTCTCGATTGGGTTCAGTTCCTCTGGCTTACCCTTCAGACCGTCATTGTGAGCGGTGAGTGTTTCATCCGGTTCGGCGTGAATCCGGATTCGCCCGTCCCGTTAACGCTGCAAGTGTTGGGACCGGAATTTCTGGACACGTCCCGCGTTGATGCGAGCACCTATGCCGGCATCCAATATGACGGCGTGCGGCGCGCGGGTTACTGGCTCTACGAACGGCACCCCACGCTCGCGCCGTCCATCCGCTCCGTGTTCGTGCCCCAGGGCTGATGATTTCATGTTCGCCATCAGGAAGAACACACCGATTGACTTGCACACCGCGGTAGGGCGTCACCTGGAAGCGGCAGCAGAGGCGGCTAAGGTGCCTGTGGTTTCCTGGCATGATCTTCGTCATACCTACACCACATGGGGACGGCTGGCGGGGATGAAACCGGAAATCATGCGCGATCAGCTTGGGCATTCGTCCGTGCTGATGACGTTGGATGTGTACTCGCACGCGGTCCATGAATCCGCCTTGGGCGCAGGGGGTCGCCCGTTCAAATCGGGCCGCCACGACCATTAGATCTACCGGAAGCACTCCGTGCTCGCGGCGTCCCCCGCGACGGCAGCGGTTAGATCGCCAGGCGATCTGGCCCAAAACAACCGGACCCGGCCATATTGGGCCAGGGGCACAGAGCGCGGCCCGATTTGTATTCAGCTACTTGCGTGCTTGGCGCTGAAGTTGCTCCAACACCATGGCATGAGGAGTCGAACCAGGTACGCATGCACCCTCGCGTGCTCTATTCTTCTGGCCCTGTCGCAGCCGGCCTACTCCCAGACAGCGAGCCCGCCTGACAAGCCGCCGTCGAGCGGCTGGCGCAAGCTCGGCGACGCGGCTCCCGCGGAACAAACGCCGGCTTCCGCCTATGGCGCCCTGCCCCCGGTCTTGACCCTGCCTGCCGGAACCTGGATCAAGATCCGCGTCGATCAGCCGCTTTCGAGCGACCGGAATCAGCCGGGCGACCCGTTCACGGCCACCCTGGCACAGCCGCTGGTCGTGGATGGATTTGTCGTCGCCCGCGCCGGCCAGACCGTAGGCGGCCGCATCACTTCCGTAGAGAAGGCCGGCCGGATCAAAGGCACGTCGCGCATGGGCGTCGAACTCACGGAAGTGGAGCTGGCCGACGGCAGCCAGCTTCCGATCCGCTCTCAATTGATCGAATACACCGGACCTACTTCCAAAGGTCGTGACGCAACGGCGATTGCCGCCACGACGGGGCTGGGCGCTGCGATCGGCGCGGCGGCCGACGGCGGCTTTGGCGCAGGCATGGGAGCGATCGCCGGCGCGGCAGCCTCGGTAACCGGGGTGCTTGTCACGCGCGGTCTTCCGGTCCGGATTGATCCCGAGGCGGTGCTTACATTCCGCACGCTGGACCCGGTGGACATCTCGACCGGGTCGGGAGAGCGCGCATTTCTGCCGGTTGCGCCCCAGGACTACGAACAACAGCCGGTCGAGCGGCGCGTGACGCTGCCGGCCCCGGCCCCCTATCCGCCGCCTTACAGCGCTCCTTACCCGTATCCTTGGGCCGGCCCCTGGGGCTACCCGCCTTACTGGTACGGGCCGTCCGTGTATTTCTATCCCGGCCCGGTGTTCTTTGGATCCTTCGGGTACGGATTCGGCGGCTATCGCGGTTGGCGCCGCTAAGCCGCGAGCCGCCGCGGGCGCCATCAACTGTGGTACGTTCTTAGCTGAAATGCAACTCTTGCACACGACGAGGACTGTAGTCCTGATCCTCTCGGCTGGCCTTTGCTTGAACGCGCAAGACACTCCGAGCAAGAACCCGCAAACGGAAGCGAAAGGCATTCCGCCGCGGGCCACTCCAGCCGACTACCAGTTTCACGCGCAAGTGGGCAACGTGACGCTTGCGGCCGAATTCACGGGACACTCGCTGCCCACCCTCGAAGGGCCGCTGACCACGGAAGACTACGTGGCGGTCGAAGCGGCGTTGTTTGGCCCTGCGGGCGCGCAGCTCACGATCTCCGCAACGGATTTCTCGCTCCGTCTGAACGGAAAGAAGGAGTCCTTGCCGAGCCAGCCATACGGATTGATCGTGTCTTCCCTGAAAGATCCGGAATGGGTGGACCCGGAGGCGTCCAAATCGAAATCCAAAACGAGCATGCTCGGCGGTGGCGGCCAGGAGGATTCGAACACGCCGCCCCCGCCTCCGAAGATTCCGCTGGCCGTGCAGCGCGCGATGGCGCAGCGCGTTCAAAGGGCGTCGCTTCCGGAAGGCGACCGCGCCCTCCCGCAGGACGGCCTGCTCTTCTTCAAGTACCGCGGCAAGACCGAAAAACTGCACTCCGTCGAGCTGATTTACGACGGTCCCGCTGGCAAGGTGACGCTGCAACTGCAGCCGTAGCGGAAAAATGCCGCGCACAGCGTTGCGGATATTCGGGTGCCTTGGCATTTTATCGGGCCTGACGGTTCCGATGCGGGGCGCCGCGCAAGGCTCTGCCGCGCCTTCCGGTTGGGCCGCATTCACCGGGAAGTTCGATGCAGCCGCGGACCGCGACCGGATTGTGGGCGCGAGCGTCCTGGTGCTGCGCGACGGCACGATCGTCGCGCATCATGAGCACGGCTTCGCCGATCGCGCCGGCGGGCAGCGCGTCAACGAACGCACCATCTTTCACTACGGCTCGATAACCAAGACATTGACCGCCATCGCGATCATGCAACTCCGCGACCGCGGCAGGCTTTCCCTTGAAGAACCCGTGGTCCGCTATATTCCGGAACTCCGGCTGGTGCACGATCCGTATGGGCCGATCGATCGCGTCACCATTCGCATGCTGCTCTCCCACTCCGCGGGATTCCAGAATCCGACCTGGCCGTACAAACAGGGCAAGCCCTGGGAGCCGTTCGAGCCAACCACGTGGGCGCAGCTTGTGGCGATGATGCCGTACCAGGAGCTTCTGTTCGAACCCGGCTCCCGCTACAGCTATTCCAATCCCGGCTTCATCTACCTGGCGCGAATCATCGAGCAGTTGAGCGGCGATCCCTGGGAGACTTACGTGCAAAAGAACATTTTTGCCCCGCTCGGCCTTACGCGGAGTTATTTCGGAATCACGCCCTATTATCTGGCCGCCGACAGGTCTCATAACTACACCGTCACGCGCGATGCGTCCGGAAAGGAAGTCGTCCGCGACAACGGCGCGGACTTCGATCCCGGCATCACGATACCGAATGGCGGATGGAACGCCCCGCTGCCGGAACTTGGCGCCTATGCCGCCTTCCTGACGAATGCGGCGCATGGCGATCCCGTCAGGCAACGGCTTTATGACACCGTGCTGAAGCATTCAACGCTTGAAGAGATGTGGCGGCCGCTGTACCCGGCAGATGCGAATCCAGCCCGGCCGGAGTCGATGGGCCTGTCGTTTTTTATTCTGCGCCGCGGGAGCGCAACGTTCATCGGCCACACCGGCAGCCAGGCGGGATTTCTAGCGTTCCTGTATTTGAATCCCGCGAATGGGGCCGCCGTGCTGGCCGCATTCAACACGGCTTCCGAGGCGGCGTATGAGGACGAGCGCTCTGCGTTCAACACGATTCGCGAGGCCGCGCTCGAGCTGATCAAGTAGCGGCGGAACAAACCGGAGGCCGGCGGCGGAGGTGCTTCGCTCCGCCGCCCGCGCCGGACTGCTGGCAGACTACCAGGTGTAGCGCGCGGCGAACTGCATCTGCCGCGGGCTGCCGAATTGACCGGAGAGCTGGCCAAAAACGGAGGGGGACGTCAGCACGATGTTCGCGGAACTCGGATCGAACCGCACGGTGTTGGTCAGGTTGAATGTCTCCCAGCGAATTTGAAGCTTCTGGCTCTCCGACCACGGCATAACAAACGTCTTGCTTACGCCGGTATCGATGTTGAAAATCCCCGAGCCGCGAAGGGTGTTGCGGCTTCCGGTCTCGCCGGCCATGGTTTCGCCCCAGGAGGCCAGGGCCGCGGCGGGATCCGACCACAGATTGGGCCCGCCTTTCACGCCCGTCTGCGCTCCCGGCGCGTTCTTGTCGTTGGTGATGGGAGGACGCGCCCGGCCGTTGGGAGTGCACAAGGCGTCGTCTTCCCAGTCCGTGGGCCAGCGCTGGCCATTAATGCAACTGGTGGGAAAGCCCGACGTCTGCCGGTAGGCGCTGCTGATCTGCCAGCCGCCTACGATCGCATCCATCAGCCGCCCCATATTCGACCCGAATTTCTTCCCGCGGCCGAAGGGGAGTTGATACACCACAAAGCCGTTGATCTGGTGCGTGGTGTCATAAGCCGAAACGCCCCGCATCTGGCTGAGATTCCAGGCGTTCTGAACGAAGTCTTCGTCGCCGGTGAAATTCGCGCTGCCGGTGCCGGCATCACTCTCCCGGGCCGAACCGAGGTCGATCGATTTCGAGAAAGTGTAGTTCAGGTCGAATTGCAGTCCGCTCGAGAAGCTCTTGCGAAGAGTGATTTGCAGGCCATGGTAAGCTCCCCTTCCGATCGAGCTCCACGCGGCCAGCGCCGAGAATTGCGGATTGAACATCATCCACGGCCCGTAGATGCCGCAACCGCCCTGGGACAGGGCGCCGCTGGAGCTGAAAGTGCTGCCGCCCGGGTTGCAGTTCGCGGCGTTGTCGAAGTCGTTGAGCAGATCGCTGAAATCGCCCTGGGCCTGGTAATGAGCGTAGTCGTACGCCCACACCTGCGTGGCCGTGAGGCCATTACCGGCCGCGCCCGGCCACATGTTCTCGAAGAAGGGGATCTTGGGCACGTCCTTCCAACTGACGCCGTTGTAGTCCATCGCAACGGCCATCTGGCGCATCGCCTCATAGAAGGTCTGGCCGCTCTTGGGGTCTTTCAGATTGGTGTATGCGGCCATGTCGCGGTCGAGCAGGCTGTGCCGCGAGAGGCGGCCGACGTAGGAGGCCTGCACGAAAATTCCGTGGCTGAAGTCGCGGCCGACGCTGAAGTTCAGGTTCATGGTGTAGGGGGCCTGCAAATGGTCGTCGAGGCTGCTGGTGATGGCGAACGATCCGGCGCCGGAACTGGGATACGGCGCTCCCAGCCCTGACGGGCCCGGAGGAAGGATCAGCGAGGCCGGCACGCTGTAAAAACCGGTGAAGCGCGGGAGTTGAGCCGTGGTCAGAATATTGGGCGGAGTCGTCAGCGTGGTGGCGAGACCAAAAGCGTTCGCGTTCACCGTCTGCGCGAGCGGCTGGCCCATTTCGTCGTAATAGATTCCGGCGCCCGCCCGGATCGAGGTCTTCCCGGAGCCGCCGAAGAAGAATTTTGCCAGACGGCTCTCCGCGTTGGGCGACCAGGCAATACCCAGGCGCGGAGACCAGTTCTTGTGATAAGGATAAAGCGGTCTTCCCTTGGGGTCGGAAATGGGAACGAAGCTGATCAGCCCGACTCCCATCTGGGAAAGACCCTGAGCCGCCAGGGCGGCGCGTGTGTTCAGGAAATCCTGGAAGGGCATGTTCGGCGAAACCTGCTGCCCGTTCGCTTCATACACCGCGGGCGCCAGGGCGTAGCGCACGCCTCCGCTGATGGTCAGGTTGCGCGTTACTCTCCAGGCATCCTGCGCGTAAAACTCCGCCTCGTGATTCACGAAATCGCGCCCCACCGGCGCGCCCACCGGGATCAGGCTGCCGTCGGTCTTGTAATTGTAGTTGGCCGTGCCCTGGCTCTCGACTCCCAACAGCGCGTTCATTGCATACAGATAGGAGGTGGTGTCGGTGCGCGCGATGTTCAGCCAGGCGGGCGTGATATCCGAGCCGTTGCCTTTTACCCAGTTCGGATTCGAAGAAACGCTGCTGAACGAATGCTGGTAGCTCAAGGATTGGTTGGAGATCAGAAGGACGTTGACGCCGAAGCGGAGGTCGTGCGCGCCATGATTCCAGGACAGATCCTGAGCGATGGTGTGGACCGGGACGATTCTGGCCAGTCCGGTGCTGGTGCCATAAGGCGTGGAGAAACCGCGGAACCACTCGTAATTGCTGGCCAGGATTCCGGTGGTTTCGCCGCCGGCGCGCGTGAAACCGTAGTGCGTGGTGGCCACCACGCGCGGCGACAGAATGGCCGTGTAGCCCGCCGCCATACCCTTGTTATTGGCCAGTGTCACCGAATTCGGCACTTGCCCGGGGAACTGCGGCATGCCGTTCCGGCTGTCGTTCTGAAGGTTGCCGCGCACAAACACCGTGTGGTTGCCCGCGTTGTCGATCCGGTAATCGAACTTCGCGATGTAGGTGTTCTGGTCGGAGCGCGTGGGAGAGTTGAAGAGATAACCCGTGGTGTTCAGGCCGTCTCCGGTCGTGTTGGAATTGCCCGCAGGGAAGGCTTTCAGCGCCGTAAGCGCGGCCTGATCGATGCCGATGCCCAAAGGATCGATCGCCTGGATATCGGATGCGGTGAGCTGGTGGAGCACGCCGTTCTTGTCATGGTATTGGACGATGCCCTGCTTCAGCGTCTCGGTGGGAACTGTGCGCGTGGCGCTCGACGAACTGGCGTCGCGCCTGCCCTCGTAATTGATGAAGAAGAAGGCTTTGTTCTTTTTGATGGGCCCGCCGGCCGAGCCGCCGAAGACATTGATCAGCAGCGGAGCGATGGGCACTCCCGCGGCGTTATTGAAGAAGCTGTTGGCCGCGGTCTCCGTGCCGCGGCGGTATTCGTAAAGCGAGCCGTGGAAATCGTTGGTGCCGGACTTGGTCATGAGCACGACGTCGGCACCCGAGCCGCGGCCCGTATCGGCGGTGCCGTTGCTCGTCGTGGTGCGGAATTCCTGGACGGAATCGAGCGTCACACGCAGCACGCTGGTGAAGGCCGCGCGCCCGTTCTGGTCGTTTACGTCCACGCCATCCAGCGTGACGTTGGACTGATCGGCCTTGCCGCCGTTCACCGCGCCGTCGCGCTCGTCACCGTTGCCGGTGGCGGTCACACCCGGCTGGTATTGCAGCATATTCACCACGTTCCGCGCAAAGAACGGCAGTTCCACGATGGCCGTTCCGCCGATCGCGTTGCCGAGCGAGGCGTCGGTGGTGTTCACCTGCGCCGCGGCCGCCGAAACCTCGACCGTCGTCTTGGTTTCGCCTACGTTCAAGGTAATCGGCAGGGTCTTGGGCTGGTTCACCAGCAACTCAACTTTGTCGATCACCAGGTCCGAGAACCCGTTGGCTTTGGCTGTGAGTTTATAAGTGCCGGGCGTCAACTGGACCATCGTGTAACGGCCCTGAGCATCGGCCGTCGTGTCGCGCTGCGCGCCGGTTTGAATGTTGACGATGGACACCGCTGCCCCGGGAATTACGGCCCCGGTCGGGTCCGATACGATCCCTGTAACGGAGGTGGTCTGCCCAAGCAGGACCGCGGAAAAACACAAAGAGATCGCGATTAGATAAAGCGATTTCAACATAAGCTGACTCCTTCACCCACACTTACAACGGCTCCTATACGTATACACCGTAAACAGCGCAATCGAGCCGGAGTGTACGAAAGATAGGGTGGGACCGGGGGCGGCGGGTGGCTCGCGCCTCCCCGGGTTGCGCGGCTCCCGGATGAGGGAGCGGCGAATCGTTACTCGTACCGCAGGGCGTTCGCCGGATCGAGGCGCGAGGCGCGCATCGCGGGCGCCAGGCCGCTCAGCACGCCGACAATCACCAGGATGGCCGTTGAAGCGGCGGCGGTGGCCGGCGAAAGCACCAGGCGAATGTCGCCCTTGCCCGTGGTGTCTTTGAAAAGCGGGCCGAGCAGGGGGAGGCTGTGCAAGCTCGATGCCAACGCCCAGGCCACGAGAATGCCCAGGCATCCCCCGGCCACCGTCAACACCAGCGCTTCAGACAGGAACTGCGCGCGAATATGCCGGCCGCGGGCGCCGATGGCCCGGCGCAGCCCGATCTCGCGCACGCGCTCATCCACCGAGACCAGCATGATGTTCATAACGCCCACCCCGCCGATGCCGAGCGTCAGCGTGCCGATGAACAGCAGCAATACCTGCAGGCCGATGGTCAGGCTGTCGATGATGGGCCGCAATTCCTCGCGGCCGAACATCTGGATGGCGCGCTTGTCGGTCGGGGAGAAGCGCTGGCGGCGGCCGATGATCTCGCGCACCTGCTGCTGCGCCCTGGCCTCCAGTTTCGGCGAGACGGCGGAAAACACCAGCACGTCGGCGTAGCGCGCGTCCCAGAGGTCGGCGGCAGCCGTGTATGGGATCCAGCACGATTCGTCGTCGCTGGTGAAGTAATTGCTCATCTGGATCTTTGTATCCATCGTGCCGACGACAGTGAAGCGCACCCCGCGGATCAGCACCGTTTCGCCCACCGCGGGCCGGCCGCTGAAAAGCTGCCGGCGCAGCTTGCCGCCGAGGAAAACGACGCGGCGCCGCTCGAGAAAATCTTCGCCGTTCAGCCAGCGGCCTTCGGTGGGGACTTCATTGCGAATATCCCCATACTCGGGATAGACGCCGCGAATGGCGGTGTTCGCGAGCCGTTCGCCGTATGAGATGCCGTACCATCGCACGGTTTCGATGCTCGCTGCGTTCACCAGCGTGGCCTCGCTGCGCACCAGCTCGAGGTCTTCCTTTTCGAAGCGGATCGGCCTGCCCGCGCGCTCGCCGCCGGCCTGCTCGCTGGTCTGCCCCGGCCAGCAGACGACGGCGCTTTTGCCGAAGGCGTCGAACGCGTTGACGAGCACGTCGCGGAAGCCGTTCCCGTAGGCGATCAGAATAGCGACCGCGACGATGCCCCAGGCGATGCCGAGCATGGTCAGGAAGCTGCGCAGCGGGCTTCGCCGCAATGCGGTCCAGGCCTGGCGCAGGATTTCCAGGAGCATCTCATCCTCCCGCTTCGTGGCGCAGCGCTTCGATCGGATCCACCGAGGCCGCGCGCCGCGCCGGATACAGCGCCGAAAGCACCGCGACGGTCCCGAGCAGCGCCAGCGTGCCTGCGGACGTTTGCCACGTGGCCAGCATGCCTGCGAAAAATTCAGGCATCGGCAGCGTGTTCACCGCCGCGCACAGGCCGAGCGCCAGGCTCATGCCCGCTGCGCCGCTCACGAACACGATAATCATCGTCTCGATGAAGAACGCCGACAGGATGGAGCGCCGCGTTGCGCCCACGGCCTTGCGCATGCCGATCTCGCGCGTCCGCTCGCGCACCGCCACGAGCATTACGTTCATTACGCCGAGGCCGCCCAGCATCAGGCTCACCAGCCCTACCGCGCCGAGGAAGTTCTTCATGCCTTCGGTCATTTGCGTGAACGCCTTGGCGCCCTCGATCGTGTCCCACACCATCGCTGCTTCCTCATCGAGCGGGTCGTATTTGTGCAGGCGGGCCAGCGCACGCCGCACCTCGGTCTTGCAGGCCTCGTGATCATCCAGGGACCGCGGCGTAATCAGCATGCGGTCGATACTGTGCGGCCGCGCGGGCGGCTTGTTCGGGAAATCGCGCAGCACGGCGCTGAAAGGGACGAAGATCTTCGAAATGTCGCGCCCGTCGTAGCTGGAATCCTGCTCCTTGCGCAGCATCACGCCGATGACTGTGTAAGGCACGCCGCCGAGCGTGATAGTCTGGCCCAGCGCCGGGCGTCCGGCGAATAACTGCTGCCTGGCGTCGCTGCCGAGGAATGCTACGCGGCGGCCTGCGGCTTCGTCGTCCCAGTTGTAAAACCGGCCCTCGGCCACGGGAATCGTGCGCACGTCGGCGAACGGCGGCAGCGACCCGGTCACCAGCAGCGAGGCGCTGTTGAACGCGCTGTGCACCGGCTTCGTGTTGCCGAGCTCCGGCATCACCCAGCCGCATGACGGCGACGCGGCTTCCACCGCCTTGTAATCGCCCGCTTCCCACTGGATGGCGCGGCCGGCGCGCGTGCCGCCCACCTGCAGGCTGGTGCGCCCGGCCGAGAAGATCATGATGTCCTTGCCGAAATTATCCGCTACTTTCTTCTGTCCCACGCGCAGGCCCTCGCCCGCCGCCACCATCAGCGTGATCGAAACCACGCCCCAGACGATGCCGAACATCGTCAGGAACGTGCGCAGTTTATGGGCGGAAAGGGTGCGAAACGTGTCTACGAACAGATCGCGGATCGACATGGCCGCCGCCTATTGCAGGATGATCCGGTCGCCTGCGTTGAGGCCGGAGACAAGCTCCGCCTTGATGCCGTTCGAGATGCCGAGCTTGACCGGGACCTTGCGGCGGCCCGTTTCGCTCAGCGCGTCCGGAACCTCGACGGACGCATTGCGCTGCCGGTCGTAGAGCACCGCCGAGTCCGGCACCAGCAGCACGCCCTTCTTTTCCTCGAGGATGATCTCGGCGTTCGCGCTCATGTTCGCTTTGAGCTCGCCGCCCGGATTACGAATCGACACGCGCACTTCGAAGGTGGTGACATTGTCTTTCTCCACGCCGAGCGGGGATATGCGCGTCACGCGTCCCGCGAATTTCCGGTCCTTGAAGGACTCGATCACGATGCGCGCGGGCTGGTCGAGATATACCTTGCCGATGTCGGCTTCGTCCACCTTGCCGAGCACGTACACGTCGCTGACGTCGCCGAGCGTCATGATCCGCGTGGCCTGCGAGCCGAGAACGAGGATCGAGCTGACGGCGTCGCCGACCTCGACGTCGCGCGAAAGGACGAGGCCGTCCATCGGGCTGACAATGGTGGAGTTGCGCAGGTCCTCTTCGGCCTGGTCCAGCGTGGCCTGCGCCTGCGCGATCTGCGCCTTGGCGCGCGAGACGTCGGCGCGGCTCACGCTGATGTTGCGCAGCGCGGTCATCTGTTTATTGAGCGCGAGCTGGTAGGCTTTGTCGGCGTCCTCGAACGCGGATTGCGCGATCAGGCCCTGCCTTTTGAGCTGCTGCGCGCGCTCCATATTCGACTTCAAAAACGGCAGGTCGGGCGCCTCGGCTTCGACGCGGTTGCGCTCGAGCGTGGCGATCGCCCCCTCCTGCGCCGCTTCGGCCGCCTGGAGCGCGGCCCGCGCCTCGCGCACCCGGGCCTGCAACTGCTCTTTGTCGAGCTCGACGAGCACCTGGCCCCGCTTCACGCGGTCGCCGTATTCGGCGAAGATCTGCTTGACGATGCCGCTCGCTTTCGACTTTACTTCGACCTTCGACAGCGGCTCGATCTTGCCCGTGGCGACCACCGAGCGCGCGATGTCGCCGCGCTCGACCGCGGCCAACTTCGATTCATCGATCTTGTGATTCGGCTGGAAAGCCGCCTTCACGGCGGCAATGCCGGCTCCCAGCACGACGATTATGGCGATCGGCCATATCCACCGGCGGCGCTTACGCCCGTTCTTTCGACCATTCCCGTTTGCCATGGAAATTCCCCAACCGGTCTACAAAGGACATATACGCGCGAGGCGGGGGATAGTTCGGGGAAATTTACTTGGGGAACGTGTATCCTGTCACCGGTTTTTTGGGCGTCACCGGTTTTGGGGCGAACGGCTGGATGTCGATTGGGGGTTGAGCGCCAGGAACTCGCCGTTGTTCGCGCCGACAACCGTGTTGCCCCAGACCCAGTTCGGCCCGCTGACGGACGGCATCTCCAGCACCGCGACGTTGTAGGCGCGCCCGTCCACGCCGTACTCGATCCGGTTGCGCGTGATCGAGTTGTGCAGGTTCACGCCGGCGCCCCACGGCATCGTGGCGCTCATCAGCAGAATCGGCACGCCTTTCGCCGAGGACGGGTGGTAAATCGTGTTGCCCTCCACCGTGAACTCCCGCGCATTGTTCAGCACGATCGCCGACACGCCCATATTCCGGATGGAGTTCGCTTGAATCAACACGCGCTCGGCCCCTTTGGGCGACCACGTGTTCGAAGCGTTGATGCCTTTCGACCAACTGTGGTTCTGCCCCTTCGGACCGAACTCGGCCACGCGGTCCTCGACATACAATGGGTCGTCTTTGACCGAGACTTCGCAGGTATTGTTCGAGACCTCGCCGTCGGAAAATCCGTCCAGGTCGATGCAGGGGCCGTTGACGTTCAGGATCGTGTTGCCGCGGTATTTGCAGTGGCTCGACCAGCCCGCGGTATCGATGCCCACGCCGCAATAATTCTGGCCGTCCGCCCAGCGGTACTTCGGCGCGCCGGCGACGTAGCCGATGCGGCGGATATGATTGCGCTCGACGAGGCCGTCGCGCACGCATCCGAACTGTACCGCGTCGAGGCCGATGTCGCGGAACGTGTTGCCGGCGACCTCGACATCCTCGCTCAGGTTCTCGACGAAGTTGCTGTGCCCCCAGATGGCGTGTCCGTAAATGTTCTCGAAATGCGAGTTCATGATGCGGAGCGCTTTGACGTGCGCGGTTGTGCCCGCCTGAAAATGAACGCCGCCGCCCCAGGAACCGTACCCGGTCTCGCGCGCGTCGCTCTTTTCGGTGGCTGTCGAGACGTCGGTGTACTCGACGGAATCGCGTATGGTGCACGAGTCGATGGTGACGTCCTCAACATCGGCCGCGCGCGCGTCGATCAGCACCGCGTAGCCCTGCGTCCGGCGGATCTCGAGGCCCCGAAGCGTGATGTGCTTCGCTCCCGGCTCGATGCGGATCGAGCTGCCGTTCGCGAGCAGCGGATCCATCGGATCGCGATCGCGGTAGACGAGCTTCGTGGTGGACGTCTGGGCGCCGTCGATCACCAGATCTTCGAGCGTCGTTCCTTCCGAGGCGATGTCGAGCACCTCGGCGACCGCCGCGGCGCGCTTCAACACGGCGCCTGCGCCGATAATCCGCAGGTTGCGCTTGGACGCGGGAATCACGACAGGATGCCCGATCTCGAATGTGCCGGCGCGCAGGCGCACCACCCCGCCGTCCGCCGGCGCCGCCGCGATGGCCCGCGCGATATCCGCGTCGGTGAGAGCAGGCCGCCCGCAGGCCGCCAGCAATGCTGCAAGCGGCAGCAGCAGCGCGCTATTCCTCCGGCGTGCCATCCGGATAATATGCCTCCCATGTCACGTAGCCGCCGGAGAGATTGCGGGCGGTGAAGCCGTGCTGCTCCAGGCATCGGACCGCGTAATACGCACGCTGCCCGACCGCGCAGTTCGCCCAGATCTCGCGGTCGCGCGGCAACTCGCCCAGCCGCGCGCGCAATTCGGGCAGAGGCACGTTCACGGCGTTGTCGATGCCGCCGCGCCGGAACTCCTCCTCGTCGCGCACATCGACGAGCAGCGCTTTCGCGCGCGGCAGATCGCTCCACCGCGCGAGCTTCATGTCGCCGCGCAGCACGTTAGCCGCGATCATTCCCGCCATGTTGACGATGTCCTTCGCCGCGCCGTACTGCGGGGCGTAGCAAAGCTCGGCCTCCTCGAGGTCGAAGACGGTGGACCGGCGCTGGATGGCGAACGAGATGATATCGATGCGGCGCTCGACCCCTTCGCCGCCCACCGCCTGCGCGCCGAGGATCAGGCCGTCCGGCTTACGGAACAGCAGCTTCAGGTGCATGCGCTGCGCTCCCGGGTAGTAGCCGGCGTGATGCCCCTCGTGCAGGTAAATCGCTTCCCAGTCCTCGTATCCCGCCGCGATCAGCCGCTTCTCGCTCGCGCCGGTCATGGCGGTGGTCAGGCCGAATACGCCGCACACCGCCGTAGCCTGCACGCCGCGGAATCGCGCGGGCCGTCCGCAGATCGCGTCCGCGGCGATGCGTCCCTGACGGCTCGCGGGACCGGCGAGCGGCACAAGGCACGATTCGCCCGTGACGCAATCGCGCGCCTCGACCGCATCGCCCGCGGCCCAGATCGCGGGATCGCTGGTGCGCATCGATTCGTCGACGCAGATGCCGCCGCGCGGGCCGGTCGCGAGCCCGGCCTCGCGCGCGAGTTTCGTTTCCGGCTTCACGCCGAGCGCCAGGATGACGAGATCGGCATCGACTTTCGCGCCGGCCGCCGTGATGACCTTCGTTACGCGCCCGTCCGCGCCCTCGAAGCCCGTAACCGCCTCATCGAGCCGCACCGCGACGCGGTTGTCGAGCAGATGCACGTAGACGTACTGAGCCATCTCGTGATCGAGCGGCGTCATGAGCTGGCTCGCCATTTCGATCACGGTCACTTTCAGGCCGCGCTGCGCGAGGTTCTCCACCATTTCGAGACCGATGAAGCCGCCGCCCGCGACCACGGCCCTCTTCGCGCCGGTCCGCTCGATCCATTCGCGGATGGCGCGGCTGTCGGGAATCGTGCGCACGGCGAAGATGCCTTCGAAATCGATTCCCGGCAGAGGCGGCCGCACCGGCGCGGCGCCCGGCGCGAGCACGAGCGCATCGTACGGCTCCTGGTACGTGCGCCCGCCGCGCAGTTCTTTCACTTCCACCGTTTTGCGCGCGCGGTCGATGCGCAGCACTTCCTGCTCGGTGCGCACCTCGATGTTGAACCGCGCGCGGAACAGCTCCGGTGTCGCGACGAGCAGCTTGTCCTCTTCGGCGATCGTGCCGCCGATGTAATAAGGCAGCCCGCAGTTCGCGAACGACGGGTACGGACCGCGCTCGAACACGACGATATCGGCCCGTTCGTCAAGCCGGCGCAGCCGCGCGGCGCACGATGCGCCCGCGGCCACGCCTCCTATGATTCGGATACGTCTTTTGCTCATTTCTTTATCCTGGCGGTGGGACAGGCGCTTTCGCCTGTCCATTTGCTCCCGGAGCGGGCAGGCGGAAGCGCCTGCCCTGCCAAAGCACTTCACTCCCGGTCCGCGCCCAGGATCGCATTCAGCTCGGCGATGCGGCCGTCGAGCTCCTTGCGCAGCTCGGCGTAGCGCTCCACCGCATCGCGGCCGATCTTCTGGTCCGCGCTGTTGGTCATGCCGTAAAGGTAGGTGATGTGCGTCTGCAACTCCGGCTTGCTGTAGCGGATCACCGGCGTGATCAGGTGCTTCGCGAGCTCGTCGAGTTTCGCGCCTTCGGGCGTGCCGCGCAGCTTCGTTTGCGCCGCGCGCAGCCGCGCCACGGTTCGGTTCACGTCGCTGACGAGATCGCGCACGCGCATGTTGTGCTCGAACTGCTCGCGCAAATCTGCGGTGGTGACGCCGTCGGCGGTGACGCGCGGATCCTCGACGATCGTGAGCGGCTGCGTGGCGGTCCAGGAGCCCACCGTCAGGCGCACCGAGTACTTGCCCGGCACGGCCAGCGGCCCGTTCGGGCCTTCCGGCCGCGACGCGCTTTGCCACGGGCCGGGATAGCGCAGATCCCAGGTAAAGCGGTGCATGCCGGCGGTCTTTTCGAGCCTCGCGACCGCGCCTCGCATGCGGAATCCGCCCTCCTCCTCATCGGCCGGCCCCTGCCTGCGCGGAGGCTCGGCGGCAGCGGCCGCGCTCGAGATCTTGCGAACCGTCTTGCCTTCGGCGTCGAGGATTTCAAGCGTGATGTCGCCCGCGGGCGCCGATGCGAGATAGTAATCGATCATCGCTCCGCTTGCGGGATACTGCGGGCCGCTGATGCCGCGCAGGCCGAAGCTGCCGCGGCCCGATGTGCGAATCGCTTCGCGCGGCGTGAACAACACGGCCTGCTCTGCCGCGGTTTTGTCGTTGATCTGGTGGAGCGGCGTCAGGTTGTCCAGAATCCAGAAAGACCGCCCCTGCGTCGAGAGCACCAGGTCGCCATGCGCGATCTTGATGTCGGTTACCGGCGTGTGCGGCAGGTTCAACTGGAACGATTGCCACTGGGCGCCGTTGTCGAAGGAGATGTAGATGCCGAACTCGGTGCCGGCGTAGAGCAGGCCCGCGCGATCCGGGTCCTCGCGCACCACGCGCGTGGGCTCGTCGGGCGCGATGCCGTTCTTTCCGTCCGTGAGCAGCGTCCAGGTCTTGCCGAAATCCTCGGTGCGATAAATGTACGGCGAGAAGTCTCCGAGCAGGTAACGGTAAATGGCCGCATACGCCGCGCCGGCGCGGTGCGGGCTCGGCTCGATGTTCTGCACGCGCCCGCCCGGCGGCAAACCCTTCGGCGTCACGTTGGTCCAGGTTTTCCCGTCGTCGCGGGTGACGAAGATGAGGCCGTCGTTCGATCCGGTCCAGATGACGCCCTTTTGCACGGGCGATTCGCGGATCGTGTACAGCGTGCTGTAAACCTCTTCGCCGGTGGCGTCGCGCGTGATGGGCTCGCCGCTGGCGCCCTGCGTGCCCTCCGGATGCGCGGTCAGGTCCGGGCTGATGCGCTCCCACGTGACGCCGCGGTCGCGCGTCCGGTGCACGTACTGCGAGCCGTAGTAGACCACGCGCTGGTCGAACGGCGAGACTTCCATCGGCGAGACGCGCTGGAAGCGGTAGATCAGATCGCTGCCCGGGTTGCCGTAGAGCGACTGCGCGCCGATCCAATATTGCTGCTCGTTCGCGGTCTTCAGGTTCAGCACGCTGAACTGGCCTTTGCAGCTCGCGTAGACGATGTCGGGGTTGTCGAGATTCGGGATGATCGGCCCCGTCTCGCAGCCCGGGCCGTCGCGATACGCCTGCCCGTCGCCGAGCGGCAGGCTGGGCACGATCACGGTCGTGTTGTCCTGCTGCGCGCCGTAGATGCGGTACGGATACTGATTGTCCACCGCGACCTGGTAAATCTCGGCGGTCGGCTGGTTGTCCTGGCTGCTCCAGGTGCGCCCGCCGTCGAGCGAGACGTTCGCACCGCCGTCGTTCGACTGGATCATGTACTGCGAGTTCCTCGGGTTGATCCACACCTCGTGGTGATCGCCGTGCGGCGCTGTCGCCGGGCGGAACGTCTTGCCGCCGTCGGTGCTCTTGTACCAGCCCTCGTCGCCCACGTAGACCACGTCCGCGTTGGTCGGATCGACGCCGAGCGTCGTGTAGTAGAACGGCCGCGTGATGAGCGAGCCGGAGCCGTTGACGAGCGTCCAGGTGGCGCCGGAATCCTCGGAGCGATAGAGGCCGCCGCCGGGCTGCGCTTCGATCAGCGCGTAGATGCGGCTGGGATTCGCGGCCGAGATCGCGACGTTGCTGCGCCCGATCAACTCGCCGGGCAGGCCCGCCGTCAGCTTCGTCCAGGTATCGCCGCCGTCGGCGCTCTTGTAGATGCCGCCCTCGCGCAGGCCGCCGCTGATGATGGTCCACGGCTTGCGCTGCCCTTTCCACATGCACGCGAAGACCACGTTCGGGCTGCCGGGCTGAAGCTCCACATCCGCGGCGCCGATCGCGTCGGAGACGAACAGCACGTTCTTCCAGGTCTTGCCGCCGTCGCTCGAACGGTAGATGCCGCGCTCCTTGGAATTCGCGAACGGGTTGCCGGTCGCGGCGACGTAGACTATGTCCGGGTTCTGCGGATGAACGCGCACGGCCGCGATCTGGCCCACGTCGCGCAGCCCGATGAAGGTCCACGTTTTGCCCGCGTCGGTGGATTTATAAATGCCGCGGCCGATCGAGACGTTGCTGCGGATTTTCGAGGAACCCGTGCCGGCGTAAACGACATTCGGATCCGACGGCGCGACTTCGATGGCGCCCATCGAGCCGGTCGAAAAGTAGCGGTCGGAGACGTTCACCCACGAGTGGCCCGCGTCGGTGGTCTTCCAGACGCCGCCGCCCGTGGAGCCCATGTAATAAGTGAGCGGATCGGAGGCGACGCCCGCGACGGCGGTGACGCGCCCGCCGCGCACCGGCCCGACCATGCGGTAGCGCATGCCGGACCACAGCGCGGGATCCGCGGCGTGCAAATAAACGGCCGGCGCAAGGATGAGCGCGGCGGCAAGAGAGCGAATCGTGAGTTGCCTCATGTCTCACGATTCTAAGACAAAAGCTTTCGCCGCAGAGGCGCAGAGGACGCCGGGACGCGGAGGACTCTACTGTTCCGGGCGCCCCTGCTGCGGCGCGCGCAGCTCATAGCCCTGCGGCGGCTCGGCGCCGAGCAGGTAGCGTACGAAGTAATCCCAGCGCCGCCGGATCATGTACGGTTCGTTGCCGAAGCCGTGATTGCGGTTGGGCAGCAGCAGCAGGTCGAAATCCTTGTTCGCCTTGATCAGCTCGTTCACCACGAGCAGCGTGTTGTACGGCGGCACGTTGTTGTCCATGGTGCCGTGCGCGAGCAGCAGGTGGCCTTTCAGATTTTTCGCGAAGTTCTGGTTCGCCTGGCTGTCGTAGTTCGTGGTTCCGTCCGCCTTCTTCGTCAGCAGCCCCTGCCACTTCTCGCCCCAGTCGTCCTCGTATTCGCGGTTATCGTGGTTGCCGGCTTCGGAGATGCCGACCTTGAAGAAATCGGGATAGCGGAACATGGCGTCCGCCGTGGCATAGCCGCCGCCCGAATGGCCGTAGATGCCCGCGCGGTCGATGTCGATCCATGGATAGCGTTGGGCAAGCTGCTTCATGCCGGCCACCTGATCGGGCAGCGTGTTGTCGCCCATGTCGCCGTAATAGGCCTCGTGAAATTTCTTCGAGCGCCACGGCGTGCCCATGCCGTCGATCTCGACGACCACGAAGCCAAGCTCCGCGAGCGCCTGCGCATCGCCGCGCGCGGCCGAGAAACTGCGCCCGCCGACGCTGCCCGTCTGCGGCCCGGGGTAAATGTGGTTGATGATCGGGTACTTCTTCGTGGGATCGAGATTCGTCGGCTTGTACATCAGGCCGTACAGGTCGGTGACGCCGTCGCGCGCCTTCACGACGATCGGTTGCGGCGGCTGCCAGCCCGCGGCGAGCAGCTTCGAGATGTCGGCCTTTTCGAGCGTCGCGATCAGCTTGCCCGTGTCGTCGCGAAGCACGGCCACCGGCGGCACGTTCGGCGTGGAAAAGCTATCGACGAAATAGCGGCCCGAGGGCGAGAGCGTCACGTCGTGGTTCGCATCCTCGGGCGTCAGCAGCGCCAGCCCCTTGCCGTCGAACCCGATGCGGTACAGGTGCTGGAAATAAGGATCGCGCCCCTTTTCGCGGCCCACCGCGAGGAAGTACAGCACGCGGTTCTTCTCGTCCACGCGCAGCAGTTGCGTGACGTTGCCCTCGCCGGTGGTGATCTGGTTCTTCAGCTTGCCGGTCTCGAGGTCGTAGAGATAAAGCTGGCCCCAGTTGTCGCGCTCGGAAAACCAGATGATCTCGTTCGAGGCGGGCAGGTAGCGCCAGTTGACGGCGCCGTTGCCGGATTCGAAGAACGTGGAGACGGTCTCTTCGAGCACGTCGCGCACCTCGCCCGTCGCGGCATCAGCCACGCGCAACTGCTCGCGCTTATGGTCGCGCGAGGTGGAAACGAAGGCGACGTGTCTGGCATCGGGGCTCCAGTAGACGTCGGCCCACTCGCTGCCGCGGCACTTCACGTCGTCGCAGAGGCTGGAGCGGTGCTGGTCCGGCGGCATCTTGAAGCGCACCACGCGCGGGCCGTCCAGTTCGATCACCACGCGCTCGATCATCGTCACTTTCTCGTCTCCGGGCAGCGGGTACTTCCACGCCAGCAGGCGCGGATGGCCCACCTGCGTGTTCACCAGGTACATCTCGCCGACGCCGCGCTGGTCCTGCTGGAACGTCGCAACCTTTTTCGAGTCGGGCGACCAGGCGACCACGGGCCGGTCGCTGCTCGTCCAGCCGGCGTTGTCGGTGGCGTAGCCGTAGTCCTTCACGCCGTCGGTGGTGAGCTGGGTTTCCTTGCCGGTGGCGATGTCGCGCATCCACAGGTTGTAATCGCGGATGAAGACAGCGCGCTTCTTGTCGGGCGAGACGGATTCATTGCGCCCGCCGCCGGGGCCGCCGCGGAAGCGCGGGCCGGCCTCGCCCGGCGCCGCCGCGCCGGTGGACGCGCAGGTGTAGGCGTCGAGATCGCATTTCCAGGCCTTGCCCGCCGCGTTGAACGTGATCTCCTTGCCGCCGGCGGAGAACTCGAAGCTCATGAACGGCAGGTGGCCGGCGTCGTACTTCGCGTTCGCGGCCGTCGAGAGCGCCGCCGCCAGCTTCGCGTGATCGAACGCCGGCCCGCGCGTGCCGCGAGCCGGGTCGGCCAGCACGAACTCGCTGCCGGCCTCGGTGGCGACGCGATACCACAGGCGCTCGTCCGGCAGCCAGTTCGGGCGCACGCCGGAGTGCGTGACCAGCGGCGTGGTGTTGTATCCCATGAATTTCTCGGCGCGCGCGTAATCGGCGGCCGTAAACACGCGCTGTTGCGCGATCGCGGGCAGGACGGCGAGGCTCGCCGCCGCCAGGGTGAATCTCAGAAGATGAGTTCGCGGCATGGTGATTTCCGTGCTGGAAAGCATCACACCTTGCGGCAATGGAAGTCAAGCGGCATGGCGCCGCGCGGGCCGTCAGAACCTCGCTTTCGTGGCGCGTCCTTCGGTTTCGCCGCGCAGCCAGATATACACCGGCGCGTGCGGAGCGGGCGCGGGCCAGGGCAGGACGACATTCAGCGTCTGCTGCCGGCCTTGTCCGGCTACCGCGCGCGGCAGCGCCGTCACCACGACGCCCGCCTGCGCGTCCCAGCCCACCTTCTCGATCATCTCCAGGTCCTGGCCGGTGAGCACGCCCGCGTAGGACGCCTCGCCGACTCTTTCGTCGGTCAGCGTGAAGCTTTCGATTCGCGGCAGCCGCACGACGCGCCCAAGCTCACGGGGATCCGACGCGCCTTCGGGACGCGTCACGATGGATCCGGCCAGCCTGCATCCGGGCCGCCCGATGGCCGCGGGATCGAGCGAAAGGAACAGCAGGTCGCCGCCGGCCGATTCCAGTTGCGCCCCGTTCCGCCTTTCGCCGGTATCGAGAAGCTCGGGCTCCGCATCACCGCATTGCAGCCGCACCATCGGTTGCGCGCCGCCGTTCTCCACCTGGATGGAGAAGCTGACAAAGGAGCCGGCGGGCAGCTCGCCTTTTCTGAGCGCAATGCCGAGATTATCGGGCAGCGAAACGGAAACGGAGCGGATGCGCGGGCGTGGGCCCACGACCTCTATGGCGTCCGGGACCGGCACCGCCTGCGTCAATCCTTCCACGCGCAGCGAGAGCGCGATTCGCTTGCCCTTTGCAACTCCTGCGCCGAGCTTGATGAACACCGGCCGCGTGCCGCGCGCCGCCGGCCCCAGCTCGAACTCCGCGTCCGGCGATTCGATTTTCTCTATGCGCTCCAGGCCCGTTCCGTGCAGCACGAGCTCCTGCCGGGCTTCCCCGAGGTTTGCGCGCATCGGAAGGTTCTCGAGGACGGGGTTCGGCGGCAGCACACGGATCGGCGCCTGTCCCGCCGCGACGCCGGCCTGAAATAGCTCAAGCTGGTATGCGCCCGCCTTCAATGTCCGGGTATTCACCGCGATTTCGATGCTGTCCTGCGGGCCCATCTGCCTGCCTGCCGGCAGCGTGAACGCGAGCGGCTCGCCGTTTAGCGTCACCTTGTCTACGAACTCGAAATCCGCGCCGTTGAGCTTGATCAGGCCTTCGCGCGCGCCCTCCACGAGTTCGTCCTGCGACTCCGGCGCGAGCGCCACTTTGGCGAAATTTCCGAGCGGGTGCAGATGCAGCACACCAGCCGCCGTGAACGAATCCCAGTCCCATTTCGCCGAAAGACGGTAATCTCCGGGCGGAAGCTTCGCGCCGGCAAGGTCGAGTTCGAGCGCCTTCGGCTGCTCCGCGGCGACCTGAACCGGATACGTCTGCTTGCCCGATTCCGAGACCAGCGCCCAATCGTGCGCCCGGGAGACCAGGCTCCAATTCGCTCCGCTCACCTCGGCCGGCACCACCGATTTCAGCCCCAGTGGAATATGCACGTTGGGGGGAATCGAGATCGTGGGCGGGCCGGAGTCCGGCAGGCGATGGGCCCAAAGATAGGCAATTCGCGTCCGCGACTTCGATGCCTGAGGCTTGGCGCAGAGCGTCATCCCGCCGGGGCCGGCGGGCTGGGCAAGCGCGGACCGGAAATCGGTTCCGGGGAACAGCAGCGTGCGCAGGTTCTGGACCATCGCGGCGCCGCCGGCGGCGAGGCCGACGTTTGTGCCGAAGAACATGCTCGCGACGGAAGCGGCCAGGCCGGCCGACTGCTGCATGCGGGCGGAGGCCTGCGGCGCAAGCGGATCGTAAGCGCCGAGCGCGGGAGTCAAGCTGCGAAACAGCGTGAGCGCCTGCTGATCCACCGGCGCGTTGCGATCCAGCTTCGCGCCGGCCGCGGCGCCGCTCGCCGCAAAGCCGCTGAGCGCCGCATCCAGGCTGTTTCGCTGCCCGGAAGAAAGCGCCTGGATCAGGCTTTCCACCTGCGCGGTCTGCTCGGCGTAGCTTGCCAGTTGCATCACCAGCTCGCGGTCTTTATTTACAAGCGACACGACCTTCTTCCGGTCCAGGCCCTGCGGCCCGAAAACGATCGCAACGGCCGAAGCGCGGAAAGGCGCCGGCCATACCGCCTTGTCGCGCGCGGCGCTCGGCTCGAACACGGATAACGACGCGTTCGCGTCGGACGGCACAACGACCAGCGAGACCCGCGCGCTCTTGCGGAAATCGGGCGGCAGGGTAATCGGCTCGTACACCAGCTTTTCGCCGGGCTGAAGGATATTGATCGACCCGATGGGCCGCGCCTCATTTTCGTGATCGCGCTGAACCGAAAGGCGAAACGTGCCTAGCGGCGTGCTGGCGATACAGCCCTTCGTTTCAGCCGCGCGGAGCCGGAGCAGGAATGAAAGGCAGAGGAATACAAGAATGGCGTCGCGGCGCATACCATTCTGTATGACGCCTGAGAAGCGGAAAAAGATTTCACGCTGAAAACTTGTTCACCACCGCGGCGACCCGGCGCGTGCCGTTTTCGATTTCATCGAGATGCTCCGGCGCGCGCGCGGCCGGGTTTTCGCGGCGAAAATCCAAAAGATTGATGCGAATCGCATTGGCCGCATTGGCGGCCTCCTGCCGCATGGACTCCATCGCCGCGCGGCAGGACTTGAGCTGCGCCGCCAGGACTCTCGCGCGCCGCCGCGCGCCGAGCCATCCGGCCGCGGCCATCACGAACAGGACCGCGAACAGCACAGTCACCGGCGCGCTCCTTCCATCCGCAACTGAATGAGGCCGTCCTGGGCCGCCAGGCGGTCCCACTCGCCGTAATTCAGCGAGCAGCCCGGATCGCCGGCGTTGATGTCTCCCGTATACGAAAGCGCGCGGGCGCGGCAGCCCCCGCAGTACGCGCCGTAATCGCATACGCCACAGTGGCCGCCGCGCCGGCTGCGATCCGAGAGCATCTCGAACAGCGCGCATTCCCAAATCTCCGCGAGCGGCCGGCGGCGCAGGTCCCCAACGTGCACCGAAGGAATGTACACGCACGGCGTCACGATGCCGTTCGGCTGGATCGAGCAGTAGCAGCGCCCGGCGCCGCATCCGCCCACGTATCGCGCAAGCACCGCCGTCTGCGGCGTCGCGCCCCTTCCCGCGTGGCCCGTCGCGATCAGGCCCCCTTCCGCGCCGTAGAGAATGCAGGAGCGGCCGAACTGCGGCGCCGTCGAGATGATGTTGATCCTGTTCCGCTGCAGGTGCCGGTTCAGTCTGGCGACGAGCAGTTCGCGCTGTCCCGGCGTGAGATCGGAATCCATCATCGCGCGGCCGCGGCCCACCGGGATGAAATTGAAGTGCGAGAAGGTGCTGCAGCCGAGGTCGATCGCCATCGCGATCATGTCGTCCACTGTGTCCACGTTATCGCGCGTGAAGCAGGTCGCCAGGCCGGTGCGCATGCCGCCCGCCACCGAGTTGCGGATGCCCTGGATCGAGCGCCGCCACGCTCCCGGAACGCCCCGGAAGGCGTCGTGCTCGCCGGGATCGAGGCGGTCGATCGAAACCTCGACATACCGCACGCCGCAGGCGATCAGCCGCCGCACGTTGTCGGGCGTGAGCAGGGTCCCGTTGGTCGCGAGCGAAAGGTGGATGCCGCGCTCCGCCGCATGCTCGCACAGCCGCCAGATGTGCGGCGAAACCAGCGGCTCGCCTCCGGCCAGCGCCAGAAAAACGCCGCCCATATCCGCGAGCTGGTCTACCGCGTTCAGCTTCTCGGCGAGAGTCAATTCGTCCGGCGCCGGCCTGGGCCGCGCGTTCTGGTAACAGTGCTTGCAGCGGAGATTACAGGCCTCGGTCAGGTTCCACACGACGAACAGCGGCGCCGCGAAGCGCTGCGGCCTGCTCAACCCGTAGCGCCAGATGCTGCGCGCCGCGAGGTTCAGCGCTTTCACCGTCGGCCGGTGGTGAAACAGCTTCTCGCGGAGCGCGTCCTTGTTCAACCCGGCCCGGGCCAGCGCCAGGTCGATCAGCTTTGTCGGCAGCCACCACTTCAGCCGGCCGGCGAAGCTCAGGTTCGGGTTGTCGTAGTTTGCGCAGACCCGCTCAAACAGGCTCATCCCGTCCTTGCCGCGCGCCGTCACCGGACCAAGCAGCCGTTGGATGTACGGGTTGCCGAGTATGTCTTCGAGTCTGTGATGTGGCTGCGGAACAGTGGCGGTGAGTTTTTGAGCGTGTGCGTCCGTTCCCATACCCCAGGCCCTGTACACTGAGTGAGAAATCCGGCTTGAGGATCCGGACTTCTGTAACAAACGTTACCAGTTCCGCAGGCAAAGCTCAATGGGATTCATCTGCCGGATTGCACGACGCCGCGGCCGTCGATGAACTCCACTTCCGAACCGAAAGGCTTCGACAGCGACGCGAGGCGTTCGATGATCTCGCGCGCCTGATCGCCGGTGGCCGGGCGCGGGCGGCCGCGCCTGAGCCGGTCCTGCCCGTAGCCGAGCACGATGGGCGTGAAGACGACCTCGCGCAGCTTGCGGTCGCCGTCGAAGGTGACTTCCGCGATCACGCTCTCCCAGTTCAGCCGGTCGGCCGGATAGCTGCGCGTGTCGCCTTGCGAGCGCGCGTCGTAGAAGTCCGCCGGCAGAGCGTCCGAAGGAAGCTTGTACTGATCGTAATTCTCCTGCGGCAGATACGGCAGCGTCTCGTTTTCGAAGATGAAGTTGCCGATGCTGTACAGGATCGGCTTGCCCTTGTAGATCTCGACGCCGCGCAGCACGTGGGGGCCGTGGCCGACCACCACGTCCGCTCCGGCGTCGATGGCCGCGTGGGCGAACTTCACGATGAAATCGGGCGGCCGCTGGCGGTCGCCGGGCTGGCCCAGGTGCACGTGCACGGACGCGATCACCCAGTCGGCCTGGCGGCGCGCGTTGCGGATGGACTGGGTGATGCCGTCGAGGTCGGACGCGCGCGGTTCCGTGGCGACTGCCGGAGCTTCGCCTTCGACGAACTGCGCGCCGAGGAACGAAAGCCGGCGCGCGTCCGCCGGAGCGGCGCTCCCGCTGAGCTTGCGAATCGTGCCGAGGAAGGCGCGGTCCACCGTGTAGGTCGTGGTGTAGCGGAGCGGGTTCAGGCCGGGACGGCCCGGCAGGTCCGGGCGCTGTGCCCCGGCCGCGGCCGCCTCGGGGAAAGTGGAGGCGCATGCAATGAGCGCGACGCGACCCTTCCTGGTATCGAGATATCCCGGGGCACGCGCGCGCGCAAGATTCTCGCCCGTGCCGGCGTACGTGAGGCCTGCGGCGGCGAGCGCCCGCAGAGTGCTCCGCATGCCCTCGGTGCCGTAATCCGTGGCATGGTTGTTGGCCGTCGCAAACAGGCGGAATCCGGCCCACTTCAGCTCATCGAGCACCCAGGCGGGCGAGCCCAGGTAGGTGCCGCCGCTCTGCGCCGCGGCGGGGTAATCGTAGTTGTGGATCACCGTTTCCAGGTTTGTGAACGCAAAGTCGGCCGTGCGGATGCGGTCGAGCATCGCCAGATAGTCGGGCTCGTCGTACACGGAGATTCTGAGGTTGATCAGGGAGTCTCCGGCGAAAGCGAAGCGGACCGTGCCGGGCTGCTGGGCGAACACCGGCACGAGAAGGGCGGCAAACATGCCGGCCCGGGCAAGACGCGCAAGCGGCATGGGCATCGAAGAAAGTATATTCGAAAGGGCCGGAGTAAACTACAACTTTGTTCGATGAAGATTACATGCGGCTGGCGCTGGAGCTGGCGCTCGAAGGCGAGCGCGCGGGCGAAGTGCCGGTCGGCGCCGTGGTGGTGGACGAAACAGGCGCCGTGATCGGGCGCGGCCGGAATTCGCCTGTCGGGCGCAACGATCCCACGGCCCACGCCGAAATTCTCGCCCTGCGCGAGGCCGCCGCCGCGGCCGGCAATTACCGCCTCGAATCCGCGACTCTCTACGTGACGCTCGAGCCCTGCGCCATGTGCGCCGGAGCGGCCGTGGCCGCCCGCCTGCGACGCCTGGTTTTCGGCGCGCGCGACCTGCGCTTCGGCGGCGTCCGCAGCAAGTTCCGCATCGCCGATTCCGAGCTGCTGAACCATCGCGTCGAGGTCGTCGAAGGGGTGCTCGCGGTGGAATGCGTCGAGCTGCTGCAGCGCTTCTTCCGTTCCCGGCGGGACTAAGCTGCTCCGCTAACCAACCTGGGCGCGGCGGGGCGCCTCGCCTTCGGCGTCCGCGGGCCGTTGCTGTTCGAGCAGCGCGAGATAGGATTCCTCTTCCTGCGTGAAATGGAGGCGCAGGATGGCTTCGAGCCCATAGAGGAGCCGGCGGAATTCACGCACGTCGTCGGGGCTCGGCCCGTCGGGCGGAAGGTCGGCCAGGTAGCCGCCGAGCGCCTTGATCCTGTGCGCGATTTCCAGGTGCGTGCGGCTCATGGTGGCCGTGGGGTCCTCGCCGCCGATGAGACGCGCCACCACGGGGTAGACCGTCGCATCTTCGGCCTGCTCGTGCGGCAGCAAACGGTAGGCGAGGAACCGGTGGACGCGCTCGAGCTCTTCGCGCGCCGCTTCGGGCCGGAGCAGCTCGAGCCGGTCGGCCAGGTCCCGGATCCGCTTGATCTCCGGCATCAGCCGCTCGTGCTCGGCGCGGAAAACGGGGCCGAATGCGGCCTGGCGGGGGGGGGCGGGGGGGGGGGGGCGGGCCGCCCGCGGGGGCAGGGGGGGGCGGGGCGGGCGGCCCGCCCCCCCCCGCCAGTAGAGCTCTGCGCGCCAGCCTGTGCCGACGAGGCCGAAGCGGAACCTCCCGGGCGCGCTCAGGGCGCGACCCCGCCCTTTTCGCGCAGGAGCCGGAGACCGAAGGCCGGGATCGGAAACGTCGAGCCCGCTGCGATGTGCTCGCCGCTCGTCACGTCGTCCACGTCCACCGGCGCGTCCACGAAGACCGGCTCGAAGGACCAGTTGCCGACGGTCCAGAGCTTGCCGGCGCCTGCGGTCCGCGCGCTGCTCGCGCGGACCGATGCCGGTGCGGCGTGCCACGGGCGCTCGATCGCCGCGGCGTCGAGGAGCCGTCCGGCGACGTAGCGCGCGGTGGATCGGCTCGGCACGGTCCCGACGTAGGTGACCGAGCCGGAGCCGACGCGGTGCGTCGTCACCGCCGCGAAGCGCCCGAGGTGCGGGTGGTCGTAGCGGGCGAGGACCTCGGCACCTTCGACGACCAGGCCGTCGGCCCACCCCGTCGCGCTCGCGTCCGCCGGGAACGACTCGGCCGTGCTCCCGGTTCCCACGAGCCGTACCGGGGCGACGAGGTTCGTCATCTCCTGGTAGCTCGCACCGACCGCCTCGCGCAGGGGCCCGGGTGCGCGCACGGGGCGGATGGTCGAGTGCTCGTCCGCGTAGCCCGAGCGCATGGTGACGAGGAGGTGGCCCCCAGAAGCTGCGTAGGCGGCGAGCCGCTCGAGCAGCTCGTCACTCGCGACGTAGAGCGCGGGGACGACGAGGACGGGGAAGCGGTCGAAGTCGCCCTCCGGCGCGACGATGCCGAGCTGGGCACCTGCGTCGAAGAACCCGCGGTACCACGCGTCGAAGACCCGCTCGTAGGAGCGGGGGTCCGGGGTGGTCGAGCCGTCGATCCGCAGAGGCGGCTGGAACGCGAGCGCGTAGGCGCTGTCGTAGGAGTAGAGCATTGCGACGTCGGCATCGGGGACGCACGTCGCGAGCAGCTCGCCATGGATCGCGAGCTCCGCACCGATCGTCGCGAGCTCAGCGAAGCAGCGGCCCGGCTCGAGGTCGTGGGAGACCATCCCGCCCCAGTACGACTCGTGGCCGGTGTGGCAGCTGGCGAAGTGCCAATAGCAGATCGAGCTCGCGCCACGCGAGACGAGCGCGTGGGCGGCGAGGCGCCACTGGCCGTCGTAGGCGGGGAAGTTGTCCGCCGACAGCCCGATCGTCGAAGCGTTCGTCTCGGTGACGAGAAAGCGCGCCTGGCTGCTCGCGTAGGCCATGTCCCCCTTCATGAACACCGACCAGACCCCGGACTCGTGCGTGAACGGCGGTGCGTACTGCGAGGAGAGCTCCTCGCGCGCGTCCGGGAGCCGGAGCGCGTCCTGCGTCGCGTAGTAGACGTTCTCGGCCGGCACGTCGAGGACGGCACCGATCTGGAAGCGGTCCGCGGCGGGGCGACCGTGGCCGCTCACGAGGCAGTGCGTGACGAACTGGTCGTCACGTGCGAGCTCGCGCACGATCGCCGCTTGCCACGCGAGGTACTCGGTCGTCCGCTCGGCCTGGAAGCGGCGCCACGCGAGCTCGTAGCCCGGGGTCGTGTTGCCCTCCGGTGGCCAGAGCTCGTCCCAGGTCCTGATCTCGTGCGACCAGTAGGTGAGCCCCCAGGCGCGGTTGAGCTCGTCGACCGTGCCGTACTGCCGGCGCAGTGTGGCGACGAAGCCGCGCAGCACCTCGTCGTTCGCAGAGAGCTCGAGGCCTGCCTCGTTGTCGACCTGGAAGCCGATCACGGCCGGATGGCGCGCGAACCGCCCGACGGCGGCGCGGATGACCCGCTCGGCGTGGAAGCGGAAGGCGGCGTGGCCGATGTCGACGTTCTGGCGTCCGCCGTAGGGCATCTGGCTGCCGTCGACGCGGCGGGACATGATCTCGGGGTAGGCGCGCCACAGCCACGGAGGAACGGCGTAGGTGGGCGTGCCGAGGATCACGGCAATGCCCGCCGCAGCCATCTTGTCGACGACCCGGTCGATCCAGTCGAACTCGAAGCGCCCGTCCTCGGGCTCCCAGCGCGACCAGGTCGACTCGCCGACGCGCACGACGGAGACCGACGCCTGCTTCATGAGAGCGATGTCGGCGTCGAGCCGGTCGTAGGGCTGGTACTCGTGGTAGTAGGCGGCGCCGAAGAGGATCGTCGATCGGGGCCCGCTCACCGGACCGCGTCCCTCCGGACGACGGCGACGCCGCGTGGAGCGAGCACGAGCGAGTCGCCGATCGCCTGGTCGCTCGTCAGCTCGACGCCACCCGGGGCGACCGGGACCGTCCGCGGCTCACCGGTGTGGTTGACGAGGATCTCGAAGCTGACCTCGGCGGAGCGCCGCACGACGCGCTCGACGCCCGGTCCTGCGGCCGTGACGCCCGGCTCGGGCTGGAGCGCCGGCACGCGGTCGTAGACGCGAGCCAGACCCGCGTCGTCGAGACGGGTCGCGACGTAGAGGACCCGACCCTCGCCCCGGCGTGCCTCGACGACAGCGGGACGCCCCTGCCATGGCCCGTCCGCGACGCGCGCGAGGACCTCGCCGTCGGTCGCCGACGCGACGTCCAGCCAGAACCCCGCTTCGCTCGAGGTGCCGTCCGCCCAGTCGAGCCGGACCCCCTCGCCCGCCGGGAGCGGCGCCACCTCGAGCACGTCGCAGCCGAACAGCGTGCGGACCGGGCCGCCGTAGGGGCCGAGGTAGACTTGGTCCTGCTCGTCGACGATGCCGGACCAGAACGAGATGATCGCCGTCCCTCCCGCCTCGACGTGCGCGACGACGTTCGCGCCCTCGGCCTCGGTCATCAGGTACAGGCTCGGGACGAGGAGCACGTCGTACGCGCCGAGGCTCTCGTCGGGGCGGCAGACGTCGACGGTGACCCCCCGGTGGTAGAGCGGACGGTACATCCACTCGACCTGGCCGATCATCGTGAGGTCGTTCGCGGGCTTCGCGAGCGCTTCCATCGCCCACCAGTTGGGCCAGGACGCGAGCAGGGCCACTGACGCGTCGACCCGGGTGCCGTAGAGGGGACCGATGCGCTTGAGCTCTGCTCCGAGGCCGGCGACCTCGGAGAAGACCGGCGATGCCTCGCCGGCGTGGGAGACCATGGCCGAGTGGAACTTCTCCGCCCCCGCGCGTGACGCCCGCCACTGGAAGAACAGCACCCCGTCCGCGCCCCGGGCGATCGCCTGGTAGCTGTACGCGCGCATCGCGCCGGGAAGCTTCGCGGCGTTGTGCGCGCGCCAGTTGACCCGAGAGCTCGACTGCTCCATGACGATCCACGGCGCGGACTTGTCGAGCGAGCGGATGAGGTCGTAGTGCAGGGCGCTGCGCATCGGCGCGTCGGGATCGCCGGGGTCCTGGTAGTTGTCCGTCGAGACCACGTCGAGCTCGCGTGCCCACGCGAAGTAGTCGAGCGGCTTGAACGCGCCCATGAAGTTCGTGGTGACGGCGAGGTCCGGCCGCGCCGCACGAAGGATCGCACGCTCCGCGCACATCTCGTCGAGGAACGCGTCGCTCGAGAAGCGGTGGAAGTCGAGCTCCAGGCCCGGGTTGAGGAACGTCGGGGTCATCCGCGGCGGGACGACCTCGGCGAAGCTCGCGTACCGCTGGCTCCAAAAGGCCGTGCCCCAGGCGTCGTTCAGCGCGTCGAGCGAGCCGTAGCGCTTCTCGAGCCACGAGCGGAACGCACGAGCCGTCTCGTCGCAGTAGCAGTACGGGACGTGGCAGGCGTACTCGTTGTGGATGTGCCACAGCTCGATCGCCTCGTGGCCCCCCACCTCGTCGACGAGCTTCTCGACGATGCGCAGGGCGGCACGGAGGTAGACGGGGCTGTGGACGCAGAAGTGCTGCCGGCTGCCGTGGTGGTAGCGGTTGCCCTGCGCGTCGACCGGGAGCGTCTCGGGGTAGCGGGTCGCGAGCCAGGGCGGTGGCGACGCCGTCGGTGTCGACAGGTCCACGCCGATGCTGGCATCGCCGAGCAGGTCGAGGACCTCTTTCAGCCAGTCGAAGTCGTAGCGACCTTCTTCGGGCTCGAGCTGGGCCCAGGAGAACACGCCGACGGTGGCGAGGTTGACGCCGGCCTCGACCATGAGACGGACGTCCTCGCGCCAGACTTCCCTCGGCCACTGCTCGGGGTTGTAGTCGCCGCCGTAGCGGATCCGTCCGGCGAGCAACCTCGTTGCCCGCTCGTGCTTGCGGTCGTGGCCGGCTGCGTCGTTCGCTGTCATCGTCGAACGCACTCCTTCGTCGTCTGTGTCGTCGTCGTCTGTGTCGTCGTCTGTGTCGTCGTCTGTCGTTCTGTCGTCCGGTCCCGTTGCCGGCACCGTCGCTCTCGCGGCTGCCCCGCCTGCTCGGTGGCGCAGATCACCCTCTACTCGCCGGCGATCGCCCCGAACGTGAGGCCCCGGGCCACGTACTTCTGGAGGAACGGGAACAGCACGAGCATCGGGAGAACCGAGATGAGCGAGCCGAGGAGCACCTCGGGGTAGAGGGGCTGGCTCACCCCGGCCTGGTTGAGGTCGCTCGCCCACGTGGAGAGGCCCACGGTGAGGGGGAACTTCGTCGTGTCGCCGAGGAGCACGAGCGGGAGGAAGTAGTTGTTCCACGTCCCGATGAACGAGAGCAGGAACAGCGTGACCATGCCCGGCATGAGGATCGGACGAGCGATCTGCCAGAAGATCCGGAGCTCGCTCGCGCCGTCGATCCGCGAGGCGTCGACGAGCGAGTCCGGCACCGCGTCGGCGGCGAAGATCGACATGAAGTAGACCCCGAAGGGGTAGACGAGCATCGGCAGGATCACGCCCTGGTAGCTGTTGATCAGGCCGACGTCGTGCTCGAGGAGGAACAGCGGGACCACGAGGGCCGTCGCCGGGACCATGAGAGAGCCGACGACGAGCCCGAAGATGGTCTTGCGGAACCGGAAGCGGTACTTCGCGAGGCCGTAGCCGCACAGGGTCGAGACTCCCGTCGCGAGGCTTGCGGTCACGATCGCGTAGACGAAGGAGTTCGCGAGCCAGTACTTGAACTCCCCGCTACCGAAGGAGAACAGGGAGCGGAAGTTGGCGCCCCACGACAGGTGGACCGGCGGCAGGAACGTCGAGGTCGCGAAGAGCTGGGACGTCGACTTCGAGGACGCGACGACGAGCCAGTAGATGGGTGCGATGACGTAGACGGCGGCGACGACGAGAGCGGCGGTCCCGATCGTCGTCTTCATCTTGCGTCCGAGCTGCCCGCTCCCTGGTGTACGCGGGCGGCTGCGGCGGCTGGCGGGGATCGCGCTCATCAGGCACCACCTTGCGACGTGGCGAACGGGTCGATCTTGCGCCGGATGATCGTGTAGAACGCGACGGTCGCGACGACGGTGATGACGGCGAGCACGACCGACTGTGCCGCCGCGAGCTGTTCGTTGCCGAAGGAGAAGGCGGTGTTGTAGATCATCTGGTTTGGCGTGTAGCTACTGCCGATGTTCGCGATGTCGTTCAAGATCATCGGCTCGTTGAAAAGCTGCAGGGTGCCGATGATCGAGAGGATGACGATGAACACCACCGTGCGGCGGATGAGCGGGAGCTTGATGCGTGCTGCGATCGACAGCTCCGAGCAACCGTCGATCTTCGCCGCTTCGAGCACCTGGCGTGGCACGTTCGTCAGGCTCGTCAGCAGGATCGTCATGTTGTACCCGGTGAACTCCCAGGTGACGATCAGCATGATCGCGTAGAGGGCGAGGCGGAAGTCGAGGGGGTTGAGCGTGCTCCCGGTGATCCCGAGGATGTGGGGGATGCGCAGCGCGCTGTCGAGGTCCGGCTCCAGCAGGAAGCCCCACATGATCGCCGCGATCACTCCGGGCACGGCGTAGGGAAGGAAGTAGACGAGGGCGAAGAACTTCCGGCCCCGGCAGTAGGGGCTGTCGAGGAACAGGGCGAGGACGATCGCAAGGCCGATCATGACGGTGACCTGCACGACGCCGAAGTACGCCATGCGCTGGACACCGCTCCAGAAGGCGCCGTCGCTCAAGACGGTCCGGTAGTTGAGCAGGCCTGCGTAGGCGCCCGTCGCCGGCGAACGCAGGCTGAGCACGATCGAGTAGACGATCGGCGCGACGAAGAACCCGGCGAAGAGCAGGAGGAACGGCGCTGCCATGCCGAGCCCCGCGTGGCCGCGCGTCTCGACGCCTCCCCCGCTCGCGCGCGGCGCGCGTCGCTTGCGCACCGGTGGTGCATCTACCGACGTCACGTGCCCGACGTCGTTCACAGCCATGCTGCTCAACGGTCCCCCTCGTGCTCCTCGGCGGCGGTCGTGTCCTGCGACGAGCCGGGCCGGAGCGGGAAGAGCACTGCTCTCCGCTCCGGCCCGGGTGAGGCGTTACTGCTCGGTCAGCTCGCTGCTAGCCCTCGACGGAGTAGCCAGCGTCCTTCGCGTAGGTTACGAGCTGGGACTCTGTCGTCTTCAGCACCTGCGACCAGGGCTCCTTGCCGGCTGCGGCCGCCTCCATCTGCGTGTCCACGTAGTTGCCGAACTCGGTGTCCCACGGGTCCCACTGGAACTGCTTGGGCACCTCGGCCGCGAGCTTCGAGAACTCGGCGTTGACGTTACCGGTGAAGTGCGGGACCGGCGCGTTGAACTGGCTGACGCTCGCACGTGCAAGCGACGCGGGGAACAGCCCGCGGCCACCACCGGCCGGTGTGGCCGGACGCTCGTCGATGGTAAGGCCGCTCGTGGAGGTGTTGATGTAGGAGGCGAAGAGAGCAGCGTCCTTCACGAGGCTCGCCGGGGCGTCCTTGGTCACCGCGTTGGTCGAGCCGCCCCAGTTGCCGTTCATCTTGGCTCCGGCCGTCCATTGCGGCAGCGCGGTCACCGCGTACTGCTGCGTGGTGCCCGGCGTGAGGTACTCGTCGATCTCGTACGTCGGCGACCAGGCAGCCCCGACGTAGGAGACGAACTGGTCCTTGGCGATCTGGTGTCCCCAGTTCGCGGTGAAGTCGTCCGCCGTGGCGATCGCCTTCTCGTCGACGAGCTTGCCCCAGTACGCCATGACCTTCTGCTCGATCGGGCCGTCGACGTTGATCTGCCAGGTCCCGTTCGGGAGCAGGTGGTAGGGGTAGGCCCCCGCCTGCCAGAAGAGGCCCTCGAGGTAGTCGCTGTCGTTCACGGGGAAGTAGGCGAGGTACTGGCTGGGGTCCTCCTTGTGGAGCGTGACCGCCTCGGTCGCGAACTGCGCCCAGGTCGTCGGCACTGCGAGGTGGTACTTCTTCAGCACGGCGGGCTGGTACATGAAGCCCATCGGGCCGATGTCCTCGGGCATCGCGTAGACCTCACCGCGGCTCGAGACCTGGCTCCAGACCCAGGACGGGAAGTCCTTCTTGTAGGACGACACGTACTGCGAGATGTTCTGCAGGTCCTTGGCCTCGATGAACTGCGGCAGGTGGTCGAGCTCGACCTGGGTGACGTCCGGGCCCGTGCCCGACGCGAGCGCGGTCGTGAGCTTGGCGTAGAACGTCGCGCCCGAGCCGTAGCTGGGCGGCGGCTTGATCGTGATGTAGGGATAGGCCTTCTCGAAGTTCGCGATGACCTTCTCCGGGTTCGCCGTCCAGGTCCACCACGTCAAGGTGACCTTCGCGTGCGAGGTGGACTTAGCCGTCGCGGCGTGGGGCGACGCGGCGGTTGCGCCGGTCACCGCCAGTCCGCTGCAGAGCGCAGCCGCCGCGACTCCCGCGGCGACTCGTGTCGTCAGTCTCATGGTTCCCCCAGTTCGTCGGAAGCTGCTTGCCGCCCGGTCCATCCGGTGCGGGCCGGAGGTAGCCCGCACCCGCGCCACGACTTTCGTGACCCGGCGTGCCGCCGACCGCCCCCGTGCCGCTTGTTGGGACCGCTCCCAATTGTTGCGGCGCCCGAAACATAGCAGGCGCCCACGACGGGCGACAGAGACCATCGGCGTTCCCGATCGAGGAGTCGGGAACGCTCCCGGGAGCGCCGCGCATGGCAGCGCGCGACGGGGGCACCGCGCCATCGAGGGCCGCGCGACAGGGCACGACGCGACAACGCGCCCGCGGCATGCTGTCTGCCGCGGGCGCTGGTCGTACGTCGCTGGCTAGCCGATCAGGGTGTCGATCTGCTTGACGAGCCTGTCCTCGATCTCGAGGCTCCATGCTGACTCGGCGACGTCGACGACGAGGAAGAGGTCGGACAGCAGGAGGGTCTCGACGGCTGCCACACCGAGGTGCTTCAGCCACTTCCCGATGCCGATCCGGACCGTGAAGTCGTCCGGCGAGCCGGCGAGCATGATCGTCATCGCGCGGTCTGCGTCGATGACCTCGGCGAGAAACCTGCCCTTCTTCGCCTGGATCACGGTGCCGTGGTTGCTCTGCGGCGAGGTCTGGACGCTGAAGCCTTCCGCTTCGAGGTAGCTCTGGATCCTGCCTGTCAGCTCACCGAGGTCGGTGTGCTTCTGCTGGTACTGCATGACCTTTTCGCCGATCATGAAAGGCTCTCCTCTCGTGCCGCCCGGGGCACGTCGCGGGACCTTCCGGCTCGGCGTACGCTCTCCCGGGACCAGGGCCGCGAGGATCGCGACCGGTGTGACGCTACCGGAGGCGGACGCTGCGCGGCTGTCGGGCGACGCCTGTGTCGGAAGGAGCGGCGGTCGTGGGTGACGGACAGGTGCGCGCCTGGGCGCGCGCAGCGCTCGGGCGCAGCGAGGCCCTCGACAGTCTCGTCCGCCGGGTCCGGCGCAGCGACGAGGTTGCGGCTCTCACCCGAGAGGCCGCGACGCTCGCGAGCGAGGTTGCGCAGCTCCGGGTGGAGCTCGATCGCGCGCGGGCGGACCCGGCGATGTCCGGTGGAGCTCCGGGCGACGGTGGCGACGCCGGTCCTGGCGACGCCGGTCCCGATGGCCCAGCTGCGCCGGAGCCTGTACCGGAGTCGGTCCGCCCCTTCCTCGCCTGGGCCCCGCCCGGGCACTTCTACTCGCCCGTACCGGATCTCGGGGACGTCGAGCGTGACGCGACGAGGATCTTCGCCACGGTGCGCGATCTTCCCGGAGTCGACCTGCGCGAGCTGGCGCAGCTCGAGAGGTTCGCCACGCTCGCCACGCTCGCTCGCGAGGCACCGCTGCCGACCCGAGCCGGCGACGGTCACCGCTACTCGACGGACAACCTCAACTACGGTCCCGGCGACGCGATGATGCTCCAGTCGATGCTCCGCATGCTGCGCCCGCGCCGCTACCTCGAAGTTGGGAGCGGGTGGACGACGGCGCTCGCGCTCGACACGAGCGAGCGCTTCCTCGACGGCGCGCTCGCGGTGACGGCGATCGAGCCCTACCCCGAGCTGCTCGAAGGGGTGCTCCGACCCGGCGACCCCGTCGAGATCATCGCCCGACGCGTCCAGGACGTCCCGCTCGACACCTTCGCCACCCTCGGCGCGGGTGACGTGCTCTTCGTCGACTCCTCGCACGTGGTCAAGGCGGGCAGCGACGTCCACCACCTGTTCACCCGCGTCCTCCCTGCCCTCGCGCCCGGCGTGGTCGTCCACGTCCACGACGTCTTCTGGCCCTTCGAGTACCTCCGTCACTGGATCGCGGAGGGCAGAGCGTGGAACGAGGCCTATCTCCTCCACGCGTTCTTGCTGTACAACGACACGTTCGAGATCCTGCTCTGGAACCACTGGTTGGCGATGGCGCACCCCGAGGTCGTCGCGTCGTCGCTGCCGGCGATGGTCGAGAACCCCGGGGGGGCGCTCTGGATGCAAAAGGGGAAGTGACGCCATGGTGCGCGCCGCGCTCGTCGGTCTCCGGGGCTTCGGGGCCGTCCACCTCGCCGAGCTCGACCGCCTCGCAGGGCTGGGCAAGCTGGAGCTCGTCGGGTGTGCGGACACCGTGCAGCCACCACCGGCAGCTGCTGACGTGCTCGCGCGGCTCGGCTCTGCTGTCTACGAGCGCTATGACGACCTGCTCGACGCGACGCGTCCCGACCTCGTGGTCGTCGCGACCCCTCCCCATCTCCACGCGGAGATGGCGGCGTCTGCGCTGCGCACCGGGAGCCACGTGCTGCTCGAGAAGCCGCCGGTCGTCGACATGGCGGAGATGCGCGTCCTCGAAGACCTGCTGTCCGCGACAGGGCTCGTCTGCCAGGTCGGCTTCCAGAGCCTCGGATCGGGCGCCTGCCGGCGCCTCGGGGAGCTGTGCCGAGCCGCAGCGTTCGGGAGCGAGCTGCGGGTGTCGGCTTCCGGGCACTGGCAGCGAGACAGCGCCTACTGGGAGCGCTCGCCGTGGGCGGGGCGGGACACACTGGACGGCAGGGCGGTGCACGACGGTGCGCTGACGAACCCGTTCGCGCATGCCGTGATGAGCTGCCTCGCCATCCTCGGCTGGGAGTCGCTCGACGCCTTCGACGAGGTTGCCGTCGAGAGGTACCGGGCGAACCCGATCGAGGTCGACGACACCTCCGTCGTGCGGGTCCGCCACGGCGGTGCGGAGATCGTCGTCGCGGTCACGCTCTGCGCCGAGACGACGAGCGAGCCCCGGTGCACCGTGCGGGGCTCGCGTGGCTCCGCCACCTGGGCCTACACGGGCGACGAGGTGGCGATCGAGCTCGACGGCTCCCGCCCTGTCGTCGAGAGCCATTCCCGGGTCACCCTGCTCGAGGAGCTTGTCGACGTCCTCTCCCGCACGGCCGGGGTGCTCCCTGGCGACGTCGAGCTGAGCTGCCCGCTCGCCCGCACGAGGGGCTTCGTCCGGCTTGTCGAGGCGATCGCCGCAACGCCCGTCCGGGCGATCGCGCCCTCCCGGACCGCCGTCAGGAGGGATCCGACCACGACCGTGACGACGACGGTCGTGGTCGGCGTGGACGCGATGGTCGACGCAGCGGCGTCCCGGGGCGTGCTGCTCTCCGATCTCGGCTTGTGACGCACGCGCAGCAGCAGCCGAGCGCCCTGCGGCGCCCTGTGCCGAGCGCCCTGTGCCGGCGGCTCGTCGCGACGGGGCGGATCGCGCCGGCGGGTAGGGTCGCGGCCCGTGCGAGCTGTCGTCTACGACGCGCCGGCGGCCTTCGGCGTGCGCGAGGTCCCTCTTCCCGAGCCGGGACCCGGTGAGGTCCGCCTCGCGGTGGAGATGGCGGGGATGTGCGGGACCGACGTGCACATCGACGCAGGAGGCTTCTTCTCCCGCTATCCCTTGACGCCCGGTCACGAGATCGTCGGCCGGGTCGACGTCCTCGGCGACGGCGTGACGAGCCTTGCCGTCGGCGAGCGGGTCGTGGCGGACAACACCGTCCTTTGCGGCCACTGCACGGCCTGTCGGCGCGGCGAGCCCCTCTTCTGCGCCAACTTCTACTCACTCGGGGTGAACGGTCCAGGCGGCTTCGCGGACTGCGTCGTGGTGCGCGCGGAGAAGTGCTTCGCTGCGGGCGACCTCGACCTGCGCACGGCCGTCATGACCGAGCCGACGGCGTGCGTCGTGCACGGCCTGGACGTGCTCGACCTCCGGCCCGGCTCCGACGTCCTCGTCTTCGGTGCCGGGCCGACGGGCCTGGTCCTCGCGCAGCTGCTCGCCCACGGTGGCGCGGCTCGGGTCACCGTCGCAGCGCCGACGGCGCGCAAGCTCGAGCTCGCCCGCTCCTACGGCGTCGACGCGACAGTGGAGCTCGACCGGAGCGACCCCGCCCGCGCCGTGCCGGTGCTGCGTGCCGGTGCGCCGGACGGCTACGACGTCGTGGTCGACGCGACCGGTGCGGTCTCCGTCGTCGAGATCTGCCTCGGGCTCGTGCGAGACGGTGGGACGTTCTTCGTCTACGGAATGACCGACGAGCAGCTGAGCGTGCCGCTCCATCCCTACGAGGTCTTCCGCCGCGAGCTGACGATCAAGGGCTCGTTCGCCCAGACCCACTGCTTCGACCGTGCCCTGGCACTGCTGCGGTCCGGGCGGGTGCACACCGACGGCATCGTGACCCACGAGTTTGCGCTCGGCGACTACGGGCAGGCTCTCGAGGCGACGCGGAGCGACCGCTCGTGCATCAAGGCCGCCGTCGTCCCCTGAGCACGCGCTGGCCGGGGAGAGCCGGCGGACCTCGGCGACAGCCGCCCGTCTCGGCTACAGAGTGGCAGGCTACAGAGTGGCAATCGCGGGGATGACCCGCTCGCCGAGGATCTCGATCCGCTGCAGGCCCGAGACGTCCGGCACGGCTCCGTGCGCGACGTCGATGCCGAGAGCAGCGAGAGAGCCGAGCGTGTCGAGCAGCTCGTCGACCTTCTCGCCCGACGCACCTGGGTCGAGCGGCACGATGACGGTCTTCTCGATCTCGTCGTAGCTCCTCCCCACCTCGGCACAGTGGCTGCGGAGCACGTCGAGCTTGTGCGCGACGTCCGGTCCCCCGAAGAGGTTGCAGGCGTCGGCATACCTCGCGACGAGCCGGAGGGTCTTCTGCTCGCCCGAGCCGCCGATCAAGATGCGCGGGCGCGGCCGGCTGATCGGGGACGGGACGTTGAGCGTCCGCCCGAGCCGGTAGTGGTCTCCGGCGAAGGGGCCGTCGTCGTCGCTCCACATCTGGAGCACGATCTGCAGGGCTTCGTCGAGGCGGGCGAAGCGCTCCGCGGTCGGGGGGAAAGGCAGGCCCAGCCCCGTCGCCTCTGGCCCGTTCCACGCTGCGCCGATGCCGAGCATCGCTCGGCCGCCCGAGAGGACGTCGAGGGTCGTGACGATCTTCGCGAGGAGTCCCGGCTCGCGGTAGACGACGCCGGTGACGAGCGTGAGCAAGGTGATCCTGCTCGTCTTGGCGGCCAGGAAGCCGAGCGTCGTGTACGCCTCGAGCATGTCGTGCTCGGGTGGCCCGACCATCTCGATCTGCCAGAGGTGGTCCATGACGCTCAACCGGTCGAAGCCGGCGTCCTCGGCGGTCCGCGCGACCGCGCCGAGATCGCGGGCGAGGGTCTCGCTGCCGCCGGGCCAGGTGTAGTCGGGAACGTGGAGGCCGAGTCGCATGGCTTTCTCCCGACGGTCAGCGCGCCTGCTGGTGCAGGCGTCGGCCGGCCAGCGTGAGGTGGGCCTCCCCGATGGCTTCCGAGAGTGACGGGTGGGGGTGGATCCACTCCGCGACCTCCCTCGGCAGGGCTTCCCAGTTGGTGATCAGCATGCCCTCCGCGATGAGCTCCGTTACGTGCGGTCCGACGAGGTGGACGCCCACGACGGGACCGTCCTTCTCGGCGACGAGCTTGACCATGCCCCCTTGGCCGTAGATAAGGCCCTTCGCGACGGCGCCGAGGGGCATCCGGTTCACGACGACGTCGAGCCCGCGCTCTCGCGCGGCTGGCTCGGAGAGCCCGACGCTCGCGGCTTCGGGCAGCGAGTAGGTGGCCCGGGGGACGCCTGCGTAGTCGATCGGCGCCGGGGACTGACCGGCGAGGGTCTCCGCGACGAGCAGGCCCTCTGCGAACGACGCGTGCGCGAGAGCGAGCGACGGCGGCGCGAGGAGGTCGCCGACGACGTGGACGCCGGGGACGTTCGTCTCGAGCCGGCCCCAGTCGGCGGGGACGACGTAGCCGCGGTCGAGGCTCACCCCGAGATCCTCGAGGCCCGAGCCGTCGGTGACGGGGACCCGCCCGATCGCGACGAGCAGGACCTCGGCCTCGACTCGCTTCTCGCCGTGTGCGTCCCGCACGAGAGCGGAGACGCCCGGGCCCCGTCGCTCCACCTCGTCGAGGCGTGCGGCGACGTGGACCGTGATGCCCTTGCGCCGGAGGGCCCGCGCCATCTCCTGGCTCACGTCGGGGTCCTCGCCCGGCAGCACGCTGTCGAGGGCTTCGACGACGGTCACCTCCGCACCGAAGGCGCGGTAGAAGGTGGCGAACTCGACGCCGATCGCGCCGGCACCGACGATGAGGACGGACCCGGGCAGCCGCGTGCTGCGCGTCGCGTCGTCCGAGGTGAGGACGACCTCGCCGTCGGACGGGCAGCCGGGGAGCTGGCGCGGTCGGCTGCCCGTCGCGACCACGAGGCCACGACGCGCTCGGAGCTCGACCTCGCCGTCCGGCGTGCCGGTGACCGTCACCGACCGCGGCGAGCTGAGGCGGCCCGAGCCCTCGACCACCGTGATGCCATCGTGGTGGAGGTGGTCGAGAAGGCCCTTGTAGTTGCGGTTGACGACGTCGTCGCGCGTCGCCCCGAGGGCAGCGGCGTCGACGGACGCGACCGTCGCTCCGATGCCCCAGCGCTTTGCGCCCTCGTCGATCCCGTCCATGATCTCTGCTGCGTGCAGCAGCGCCTTGCTCGGGATGCAGCCCCGGTGCAGGCAGGTCCCACCGACGAGGTCCCGCTCGACGAGGGCGACCTCGAGACCGAGGCCGGCGGCTCGTAGGGCCGTGCTGTAGCCGCCGGTGCCACCACCGAGCACCACCACGTCGAACTCTCGTGCACTTGCCACCGACGCCACCTAGGCCTCCTCGCGATCACCGCCGACCCGACAGGCGGACACGGTTGCGACGCTACCGCCTCGACCGTGGTGCAGGGCCAGTCGAGGGGGGCAGGGCCAGCTGCGGAGGCAGGGCCAGTCGAGGGGGGCCAGTCGAGGGGGGCCAGTCGAGAGGCCCGTCGGGGCCGACGGGGGTGGCCGACGTCCGGGAGCCTTACCCTGGTGGCGGAGCGCGGGATAACGTAGGCGCGCATCTGTGGCAGCCGTGTTGGGCGACCAGCGCTGCTGCCGTCGGCCGTGCGAGGACGACGGGCGCGTAGCTCGGCGTTTTGCGTACAAAGCCAGTGGTGCGCTGAGCTGTGTGCCGAGTCCACCGAGGAGCGTCGATGACCGATCAGAGCGCGAGGAGACCCGCTCGGCCCCGGCGCGGGCAGGCCGCGGCGGAGCCTGCCGTGACGAAGCGAGCCAGCGAGACAGAGAGCAGCGAGGTCGCTCCCCAGGTCCTCGTCTCCTACTACCGGACGATGTCACTGATCCGGGCGTTCGAGCTCCGGGCATCGGAGATGTACCAGAAGGCCCGGATCGGCGGCTACTGCCATCTAAATCTCGGTGAGGAGGCGACCGTCGTCGGCCTGATGGCGTCGCTCGAGCCGTCCGACTACCTGTTCACCACCTACCGGGAGCATGGCTATGCGCTCGCGAGGGGCTCGGAGCCCGGTCGCGTGATGGCGGAGCTGTTTGGCAAGCAGGACGGGATCTCGGGGGGCTGGGGCGGGTCGATGCACCTGTTCGACAAGGCAGCCCGCCTCTACGGTGGCTACGGGATCGTCGGCGGCCAGATCCCGCTCGCCACCGGCGCGGCCCTTGCCATCGCGCAGCGCAACGAGCCGAGCCCGAGTTGTCCGGCGGTGATGTGCCTGATGGGCGACGGCACGACGAACATCGGTGCCTTCCACGAGAGCCTCAACATCGCTGCCGTCTGGCACCTGCCGATCGTCTACGTCGTCGTCAACAACGGCCTAGGCATGGGCACCTCGGTGGAGGCGTCGTCGGGAGAGCCGGAGCTGTACAAGCGGGGCGCCTCCTACCGCATCCCCGGCGAACGGGTGGACGGTGACGACGTCGTTGCCGTGCGTGAGGCTGCCCACGCCGCGCTCGTCAGAGCCCGTGGCGAGCACCAGCCGATGCTCGTCGAGGCGGTCAGCTATCGCTTGCGCGGCCACTCGGTCGTCGACCCTGCTCGCTACCGCTCCGCCGAGGAGGTCGAGGCGGCCAAGAAGGCCGATCCCGTGCCGGCATTGCGCGCGCGGCTCGTCGGCTCCGGTGCGCTCGACGCCGACGCCGCCGACCGCATCGACGCGGAGGCCGAGTCGGCAGTCGACGAGGCCGTCGCCTTCGCAGAGAGGAGCCCGGACCCCGACATCGGCAAGCTCTTCTCGAACGTCTACACGACCCCGGTCCCGAACGCGCCCCACCAGCTGCCCGGTGACCCCCTCTTCGCACCCGGTGAGCTCGAGGAGCGCGTCGCAGTCCGATGACGATCATGACCTACCGCCAGGCCCTTCACGACACCCTCGCCGAGGAGATGCGGCGCGACGACTCCGTCGTGCTCATCGGCGAGGAGATCGGCCACTTCGAAGGCTCCTACAAGATCACGGCGGGGGTCCCCCCGGGGGTCGGCCCCCGCCCCGCGCCCGGCCCCCCCCCCGCCCG
>Ga0078972_1002139_pt1 | contig 67742 bp, 58 predicted proteins | sample YelNatPaOPGAMG01_FD_67568 | JGI IMG/M metagenome (GOLD analysis project Ga0078972, IMG submission 67568) | Hot spring thermophilic microbial communities from Obsidian Pool, Yellowstone National Park, USA - OP-RAMG-01 (SPADES assembly) (version 2) | ecosystem: Environmental > Aquatic > Thermal...
CTGATACTTCGGATGAATGTCAGCCTTCATAAATCACAAAGACCGTCAGCCTAGCATAAGCCATGAAAATGGCAAGGGCTTATTTCAAAATTTCACTATCTTGTCTTTGCCGCATGCCTTCTTCAGGGCTGGGCGCCCTATTCCGGCGGCTTTGGCGTCTCGGATGGCTTGGTTTCGGGCGCGGAAGCCGGCGTCTGGTCGGCTGGCGCAGGCGCGGGGGCTGGCGGCGGTTCAGGCGCTTTTGCCGGGGCGGCAGCCTTGGGGGCCGGCCGGGCCTTAACTGCTTTGGCCTTTGCTGCGGCTTTCTTGCGCTTGATGTATGCCTTGCGGCGTTTGCGTTTCTGCTCCTTATTGTATTGCTTTCCCATAGTTCTTTACTTTGCCTCGATAATTTAGTTCTCTGGCGGGGTACATGATAAGGAAATTGGGATTTTCAATCAACATTTATTTGGCGGCGCTGCTGGCCATTGGCGCAGCGGGGTGCGCTGGCGGCTTGAGCCTCAAGCGCAAGGAAGTCAGCACCCTGCGTTTGCATCAAGTCATCAATCCGGACGGGACCGAGCGCTGCCAGAAACTCCAGTTTTTGCGTTCCTCGCCGATGACGGTGTGGATAGACCGCTCGCCGTTTCTAAACGAGGGGTATGTGGAAAAAGCCGCAGTTGTTACAAACATGGGCACTTATGAAATCCAGGTGCAATTCGATCACAGCGGGGCTTTGCGGCTGGACAGCGCCTCGGTGGCAATGCGCGGACAGCGTTTTGCCGTTTACAGCGACTTCGGCGAGGGCCGCTGCCTTGCCGTGCCGGTGTTCACTCATCGCATCACCAATGGCGTGCTGCAGTTCAGCGCGGATGCCTCGCTCGAGGAGATGCTGCGGATAGTGCGGGGTTTGAACAACGTCTCAAAATACTGGCAGAAACAGAAAAAGAAACTTGAACCAACGCCACGAAAGCCGGGGGAGTTTTAAGAAAGTTCCGATGAATCGCAATTCAGGCAGCCGAATTTGCGCCAGTGAAGCCGTGTGCGGTATTTTGCTGGCTGCAGTCTGTCTGGGGGCCGGCGAGGCGCGCGGCCAGATTTTCCAATTGCCCACCGCAAACCGGTATTTATTTGACCGCAAACACCAGGAGCGATTTTTTGCGCCGACACCCGGCCGCGACTGGGAGAGCGGCACATTTGGCTGTGTGCGCAACAACGGATGGCGGATGCACGAGGGGATTGACATTCGGTGTCTGCAACGCGATGCGCGTGGTGAACCAGCGGATGTGGTTCGGGCAACGGCCGGTGGCGTTGTTGCCTACATAAATCGCCAGCCGCATCTGTCAAACTACGGCAACTACATCATTTTGCAGCATCAGATTGATGGGCTTGAGATTTACTCGCTTTATGCGCACCTGAGCCAGATACGTTCCGACTTGCGCCAGGGTGCCGCCGTTTCCGCCGGGCAGCCAATTGGCATCATGGGGCGCACCACAAACACGCGCGAACAGATCGGACGCGAACGCGCCCATCTTCATTTCGAACTGAATCTGCTCATAAACGACCGTTTTCCGCAGTGGTTCAAAATCAACGAACCGGGTGAGCGGAACGATCATGGATTGTGGAACGGGCGCAACCTGCTCGGGCTGGACCCGCGCATTGTGTTTTTGCAGCAAGAGTGGCTTGGCCGAAACTTCAACTTGCTCCAATTTGTCCGGAATCAAACCGAGCTTTGCCGCGTGTTTGTGCACAAGGCGGATTTCCCATGGGTGCGCCGTTATACCGCATTGGTGCGGCGCAATCCTCTGGCGGAAAAGGAAGGTGTGGCCGGATATGAGATTTCACTCAACTTCAACGGCCTGCCATATCAATTAATACCCCGGGCACCGTCTGAAGTCCGGATAGCTTCCAAATTTCATCTGCTTTATGTCAACGCTGCCGAGGCGCAAAAGAACCCATGCCGGAAGCTGGTTCAATCGAAGGGCGGGAGGTGGGAGTTTGGGCCTCAAGGCATGAGCCTGCTGGATTTGCTCGTTTTTAATTAACTGGAAATCAAAGAGTTACAAAAAAAGTTCGCAAAACGAAAATTGTTGTTGTAAATTTTCACGGAGTTGCTAAGGTTTTGCAACTAAACTACCTTGCAACAACAACTGAAATGACAAGGTTGCCAACATACCCCGGAAGGCAGCGGGGAAGTGGCAAGTTATCCTCTGGTCTCAATGAGACAAGGATGGCGGCGGGGTTTACGCTGATTGAACTGCTGGTCGTGATTGTGATAATCGGCATACTGGCGGCTCTGGTGTTGCCCACGCTTAATCGTTCTGTTGAACAAGGCCGGAGTGTCACATGTTTGAATAATCTGAAGAACTTGCAACTCTGCTGGATAATGTATGCGGATGACCATGAAGGGGAGCTGCCTCCAAATAATTTCACATATTCGGCGAGCACCAATGCAACAATTGTAAGCTCAGGAGAGTCGTGGTGTCCGGGCAATGCGCGTTTGGATCAGACACTGGAGAATATCAAAAAGGGCAGGCTTTGGCGTTATAATGACAGTCCGGGGATTTATCACTGCCCGTCGGACCAATCCACGGTTGAGACAGTGGATGGGGAGCGGCTGCCAATTCCGCGTACGCGCAGTTACAGCATGAGCGGCTCGGTCAACTGCGATGTCAATCCTTCATTGATGCCAAGTTACAAGAGATACGGCGAAATTGTGCGACCGACACCTGAAAAATTCTTTGTTTTCATAGACGTACATGAGGATTCGATAACGGATGCGCACTTTGGGCTGGCGCAGCCCGGCACAACTTGGGGCAATGTCTGGTTTGACATGCCGGCAAACCGGCATAACCAGGGGGCAAACCTCTCGTTTGCCGACGGCCATGTTGAGCACTGGCATTGGGCGTTTCCGAAGATCGTCCGCACCATTCCACAACCAGTGGGCAGCAATCCGCAGGAATTGCGGGACATGCGCAGGTTGCAGGCGGCCATGCGCCCGCTGTAAAAACTGCGTTTTTCTCAAATATCATTGTTCAACCGGCAAAAAGGAAGCCAACAGCCTCTCCTGTTGTTTGCTGGCTTATTGGCAATGTCTGCAAGAGGCCTTTTCTGGAAATCCGTCTGTGAATCTGATTGGATGAAGCAGTGCGATTTGATGAATGCGTAATCGCCGGACACCGGTTTGCCCCCGCGCGGTTTTGTGCGCCGCTGGCTGGTTATACCCACAGTGCATTTCGCCGCCTTGTGGCGGAGTTTGGCGGCTGCGGCGCTTTCTGGACGGAGATGCTGGCCGCGAAAAAAATCCTTCAAGAGGATTTTGGCAGCTCGCCGTGGTTGAAGCGAAGGCCGGTTGAGGGATTGGTGGTTTACCAACTGATGATACGGGCCGGCGATCCCATCGAGCAAATTATGGAGCGGCTTGGCTGCAATGGCGTGAAGGCGTTGGATTTGAATCTCGCATGTGACGCCCTTTCGGTGCGTGTGCACGAGGCCGGCAGCGCGCTGTTCGACAATCCGCCGGCATTGAGAAGCGTGCTCAAACAAGTCCGCCGGCACTGGCCGCATTTGTTGACTGTTAAAATCCGCCTTGGCGGGCGGCATCCTGACTGGCAGAGCAGGTTCGTGGAGCGGCTGCGAATGTTCGAGGATGAAGGGGTGGACGCCATTATTTTGCATCCGCGTTTTTTCGAGGATAAGTTTCGGCGGCGCGCACGGCATGAGTTGCTTCCGTGGGTGGCGCAACAGACAAAGTTGCCGCTGATTGCAAATGGCGACTTATGCAGCGCCGAGCAAATCGAGGCCATGGCGGATGTTTTGCGGCCGGCCTGCGGCATAATGATTGGGCGGATGGCGGTGGCGCGGCCATGGTTGTTTGGAACGTGGGGGGCGAATCCGCAGGTGGATTATGCCGGGGTGTGGCGGCGGATGTATCAATATATTCTTGAGGACTTTGAGCCGCCGGTGGCGCTGCGCCGCATTCAGATGTTCACCAAGTATTACGCGGCGAATTTTGCCTTTGGCCATTCATTTTACCACCGGCTGGCCAGGGCGCGTTCACCATCGGAGCTGCTGCTGCTTGCGGAGGATTTCTTTTCACGCTCGCCGGCGACTGTTTCGCAGCCGGTTGTGGCGGGGTTGTAAAGCGGTGCGCAGGCTTCGTCTGCCAGTCTCAGGACAGGCCCTTCAACAATGCAAACCCGATAATCACGCCGCCCAGGATGATTCGATACCATCCGAAAATAACAAAAGTGTGTGTCTGCACATAACGCAGCAACCAGCGCACGGCCATCCATGAAACCGCGGCCGAGACGACGCATCCGAGCAAAACCATGCCCCAATTTTCCTGCTGCATGCCCGGCGCCGGATGGCGTAGCTCGTGTAGAATTTCATAGCCACTGGCGGCAAGCATGGTTGGAATGCTTACAAGGAAGGAAAATTCAGTTGCCGCCGGCCTGCTCAGCCCCATGATCAGGCAGAGCAAAATGGTCGCTCCGGAGCGGGATGCGCCGGGGAAAGCCATCGCGACAAGCTGGCCAAGTCCCACCATGACGGCCATGCTCCAGGTGACATCGTTGTGTACAAAGGAACCTTTCAGGCGCCATTCCACAACCAGGAAAAGAATGCCGCCGACCATCAGCGCGATGGCAACCGGCATGGCTGTTTCCGGCAATGAGATATGCATTTTTTTCAGCATCCAGCCTCCCATGCCCGTCAGGAAGAAAGCTGCGGCAAGTTTGTAAAAGTAATCGCGTGCGGCAGGCTCGCGTATGCAATGGACAAGCTGCCGGAGACGCTGCGGAAACAGAGGCAGTACGGCCAGCACGGCGGCGGCCTGTATGACTACGTTGAACAACTCGCTGCGTCTTGGAACCACCTGTTCGACCAAAAGCAAATGCCCCGTCGAGGAGATGGGCAGAAATTCCGTGATTCCTTCGACAATTCCCAGAAAGATTACAGACAGCCATTCAGGCATGGCCAACGGTTAGAAACCAAACCGGGGCGGATGGCAAGGCCAAATCTAATGCAGAAAAAAACAATTTTTTAAGCTTGCGGTCGCGGATGGCCTCGTTAAACTTCAGTCCGTCATGTGACCACGGGCAAGAGGCGCCGTTTTTTTCCCTTATGAGCAGTCACCCGGTACACGATAAAAATTTAAAAGACTTTAGAATTTTCAGCGGCAGGTCAAACAGACCGCTGGCTGAAAAGATTTGCCAGTTTCTTGATGTGCCGCTTGGGCGGTGCAAAATCGAGGATTTCCCCGACGGCGAAACATTCGTCAAAATAGAGGACAACGTCCGGGGCAAGGATGTGTTTGTGGTGCAATCCACAAGTCCGCCGACGAATCAGAACTTGATGGAGATGTTCATAATGATGGATGCGTTGAGACGCGCAAGCGCATCGCGCATAACAGCCGTCATTCCTTTTTACGGTTACGCCCGGCAGGACCGCAAAGACCAGCCGCGGGTGCCGATAACGGCGAAACTTGTGGCCAACCTGATTTGCACGGCCGGGGCGTCGCGGGTGTTGACCGTGGACTTGCATGCGCAGCAAATTCAGGGATTTTTTGACATCCCGGTGGATCATCTGTATGCGGCGCCAGTGATATTGAGGTACGTTATTGACAAGAAGGTGCCGAATCTGATCGTGGTGAGTCCGGATGTGGGCGGCATCAAGATGGCCTATGCTTATGCGGAGGCGCTACATACAACGCTGGCCATAGTGGCAAAGAGGCGAAAAAGCCCACATGATGTGGAGTCCATGGCCTTGATTGGCGAGGTGCAGGGGCGGAATGTGTTGTTGGTGGATGACCTGACGGAAACCGCCTCGACACTCATTGCTGCTGCCAATTTGTTGAAGGAACGTGGCGCCCAAAATGTCATGGCTTGTGTTTCCCATGCAATCCTGAATGAAAAGGGCCTCGAAAAATTGCAAAATTCTTGTATTGACGAATTGATTACAACTGATACTGTTTGCCGCCCTGCCGAGAAGGGCGGGAAGGTAACGACTCTTTCGGTGGCGGGATTGTTGGGCGAGGCGATTTATCGCATAGCCAACAATTTGTCAGTAACATCGTTGTTTGAGTACAAGGCCGACAAGCCACAAAAGTGGCAGTCGCTTGGATGATTTGGATTTAAAACAATGAAATCAGTGCCATTAACTGCGTACCCGCGCACGGTTGTGCGGCGGGGCGGTGTAAAGAAACTGCGGGCCAGCGGCCGCGTGCCGGCTGTCATCTATGGCCGGCAGGTTCAGCCGCAAAACCTCGAACTGAAACGCAAAGAGGTCGAAGACCTCCTGCACCATGCGGTGTCGCAAAACCTTCTGCTGGATTTGTCCATCGAAGGGGATGCGCGCTCCAAAAGGCTTGCGATGATGCGCGAAATCCAGCGCCATCCTTTGAGCGGTCATGTGCTGCATGTTGACCTGCACGAAATCTCCGAAAATGAGAAAGTGACAGTTCAGGTCCCCATCGAGACCGTGGGCGAGCCGGTTGGCGTCAAGACCGGCGGCGGCATCCTCGAACACGTTTTGTTCCAGGTCAGAGTGCGCGCCTTTCCGAAGGATTTGCCGGAGCAAATTGTAATTGATGTCAGCCACCTTGACATCGGCAAAGCTGTCCACATCGGCGAAATCAAGGCGCCGCCGGGTGTTGAGATTTTAGGCGACAAGAACATCCCGGTGGTGGCGGTCGCAGCCCCGATGACCGAGGAACAGGAAGCGGCTGCGGCAGCCGCTGCCGAAGTGGCCCCGGGCGAAGTGGAGATGATAAAGGAAAAGAAGGAAGAGGGCGAAGCTGCGCCGGAAGAGGCCAAAGGCGAGAAAGCCCCCGCCAAGGGCGAGAAGGCTCCCGCAAAAGGCGCGGAGAAGGCCGCTGCTCAACCTGGAGCGGCCGCGCCGGCCGAGAAAAAGCCGGCCGAGAAAAAGCCGGCAGAGAAGAAAAAGTAGAACGGCTAAACGTGGCGTGGCGGCGCCGGCCGGGCAGGCATGGAGAATCTTTATCTCATTGCCGGTTTGGGCAATCCCGGAACCGAATACAGCCGGACGCGGCACAATGCCGGTTTTTTGCTGACGGACTTGCTGGCGGAGCGGTGGGGCGGTGTGTGGCAGCAAAAGAAGCGGTTTGGGGCGCGGCTTGCAAAGGCGCGTTTTGGGCTGCAAGAGGTGTTGATTTGCCAGCCGCAAACGTATATGAATTTGAGCGGCGAGGCGCTGCGGGCTGTGGTGGATTTCTACCAGGCGCCAATTGACAGGTTGCTGGTGGCGGTGGATGATGCCGATCTGCCGTTGGGAACGATTCGGTTGCGGCCGGAAGGCAGCAGCGGCGGCCACCACGGGCTGGAGTCAATCGAGCAGCAGCTTGGCACGCGCCGTTATGCGAGGCTGCGACTGGGAATCGGGCGAAGCGCAGCCCAGCAGCGCCAGTTGACGGGGCATGTGCTGGGGAAATTTGCGCCCGAAGAGTGGGAGCTTTTTGAAAAGGCGCTTGAACGCGCCGCCCAACAGATTGAATGTTGGATAAACGAAGGCATGGCAAAGGCCATGAGCAAATTTAACGGGCCGGCAGCCGGCCCAATGGAAGAAAAGGATAAAGAGTGAAAAGATACGAAGGACTGTTCATCCTGAACTTGATGGAGAAGGAAGAGGGCATCAAGGATGTCATTGACAAAATAACCGCTGAAATTACCGCCGCGGGTGGTAAAGTGGAGACGGTGCAAAAAATGGACAAGCGCCCGTTTGCGCGTGTTCGCAACAAGAAGTACAGCAGCGGTTATTACGTCAATTTCATCTTTGAAATCCAGCCTGAGGCATTGACTGGCCTGCGCAACAAGTTCGCGCTCAACCCTGATGTTTTTCGTGTCGTATTTACAGTGGCTCCGAAGAAATCGGCTGTAGTGCCGCCCCAACTGTCAACACCACAATAAAACACATTTATGGCCAGTTTCAACAAAGTCATACTCGCCGGCAACCTGACTCGCGATCCGGAGCTTAAGTATCTGCCAAAGGGCACGGCCTTATGCCGTTTTTCATTGGCAATAAACCGCTCATATAAAACCGAGACGGGCGAGACAAAGGAGGAGGTGACTTTTGTTGAAGTGGAAAGTTTTGGCCGGCAGGCCGAAGTAATAGCTCAGTACTTGCGCAAGGGGCGTGCTCTTTTGGTGGAAGGCCGGCTCAGACAGGATTCGTGGGAGGACAAGCAAACCGGACAGAAACGCTCGGCTTTGCGGGTTGTGCTTGAAGGCTTTTCATTTATTGATTCGCGAGGGCCGGAAGCCAATGCAGCAGGAACTGCTCCGGCGGCGCCTCCGGCGTCGCGTCCAAACGCGGCGGCTGCCGGCGCGGCGGCGGCGTCAACTGAAACCGAACCTCAACCACCGGAGGAAGGCACGGACGATGTTCCGTTTTGAGCAATCATGGCGGGCGCGTGGCGCCGCCGTTAATTGCACTGGAAAATTGAACCTGAAATAATGATTTATGGCGAAAACTGAAGTCATCCTCACACATAACATCGTGGGACTTGGCGCCGAGGCCGACAAGGTCAAGGTGGCTGCCGGCTACGCCCGGAATTATTTGTTCCCCAAGGGCTATGCAATCCCTGCCAGCGCAGGCAACAAGAAACATATAGAAGCGCTTCAAAAGCGCCGTGCCGAACGCGAAGCGCAGGAACTTAATACCATGACGGAGCTGGCCAAGAGCCTGTCCAAACTGGTGTGCGTCATACAGGTAAAAACCGGCGATGACGGCAAAATGTTCGGAACTGTTACCAACGGCACAATAGCCGATCATCTCAAGACCCAGTTCGACATTGCGTTGGACAAAAAGAAGATTGTCCTTCCGAAGCCGATTCACGCCCTTGGCGAGTACGAAGTGGAGATGCACTTGCACCCGAATGTGAAGGGCACGCTGAAGGTACGTGTGGAAAGCTCCAACCCGCTGCCACAACCGCAGCCGCAGGCTGAGGCGCCAAAAGGCGAGACAGAAGCGCCCAAGGAAGCCAGGACAAAAGAAGGCCGTCCGCAACGCCGGCCCACCCGCAAGTCGGAGGCCAAGGCTGATTCCGGGAAAGAGGCAAAGGGCTGATTAAGCCGCTTTTGTCCCGGTCTTAAATTCCAGGTTTCAAGCCTGTTTTAATCGGCAGGCAAGCCGGTTGTTTTTCAAAATTTTTTTTAGCCTCGGACAGCATTTGTCCAACCCTGTTTCATAAACTGCCCTCAACAATGAAACGAGGTGGTTTATGATGACACAGCAGCAAATGGAACTGGGGCTTGGACGACCGCGTGATTTCCGCCGGCATATTCGGCGACAGCGCCGCCTGCCGGGTGCGCGATGGTGGTTTGCGCAGATGCACGCGTTGGTGCAAAATACACCGGAATGGCAGCCGCCGTCCGACAGTGAAAATCGCCAGCCGCAACCGCCATTGCCAATATACTCCTGAGGTGCAGTTGCCAATAAAAACAGGGGTGAAGTGGCCAGCCTGCCAGCCGGTTTTGGCGGAGCATCCGGTCAACTGAGTTTTCTGCCGGAGCGATTGGTAGCTTTTGCAGCCAACCGGCTGTGCTCCGGGTATTTGATGCTGCGGCAATGACGGCCTTTGCCGGCGGGAAGGAGTGCAGGCCGGCTGTTAAGACGTTTTTCGGGATTTTGGCGTTGACGAGTGCGCGGTAAAATCCATTCTGGAGGCCAAAAGTATGAAAAAAATGTTCATTACACGGGTTTTTAATCCGGCTTTTGCGGGGTTGACATTATTGTTGGGCGGTGTTTTGGCATTGCAATCGGCGCCGGCGACACCTGATGCGCGTTTGAAATGGTGGCAGGAGGCGCGCTTTGGGATGTTCATTCATTGGGGGCCTGTGAGCATTAAAGGGACTGAAATCGGCTGGTCGCGCGGCGCACAGGTGCCGGTTGAGGAGTACGACAAACTTTATCTGCAGTTCAACCCTGTGCAATTTGACGCCAACGCATGGGTTCGCACCGCCAGGGAGGCGGGGATGAAATACCTGGTCATCACATCGAGACATCATGACGGGTTCAGTCTTTGGAACACGCGGCACAGTTCCTACAACATCATGAACACCCCTTTCAAACGGGATGTGCTTGCGGAGCTGTCCAAAGCCTGCCGTGAGCAGGGTGTCAAATTTTGCATCTATTACTCGCTTTGCGATTGGTGGCATCCGGATTACCCGTTGGGCAGTCCGGGCGGGCGCTCAAAAAAGCCGTCACCCAACATGGAGCGCTATGTTGAGTACATGAAGAATCAGCTTGCGGAAATTATGGTGCGGTACGGGCCTTTGGGAATCGTGTGGTTTGACGGCGAATGGGAAAGCCCGTGGACCGCCGAGCGCGGCGAGGATATGTACCGGTATTTGCGCGCAATGCAGCCAAGCTTGATAATCAACAATCGTGTTGGCAAGGCGCGCAAGGGGATGGAGGGCAGCAGCAGCCGCGGGTTGTTTGCGGGCGATTACGATACCCCGGAACAACGCATAGGACGTTATCAAGATACGCGCCCGTGGGAAAGCTGCATCACAATTTGCCAGCAGTGGGCATGGAAACCCGATGACAAGCTCAAGTCTTTGCCGCAGTGCATCCAGACGCTTGCGCGGTGCGCAGGCGGGGACGGCAACCTGCTGTTAAATGTCGGCCCGATGCCCGATGGGCGAATCGAGCCGCGCCAGGTGGAGCGATTAAAGGAAATCGGCCAGTGGCTTAATCGAAATGGCGAGGCAATCTACGGGACGCGCGGCGGCCCGTATTTGCCGTCCACAAACATCGTTTCAACCCGCCACGGGAAATACATTTATGTGCATGTTTTCGACTGGCAGGGGGTTGAGCCGGTCAAGCTGCCGCCACTGCCTCGAAAAGTCAAAAAGGCGAGTTTACTGGACGGCGGGCTGGTGGAATGGAGCCAGAACAACTCCGGCATCACTTTGCAGGTGCCATTCGTCTTCCGCGACAAGATTAACACCGTAATCAAATTGTCACTGGACGGCTCGGCAATGGATTTGGCGACCATCCCGCTTGCCCAGGCCGCTGATGTTAAGAAAGAACAGACAAAACCGAAGAAATAAAGCATTGCGCTGCCTTGATGCGCTGGAGTGCGGCAGGCCGTGCTTCCAAGCTGTTTTCAAAAAGTTAGTGGGATTTTGCCGCCTACATTTCAAAAACGGCGGCAGATTCAGTGACACGGCGAATGGGCGTTTTTCAGGGTTGACACTTTCGCATCCAGCCGGTAAGGTTCAACGCGGTTGGGGCTGTAGCTCAGTTTGGTAGAGCACCACAATGGCATTGTGGGGGTCGCGAGTTCGAATCTCGTCGGCTCCACCAAGTTTTGTTAAAAGGCGGTAGTAACCTTTGGACGTCCGACACCCAAAGGGCCATTAAACATGGCCGGCTTTGGGTTTTTGCTTTTTGGGGATAAATCCACCAGTTGAGATGTTTTTATGAACAACATAAGATTTTGCGGAAGCCGGCAGGCGTCCGGCAAAATGGTGTGTTAATTTCCAGCCGCCATGGCTGTCGGGGTGCGAGGTTGATATGCAATTAACGGTTCCTGAAGTCGCTCGTTATTTCAAAGTATCGGAGAAGACGATTCATCGTTGGATCGCCACGCGCAACATGCCGGCGCGGCGTGAGGGAAATCTGTGCCGCTTCAACCGGGCTGAGCTGTTGGAATGGGCGGCGTTTAACAAAATCGAGGTTGATCCCAGCTTTTTCAATGAGACTGCAAACGGCGACGAGCCTTTGCCGGATTTGGCCGGGGCGCTGAAAGCCGGTGGATTTCTGGAAAATGTGGAGGGAGAGGACAAGCAGGCGGTTTTGCGTAATGTGGTGGAGCGGCTGCCTTTGCCCGAGGGCGTTGGCCGTGATTTTTTGTTCCAAGTTCTCTGGGCGCGCGAGGCATTGGAGTCAACTGCCATCGGGGACGGGATTGCAATACCACATGCGCGCAATCCCATTGTTCTGAGGGTCAGCCGCCCGCAATGCACGTTGTGTTATCTGGCAAGGCCGGTTGATTTTGGGGCATTGGACGGGCAGCCGGTGTTTGCGTTGTTTGTGTTGGTAAGCACAACGGTACGGGTTCATCTGCATCTGCTTGCGCGGCTGGCATACGCGCTGCGCAATGAGCATGTGCGAGAACTCGTCCGGCGGCGGGTGGCCGGCGACCAGTTTATTGAAGCAGTATCAAGGTTGCAAACAGGCATGGGTGTTGAAGGCACGGTCAAAAAGGAACAGCAGCCATGAGTTGGATCATTGCAGCATTGGCGGTGTGGCTGGCTGGCGGGATTCTGTCGGCGGCGATGCCACGCGGTAGCCGGGGCGGAACAACAATTGGCGCATTGAGCGCCGTGTTGGGCGCGGTTTTGGGAATGCCGCCGGTGGTGCTGGCAATTGCTGGCCAGGCGGTTGAAGTGCTGCGCTGGAATTGGCCGGCGCCATACGGTGAATTTCACCTTGAATTGGACGCGCTTTCAGCGTGGTTTATGGCCCCATTGCTTGTCTTGTCGGCGTTGTCGGCAATTTACGGCCATGAATATCTGACAGGCGGCGCAGGCGGACACGAGCGCAAGGCTGCAGGGCCGACCTGGTTTTTCTACAATGTGCTTGTGGCGAGCATGGCGGTGGTGCTGCTGGCCCGCAACGCGGTGTTGTTTCTGGTTGCATGGGAAGTGATGGCTTTGGCCTCCTTTTTCCTCGTCACTTTTGAGGATGAACAGCCACAGGTGCGCGATGCAGGATGGGTTTATTTGGTGGCCACGCATTTGGGAACGGCATTTCTTCTGGCGTTTTTCCTGATTGCAGGCCGCGAAGCGGGCACGCTGGACATGACAAAATGGACAGCTCTGAATCAAGCCGGAGGCGGGGTTTGCGGGGCGTTGTTTGTGCTGGCGGTGGTGGGTTTTGGGACAAAAGCGGGTTTCATGCCCCTGCATGTATGGCTTCCGGAGGCGCATCCGGCTGCGCCGAGCCACGTTTCGGCGCTGATGTCCGGCATAATGATCAAGACCGGCATATACGGCCTGGTGAGGTTTTTGAGTTATTTTGAGAATGTTCCGGCGTGGTGGGGGTGGGCATTGATTGCAATTGGTTTAAGCTCCGGGGTGCTTGGGGTGTTGTTTGCTCAGGCTCAACATGACCTGAAACGGCTGCTGGCGTATCATAGTGTTGAAAACATTGGAATAATAACATTGGGCCTTGGGTTGGGGCTGGTGGGGCTTAACATGCGCCAGCCTGTTCTGGCGCTATTGGGTTTCGGCGGCGGCCTGCTGCATGTAGTCAATCACGCCTTGTTCAAGGGTCTGTTGTTTTTGGCTGCCGGCAGCGTGCTTCACGGTTGCGGAACGCGGCAGATTGAATTGCTGGGCGGCCTTGTCAAACGAATGCCCTGGACTGGCGCATGCTTTTTTATCGGCAGCGCGGCCATTTGCGGGCTGCCCCCTCTCAATGGTTTTATAAGCGAGCTGATGTTGTTTGCTGCTGGTTTTGCCGGAATTACGCATGCCTCGGCGACAGTCTCGTTGTCTGGAGTGGCGACGCTGGGGGGACTTGCCCTTATAAGCGGTTTGGCGGCGGCCTGTTTTGCGAAGGCATTTGGAATTGTCTTTCTGGGCGAGCCGCGTGACCAGCGGGCGGTACACGCGCATGAAAGCGGCTGGGCGATGGTTGCGCCGATGCTCGTTCTGGCGGTGGCCTGCGCCGGAATCGGGCTTTTCTCGCCATGGGTTTTGGCGGCGATGCGGCCGGTGCTCGGCCAGTTGTCGCAGCTTGCGCCGGCTGAAGTTGCGTTTCAACTTGGCGGGGTCGAACTGATGCTGGCGGGTGTGGCGTTTGGTGCGGGGGCGTTTTTGTTGGCGCTGGTTTTGTTGAACGCGGCTTTTAGAAGCAAATTGCGGCGTCAAAAAACGGGCATGACAGTCACGTGGGATTGTGGTTACGCGCAGCCGACGGCCCGCATGCAATATACCGGCTCATCTTTTGCTCAGCCGTTGCTCGCGTTGTTCGAGCCGTTGCTTCAAACAAAACAGCATCGGCGCCCGCCCGATGGCCTGTTTCCAAAGGCGGCCAATTTGGAGACTGAAACACCGGACTTGTGTCGCAGCCGGTTGTTTCATCCCGTGTTTATGGAATTGAACCGGCTGCTTGGGCGCTTGCGCTGGCTGCAACAGGGGCAGGTTCAGTTGTATGTGCTTTACATTGCGCTGACGTTGGTGGCGCTGCTGGCATGGAAATTGGGGGGCAATTGATATGGCAGGCTTAAACTGGACTTCGTTGTTGTCTGTGATTGCCGGCATCGCGCTTGCGCCGCTGTTGCCGGGCATCATAAGCCGTGTAAAGGCGCGGTTTGCGGGCCGGCGTGGCGCGCCCGTGTTTCAACTGTACTTTGACCTTTGGAAATTGTGGCGAAAAGGCGCGGTGTACAGCCGCACAACCTCATGGTTGTTCAGGGCCGGGCCGGTGGCTGGCCTTGCGGCGGCCGCGGTTGCGTTGTTGGTGCTGCCTTTTGGGAGCGTGCCGGCGCCGCTGGCTTTTGCCGGGGATTTGATTTTGCTGGCCGGCATGCTGGGCTTGATGCGGTTTATGACGATTGTGGCGGCGCTGGACACCGGTTCAAGTTTTGAAGGTATGGGCGCAAGCCGGGAGGCGTTTTTTTCGGCGTTGGCGGAGCCGGCTTTGCTACTTGCCCTTGGCGCGCTGGCCAGGGTTACAGACGCCTATTCGCTGAGCACAATGTATGGCGCGTTGTCGTTTGGGCATTGGTGGAGTCTGGGGCCGGTGCTTGCGCTGACGGCAGCCGCCCTTGTGATTGTGCTGCTGGCGGAGAATGCGCGCATTCCGGTGGATGACCCCAACACACACCTGGAATTGACCATGATTCACGAGGTCATGGTGCTTGACCACGGAGGGCCGGACTTTGCGGCGATTCAGTACGGTGCGGCGCTCAAGCTCTGGATATTTTCGACGTTGCTGGCGTCATTGTTGCTGCCTGTGGAAACCGGCATGCCGGCGCTTGATTTCGCGTGCACACTGGCCGGGGTGTTTGGAGTGGCGGCATTGGTTGGCATTGTGGAATCAGTCATGGCCCGGCTGCGCATGGTGTTGATACCGCAATTGTTGGTCAGCGCATCGGTGCTGGCTGCTGTTGCACTGTTGTTGACGCTCAACCCAGTCGAAACAAAGGCGGGCAGGCCGGCTTTCAAAGCGGCGCAGGCCGGGGAATTGCAGAGGCCGGACTCAGCGCCTGCGCAAAAAGCCGATGGAATTGACAAGCCAACCCGGTGATTTGCAAACGGAGTCATAACCATGTTCATAGATTTCATTCTTGTTTTGGTTTTGTTGACGAACCTCAAGCTGCTCGGGTCAAGCCGGCTTGGGGCGTGCATTCGGGTTGCTGCGATTCAAGGCATGTTATTGGGGATTCTGCCGTGGTGGGCGCACGGGCATCCGGCTGCCTTCCGTGTTTTGGGTGTGACGGTTGGGACTGTAATCTTGAAAGGCGTTGTTTTCCCATGGCTTTTGTTCAGGGCCTTGCGGGAAGCCGAGGTCAGCCGGGAGGTCGAGCCATTCGTCGGGTATGTCCCATCATTGCTGTTTGGGCTTGGAGGGCTGGCCACCGCATTTTGGCTGTCAACACGGCTGCCGCTGACATCGGCGGTGCATTCGAGCCTGCTTGTGCCGGCGGCGTTGTTTGGGATTTTTGCGGGCCTGTTTCTCATCATCAGCCGCAAACGCGCCGTCAATCAGGTGCTTGGATTTCTTGTTTTGGAAAACGGCGTTTTCACCTTTGGCGCGGGTGTCATTGGTGAAACTTCGCTTTTGGTTGAAGTCGGCGTTTTGCTCGACGTATTCGTGGCGGTATTTGTCATGGGCATAATGATTTTCCACATCAACCGCGAATTTGACCACATTGATACCGACCGTTTGTCATCGTTGAAGGATTAGCATGATATCGGCATTGATATTAATTCCTTTTGTCGCGGGTCTGGTTGCATTTATTCCGCAGCCTGCCGGCCGGCGACGTCTGTTGTTGTTTGGCGTTGGGGCGGTTCACGCGGTTCTTACGGCGTGCTGCTGGGTGCAAATGCCGGATGCAATTTTGGGCGGATGGCTTGCCCTTGATGCGCTTGGGCTGTTGTTTTTGAGCCTGACAAGCGCCTTGTTTTTGGCGGCGGCAATTTATTCGCAGGGCTATCTGGCGGAAGCCGGCGGGCAGAGTTATGAAGATGCCGAGGAAGGTTTTCTGGTGGACAATGCGCCGGAGGCGGTTTTCATCGGATGTTTGTTTTTCTTTTTGGGGGCGATGACGCTGGTGACAGTCAGCCAGCATTTTGGTGTATTATGGGTTGCCATTGAGGCCACCACCCTTGCGAGCGCGCCGCTGATATATTTTCACCGCCATCATCGCTCATTGGAAGCCACATGGAAATATTTGCTGATTTGTTCGGTGGGCATCGCGCTGGCCTTGTTGGGAAACTTTTTCATTTCAGTAGCTGCGATCGGGCCGGGACAGGAACAAGGAAGGCTGACGCTGACGGAGCTTGTGGCACGCGGCAGCCGGCTGCAGACGCCGTGGTTGAAAGCCGGTTTTCTCCTGCTTTTGGTGGGTTATGGGACCAAGATGGGTCTGGCCCCAATGCACACATGGCTGCCGGATGCGCATAGCGAGTCGCCATCGGTAATTTCCGCGCTTCTTTCCGGAGCATTGTTGAACTGCGCATTCTTGGGCATTTTGCGCGCCACCCAAATCTGCCAGGCTGCCGGGCTTGGGACATTCAGCCAGGATTTGCTGATCGTGCTCGGTATGGTGTCGCTTGGCGTGGCTGCCGTGTTCATCCTTGGACAGACGGATTTCAAGCGCCTGCTTGCATATTCGAGCGTCGAACACATGGGGCTGCTTGCCATTGGAGCCGGACTGGGTGGCGCGGCGTCATTCGGCGCAATGTTTCATGCAGTCAATCATTCTCTGGCGAAGGCCGCGTTATTTTTCGTGGCCGGTCATCTTCTTCTCCTGTACCGGACGAAATCAATTGCGGATGTGAAAGGCGTGCTACGTGTGGCGCCGGTTTCCGGTGTGTTGTGGCTCGCCGGGTTTTTCGCCATTACAGGGATGCCGCCATTCGGCACTTTTTTAAGCGAGTTCACCATCTTGAAGGCTGCGTTTGAGCAGGGCAGGTACGCGATAGCGGCAGCGTGTTTGCTTTTCCTTGCATTGATATTCATTGGAATGGCCACGGCCTTTTTGGGAATGACACAAGGTCCGCCGGGAGCCGGCGCGCCAACTCCCCGAAGAGTCGCCTGGACGATGCTGCTTCCGCCGGCGGCGCTTGCAGCATTTGTGCTGCTGCTGGGGTTGTTTGTGCCGGGAAGTTTGTCTCAACTTTTGCATGATGCCGCGCAAGCTGTTGGAGGATTATGAGCCAGCCAGTTTCCATTGCTGTAAGAAATGCGGAGCCGGCCAGCCGGGCGCAGATTCCACTGCTGCCAATCGTCGAATTCCGGCAGTGGATCATAAACACCGTGGCCAGGGGCGGGCGGCTTGCTGCTTTGTTTGGATATCCACTCGATGCAAAAGCCGTGCGCCTGTTTGGCGTGATTGCGCGCGACGGCGACGGGTTGTTGGAAGTGGCGTCTGCGGACTGCGGCGACAAATACCAGTCCATCACCCCGGATTGCCCGCAAGCGCATTGGTTTGAGCGCGAGATTGCCGAGAAATGGGGCGTAAAGCCGGAGGGGCATCCGTGGTTGAAGCCAATCCGGTTTCATCATTCTTATTGGCCGGGCCGGGATGCGTGGGGCCGGGCGCAAACCGCGGAGATAGCGCCGTCGGTGACGGATTTCTTCCGGGTCGAAGGCGAAGAAGTGCACGAGGTGGCCGTAGGTCCGGTGCATGCCGGAATAATTGAACCCGGCCATTTTCGATTTCAATGCCATGGCGAGGAGGTTTTGCATCTGGAAATATCACTGGGTTTCCAGCATCGTGGAATTGCGCGGCGGCTGGTTGGCGGACCTGACGTGCGGAGCATTCATTACATGGAAACTTTGGCAGGCGACACCAGCATCGGTCATGTAACTGCCTATTGCCAGGCTATTGAGGCGCTGGCGAATTTTCAACCCCCGCCCAGGGCGCAGAGTTTGCGCGTAATCGCCCTGGAACTTGAACGGCTTGCAAACCACACCGGAGATTTGGGCGCGCTTGCCGGTGATGTTGGCTATTTGCCCACGGCCTCCTTTTGCGGGCGCATACGCGGCGACTTTTTGAACATGACGGCGCTGGCATGCGGAAGCCGCTTCGGGCGCGGCTGGGTTCGACCGGGCGGTGTTGCGTTTGATCTTGAGAAGGAACGAGCCGGCGAACTTGCCAGGCGTTTGGAAGCCGCTGAAAAGGACGTCAACAATGCCGTCAACCTGCTTTGGAATACGTCATCGGTGCGGGCGCGCTTTGAAAACGCCGGCCATTTGTCGCGCCAAACATGCATAGAGCTTGGCCTTGTTGGGCCTGTTGCGCGGGCGTGCGGGATTGAACAGGACGTTCGCCGCGACCATCCATCGGGCTTGTATTGCTTCGCACAAATACCGGTTTCAACGCATCCGGCGGGGAACGTGTTTGCAAGAGCGTATGTTCGCTGGCTTGAAATACAGCGCTCGCTTGCCTTCATCAAGGCACAATTGCAGGCGCTGCCTGAAGGCCCAATCCGCGCCCAGCCGCCGTCTCTTGCGCCGAATCGAATCGCAGTTTCACTGGTGGAAGGGTGGCGCGGTGAGATTTGTCACGTTGTTTTGACGGATGACAAAGGCCGTTTTGAACATTACCACGTGGTTGACCCGTCATTTCACAATTGGATGGGCCTTGCCATGGCATTGCGCGGCCAGCAAATCTCGGATTTTCCACTTTGCAACAAAAGCTTCAACCTCTCTTATTGCGGGCACGATCTTTGAGCCATGATTAAAGCCATTGCAGCCAGAATTCATCAGGGACACCGGACCATCGGTTTTCCGGACACTCCACCGCAGTTGCCTGACCGCTTGCGGGGCCGGCCGGAGTTGAAGCCGGAGAAGTGCGCTGTTGATTGCAAACGGTGCGTACCAGTTTGTCCCACGGAGGCGCTAACCTTGGATTCAAACGGTGTGAAACTTGATTTGGGCCGGTGCCTGTTTTGCGGAGAGTGCGAGGCAGTATGCGAGCCTGGGGCAATCCATTTTACAAATGAATACCGGATGGCGGCTGACCGGCGTGAAAATCTCATTTTGAATGGGCGCGAGATGGAGCTGGCGAAAGCCCTCGACAAGGCCGCAAGGCGCGTGTTTGGCCGGTCATTAAAGCTGAGGCAGGTGAGCGCCGGCGGCTGCAACGCGTGCGAGGCCGATGTAAATGTGCTAAACACGGTGGTTTTTGATTTGGGGCGGTTTGGAATCCAATTTGTGGCATCCCCGCGCCATGCCGACGGTTTGCTTATAACGGGGCCGGTAACACGCAACATGCGGCTGGCGCTGCAAAAGACATACGAAGCAGTGCCGCCGCCCAAATTTGTCATTGCCGTTGGCGCCTGCGCAATTTCCGGCGGCCCATTCATAGACCATGAAGAAACATGCAATGGCGCAGGCGGGGTTGTGCCGGTTGACCTTTTCATTCCGGGTTGCCCGCCGCATCCAATCACCATTCTTGACGGTCTGCTTCGATGGCTGGGAAGGTTGCATTGAGGCATGATTAGTGGTTGGATAATGGCATGAAATCAACTCAACCTGATGTTGGCGCTGAGGCCGGGAAGGCCAATGTTTCCAAGTTTGACTTGCTGTTGGCGGCGGTCTGCCGGAATTGCCCTGTATGCCGGAGGGCGCGATCCAAGCAGAAGGGCGCGGCTTTTTGGTTGGTGCAGCGTGTTGAGAAGCGGGTATGCCCGTTTTGCCGGGCTTATGAGCGTGTCTATGGCAGGCCGGCACATCAAAAAGTGGCGTAGCCTGCGGCTGGCAGGCTGCCTGACATCATGGCCGGGCTGAAATCTCAAGCATCCGCTCGATTGGCAGCCTTGCGCGCCGAATCAGCGCCTCATCCAGCTCCACACTTGGTGCCTGATTGGCCATGCAATCGCGCAGTTTTTCGAGCGTGTTAAGTTTCATGTATTTGCAATTGTTGCAGGCGCAACGTTCGGTGGGCGCCGGAATGAAGAGTTTGCCCGGACATTCCTTTTGAAGCCGGTGCAACATGCCCGGTTCGGTGGCTATTATGATTTGTCTGGCTGGCGATTTTTTGCACCACGCCACCATCTTCTCGGTGGAACAAACTTCATCGGCCAGCATTCGCACTGATTTGGGACACTCGGGATGGGCCACTATCGGCGCATCCGGATATTTTTGCCGGATGCGGACCAATGCTTCGTGAGTCCATTCGACGTGAACATAACAAGTGCCTTTCCAGAGTGTCATCGGCCGGCCGGTTTTTTCCATCACCCATGCGCCGAGGTTTTCGTCCGGGACGAAAAGGATGTCCTTGTCCGGCGGCGCGGCCTGTACAATTTTGACGGCGTTGCCGCTTGTGCAGATTACATCAGCAAGGGCCTTAACCTCTGCGCTGCAATTGATATATGCGATGGTCCAAAAATTGGGATTTGTGGCCTGCAGGGCGCGCAATTGCTCCGGCGGGCAGCTTTCCTCCAATGAACAACCGGCGTCACGGTCGGGCAGAAGCACAAGTTTGCCTGGATTTAGAATTTTGGCCGTCTCGGCCATGAAATGGACGCCGCAGAATACAATCACTTTTGCGTCAGTCTTTGCAGCCTGTTGAGATAGGCCAAGCGAATCCCCGACAAAATCGGCCAGGTCTTGAATCTCAGGCACCTGGTAATTATGCGCCAGAATAACGGCGTTAAGCCTGCGTTTCAGCTCCAGGATTTCGCGGGCAAGCGCGTCAAGATTTTGCGGCGGAGGTGGCGCGCAAACCGGCGTCTGGTCAACCCCGGGCGGCATTGTTAAAATTTCATCGCTCACGTTGTAACAGTAAGGCTGGCATGCCAAGGCGTCAACAAGCGGAAGAGGTTTTTCAGATCAAAGCGGCCTGTAAGTTTAATGGGCCAGATTTGTCCATTGGAAAATGCTCAGGATTGCGTATGCCAGAAAGGCGGAAGTTGGAATGGTGAAAATCCACGCCCACATCATGCGTTCGGCGACTGTCCATTTGACGGCGTTCAAGCGCTTTGTAGCACCCACGCCCATGATCGAGCCTGAAATTACGTGGGTGGTGGAAAGCGGTATTCCGCCCATAGTGGCCACGCCAATGACGGCGGCGGCGGTTGTTTGGGCGGCAAAACCATGAATGGGCTGCATTTTGACGACGTTGTGGCCCATGGTTCGGATGATTTTCCAGCCGCCGGCGGCGGTGCCTGCGGCAATGGCTATGGCGCATATTAACTTGACCCAAAATGCGATCTCGAATGTTGGCGTGTACAGGAAGCCCAAGCCGGGCGGCAGGTTGTTGAAGAGGTTGCTTTGTGTTGCGGTGTAAAGTGTCAGCGCAATGATGCCCATTGTTTTTTGGGCGTCATTGCGGCCATGTTCATAACTCATCCATGCGGCGCTGATCCACTGCATTTTCCCAAAGGTACGGTTCATGAGGGCAGGCGAGGCGCGGCGGAATAATATCAACAACAGGCCCATGAGAATAAAGCCGCACACGACACCGGCTGTTGGGGCAAGAAACATTGGCTTGACCACCTTGTGCCAGAGGCCGGCGTGCTCAACCACCACACGGGTGGTATCAATCATGACCTGCCCGCCCGGCGCTGCGGGTATTACCACTGTGTACTGGTTGGTCCCCAAGGTCACTGTGTTTGTGCCGGCAGGCAGGGAGAGCACGCTGATTGAGTCCAGCAAATTTTGCGGGGCGGCAACCAGTTGATGCACGACTTTGGTTTTGAGTTCAATCCATTTGATTGCATGCCAGTTGCCGTGGGCGGATGCCAGAGCCGCGCCGCACAGTCCGCCGATGAGGGCGTGGCTGGAGCTGGATGGAAGCCCAATCCACCATGTAAAAAGGTTCCATGCGATTGCGCCGAACAGCGCGCACAAGACGGCCATGGAATTTATGTACTGCGTGTCCACCAGCCCCTGTCCTATGGTTTTGGCCACTGCGACCCCCATCATGGCGCCGACAAGGTTCATCACCGCCGACAATATTATGGCTTGGGCGGGCGTGAGCACCTTGGTGGCCACTGAGGTTGCGACGGCGTTGGCGGTATCGTGGAAGCCGTTGATATACTCAAACGCGAGCGCCACCAGAATTACACAAATAACCAGAGTCATAACTGTGGCGGCGGTTCAGGAATGTTTCAATGCGATCCTGTACATGACATTGCCCGCGGAGCGGCAGCGGTCAATAGTCCTTTCAAGAAGCTCGAACAAATCTTTCAGAATGATTGCTTTCAGCGGGTCGTACTTGCCGCTGTAAAGCTCGATGTTTAGTTCCTGTATCAGGTGGTCTCCATCCGCCTCGACTTTTTGAAGTTGCGCATTAAGCTCAACCAACCCCTTCAAGTCCTGATTGTGCAGCCTTTGCACCATTTCCTTGACAAGGGTGACTGCGCGTTCGAGCAGCTCCAGGTGCCGCGAAAAGTCCACATCCCGCACCCTGTCAAAGGTTATTGCATAGCGTTCGGCAAACTTTTCCACAGTCTTTGGAATTTTGTACAACACTGCGCTCAACGCCTCGATATCCTCCCGCTCAAGCGCAGTGACAAAAGTCTTGCACAAAAGCTCACTGATTTCATTGGTGATTTTCTTGTCCCGGCGGCGGGGTGCTACAAATGCGGCGAGATTTGGCGTCGCCTGAACATTGTTAAGCGCCTGTTTCAAAGCCATGATGCTGCTTTGCGCTTCGGCGGCGCTTGCCTCCAGCAGTTCAAAGAATTTTTTGTCCTGTCCGAGAATGCGTTGCAGTGAAAACATAAAATTGTAACCTTTTTGTCACATGATTGTAACCATGAGTACAAGTAAAATTTGGTCTGGTTTTGTGATTTGAAATGTCATGGGGCGATAATCAAGGGATTACTTTGAACGCCTGCAGCAATCTGACCAGCCCGTAGGCAATGCCGGCAGTAACGGGTATGGTGAAAATCCATGCCCATACCATGCGTTCAACAATTGTCCAGCGCAGCGCATTAAAGCGGCGGGCGCAACCAACGCCCATGATGGCGGCGGAAATGTTGTGGGTCGTGGAAACTGGGATGCCCAGAGTGGTGGCAATGAAAATTACAAATGCCGAGCTGGTCTCGGCGCAGAATCCATTGATTGGCTGAAGTTTAACCATCTTGTGGCCGAGGGTCCGGATGATTCTCCAACCGCCTGCGGCTGTTCCTGCAGCCATGGTAAGGGCGCAGACCACTTTAATCCACGCTTTTATTCCCTCGGTGTTGGCGGCCAATGTAAAGCACCTGAAGGCTTCGCTTTCATTAACAGGCGTGCCTTTGCCATTCAGGTACATCAACCCAAGGTTGTAGAGCGCGTCGGGGTGCTTGCGATGAGCAGCCTCCTGCATCAGCCGGAAAGCCTCTGTTTCGTTGGGGGCAACGCCCTTGCCCAGGGCATGGGCAACTGCGAGACTTATTTTTGCGTCTGCGTTTCCGTTTTCGGCCTTTTGTTTGAGCCACTCAATGGCGGCCGAAGTCTCGGAGGGCTGGCCATGCAGCTTGCGATAAGCAAAGGCTATTTCACCAGAGGGCAAATTTGTTGAGGCTCGCGCGAGCCAGTTGGAGCCGAGCGCCGGGTCTTTGGGCACACCGACACCATCGAAATAAAGCTGGGCCAGATTTGTCTGGGCAGGATAGTAACCTTGTTCAGCGGCTTTCTGTATCAGACCAACAGCTTCCTTGAGGTTTGCCGGCACGCCCTTGCCTTCCCACAGCAGGCGGGCAAGGTTGTATTGTGCAGCCATGTTCTTATTTTTGGCGGCGCGCTCGAATGATTGAGCCGCCTGGATGTAATTTTGCAACGCCCCGCGTCCGTCCCTCAACATTTCACCCCGCGCATTCCAGGCGGCATAAATGGATGGGCCTTGGGCCGGATAATAGAGGAAGGAAAACATGCGCGGGAGTTTGTCGAAATCTCCGGCGGCGGTTCCTGCCATCAAAGCGAGGGCGATTATGCCCATTGTTTTTTGGGCGTCGTTGGTCCCATGCATCAGTCCCATGGCGGCTGCGCTGAGGATTTGAGCCTTGCCAAATGTCATGTTGATTATCCGCGGCGTGAGACGCAAAACAGAAATCAAAACGTAAAAAAGGGCCATGATGGTGAAGCCCAAAATAAAGCCGCCCATGGGGGATGAAATCATTGGGATAATCACTTTGTAGAGCAGCCCCCCGCTGCGTGTCCAATGATAAGGATCAGGCTGCGCCCAGATTATTGCGCTCCAGTTCCCATGCGCTCCTGCAAGCGCCGCGCCACACAAGCCGCCGATGAGGGCATGGCTGGAGCTTGACGGCATGCCGAACCACCAGGTCCAAAGATTCCAGATAATCGCGCCAGCCAGCGCGCAGACCAGCATTTCAGATGTCACGTTTACAACTTTGGAATCCACCAAACCGCTGGAGATTGTCTTTGCAACTGCCGTGCCCAGCAGAGCGCCTGTCAAATTTGTAAAAGCGGCCATTACCACGGCCTGCCGCGGGGTCAGAACCTTGGTTGACACCACTGTTGCAATTGAATTGGCGGTGTCATGGAATCCGTTGATGTACTCAAACACCAACGCAGCCAAAATTACCAGGAGAATTAATTCCATAGTAAATGCCGGCGTGGCTGATGGCTCAGGAATGTTTCAAAACAATGATCGTTACGGTGTTGCCGGCGTCGCGGCAGCGGTCTATGACTTTTTCCAGCATTTCATACAAGTCTTTCAACGCCAGCACCTTCAGCGGATCGTAGCGCCCGCTGTATAAGTCCTTGTATAGCTCCAATATCAATTTGTCCGCGTCACCCTCCACTTGCTGCATCCGTCCGTTTAACTCCTTGATTTCCTCCAGATGCGCGCCGCGCCTCAGCGCCTTGACCATGGACAGCACATGCTCGGCTGCCTGCTCAATCATGTAGGCGTGCCTGGAAAAATCCACGTCCTTGAGCAAATGGGCCACCATAAGAAAGCGCTCGGCAAACTTTTCTATTGTCTTGGGGACCTTGTACAGGGCGCTGGACAAAGCCTCGATGTCCTCACGCTCCAAAGTGGTGACGAATGTCTTGACCAGCCGCTTTGCAATGGCCTGGGTAATCTCCTTGTCCTTTTTCCGCAGCTTTACAAACTCTTCCAGGGCCGGCTTGTCATTTGGATTGCGAAGAAGACGGTTTAGCGCATGCGCGCTGGCCAATCCTTCTGCAGCGCTTTCTTCAAGCAAATCGAAGAACACGCTGTCCTTCCCCAATAACTTCTGAATAGAAATCATAACCCAACTCAATTTTCACAATTATGACAGTAATGTCACTTGTGAAAGTGTGACGTGTATGTGACGGATTTGTTACATTTATGTTACAATGGCGGAATTTCAAGCAATTCTGCAAGCAACGTCCTCCACCTGTTGTGATTGGGCCGATTCCAGCTTTCGAATACCCCGCAGCATATTCATCCCGATGTCCATGAAAAGAAGTACCGGCAGGGATTATGTTATTGTGTTTGCTTTGACACATGGATGTAACTTTGATGTTTCAGAAAGTTAACTACCCCAAAAGGCACACGGCTGATATAGTGTGACCGAAAAAGAGAACGGAAGGTTTTATGGACGAGCAGCAAAAAAATCCCGGACGGGCGCCTGGCCACTATGAGCAATCGGTGGAGCGGGACTTGGGCCGGATACGCCGGAAGCTGGCAGAAATGTCCGCCCTTGCGCAGCGGGCGTTGAAGGACTGCATCAAGGCGTTGATGGAAAACAACAGGCAACTGGCCTACGGGGTGATTTTGCGGGACCAGTTCATTGATGAACTGGAGAAGGAAATTGACCGGCTGGCGCTGGAATTCCTCGTCCGTCAGCAACCGGTGGCCGGGCTGTTGAGGTTTGCGTATGCAACAATAAAAGTGAATTTGGAGCTGGAGCGGGTTGGCGACTACGCCGAAAGCATGGCCCGGCAGACACTGAAACTTGGCTCCCAGAAAGTGACATATCCGAAGGAGCGCTTTGTGGAGATGGCCTACACGGTCATTCCAATGGTTGAAGATGCGGTGCAGGCGTTCATTGAACAAAATGCGGAGCTGGCGCGAAAAGTTATTGAGCGCGAGGATGCAGTGGATTTGCTAAAGCGCCAGTTGAATCAGGAGTTGGTGCAACAATTCCGTGCCGGACAGTTGACATTTGAAGCGCTCAACCCGCTGATGATGATTGCGCGGCGTCTCGAACGGGTATCAGACCAGGCGCGCAATATAAGCATGGAAGTGTTGTATCTGTGCACTGGTGAATATGCCAAGCATCCTGGGGCGGAGGCCATCCGTGTGTTGTTTGTGGACGAACATAATGCTTGCAGGAGTCTCATGGCCGAGGCCATCGCAAGCCGCATGAATCTGCCGCGGTTCATTTTTGCAAGCGCGGGTTTGGACCCGCTGCCGGCATCACTGGATACGGTAAATTTCCTGAAAGAGAAGGGCATGGACGTGTCCGGACACTCGCCCAAGGCATTGAATCAGGTTCCCAACCTTGATCATTACCACGTTATTGTGGCTCTTTCGCCCGAAGTGCGCCGCGCTTTTCCACAGAAGCCGCGCAAGGTCGTGTTTCTGGACTGGACGGTACCCGATCCGTCCGTGGTTGAAGGAGGCGAGGCAGAAAAGCGGGCGGCTTATGAGCAGGTTTACAATTACATAAGTGAACATTTGAAGGATTTGGTGGCCGCAATTATCGGCCAGGAGGATCAAAACAAACAATGAAACAAAGCAACAAAACAATGAAATCGAACAAAATGAATACAAACACCACCAAAATGGCCACGCTATTCTGGCCGCTGGCCATTATTGCACTGGCAGCAGTGGCTGTTCAGCTTACTGGATGCAAACGCTCCGGGGCTCCCGGACAGGCGGCGCAAGTAACCATCCAGGTCAAAGGTTCTGATACGATGGTGAACTTGGCCCAGGCATGGGCTGAGGCCTATAAAAAAGTGCGTCCGGAAGTGAATGTTGAAGTTTCCGGGGGTGGTTCGGGTGTTGGCATTGCCGCCCTTATCAAGGGGACGGTGGACATTGCCAATTCCAGCCGTGACATCAAACCATCGGAAAAGGAGCAAGTGAAGAAAAACACCGGCAAGGAGGCGCGCGAGTTCACGGTTGGCTTTGACGGACTTGCAGTTTATGTGCACAAAGACAATCCGTTGGACAACATTACCACCGAGCAATTGGCCCAAATTTTCATGGAAGGCGGCAATATAACGCGCTGGTCGCAGCTTGGAGTAAAAATACCGGGTGGAGGCGATGAGATTGTGCGGGTCAGCCGGCAGTCGAACTCAGGGACTTATGAGTTTTTCCGTGAGCACGTGCTTAAAAACAAAGACTTCAAACTCGGCTCGCGTGACATGAACGGGTCAAAGGAAGTGGTTGAGTTGGTGGCGCACACGCCTACCGCGATTGGTTATAGCGGGATGGGGTATGCAACACCACAGGTTAAGATGCTCAAGGTGGACGGTGTGGCGCCCGCTGTTGAAAAAGTATTGGACAAAACTTATCCGATCGCACGCGCTTTGCATCTTTACACGCTTGGCGAGCCACAAGGAGAGATTGCCCGATACATCGAATGGATTCTTGGCCCGCAGGGCCAGGCGATTGTGCAGCAGACCGGCTATGTGCCGCTGCCCAAGGAACAGTGGCACAAATAATACGGGCACGGGAGTTCGGCACGGCGACACGCTTCCAAATCAACCGGCTTGATGAAAGATATTGCAGGCCAATCGGCGAGGAAAAGGCCAACCAGACCCCTCTGGGCAGTATATGGCGAAAAAGTTCTTGAATGGATCATACGCCTTTCGGGAATCAGCGCCGTGCTGTTTGTGATGGCCATTTTCTTTTTCGTCTTCCGCGAAGCGGTGCCCGTGTTGTTCAGTCCGGATTTCAGCCTGAAGGAATTTCTATTCAGCACGGAGTGGTATCCTACTTCTGCAAGCAACGTGCGTTATGGGACGCTGGCGCTGACTGCTGGCACATTCAGCGTTACGGCTCTCGCGATGGTAATCGCAGTTCCCTTCGGGCTTGGCGCGGCGATTTTCGTTTCAGAATTTTGCGGGCCTAAAATGCGTGAGACGCTGAAAATCGTCATCGAGCTGCTGGCAGCCATCCCAAGCGTTGTCTGGGGGTTCATTGGACTGACGATAATGAGCAAGATCATTTCGCAGACAACAGGCGCCCCGGTTGGGGTGAACGTGTTGAACGGGGCAATTATTCTGGCGCTGATGAGCGTTCCAATAATCGTTTCGATCGGCGAAGATGCCCTCAAGGCGGTGCCCGATGGCTTTCGGGAGGCCGCGCTGGCATTGGGCGCAACTCCATGGCAACTGGTGTACCGGGTGTTGCTGCCGGCGGCAAAAAATGGCCTGCTGGCTGCCGTGTTGCTTGGGGTGGGACGCGCGGTTGGCGAAACGATGGCGGTTCTGATGGCCACCGGCCATGCCGTACATATTCCATCGGGGATTCTGGATTCGGTGCGCACCCTTACGGCAAACATTGCCGCTGAGCTTGGCGAGGCGCCGGCAGGCTCGCCGCATTATCGTGTTTTGTTCCTCACGGGGGTGTTGCTGTTCAGCATAACATTTGTAATCAATCTCTCCGCCGACCTTGTAATCCGGGGCATCCGCAGGAAAGGCAGGGGCGCATGAGCAGTATGGAGACACAAAACGCCGCCCAGACGCCGGAAAATCAGGAGGCATTATCGCAGGTAACACCGCGTTTTGCGGAGACACCGGCGGTGCGGAAAAAATTGTTGTACCAGAAAATTGCAAAAATAATTTTCGGGCTGATGGCTGCGGCAATGATAGTGCCGCTGCTGTTAATCCTCAGCTATCTCGTTGCAAAGGCATGGCCGACGTTGAGCTGGGAATTTTTGGTGGACGTGCCAAAGCGAGGCATGACGGAAGGTGGAATATGGCCGGCGCTGATAGGCACGGTGTATTTGGTGTTCATATCTCTGGCTGTATCGGCGCCGATCGGGATTTTGGCCGCCGTGTATCTCAACGAATACGCCAAGGACAACTGGTTAAACCGGATTATCAATCTTGCAGTGATAAATCTGGCCGGCGTGCCAAGCATTGTTCATGCGCTGTTCGGACTTGGCGCCTTTGTCTATGCAGCGAAAATGGGATATTCGATAATATCGGCATCGCTGACGCTTGCCATCATGACGCTGCCGGTAATAATTGCCAGCACACGCGAGGCGCTGGCCTCGGTTCCGATTGCCTTTCGCGAGGCATGCTGGAACATGGGTGCTACGCGATGGCAGACCATCAAGGCGATTGTGCTTCCCAACTCAATCAGCGGCATTCTTACAGGTGTCATTTTGCAGGTAAGCCGTGCTGCCGGCGAAACGGCGCCAATAATGTTTACAGGTGTTGTGTTTTACAAGGCTGTCGAGCGCGGCACGTTGTTCCCATACTATCTTAATGAACAATGCATGGCCCTTTCGATGCATCTTTACACCTTGTCAACACAGGTGCCCAACGTTCAGGAATCGTTGCCTTATGCCACGGCGGTGGTTTTGCTCGGGGCGGTGCTGCTGGTCAACGCAACGTCCATCGCACTGCGCGTTTATATGCGCTCGCGTAAAAAGTGGTGATGATAAGTCTTTTGTACACTTGTGAACGCTGAAACCCAAAAACGTGTTGAAGTCCGTGACCTGAGGCTGTCCTACGGCGGCAGGGAGGTTATACACGGCATTTCCTTTGACATCTATGAGCGCGAGATTTTTGCCATCATCGGGCCGGCGCAATCAGGAAAGACATCGCTTTTGCGATGTTTGAACCGCACCGTGGAATTCACTCCGGGTGCGCGCACAAGCGGCGTTGTCAAAATAGACGGCCAGGATGTGCGGGAGGTTAAGGATGTGTATCAATTGCGCCGGAAGATAGGGATGGTTGCCCCGCTTCCTGTTGGCCTGCCGCTTACAATTTATGACAATGTGGCGTTTGCACCGCGATGCTCCGGTTTGCGTGACAGGGCGGTATTGGATGAATTGGTGGAGAAATGCCTGCGTCAGGCGGCGCTGTGGGATGAGGTGAAGGATCGTCTGAACACGCTTGGGACGCGCCTATCCGGCGGCCAGCAACAAAGGCTTACAATCGCGCGCGCTCTTTCGCACCAGCCGGAAATCCTCTGTTTGGACGAATTTTCAATCGCCATAGACCCGGTCACAACCATGCGCATCGAGGACGTGCTGAAGGAGTTGCGCAAGGAGATAACAATCATCCTTGTTACAAACCTTACACAGCAGGCCCGAAGGCTTGCCGACCGCACAATGTTTATGTGGCAGGGTGAAATCATCGAGTTGGACAGCAACGAAGTTATTTTCGGGCCGAACCCGCGCGATTCGCGCACGCGTGATTACATCAAAGGCGTTTTCGGTTGAGAGGAGAAACAATGCGACCCGAATCCACAGAGACACCAACAACTGCTGCACAGCCGCCAGGCCAGGCCGACTATTGCATCACGACACGCAACCTGAACCTATGGTACGGAAAATTTCAGGCCTTGGAGGATGTCACAATCAACATTCGCAAGGGTCTGATAACCTCGCTGATAGGGCCTTCAGGCTGCGGCAAGACAACGTTGTTGCGCTGCTTCAACCGCATCAACGAGCGCTACGGTTACGTCACCACCAAGGGCGAAATCAAGATTCTTGGACGCAACATTTATGATCCTGATGTCTCACTGATCGAGCTTCGCAAGGCGGTGGGAATGGTTTTCCAACGGCCAAATCCGCTGCCCATATCCGTCTATGAAAATGTGGTTTTTGGCCTGCGCATTCATTTGCCCCGAAGCGAGCTGCGCAGGGAGCGGTTGGATGAGGCGGTTGAGAGCGCGCTTACAGAAGTTGGCCTGTGGAAGGATTTGAAAGACCGCTTGAATGAAAAGGCGACCGGCCTGTTGCTTGAGCAGCAGCAAAAGCTTTGCATTGCACGGCTGCTGCCACTCAAGCCGGAGGTCATTCTCATGGATGAGCCTTGCTCGGCGCTTGATGTTGAGGGCACGCGCGCGATTGAGGAAATGATGTTTGAGCTGAGGGGGCGATACACGATAGTAATCGTCACACACAACATGGCTCAGGCACGCCGGGCGAGCGATGAATGTCTTTTCATGTTGATGGGCCGCATCATTGAACATGGCCGCACCGAGGATTTGTTCATCAGTCCAAAAAATCCAAAGACAGCCGAGTACATCGAAGGTCGCTACGGCTAAGCAGATTGCAACGGCGGGTTGATACGCCTTCAATATTGACACCTCTCCAGCGCTCAAGGACATTGTGGGCCGAACATGGGATTTTTCGACCGACTCAAGGAAGGCCTGAAGCAAACCCAGGCTCGGTTGGCGCATGAGATCAAGCGCATTGTAACCGGCTCGCCAAGACTGACAGAACACAGTCTTGAGGAGCTGGAGCAGGCGCTTTTGGCGGCAGACCTTGGGGCTGCGATGACCGCTCAAATCGTGGCTGCCGTGAAGCGCGCTTATGAAACACAAGGCCGCGCGGGGCTGGACGTGTTTGCCATAGCAATTTCAGAGGTTGAAAAGAGCCTGCTGGCCGCGCAGACCGGTTTGCTCAGGCATCAGCCGCCGCCAACGGTGGTCTCGCTGGTGGGGGTCAATGGCACTGGCAAAACCACCACCGCCGCCAAGCTGGCATGGCATGTGCAGCAGCAAGGCGGCAAAGCGCTCCTTGCCGCCTGTGATACTTTCAGGGCTGGCGCAATTGATCAGCTCAAACTATGGGGAGAGCGTTTGCGGGTGCCGGTTATCGCAGGGGCTGCAGGCGCCGATCCGGCCGCTGTTGCGCATGATGCAGTGGCTGCCGCGCAGGCTCGTGGCGCCGATTATCTATTTTTGGATACCGCCGGCCGCCAGCACACGAGGCACAACCTCATGCAGGAATTGCAAAAGGTGCATCGCGTGGTTGGGCGCAAGTTGTCCGGAGCGCCGCATGAAGTGCTGCTTGTTTTGGACGGGAGCACCGGGATGAACGCGCTCAGCCAGGCGCGCGAGTTTCATCGTGCTGTTTCACTTACCGGGTTGGTGATAACAAAGCTGGATGGCACAAGCAAGGGCGGCGCCGTCGTGGCAATCCAGAAGGAACTGGGGCTGCCTGTTAAATTCATTGGAATCGGCGAGCAGCCGGACGATTTGCAGCCATTCAATCCCAGGGAATTTGCGCAGGCATTGTTTGCGGAAAAGTAACGGGGCGGCCCGCAGCCGCGGAATTTCAACCGCACCACGCCCGTGCACGGCCTTGCGCGCGATCCAGGGCGCGCCGGGCAATTTCAACGTCTTCAGCCACCTGGAAGTCGAACATTCCAACGCAGAGAAAGTCGGCTCCATTTTCAAAGGCATAACGAAAGCCTTCATTGGGATGGATTGCGCCGGCGCCCAGCACCTTGTAAGCAATCTATGGCTTGGTCACTTCCGCCATGAAGGCCGCTGTTTCGCGTGGTGTTTCCTCCCAGACACTGTCATGGCGTGGCATGGGGCCTGCTTTCATAATACCATCCTTTCCACCGGAGATATCCGGGCATGCCAATGCCAGGCACGCGGTCAACAAGTGTTTCTTCTGCCCCAAATATGCCTTTTTTCCGGTTATTGTAAAGCCGGATGGCAGCTTACTTTAAGTTGGTGAGGAGGTTGTAAGGGTTGCCGCGGCGGTACAGCACCGGCCTTTCCAATGGCTGGGTGCGCATTTCAACGCCCGGCGCAGACTCGTCGCTTATCATTGACCATAGCCGCGGGTCCGTTCCACCAAGGCGATGGCTGAGGCTGCGCTCGCCGATTTTGGTAGGGCCTTCCACGGCGTTTGCCACAAGAAAATCGCGTGAGCGTTCAAACTTGAATAAGACGCTGCCTGCCACCGGCTTGCCGTTGCCGCCGTGCCCGAATAACCGGACATGCGCCGAATCCGCCACCCGGAACATTGGCGAGCTGCCCTCATATTTCGTGCCGAAAATGGATACGTATTGGGCCTTGCGCAGCTCCACGGCAAAATCACTTGAGACATGCTGGGGGCTGAGTTGATAAAAGTTTATGGGGCCGGACGCTTCTTCGATTAACAGATGCCGGTAGCCAGGCGCCTGTGGATATTCGCCTCCTTCACGAAAATTATACCAATTGCCTCCGCCGTGCCCTGTAACCAGCACCAGGGGATGTCGCCGTGGTGGTGGCGCTGACCGCCGGGCGGACGGCGCCGCTTGCTGGCCGTAGATTTGCGAATGGTACAATTCAACTGCTCGAAACACAGACTTGCCGCCGCATCTCCAGTTCAAAGCGAAAACGCTTGGGATGTTATGTGGCGCCCAAAGTCCGCAAAAGGCCAGCACGGTTTCGGCCTCAGGGGCGTCTGCCGTGAGTATCATTGGGGCGGGCTTGGCCTCGTCTGCGAAGTCACCTTCCGCGCCTGTCACCACCATCACTGACAAGTGTTGTCCCACTCCCACCAGTTTGGTGCGCGGGCGCAGTGTGATGGTGCGGGAAATGCGGTAATAACCTTTTGGAAGAAAAACCACTTCGCTTTCATTGATGGCCTTCTGAATGGCAGCGGTGTCATCGGCCTTTCCATCTCCGCGGGCGTTAAATGGCGGCGACTTTACGTTGACCGCTGCTTGCGATTCGCCGCTTGGGAAATCGCCGCTCCAGAGATGGCGGGACTGCAAATCCGCGGGCGGCGTCTGATTTGTCATAACTTTGGCGACGTTGTTTTCCTGACGCCTGCCATCAATGTAAATCGGATAATTGTAACGCAGTTCGCCTTTGTTTACAGGAGCGCCACCTTCTGCGCATTCCAAAACTCGAATCCAGCCATCCGGATTTCCGGCGATGCTGCCTCTGGTTGTCAATGCAACTTTTGTTGCGCCGCGCACAAAAACATTGTTGAGATAAAGGCTGCGGGTTGATTGGATTGCCACGCGCTCCTTGCTGGATGCGGCTGTGGCGTTTTCAAAGACTATTTCACTGTCCACCAGACTAATCTGCCCCTGCATCGGCTGGTCAGCTCCTTGCAAAAAGAGTTTGCCTTCCCCGCCTGAAGCAACAATTAGCGGTCCGGCATTGCCACGGGAGACAACTTTTAATCCTGCGGCCACCAGCGTTTGACGGCCGCTATAGAGAATCGCCGCTTCGCTTTGACCAATCAAGGTGAAGCCCGTAATAACGGGAGTGGGTTGCGAAGCGCGGAAATCCAACCCGACGCGCCCGCCTATTACCGTCACCCCTGCGCTGCTTCCGCCCGAGCCGATGCCACCTTCAATTCCCGTCAGGCCGTGTGTTGCGTCAATGGTGCAATCCTCTATGGCCGAGCCTTCCGCGGCTTGATGACGCAAAGCCACTGCCCCGGGGTTGCCTTCACCTATTACTATGTCGAGGTTGACGAACATTTGATTCATCGAGATGTTGGGCTGGTCCTGTTCTGGATTGCGCCCGTCAGTTACTCGATCGGCTGTTGTTGGATTTTGATAACCGCGCGCCCAGAAATGCACCACGTATTTTGGCTTTTGGGGATTGTCGAATCCCGGTGAATGCGGCGCCAGCAGAATTCGCGGACGCTCCTTTCCGGCGCGCGAGCCTGCCAGTACACACGGCCAAAGGTGCGCTCCGAACACCCTGCCATTGGCCCTTTGATAAAGCTGGCGTACACACTCCAATGTGTCCGAGATGCGATATGTGCCGGGTGGAAAGTAGCAGATCATCTGATGATCGCGCGCAAAGTTTATGGCTTCTTGCAATGCCTTTGTTGCATCGCGCACCCCTGTTGCATCCGCGTTGAACGGCTTTTTGGTAACGTCAACCAAACCAAGCGCCGCCGAGCGCTTGTCTTCAAGTTCGGCGGGCACGGCAAGATTCACGCCGTCCACGAATGGTTCACGAACTGTCGGATGTGCGTATCGCAGGTAATTGTTTGCATACGGCTCAGCACCAGCCAGCGGCACGGCAAGAACTGCCAACAGCACGAAACGTCTGGCTGACATGGAGATGACATTGCTCACTGCGGTACTCTAAAATGGTTTTTTTAGCCGTCAAGCTTTTGGCTTTGGGACCTGTTTGAGCCGGCAAATTGGAAACAAATTTGATTTTGATTACGGGAATGCCTGCTGATCCAATGGTAACACTTGACTTTCGCCTCCAGGGGACTAACTTCATCTCATTGAGGGGAGCCGTGGCAGGCTGAGAGTCTGGCGTATTGTACGCCGGAGACCCGTTGAACCTGATCCAGGTAATGCTGGCGGAGGGAGTCAAAATTCTCCCTTTTTATCTCTCGGACGCGCCTGCCTCCCCGTGAACATGAAAGACTGGCGCAAAAGCGAAAAAATGCAGAACAGGCTTGCTTGCGATACATGCAGAGCGGCTGAACTGGCTGATTCACTTGCGCGCACTCAAAAGTTGTTATGATAGCTCCAAAAGACTCCACTGGACCTGTTGCAGGGAAAAACTGGCCTCGTTCCCGCCGTATCTATCTGACGGGGCGTATCTACCCCGAATTACGCGTTCCTTTCCGGGAAATCGAGTTGTCGCCAACCTTGCTGGCAGATGGGCGCAAGGAGGAAAATCCGCCTGTCCGCGTCTATGATTGCCGCGGGCCATGGGGCGACCCGGAATTTCACGGGCGGCTGGAAGAGGGGCTTCCGCCCTTGCGGCTGGAATGGATACGCCGCCGTGGGGATGTCGAGCAGTACGACGGCCGGCCGGTGCAGCCTGTGGATGACGGTTATCTATCCGAGGCGCACCGACAATTTACAGGGGCGAGGGCCAAAGAATCATGCACAACACAATTGCCGCCGGAGCCGCCCAAACGAAGGCCATGGCGTGCGCGTCCGGGCATGAACGTCACGCAAATGCACTATGCCCGCAAAGGCATCATCACGCCGGAGATGGAATTTGTGGCCATCCGCGAAAACCTGCTTCGCGCCCAGTTGATATCCATGCAGGATGGGGCGCAGTTGGGGCGTGATCATCTCTGCTTCCAGCATGCGGGGCAGGCGTGGGGCGCGGTTATGCCCCGTGAAATCACCCCGGAATTTGTGCGGGATGAAGTTGCGCGTGGGCGCGCAATCATACCGGCCAACATCAATCATCCGGAAGCCGAGCCGATGATTATCGGGCGCAATTTCCTGGTGAAAATCAACGCAAACATCGGCAACAGCGCAGTCGCGTCTTCCATCGAAGAGGAGGTCGAAAAAATGCGCTGGGCGATTCAATGGGGGGCGGACACCGTGATGGATTTGTCAACTGGCAAAAATATACATGCAACTCGGGAATGGATTTTGCGGAACTCGCCTGTGCCGATTGGCACCGTGCCCATTTACCAGGCGTTGGAAAAGGTTGGCGGCCGTGCCGAGGAACTGACATGGGAAATTTTCCGCGACACGCTGATTGAACAATGCGAGCAGGGGGTTGATTACTTCACCATTCACGCCGGCGTGAGGTTGGCCTACATACCGCTGACGGCACGGCGGGCAACCGGCATTGTAAGCCGTGGCGGCTCGATCCTTGCCAAATGGTGTCTTGCGCATCATCAGGAAAATTTCCTCTACACGCATTTTGAAGAGATTTGCGAGATTCTCAAAACCTATGATGTGGCATTCAGCCTTGGGGACGGTCTGCGCCCCGGCTCGATTGCGGACGCCAACGACGAGGCGCAACTGGCCGAATTGCGGACTTTGGGCGAACTGACACAAATCGCCTGGAAACACGATGTCCAGACCATGATTGAAGGCCCGGGCCACATACCCATGCAACTAATTCAGGAAAACATGGAGCTTGAATTGCGCCACTGTTTCGAGGCGCCGTTCTACACGTTGGGACCGCTTACCACCGACATTGCGCCCGGATATGACCACATAACCAGCGCGATTGGCGCCGCCATGATAGGTTGGTTTGGCACTGCGATGCTATGCTACGTCACGCCAAAGGAGCATCTGGGGCTGCCGAACAAAAAGGATGTAAAGGATGGGGTGATTGCCTACAAAATCGCGGCACACGCCGCCGACCTGGCAAAGGGGCATCCGGGGGCGCAGTACTGGGACAACGCATTGAGCAAGGCCCGGTTTGAATTTCGCTGGGAGGACCAGTTCAACTTGAGCCTTGACCCTGAGACTGCGCGGGAATTTCACGATGAAACATTGCCGCAGGAATCGGCCAAGGCAGCCCACTTCTGCTCCATGTGCGGCCCGCACTTTTGCTCGATGAAAATCACGGAGGACGTGCGCAAATACGCCGCCGAACACGGTTTTGGCGAAGAGGAGGCGATCAAAAAGGGGCTGGAGGCCAAAGCCCGCGAGTTCACCGAAAAAGGCGGGAAACTTTATACCAGCGCGTAATTCCGGTTGAAACCCGAAAGACTGAGTTAAAAAAACTCTTCTTCAATCTTCAATCTCAAATCTGAGATCAAGCGAAGCGTGGCGGGTTCCACCCCGGCCATCCATGTAGCTGCCGCCGTAAGGCGGCAGAAATTATAATGGCATAATTAGCGTTTATTCGCGTAATTCGCGGTTAAGAAAGAAAATTGGAAACCACGAATGCACGCTAATGGACGCGAATTTATGAAAAGAATGCAGGCGCAATCGGTAGAAATAGGCGCGATTTATCCGCCAACTGACGATAGCGGCTACGGAAAACAGAACGGCGGCAATTTCTGACCGCCGTCTCTTCTTTGTAGCTGCCGCCGTAAGGCGGCAGAAATTCCCGCACTATCCAAATTCGTAGCAACCGGCGTAAGCCGGTTGATATTTCCGCTCATCCACAATGAGGCCACGAAAACATACCGCCCTACTGAGCTTGGTGTTTGCTTTTGAGGCGGTTTCTACAAACAGATCAGCCCTGCGTGATTAGAAGAGATGTCCGCCAACTTACGTTGGCGGCTACAAACCTAGTAGCTGCCTTCGTAAGAAGGCAGATGAAGCAAATTCGGCTAGCTGAAGCCAATTCCGCCGGCTTACGCCGGCGGCTACGGAAAATCGCCTGATTGGCCGAAGATGTCCCTTTTAATTGAAGTTATGCCTTTTATGGCGTGGTCACCTTCACACGGTAGAACCGGTGCGGCGCCGACGCATCAGCGTCAGTCAACATCTTAAGCGTCCCATCGCCAGTCACTGTCGCCCCCGGCCCGGGCACATCCTGCCAGTTTATCGGCAGGTTCATGTTCACAGCCCATTGCAGAGTGTACACCACCCCAGGCTCAGTCATAAACCGCAACGTGCCAACCGTTCCATTCAATCCACCTCTTACTATCTGCGGTCGCGTTACTGCCCCAACCACCAGTTGCGCCGTGGCGCTGGTAACCGTATGCACAGGGTCACTCACCACCACATAATACCCGCCGGCATCAATTCGCTGTACATTAGTTATCGTCAGCGTCGCATTGGTCTGCCCGGCCAACAAATTCGTGGTCATCCCCGTCACATAATACCATTGATAGCTTAATAAACTCCCGCTGACCTCAACCGCAAACACTGCCGTCCCACCAACCGCAACATTCGTCCCTGCAGGTTGCTGTGTAATTACAGGCAGGTTTGCAAACAGGTCAACTTTCAATGCCAGAGTGTGCGAATAACCTCCTGCCACAGCCACCACGTTGCTTGAACCTGCTGGAACATCGCTCTGGCCATAATAATTCCAGCCCCATGCTACCACCGTGCCGTCTTGCTTCAATGCCAGACTGTGATACCCACCTGCCGCCACGGCCACGACGTTGATTAAACCAGCCGGGACATCTGTATCTCCATCATTATTATAACCCCATGCCACCACCGTGCCGTCTTGCTTCAATGCTAGACTGTGATACTTACCTCCCGCAACTGCCACCACGTCGCTTAAACCTACTGGAACATTGCACTGGCCAGAATCATTCAGGCCCCATGCCACCACCGTGCCGTCTTGCTTTAACGCTAGACTGTGAAAATCACCTCCCGCTACAGCCACCACGTTTCTTAAACCTCCTGGAACATTACATTGGCCCTCAAAAATCCTGCCCCATGCCACCACCGTGCCGTCTTGCTTCAATGCCAGACTGTGATACCCACCTCCAGCCACTGCCACCACGTTGGTTAAACCTGCTGGAACATTGCATTGGCCATAATCATTCTGACCCCATGCCACCACCGTGCCGTCTTGCTTCAATGCCAGACTGTGACGCCCACCTCCCGCAACTACAACCACGTTACTTAAGCCAGCCGGAACATTACATTGGCCATACCAGTTATCGCCCCATGCCACCACCGTGCCGTCTTGCTTCAATGCCAGACTGTGCGCTCCACCTGCCGCCACGGCCACGACGTTGCTTAAACCTGCTGGAACACTACACTTGCCATCCGTTTCATCGCCCCATGCTACCAACCGGCCTTTACCAAACATTTGTACTGCGCCACGAGCTACACCACTGCTGTTGCTGGCAACAACCTGACAATAATAAATAGTCCCAGCCATGATATTGCTTAGCGGTTGGCTAACCCAAACCAATGAATGCCCACTACCCACATTCGTAACTGCCGTCATGTTCCCCAACCCAGTCGTCAGCCCCCATTCAAACCAAACCGCAGTCGGCAACCCACCGGGATTTACCGCCCCTTGCAAAAAAACCGAATCCGCATCCCAAATTACCTGAGGATGTGTATAAGCAGTCGGCGCAGTTCGAATCGTAGGAGCCAACGCCAGACTGTGCCACCCATCTCCAGCCACAGCCACCACGTTGCTTAAACCTGCTGGAACATTGGTCTGGCCATAATCATTCTTGCCCCATGCCACCACCGTACCGTCTTGCTTCAATGCCAGACTGTGACGCCCACCTCCCGCAACTGCCACCACATTACTTAAACCTGCTGGAACATTAGTCTGGCCATCTTCATTATAGCCCCATGCCACCACCGTGCCGTCTCGCTTCAATGCCAGACTGTGATACTCACCTCCCGCCACGGCCACCACGTTGCTTAAACCAGCCGGGACATTGCACTCACCATCCCAATTATAACCCCATGCCACCACCGTGCCGTCTTGCTTCAATGCCAGACTGTGAAGATAACCTCCCGCCACGGCCACCACGTTGCTTAAACCTGCTGGAACATTAGTCTGGCCATACTCATTGTCACCCCATGCCACCACCGTGCCGTCTTTCTTCAATGCCAGACTGTGCGCCGCACCTGCCGCCACGGCCACCACGTTTCTTAAACCCGCTGGAACATTGATCTGTCCATAGGTATTATCGCCCCATGCCACCACCGTGCCGTCTTGCTTCAATGCCAGACTGTGCGCCGCACCTGCCGCCACTGCCACCACGTTGCTTAAATCCGCTGGAACATTGATCTGTCCATAGATATTATCGCCCCATGCCACCACCGTGCCGTCTCGCTTTAATGCCAGACTGTGATTTCCACCTGCCGCTACGGCCACCACGTCGCTTAAACCTGCTTCTGGAACAATCTCATAATCGCCCCATGCCACCACCCGGCTCTGGCCAAATATTTTTTGCATTGCACCACGAGCTACACCACTGCTGTTGCTGGCAACAACCTGACAGTAATAAACAGTCTCAGCCATGATATTGCTTAGCGGCTGGCTAACCCAAACCAATGAATTCCCACTACCCACATTTGTAACTGCCGTCCTGTTCCCCAACCCAGTCGTCAGGCCCCATTCAAACCAAACTGCAGTCGCTTCACCACCGGGATTCACCGCCCCTTGCAACAAAACCGAATCCAAATCCCAAATCACTTGAGGATGTGTGTAAGCAGTTGGAAACGCCCCAAATACACCTGTAACAGCCTGAATCATCATTAGCCATAACGTCGCCAAAAGCACCAATCCCGGTTTTGGCAAAAAGACAATGCCATGACCGACTCCGTTTTTATGATTTACATGTTTCACCGAGAGGACAACAGCCTGCTGACCATTGGATGCTCTTTGCGTTGCCATATTTGGTATTAGTTCTTCTGAGCGTTTCATGGTTTTTCGTTAGCGTCACAAAGTCCCGTTTAGCTTTGAAGCTTGCCGAGGGCTTGCTTTTAAGTATGCCAATGGCGTGCTTTAGAGTTTGCCGAGGGCTAGCTTTAAAGTCATGCTTGGAGTTACTGATACCATAGAACTCTCTTTTATCAAAACAAAATATTCTAATAAATTGCCGAACAACGTTTAGCCATTGATGTTTTGGTTGTTTCCAGAAAAATGCCGCCCTATTGAGCATGGTGTTTGCTTTTGAGGCGGTTCCTGCAAATAGATCATCCCTACGGGATTGGAAGAATGTCCGCCGGCTCACGCCGGCGGCTACATGGTTTACATGGGCGTGGAAGGCGTCCCTCCATCCATGTAGCTGCCGCCGTAAGGCGGCAGATATTTATCCGCCATCTTACGATGGCGGCTACGGAAAAAGCCCCGTGGGGGCGACATGAAGAAACCATTGGCCGTTGCAAATTTAGTCGTGAGCGTTTGGCGAGCAATTATGGTCCGCCATCTTACGATGGCGGCTACATGGTTTACATAGGCGTGGGAGGCGTCCCTCCATCCATGTAGCTGCCGCCGTGAGGCGGCAGATTTATCCGCCGGCTCACGCGCCAGCGGCTACGAAAAAAAGCCGCATAAGGGCGGCATGAAGAAACCATTGGCTGTTGCAAATTTGGTCGTGCATATGTGGCGAGCAATTATGGTCCGCCGGCTCACGCCGGCGGCTACATGGTTTACATAGGCGTGGGAGGAGTCCCTCCATCCATGTAGCTGCCGCCGTGAGGCGGCAGATTTGTCCGTCGGCTTACGCGCCAGCGGCTACAGGTGTTCTTGTGTGAGGCGGGCTGGAGCGGCGCGAGTCGTTTCGGGAGGCGATTTTACGTTAGCTAAAACCAACGGCGGAGAAGTTGGATTCTGAGCAACCAAACAGGAGTCTTTCAACTTGAGACCTGCCGCTCCAACTACGATGAAAACCACTTCAACTTAGTTTTTCCGGTTGAAACGGACCTTCTATTCGTGAATTTCGTAAAGGTTTCCGTCAAGGACCAGTTGGATGTTGTTGCCCAGGGCAAACCATGCGGCGGCAGCCGGATGCTTCCGGAGCAGTTCAAGATATTGTTCGGAGCCGAATTGGACTCGGATGGGTTGCGTTTTGCCGAGTTTTTGGGCGTTGGCGTCCACCCACTGGCTGCCGTTCCAGTAAAAAGTCCTGCCATTGATATAACGTGCCTGCCGTACGTAATCCTGGGCAGCCTGTTCACGGTCAGCCTGTTGCTCAAGGTTATAACGAGCGCCACCGCGCCCGCCTGATGGCGCAATTGGGGTGATTGCCGATGGCATGGTGCGCAGGCCGTCTGCCGAGCTGGCGGTTATGCCGCTGAGCGCATTTTCCGCGGCCTTCAAGCTGTAGGCGGCCCTTGCCCCGGCTACAGCCGCGCCGCCATCACGTTCTCGTTGCAGTACCCTGAATTGCTCCCGGCCATCGCTTAAGAACCGGTCGGTTTCAGCCAGACGCCGGAATGTCTGGACATTTTGTACAACGCCCCGGCGTTGTTCGTCCTCGACAATTAAATATGCGGTGTACGGCGTGACGATGCCGTATTGCCGCGCAAGCTCTGTGACCTCGTCCTTGAGTTCCTTGGTTTCGCCGCGCAGGCGGATTTCGTCCAGCAAATAGCCGACACGGCGCGTGGCCCACAGGCGCGGTATGAAATCGTGCTCGGTGGTCTCTCCAAACTCGACATCAAAGCTGAAGCGGCGCGGTTCGCCGGCGACGTTGCCTTCAATTATAACAGCCGAACTGCCCTTGCCTGTGTAACGGCCCGCTACAATCAATTGTTCGCCATTGAACAAATCCGGCAGCGGGCTGGGATACATTTTTGAGGCCCGGATGTTTCCCGTGAATTGAAGGCGTGTATCGGCAAGCACCGGCTCCTTTATTTTGGTAAAGAAGCTGGAGACTTTGACTTCCAAATCCTCCTCTGGCAGCACGTACTGGCTGAAAGCCTTGGTTTCCTCGGTGATGCGGTCCAGCAGGTGAGTGTTGACGTCGGTGCCGATCCCAAAACAAAAGATACGTGTCACCCCCGTGGCCGCGCTGGTTGCGTTTTTGACTATTTTATTCTCATCAGTCTCGCCTATTGTGGGCCGGCCATCGGTCAAAAAGATAATCACGCAAGGCCGCGTTTTATCTGATGGACGAAGCGCAAGCGCCTTTCTCAAGGCATCATCAATGGCCGTGCCACCCAGCGGTTTCAAGCCTTCTATGAAAGATCTTGCCTTTGCGCGATTGTCTTTTGAAACCTCCGTCAACTTGTCGAAAAGCGGCTCGACTTCGGTGGAGAATCGCAGGATTTCAAACCGGTCGGACTCGTTGAGGTTTTCGACGCAGAACAGCAGGGCCTTTTTTGCCTGATCGAGCTTTGCGCCAGCCATGGAGCCGGAGGTGTCGAGCACGAAAACAACGTCCTTGGGCATGACCTGCACTTTGCGCGTGCCAAGGCCGGGGGATGCCAGCAGCAAAAAGTAGCCATCCTCGCCCGCCGGCTTGTATGTCATCAGGTTGACTCCAATTTCACTGTCGGTGATCGTATAAAAAAGCTGCAAGTCGGCATCCGGTTTTACGTTCGAGGCTTCGAAGCCGATGACCGCCCGTTTTTCGCCCTCCCGTTTTATTTCAACTTTGTGGCTTGGCGAGTAGATGTTTTTCAGGGCGCGTTTGCTTTCCAGGTCCACGCGCACGCTTACCGTGCGCACCGGTTGGGCTGAGTATTTTTCGGTGTTAAGCGGAAACACATAACCCACCATGCCGCCATCGGACTTCAGCACTTGCGTGTAGCTGATGGTGACGCGCTTTTTTGAATGTGGCTCGATTGGGAATATGCGCGCCTTCAACAGCCCCTTGTCCGCGTATTCCAACAGCGCTGGGTCGCGCAGTTTTCTAACAATGTCCTCGTAAATGTTCCGGGCCTTGTCCGCCGCCATCAACTCGGCTTCAACCGGCTTGCCGTTGATTTCCATGGTGAATTTGTCCAGATGGGCGCCTTTTGGCAGCGGGAACAAAAATGTGCCCTCAAACTGGCGTGGATTCGGATTATAAAATTCCTGCTCGATTTTTGTAACAGCCACTTGATCGCGAATTTTTACATCGCCCTTTGTGAAAGTGACTTCCAGCGGCGCCCATACTGGATGCGGCGGGGGTATGGGCCTTGGAGGTGGTGGCGGTATAGGGTAGGGTGGCGGATATGGCGGCCACGGCGGCCATGGACGCCAGAAGTCGGGTTCGTGGATGATGATAAGCCCGCCGCCAAGAGCGGAGAATGCCATCCCAACCAACAGTAGAAATCCAAAAATCCGTTTCATATCCAATTAGACGGAAACCGGCTGAATAAACTCCGGGGTTTGGGCGCCTGTTTTTCCTGCTAGGCAGGCGGTCAGTTTGCGATTATCATGGCGCAACCATTCAAACAAAAGCTATGAAACAATTGAACGGAGAGCAAAGAAACGAAACTCTGAATCAAGTTATGAAAGCAATTGGTGCAGGCGCATTGGTCTCCGCCGCTGCCGCAGCAGCCCCGGCAGCCGCGGCCAACTTCGGTGATGACCTTGCATTCCTTCAACAACGCAAGGATGTGGTGGTTTTAACCGACAAGGCGGGATTGGCCAAGGTCGCGCTTGTGGCCGACTGGCAGGGGCGGGTGATGACCAGCACCGCAGGTGGCGACAGCGGATTAAGTTTCGGCTGGATTAACCGCCAGCTCATAGCTTCCGGCGAAGTGCAGCCGCACATCAACGTGTTCGGCGGCGAGGACCGGTTTTGGCTAGGCCCTGAAGGCGGGCAGTTTTCACTGTTTTTTGCGCAGGGTGTGCCCTTTGACTTTGACCATTGGTACACACCGGCGGCCATAGACACCATGCCATTCAAAATTGTCAGCAAGAGCAAAACCTCTGCAAAGTTCAGCGCGGCGTTCAGCCTTACCAATTATTCAGGCACGGTACTGGACTTGAAGGTGTTGCGCGAAGTGCGGCTGCTTGCGCCCAAAGAGGCCTGGAAACATCTTGGCCTGGCCGAAATTCCCGGCGTGCAGATGGTTGCCTTTGAAAGTGAGAACAAAATTACCAATGCCGGTCGCAAGCCATGGACAAAACAGTCCGGCATGGTTTCGGTCTGGATTCTCGGCATGTTCAATCCATCACCATTGACTACCGTGGTTGTACCAATCCGGCCCGGGCCGGAATCGGAGCTGGGCAAGGCGGTGACATCGGACTACTTTGGGAACGTGCCACCGGAGCGATTGGTGGTGAAGTCAAACGTGATTTATTTCAAGGCTGACGGCCAGTACCGGAGCAAAATAGGGATTGGCCCCAAGCGCAGCCTCGGAGTGCTTGGAAGTTACGACGCCGCCAACCGGGTGCTGACGCTCGCGCAATATACCCAGCCGCCCGGTGTTACCGATTATGTCAACTCGCTCTGGAAATTGCAGGATGACCCGTTTAATGGCGACGTGGCCAACAGTTACAATGACGGCCCGGTTGCGCCCGGCGCTAAGCCGCTTGGCCCGTTCTATGAGTTGGAGTCTTCATCACCAGCGGCAGCGCTCTCTCCCGGGAAGAGCCTTACACACATCCATCGCACGATTCATTTGATCGGTTCGGAGGAACAGTTGGATGTCGTGGCCAAAGCTGTTTTGGGGGTCACTTTGCAGGAGATCAAAAACGGTCTGCCAAAATAGTGATTCAAATTTTGCTCCTTTACGCGCAACAAGCCGGCGCATAGGCTTGGCCTGTGCTGCCGGCCCTGGCTGACAATCGCAATCCCGACTCGCTGGCATCGCGCCTGCGCCGCAGGCGCGTGCGCTGGTTTGTTGAATTGCTTTATGATTTTTCTGAGCCTGTCCGAATTCTGGACGTGGGCGGCACGGCTGGTTTTTGGCTGGCTAACGCGCCGTCTCTGCCAAAGAGTTGTCATTTCACATTACTGAACCTGACACCTGTTCCTCTGGATGGATTGCCGGATGCGGTTGCTGTCACCGGAGATGCCCGTAACATGAAGGAATTTGCAGACAGGCAGTTTGATATATGCTTTTCCAACTCGGTTATTGAGCATGTGGGCGGATGGAAGGATCAACAGGCGATGGCGCTGGAGGTACGCCGGGTTGCCTCGGCTTACTTTGTACAGACGCCAAACCGCTATTTCCCAATAGAACCGCATTTTGTGTTTCCATTCTGGCAGTTTTTACCCGTGGCACTGCGTGTGGCGCTTCATCGAAGGTTGAACCTCGGCTGGATGCCGCGCCAGCCGGATTATTTTGCTGCGCGCGCCGAAGTGCTTCAAATCCGCCTGCTGACCGGCGCGGAAATGCGGCGATTGTTTCCAGATGGAGTGGTTGTGCCTGAAAAATTGGGCTTTTTGACCAAATCATTCATGGCCATCCGCCGCCTTCCCAGAAGGAATCAGGGTTGATTTGGACAGTCAATCTTCCAGGCTGGCAAGGGCGGCGCGCATTTGCTCCAGATGCCTGGCGAGTTGGTGGTGTTCGAGAAACCATTTGCGATTCTCCCAGCCCGAAGTATTCCTCAGCATGGCATCCAATGCCGCAGCCGTTTGTTGCGGTGAACGCGGCTCAACAATGCTTGGATAGGTTGGTGGGAATAATTCGGGTATTCCGCGCCATTTGGTGGTGACTATGGGCAGCCCAAAGGCCATCGCCTCAACCAACACCAGCCCAAAGCTTTCCGATTCATAATAGGTGGGAAAACAAAAGGCGTCGGCTTCAATAAATTTCTGGCGTTTTTGCCGTTCATCCAGGAAACCAAGATACTCAATGGCGGAGCGTTTGACGCCATCCTGTCCGATGATTTGCAAATCCGGCTGGCGGCAACGGGCTTCAAATTCAGCCCTTTCGGCTTGTTCCCAAAACTTGCCTGCAACAACCAACTCTGCCTGCAACGGAAGCCGGGCCGCGGCCCATTGGCGGTTAAGCAGCGCAACCGCATCCAGTGCGTCAAACAGCCCTTTTGTGCGTGTGCACAAGCCGAGGTAGAAAATTCGCACCAGTCCATGGGACTCTCCGGATTGCTGCCGCTGAGATTCCGCAGGGGCTTCTCCATTAAAAAGCCGTTGCCGGACGGCAAACCTCGCGTTGCGCCGTGCCTCCAATTCGCCTGCGATTTCAGCCGCCGGGTCTGGTATGCCGCATGGAATAACAACCTCGCGCTTTGGCTTGAGCATGGCCAGTTCCGGATCATTGTTTCGGCTCTGGATGATGCTCAAATCAGCGCGGCCAAGCAGCCTGCAAGTCAGCCACCGCTCCCACGGATGCGCCGAATGTTCCAGCCAGTGGCCCAATCCGGCCGCATGCCAATGCAATACCAAGCGCTTGAAAAATGGCCGGCAGCAAAGCATCACCAGCCAGTCCCGGTATATTGCATGGCGGCGGCCAGGGGCAGGCACATAATAGAAATTCGGCACGCCATGGCGGAACCGGCACCATATCGCCTGCAAACAATACCAAAGAAGCGCCGGGATTTTGCCAAGTTGCCGTTGGCCGATGTCGGCCAGGTCACGTGAAAGCCGTGCATTGACGTGGTAACATGCAATGGTTGGTTGAGTGCTTGTGGATTCCGGCGGCGATTTACTCCTGCGCCGGTCTCCGCCCAAATCATCCAAAAGCAGCCTCACCATGTAACTTTGTCCATGGTGCGGCGGCGGGGTATGGGCAAAGACCAGCAGTTTCACCATAACCGGCATCAACTTGGCCTTATTTTGATGCTGTCCGCAAGGCTAAGTTGAGGCGGATTCGTAATAAAAAACCCGCCGGCTTTGAAACCGGCGGGTTGTTTCGCCGCTTATTGGCTCACCAACACACCCGATGGTGATAGCCCCACCCCACATGCACCGAGAAAACTGGAGGACGCACCACGCAGATTGGCGGCGGCGGCGCAACCACGACCGGCACTGGCGTAACATAAACCGGCTGCACAACCACCGGCGTCTGAACCACCTGGGTTTGGGCCGGTTGCTGTTGCACAACCACCTGCTGTTGAGCCGGCACGGTTTGTTGCACTACTACAGGCGTTTGAACTACCACGGGCGCCGGCGTCACATACGTCGTAGCCGGATACACCACCGTTGTTGTCGGTGGCGGTGGTGTCAATGCCTTGACAAGTACCGCACCGGCGGCGACTCCGGTCAGGATTTTACCCGCAGTAGCCCATTCCCTGTCGCCACCCATCGCTTGGGGCGCGTTGGCCGCTGCCATCGCAAGCGCCGTCAGAGTTAAAATCGTCTTTTTCATATCATTTGCCTTTCTTCAGGCTATCATGTAGCCTTCAATCAGTTTGACGATGTGACTGGAAATTTATTCATCACATAACTAATTGCAGATTAGCAAGTTGTAAAATGCTAGACTCAATGCCAGAGGGTGCGGGTGCGCCGCAGAAAAAATTCCCGAAGTCACTTAAGGAACTGACTCCGGCCGAACATTTCAGCCCGGGCAAATTTTTCAACGAGATGGTTTTGAAGACGTGGCTGAGAGAGCGCAAGGGACAAAAACGGGCGCCAGCGTTTCCCAAGTTAAAAGCCGGCGAAGTGGCGCTTACCTGGATTGGGCATGCCTCCTTTCTGGTGCAATTTCCTGGATTGAATATCTTGATAGATCCGAACTTTGCAAACTGGCTCTTTCTGATCAAGCGATTGAAACACTCCGGGTTCAGCTTGAACGATTTGCCACCGGTGGATTTGGTGTTGTTGACCCATGCGCATTTTGACCACTTGAACAAGGCGACATTGAGGCGGCTGCCGTCATCGAAAGTAGGCGTGATGCCATGGGGCGTTGGCAAGCTGACCAAGCGGCTCGGTTTCAGCCGTGTCCTGGAGCTTAAGTGGTGGGAAAGTTTCAGCGGGCGTGATTGGAGTGTGACGCTTGTGCCCGCCAAGCATTGGGGTGCGCGCTACCTGCGCGATTTGCAGAGGGGCTATGGCGGCTTTGTCATATCAAGCCAGGGCCGCACTGTATATCATGCGGGTGATACGGCTTACTTCGACGGTTTCGCTGAAATCGGGCGCATTTATCGTCCGGAGATAGCCTTGCTGCCGATAGGCGCCTGCCAGCCTGAATCATTCCGCAAGGTGCACATGGGGCCGGATGAATCTCTGAAGGCATTTCGCGAGTTAAAAGCCAAGTGGCTTGTTCCAATGCATTATGGCTCATTCAAACTGGGCTTTGAAGATATTGACGAGCCGCCCCGCTGGCTGCGTGATTTGGCGCGCTCGCATGGGCTGAGCCATCACATGCGCTTTTTGGAGGAAGGCCGGCCGGTTGTTTTTTAGCGTTGCCCTGCGGGTTTGGCCACGCCGCCGTTAAGCGCGATGCCAAGGCCGACTATGCCTGCAAATTGAATCAAATCTGAATTCAATGCCCCGAAAATTGTAACGAAAAAGATGAATTTGGCGATGAAGAACGCCAGGAAAAAGGTGTTGTAAGTGCGCAATGCGGGGTCGCCGTATTTGTAGTTTCGATATAACACGCGCATGGAGGCGATGATGAACCACAGAAATGCAAGGCCGCCCCACAACCCCAGCGGCAGCAACACCGACAACGGCCCGTTGTGGTAATCGCCGCTGACGATGAATTCCTCATAGTTGTAGGCCAGGCCGCGTTTGACAGATTCCTGCACGAGGTAAAATTCGGTTGCGTCAATTGCGAATCCCTTTCCCAGCAACAAATATTTTGGCACTTGCGGCCACAGCAAATCCCACATCTCAAAGCGCCACTGCGAGGAGGCTTGCGCATTGAAGCGCGCCACAGGGTCAACTTCGACAAATGGCAGGACGCTCAGGCTGCGTTGAACCGACAGCGGAAAACTGCGGGCGTTGAGAATTACGATTACCATCGCCACTATTCCGGCGCCAAGCAGCATCAGCACCCGCGGCGTCCGGTATATCTTTTCGAGCAGCAACAGGCACAGAAAAACCAGAAAATACAACGCCAGCACCGAGCGGAATCCGCCAAGAAGGCTGAGACCGAAAAAGCCGATAAACAACAACAGCCGCCATGGCTTCCGGGCTTCCAGCAGACCGCCGAGATTGTAGCGCGCCAGCATGTAATTCATGACATGCACGCTGGCAAAAGAGAGGCCGGCCATCCGCGCAAACACCCCCGGCCCCAGCTCGTAGTCGGCCGCCGCCTGCGACAATACAAGGTCAACCGGGAACAGCGCGTAAAGTGTGTAAAATGACGGGCCGAGCATGTAAACCACGTTGCTCATCACACAGGTCAATCCGCTTAAATAATACAGCGCGACATAACGATTGGCCTTTTCCCGGGGGATGCTCCTGCTAATCAACGCAAAAAAGGCGGCAATGGATGCCAGCACCACAAAGTAACGTTTGCCGCCGTACACTCCTGAACCGAATGACCTGAAACCGATGCCGCCGGTGAGTTGGGCTGTTACCAGAACCACCAGGGCAAGGGCAAGCAACGAGAGAGATACTGAGGGCGCGCGCAGCAGAACCGATTCCTTGGTGAGCGAACGTTCCAGCCATGCAAACCCAAGGCTCAATCCGGCAAGCAACATCCACAAGTTTGGCTGGCCGGGCAAAATATAGACGATGAATGCCGCGTTGATGCCGAACACAAGCATCGGATAGTGCCATCGCATCAACAGCGGCGCCGCCACACCCAAAAACACGAGCATTATCAGCACAAAGCTGAACAGCTCGGTGGGCGTGGCCAGCATAAACCCAAGCACCACCGCCAACGCCAGGCAAACGGCGTAGGCCAGCACATATTGGGGTATGGAGCGCGCTGCCGCCATTCCGGCCCGCGACAGTAGGGCGGTTGAGCCATTAAAGGCAAACCTTATTTACATCATCGGTTGGCGCATAACTGCAGCCCGCCGACTGAGTGTAGTTTGCTGGGGACAATTCTGCTTGTTCGTTCCTTTCCGCCGCAGAAAATCCTTTGGCAATGTGCCTCTCCTTGGTTTAGAATTCAAGTGTACTGGATACGATTATGAAACAGTACGAAGCAGTAGTACAAACATTGGAACAACTTGGTGGGGTTGCAACGCTTGGCCAGCTTTACAAGAATGTTTTCAAAATTGCCGACTGCAAATGGAATACCAAAACACCGTTTGCAACCATTAGACGTATTGTCCAGACGCGAAAAGAGATTTTCAAAATAAAACCGGGCCTCTATGGGTTGGTTTCGAAGCGAAGTGAGCTGGAGGCAAAAGGGATAATTGCTGAAACAAAAACAAATCAAGATTCGCCTGAAGTTCAGAACTTCGGCCACGCTTACTACCAAGGTCTGTTGCTCATAATGGGAAGGCTGAAGAAATATGACTCCTGGCTGCCAGATCAAGACAAGAACAAGATGTTTCTTGATTGCAGCTTGGACTCTTTGCGGACGTTCAAAAAAATTCCACCGTTTTCATACCCTCATTTAGTAAATCGTAGCGCTACAATTGACGTCATTTGGTTTAACGAGCGCGGGATGCCAAGCAGCTTCTTTGAAGTTGAAAACTGTTCAGATTTTCAAAACTCATTGCTAAAATTTAATGATTTGCAGGATTTCTCAGCCCGAATGGTCATTGTCTCCAGTCCTGCGCGACGGAAAGAGTTTGAATCCAAGCTTAAATACTCTTCGTTTCGGGACATTTCAAAAAGGGTGTGTTTTCTTGGATTTGATTCGCTCGTTGAACAATATCAACGAACTGTTATAATCAGCAAGCAAGAGGTCGTGCTTTAATGAGCCAACAAACTTTTTTTTCATTGAATTTGACGCTGGAGCTTTTCCAGTTGGAAGAAATATCTCAAGCCCGTGCTTTAGCTGAGCGCACCAATTCTGTTTTGTATAGCTGGAAAACCACAGGTGTTTTCAATTGGTTGGAGAGGGGTGCATCCATAACAGATGTATTGGGAATTGTTGTTCTGCCTGATGGCTTGCCGGAGCAAATCGATTTGCCAAATGACCCACCTGAGTGGCTTTGAGTTCTTAAGCATAAAAACAAAAAGGTTTTGTTGAGCGAATGTTGGGGTTGCTGAATCCTTGAAAGCAGTTGAACTGGCGTTGTGCTGGCGCCAGATGCGTTCAATCACTTTTTCTTCCCGTAAATGTGCGATGTATCGTACACGCGGCCTTTTGAATCGCCGTACTCGGCATGGAAAAAAGGCTTGGCGCCGGTGAATTGTGGCATTACTGGTGATTTCCCCGAAAGTGCGGCAGCCAGATGCAGCAGCGCCTGCGATTCGTTGTTTGAGAGCCGGCAATAAAGATGCCGGCGGCTCGGCACAAACCAGCCGTTGTAAACGCGTTGCTCGAGAATGTTTCGGCCAATTTGTTCAGCTTGCGCCAAAAATGCGGCGTCCCCTGAGGCGCGATGCAGCTCAAGAAATGCCATCAGGAGAAATGGATCGGAATTGGAGCCGGCTGGTTTGAGCTGCGGAACGGCCTTCGCTGACTCGCCAATGTCGCCCCAGCCGTTGCCTTTTGCGATATTGCGCGCCATTTCCCATATAAATGCTTCGCCCGATAGCCGGTACGCCAGCGCATACGCCCACAAATGCTCTGCATCAGGCTTGCCGGCGGTGTGTACCCGTCCTTTTGGTCCAAAGTAACCGTCTTTTTTTGAAACATAGCCCTCAAGACTTGTGCCATCTGTCAACATGGGAATGAACACGTTGTCCTCTTTCCGGTAGGCGACCTTGCCCCACGCTGTCATTGCCCCGACTGCGTGTTGTATGAATTCGCGGCCCGATTCGCCCAGTGCCTCGCCCAAAAGCAGCCGTCCGATTTGCGGCTCCACCAGCGGGGTGTTCCCATAGCAAGGAAACAATGTCCCCTCAACCACCCGACGCCCCGGAAAGTCATCACCATACTGGTACTGTGCGCGGTCTCCGCGAATTTTGCCATCGTCGTCACACCATGCTTCAGCACACTGGCTGAACTGGAAACCTTCGAGACCTGTCCTGGGATTGCGCGTTTCGACATACCGTTGCGATAACCGCCTTGCCCATGCCAGCGGCTCCTGCGAGCCGGTGAATTTGGACAACATTCCGGCCGCAAAATAAAAATCGCTTCCGGCGTTGTGGAATGTCAGGCCCTTGCCCCAGAAAAACACTTCTCCGTCGCGGTATTCATTCTGCCAGAGCTTACCGCGCGGTTTTGGGCTGCCGTGCCGGTTGAAATCCAGCGTGCTCCAGTCCAGGATGTGTCCATTCCAAATATTTTCAATTAACTCAGCGGTGGCTTTCGGATTGGCCTCCCACATCAGTTGGTAATGCGGGAAGAAGCATTTCAACTCGTGAATCCGGCCTTTTCCGTCCGGATTGCCGGCCAGCACATCATCTGTTGCATTGTAAGCGAGGTGTCCGCCCCAGCCCAGCAGGCCACCGTTGTTTTCGGTGCCATAACGCAGATTATCGAAGGCGTAACGTGTGGCTTCCAGGGCTGCATTTTTGTAGCGCCGTTCGCCGGTCAATTCGCTCAGCCCGTCCAAAAACCGCATCAGTCCCTGCTGTGTTGCAAGATTGCAGAGCACCCATTCCTTGCCATCGGCCCATTTCCATTTCACCGGCTCGCGTGTTTCCACATTAAGACCGTCCACAAACAGTGGCGTTGGCTTGCCGTATTTATCCCGGCCATGTTCAAGCGCCAAATCGGCAAATTGCTGGAGTGCCGCGATGAAAGGTGCGGCATTTGTGGCAGGTTCCGCCGTGCCGCCTGTCAAATCGCTGAGAAGGCCAAATACAACTGTCAGAGACAGGACTGCTTGGTGCGCATAACCGTGCGCCACGAACTTCTTGAAATCTTTCTTCATGCTAAAAATATAGACGTCCGGACGAGTGGAAAATTCTCAAAGGCCTTGTTTTTTTCAAGCAAATCCGGCCTCTTATTTACGCAGCCGCCATTGTAAGACAGCAAGATTCCGAGCCAATTCGCTTGCAATGCAGCAGAGGTCGTGAGACGAGGGAGAGCTGCAAGCGAACTTGCCTTCTTACGAAGGCAAAAGTTTTTCGCCCCTTTTACGAGGCCGGCCATGGGATTGTGGCTACGAGACTGGACGCAAATTTATGAAAAGAATGTATCTTTGTAGCTGCCGCCGTAAGGCGGCAGAGATTTGTCCGCCGGCTCACGCCGGCGGCTACAGGTGTTCTTGTGTGAGGCGGGCTGGAGCGGCACGAGTCGTTTCGGGTGGCGATTTTGCGCTGGCCAAAACCAACTGTGAAAGAAGTTGGATTCCGATCACCCTAACTGAAGTCTTCAACTTGAGTCCCTCCGCTTCAACCAAGATGAAAACCACTTAAACTTAGTTTTTCGGGTTTAAAGATAACAAACGATCAGATTGTCGCTGCTGTTGGATGGACGGCTCCACGTTGCAAAGCGGCACATCAAGGCAGGGCGGACTTTCCAAAATGGGAAAAGGGAGTTAGAATAGGGGCTGGATTGGGCAATATGCCGAGCGTTTATATCAAGACATACGGGTGCCAGATGAATTTGCGCGACTCCGAGGCGGTGGCGGCGCAACTGGCCGCCCGCGGTTACACGCTGGCCGCCTCCGAGGAGACGGCGGATGTGATTTTGTTGAACACATGCAGTGTGCGGGATTTTGCGGAGCGGAAGGCGCTCAACAGGATGAAGCTGTTGAATCGGATGCGTCGGCAGAGCGGGCGCAAGGTTGTGCTTGGGTTCATGGGATGCATGGCTCAGAGCCAGGGGCAATCGCTGCTTGAGCGGCTGCCGGATGTGGATTTGGTGCTCGGGACGCAAAAATTTCACCGGGCCGCCGAATATGTGGATGAACTGCTGGCGGGCTGCAGGCAGAAGGTGGTTGATGTAGAGGCTGAAGAGCAGAGCGAAGCCAAAATCCGCGAGCATTTGCTTGGCGGGGTCGGGCCGCGGGCGGTGACGGCCTATGTAAGCATAATGCAAGGGTGCAATCAGCGATGCAGTTTCTGCATCGTGCCCGATACGCGCGGGCGCGAGCGGAGCCGCACCATAGCGGACATTGTCAATGAATGTCGGGAGCTGGCATCGCAGGGTGTGAAAGAGGTGACGTTGCTGGGGCAGATCGTGACCAGTTACGGGCGCGGAATGATTCGGAAGGTAAACGGGCGCTCGCCATTTGTGCAGTTGCTTGAGGCGGTGGCGGAGGTTGACGGGATTGAGCGCATACGGTTTACCGCGCCGCATCCGAAGGGATATGGGGATGATTTGGTGGAGGCATACGGACGGTTGTCCAAGCTTTGCCGGAGCGCGCATGTGCCGGTTCAAAGCGGCAGCAACCGGGTATTGAAATTGATGCGCCGCGGTTACACAAGGGAGAGGTTTTTGGAGCTTGTCGGCAAGCTCCGCAGTGTGCAGCCCAACATGGGGATTGTGACTGATTTGATAGTCGGTTTTCCGGGTGAGACGGAGGCGGATTTTGAGCAGACGCTGGAGCTGGTCAAGGAGGCGCAGTTTGATCAGGCCTACATTTTCAAGTACTCGCCGCGGCGGGACACGCCTGCAGCGAGCATGCCAGACCAGTTGCCCGAGGAAATCAAGGAGGAGCGGCATCAGCGGTTGTTGGGTTTGATGAATGAGATTGGCAGGCGGCGTTACGAACAGTATGTGGGCAGAATTGAATCGGTGCTTGTGGAAGGCCCCAGCCGGCGCAATCCCGAAAGGCTCATGGGCCGGACCAGCAGCAATAAAATCGTGGTATTCGAGGGCAGCCCGCGGCATGTAGGCCAGTTGTTGGATGTCAAAATCGTTCGCGCAGGCACATTTACGCTTTACGGGGATGCGGCCATCCATAATCTAGGGGCCGGCGACTAAGGGTGCGGGGGCGGCCGCAAGAAGCGGCCACGATGAGGGGCTTGGTGATCGCTATGGCAGCCGGCCTCAATTCCACGCAAGAGAGCCGGTTTTTGGCGCCGAAAATGGCCATCAAAGTTTTATGTTGGGACTGAATTTATCCGTTTTGTCTGTAATTTTGGGGTTGTTGGTGCTTGCGTTCAACTCATGGGGGGTTGTGCGTCCGGCCGCCTTTGGTGTGGCAGTCAGGCGGTTCCCGCGTTCAATAGGATGGGGCATGGCGTTGATGCTGCTGGGCACGGCGTGGTTTATTTACAACGTCAGCATCGAGCGGATAGCCGATCTGGAGAATCTCAAAAAGTATTTGTACGCGCTTTTTGCGGTTGTGGGAATTGGGGCGTGTTTTTTTGTGCAGGATTACCTTGCGGCACGGGGTGCGGCGGTGGTGATGATGTTATTGGCAAAGACGCTTGTTGATGCTGCGCGGTGGGCGGATACAAGCTGGCGGCTGGTTGTGGTTGTATGGGCTTATGTGCTTGTGATAGCGGGCATCTGGTTCACCATTTCACCGCATCGAATGAGAGATATGATTCAATGGGCCACGGCCAATGAACAGCGCACCCGGCTGTTAAGCGGCTTGCGAGCCGCCTTTGGCCTGTTGTTGGTGATTTTAGGTCTTACGGTTTACCGGTGAGCGGCGGGATTCTGGTCATCAGAGGCGGCGCGATCGGCGATTTCATTCTGACGCTGCCGGTGCTGTCGGCGTTGCGAAGGCGGTTTCCCGGAGTGCGGTTGGAGGTCTTGGGGCAGCCCGGGATTGTGTCGCTGGCCGTTGCCGGCGGGCTTGCGGACAATGCGCGTTCCCTTGAGTCTGCAGGGTTGGCTGGTTTTTTTTCAGAAGCAGGGGAGTTGGACCGGGAATGGAGGCGGTATTTCGCCGGATTCGATATTATTATCTCCTACCTCTTTGACGCCGGTAATGTGTTTACAAGGAATCTGGCGCGGTGTGGCAGCGCGCGTTTTATTGCCGGGAAACACCGGCCGGATGAGGGAGCTGGCATTCATGCTGCGGACGTTTTTTTGAGCGCACTTGAGCCGCTTGGAATAAGCGGAGCGGATGCTACGCCGCGACTTTCAATTAATCCGGTAAAACCGCGGCCTTCCGGCTTATGGCTGGCGGCGCATCCGGGCAGCGGCAGCGAGCGGAAGAACTGGCCCTTGGAAAAATGGGAGGTTTTGCTTGAAATGTTGGCGCGTGAAACGCCGTTGAATTTGTTGTTGGTTGGAGGCGAAGCCGAGGGCGCGCGTCTGGAGCGGCTGGCGGCCAGGTTTCCGCAGCAAAGGTTGGAGTTGGCGTATTGCAGGCCGTTGCCCGAATTGGCGGCGTTGATGGCGGGGTGTGCTGGATACATCGGGCATGATTCGGGAATAACGCACCTGGCAGGTGCGCTTGGATTGCGTGGCGTGGCGCTGTGGGGGCCGTCGAATCTGGAAGTATGGCGGCCTCGTGGCGGGAATTTAAGAATTGTGCGCGACGAAAGGGGGCTGGAGTTTTTGGAGGCAGGCAGGGTATTTGAGCAGTTGCGTTGCTGTTGCGATTTGTCCGGTGGTGGTTGATTTGAGAAATGCGCGTTTAATGCGGCAAAGGTGTTAAAATTAGTTTTCCAAGATTAGAAAAAGCGGGTAGCCTTGCGGCTTGGAATCTATATGGCTTCGAAACAGCCTCAAACAAGCCAGCAGCGTTATTTCAACCGCGAGTTGAGCTGGCTGGAGTTCAACCAGAGGGTGCTTAATGAGGCGATGGACCCGTCGGTGCCGTTGCTTGAGCGCGTCAAGTTTTTCGCAATTACAAGCTCCAATCTCGATGAGTTTTTCGAGGTGCGGGTTGCCGGCATGAAACAGCAGATCGAAAGCGGCACTGCCGGGCGGACTGCTGACGGAATGACTGCTGCGGAGCAATTCCGGGCGGTGACAAGGCGTGTGCGGAAGCTGGTTGATGACCAATACCGCTGCTGGCGTGAGCAGTTGGCGCCTGCGCTGGCGGCGCATGGCTTGCGCATCGTACGGGTGGGCGAGCTGGACGCGGCAAGTTTGGAATGGCTGGACCGGTTTTACAGGGAACAGGTGCGACCGGTGCTGACGCCGCTGGCGCTGGACCCGACGCATCCATTTCCGTTGTTGTTGAACAAATCGCTCAACATGATTGTGCAGGTTGAGCTGGCGCAGGATGGAAAGAAGCGCAAGCGCCTTGCAATAGTCAAGCTGCCTGCAAACCTGCCGCCGCTGGTCGAAGTGTCGCGCAACGAAGGTGGCCGCACATTTGTGTTGCTTGGTGATTTGCTGAGGCGGTATCTGGATGATCTGTTCGCCGGCACGCGGGTTCTGGGAAGCTGGTTGTTCAGCGTGACGCGCAACAGCGAGCTGTATTTGGACCGCGACGATACCGACAACCTTTTGCAGTCAGTCGAGCAGGAATTGCAGAAGAGGCGCAAGGGCGCGGCGGTGCGTTTGATAGTGGAAAAGGGTTGCCCTGCGGAAGTGCAGGAGTTGTTGCTCAACCGGCTGACGCTGGGGGATGATGACCTTTACATAGTGGATGGCCCGCTCAACCCGGTGAGGTTGATGACATTGTGCGACGGCCAAAACGCGCCTGAGCTGAAAGACCCGCCTTTTATTGCGCCGGAGCATCCGGCCTTTGGCGGGCATCAGGATTTGTTTGAGGTGATTCGCCAGAGGGACGTGCTTGTGCATCATCCTTATGATTCATTCTCAAGCGTGGTGCAGTTTTTGCATCAGGCCGCCAACGACCCGCGCGTGCTGGCGATAAAGATGACGCTATACCGCACCGGCGGCGATCCCGCGGTGGTGGGTGCATTGATGGACGCCGTGAACAACGGCAAGCAGGTTACCGCTGTCGTGGAGTTGAAAGCCCGCTTTGACGAGGCCCGAAATGTTCAATGGGCGCGCAGGCTTGAAGAGGCAGGGGTACATGTTCTTTACGGAATTGTGGGCATGAAGATTCACGCCAAAATCACGCTGGTTGTCAGACAGGATGAGGACGGCATACGGCGTTATCTTCATCTGTCAACCGGCAATTACAACCCAACCACCGCCCGCATTTACACCGATGTCGGGCTGTTTACCGCGCATCCGGACTTTGGCGAGGATGCCACAAACCTGTTCAATCTGTTGACCGGCATCTGCCAGTTTCGCGGTGCGCGCAAATTTATTGTGGCGCCTTTCGAGTTGCACCGGAGGATGCTCGAGCTGATTCACCGCGAAAGGGACAACGCCCGCGCAGGACTGCCGGCCCGGATAATCGCGAAGATGAATGCTCTTGTTGATACCGAAATCATCGAGGCACTTTACGAAGCATCCCAGGCCGGCGTCCGGATTGATTTGATTGTTCGCGGCATCTGCTGTCTGCGGCCGGGCGTTGCCGGTTTGAGCGAAAACATCACCGTCCGAAGCATCGTTGACAGATTCCTTGAGCACAGCCGCATATTCTATTTTGAAAATGCCTGCCAGCCGCAAATTTACATCGGAAGCGCTGACTGGATGCCCCGGAATTTCTTTGGACGCATTGAGCTGGTGTTCCCGATTGAAGACGGCCGGTTGCGCGAGCGGCTGCGATCAGAAATTCTGGAGCTTGCTTTGCAGGACAATGTCAAGGCGAGCTTGCTGCAACCCGATGGCAGCTACCGGCGGCCGGGTATCAGTCCGGCAACCCAATCCGTGCGCAGTCAAATGGCGCTCATCCAGCGCGCCCTGGAACAGGCGGCCCAACCGCAAAGCCCGGGCGGCAAATCCGCAACACGGCTTAAAGTCAGAACAAAGCCGGATTGATGCGCAGGAGAAGATTGCGCGGATGCGCTAATTTCCCACAACCAAATACGGGCCGAACCGGCGGATTGGAACTGCGCTGTTGTAACTGCAGGCGACGCTTGTTGCCGGCATATAGTAGCTGCCGTAAGTCAGCCCGCAGCCTCGCTGCCAGTAATACGGCCATGGACGTTGCCAATACGGCCTGTACACATTCCAAACAACAGGCGGATGGTATGGCAGATGATACGTTGCCGGCACAATTGCAACAGACGGCGGCATCGGGCGTGATGCAATTACGGGCTGTGGTTGCTCCGGCACGGCTTGAATGAATGTCTGTTCCTTTTGCGGCCGGCTGTTGGACAGGATCGCGCGCGTATTCTCCAGTAATTCCTTTTGCTGCGCGTTTGCGACTGCCTGCCGGATTTCAGCCGCCGCTGCGGAGCGGATTTTCTCCACCTCGATTTCCTTCTTTTCTTCCGCCTCGCGTGCGACCAGCATGCCCCAATAGGCGGCCGTCAGATCGAGTCTGACTTCCAATTGGCGCAAATCATCCCGTGCATCCGCCGCCAGTTTTTCCAAATCAGCCTGCTTGCGAAGGGCTGATTCCAGGACGGAGGACTGGCTTTGTCCGGACGAGCCGGCCAGGGCGGCGGTTTCTTTTCCCAGTTGCCTCAACGCCTGTTCAGCCTGCTCAAGTTGTGCGCGCAATCGTTTCAATTTCCCTCGATAGACACTCAGCCTGATATCTTTGGAAGAAGTCGCCGAGCCTGCCGAAAGAATTTCGGTTTCCAAATCCTCGCGCATGGGTGCAAGAGCAGCCAGCGCCTGCTCGGTGCGTGGGAGCCATCGGTCAAAGGAGGCTGCAAGACTGGCTTGTTGTTGTTTGAGCCGATCGGTCTGCCGCCTTTGTTGGACAAAGCCGAGCAGCAAAGCGCCGCATAGCGCGCCGACGCAAAGCCACAGCAGCCTTCCCAGCCACAAACGAGCCGGTTGCCGGGTGGCGTTCCGCCCTGAGCCTGACGATTGGGCAATGCTGGTCATAAACGCTGCCGGCTTTCCTTTGTTCTTAATTTGCATCCATGCAGCCGCTTCTGCAAGCAATCTTTGGATGGTATTTTCCTTGAACTTTTTTGCCGTGGAGACGAACTTAAGGGCATGCGGACGGCGATTTATCCCGGCAGCTTTGACCCGCCGACCAATGGCCACCTCGATTTGATTCATCGTGCGGCCCGGTTGTTTGACCGGGTGATTGTGGCCGTGGCCCCGAGCGCGGAGAAAGGCCCGATGTTCACTCTGCAGGAGCGCGTGGCCATGCTTCAGAGGTCGGTGTTGAACCTGCCCAATGTGGAGGTGGATTCCTTTACGGGCCTGTTGGTGGATTATGTTCAGCGCAGGTCGGGCCAGGCCGTCATACGCGGCTTGCGGGCGATATCGGATTTTGAGTTTGAATTTCAACTGGCGCTCATGAACCGCAAGCTTAATCCGCAGGTTGAAACCATTTTCATGATGCCAAAGGAAGCCTACACGTTTGTCAGCTCCAGGTTGGTCAAGGAAATAGCCATGCTTGGCGGCGATGTCAGCCCGTTTGTGCCGGCTCATGTCAAAACCGCTTTGATTAAAAAACTGAAAAATAAAAATCAAAGGAAAGGTTGAACCATGCCACTGACAATAAATTTGCGACATCTGGAGAGGCACAGTCTGAATCTTGAGGGTGAATTGAGCGCTCAAGAGTTGGAATTGGAGAATTTGGATGAGCTAATCCACGTGCCTGGAACGATAAAGTACAAGATTTCTGTCCAAAAAATCGAGCAAAGCATCCTTTTACAGGGGCTTTTGGAGGTGGTTTTGCACTGCGAATGTGCCCGGTGTTTGAAGCCGTTTTTACTCCCGTTGCGGCTTGAAAACTGGTCATTTCTGATGCCCTTGACTGGCGAGGAGGCCGTGCCGGTAAATAATGACATCGTGGACTTGACACCCCCTATTCGGGAAGATATTCTTTTGGGCTTTCCGCAACATCCGTTGTGTGAAGCCGGATGCAGCGGGTTGGTCAGTCCGCTCCGCGGGAAGCCAGCATCTTCAGCCTCCAAAGGGCATCGAACAAGCGGGTCTTCAGCCTGGGCGGCGTTGGATAAACTGAAATTGAAACAGGATTGAAATAGAAGGAAATAATATGGGTGTACCGAAGCGCAAACCGTCTCGCAGCCGCCAACGGATGCGGCGCGCATACAACAGCGTGCTCAAGCTGCCGCAACTGGGCAAATGCCCGCAATGCGGCGAGCCGTACATCCCGCATCGGGTATGCCCGGCTTGCGGATTTTACAAGGGGCGCCAGGTGATCACTGTCAAGGTCCCCGGCCAGTAACACGCCGGCTGACTCCAGTTTAGCAAACCGATTCGGCTGCCCCTTTGGCTTATGCCAAAGTTTGTCAATCCCAGAGCGCGCCACAATTTCCAGGGACGCCCCACGTCAATCATCGCCGTCGGCTCTTATGTGCCGGAGCGGGTTTTGACCAATGCCGACCTGGAAAAGATGGTGGAAACATCCAACGAATGGATTTTGACCCGAACCGGCATCCGCGAGCGGCACATTGCCGCAGCGAATGAGTACACTTCGGACCTGGCTGTGCAGGCGGCCCGGCGCGCGATGGCAAAGGCGAATGTCACCGCCGAACAGATTGATTTGATAATCGTGGCGACAATCACGCCGGACATGCCTTTCCCAAGTACTGCGGCAATTGTCCAGAGGAAACTTGGCGCCACGCGCGCAGCCGGTTTTGACATTGAAGCCGCCTGCTCCGGGTTCATTTACGCCCTTGAAATCGGCCAGCAGTTCATCATGTCACGCACCTATGAAACGGTGCTGGTAATCGGCGCCGAGAAACTTTCAACCATCACCGACTGGCAGGACCGCAACACCTGCGTCTTGTTCGGCGATGGCGCCGGCGCCGCAATTCTGCAAAACCGTGGCAACTCGCACGGCTTGATGACCACTTTCATGGGCACCGATGGCTCAAAGGGCGACTTGCTTTGCATGCCCGGCGGCGGCTCCCAAAACCCGGCCAGCCCGGAGACAGTGAAGGCACGCCTTCATTATCTCAAAATGGAGGGAAAGGAGACTTTCAAAAACGCGGTGCAAGCCATGGTCTCGGCGGGCCAGGAGGCGTTGCGCCGCTGCCAGCTCGATATCAGCCAGATCAAATGTTTGATCCCGCATCAGGCCAATCGTCGCATCATTGAAGCGGTTGGCGAGCGGCTTGGCGCGAAGCCGGAGCAAATTTTCATGAATCTCGACAAATACGGCAACACCTCCGCCGCCTCGGTGGCGATTGCGCTGGATGAGGCAGTCGAGCAAGGGCGCATAAAACGCGGTGATTTGGTGCTGATGGTGGTTTTCGGCGCCGGCTTCACCTGGGCCTCGGCCATTGTGGAGTGGTGAACCCTCCAGGCTGGTGAAAGATTGTTTTACAAATCTGCAATCTCAAATCTAGGATCAAGCGAAGCGTGGCGGGGGCGTCATGAAAAACTGTTCTTCAATCTGAAATCTCAAATCTGAAATCTGAAATACAGCGCAGCGTGGATGCCGTCCCTCCATCCACGTAGCTGCCGCCGTAAGGCGGCAGATTTGTCCGCCGGCTCACGCCGGCGGCTACAGGTGTTCTTGCGTGGGACGGGCTGGAACGGCGCAAGTCGTTACGGGAAACTATCTTGTGCTGGCTAAAACCAACTACTGAGAAGTTGAATTCCAAGCACCAAAACTGGAGTCTTCAACTTGAGTCCATCCACTCCAGCCAGGATGAAAACCACTCCAACTTGGCTTTTCGGGTTAAATTGGCTGCGGCAAAGAAATGCCACAGTGGTCGGCAATCTTCATCGCCAACGCTCGAAAGTCCTGGTAGCACCCTTCAACCGCCGCAATATGGCCCCCAATAGCGCCGTCGGCCGGTTTGAGCGCGAACATTGGTTTGCGGGCTTCCATGGCAAGCGGCATAAGACTGCGGTAATGCTTCAGGGTTGCGAGGCAATTGGGGTCGGTGTTCACGGTGACGGGTTGGGAAGCGCTGTTGCCAAGAACGGCTTCCCTGTATTCATTGGGTATGCGCTGCATCCATCTTTCATAAGCTTTAAACGGTCTGTCCAATCTGGCGGCGTGTTGTAGCACAACATAACCGGCGGGATGCATTGCAGCAGGAGGCAGGTCAATGTTTGAATCGGGCTTGTTATCAAGCCTGCGCTTCCATTCATTACGCCAGCGGTTTAATGTTGGCCCAAGATTGCGTAATTCCTGGAGTGAGAACAAATCCGGTGCCAATGGAACTACGACGTGCCCCGCTGCAATCATTGCGGCTCGATTGATTGCGCCAAGATTTGGGCCGACATCAATCAGTACCACGCTGGCTTCCCATTCATGCGCGGCCTTGCAAAGGGCGCGATAAAAGGCGGATATGACCCGAAAGGCTGCTTCGTCACCATCAAGACAGCGTGGCCAGGCATCGGACAGCCTGTCCTCAAATACAGACAATCCTAGGTCGCCTACAACAAGACCGATGCCATCATTTTCTGCAATCGTTTCCACGTGTGGCTGCGTGATGTCACCGGTTCCTTTGAGGATGGGCTGGATGACGCCCAGAATGGTATCCGGGTGATCGCCGTCAGGCCAAAGCTGTTCAAGGCGGTCTTCATCGAGAAACATTGCTGACAAGTTCGCCTGCGGGTCGAGATCGGCGGCAATGAGTTTGACGCCGAGGTTGGCATACATCCAGGCCAGATGATACACCAGCGAGGTTTTACCGACTCCACCCTTGTTGTTGAAAAACGCAATTGTGTTCATGCGGCGGGTTTGACCGTGACGGTGATATATGTGGTTGAAAACAGGAATTCCGGCGGCGGGTTGCCGTTTTTGGCAAGGGCTTCCTTTGCAAGCGGAATTCCCAGCCCGAACCGTTGTGCAAATCCAAGGTTGTGCATCGCCTCCGCAATCAATGGGTTGCGGTAATCTGTCGCGCCAGTGCCGATGTTGTTTTCGTTCACCTTTCCATACAGACCACCCGGATTTTGAATTTCTATGCGATCAGAATACCAATAAATGCGGGCTGGCGCGTTGGTGCCCTCGTAAGTCCGGTGCATTATTGCGTTGCGCGCGAGCTGTTGCAAAGCGGAAATCGGATAATCCGGATGACGCGCCTCCTGCGGCCCGGTTGCAACGTCCGTCCGGATTGAGATGTTCACAGTTAGCAAGTCATCAAGACGGCGCAGGACATCTTCAAGTCTGCCAGTTAAAATTTTTTGATCCTTTATGGGATCAGTAATTGCGCCGCCTTCTATGCGTAAAAATTGCACGTAGGCACCCGGCACCCAGGCCTGTGGGTCGCGGCCGCAAACCATCAGACCGCCCCAGGTTGGACGTTCATTGTGCAAAAGACGCAGCGAGTGAAGCTGCTGTGATAAATCGCGCCGGTTCTCAAGAAGAACTTCCTGTGGAATTGCGGCCGGAAGATATATTTTTTTGGCGTAGTCCAAATCCAGGTCATCAAGCGTTGCCTGGACTGCCGGCCTGAGGTCGAACGGCAAATCAGCAGCGCGCCGCCGTTCTGAAAGCCGGTTTTCTTCCTCGGGCGTGGCAATCCGGTTGGTGGGGCCGACGCGCACCCAAACCCGGCCCTGATAGCGAACAGGCGGAGTTGCAGCCGGGTGGACTTCAATGACGGCAACCGTGCAACGGTCGAATTCGTGCTTGTAAACTTCCATGCTTGGAATTGGCAGGATATTTCCGTCATCCCTCATTGCCGCAAGCTCTCGCAGCAGGCGATCGTTTACATCCAGCCCCGAACATGAGCCGTCATCGTTGCACCCGATGAAAATCACCCCCGGCCTGCCAACTCCAGCAAGGTCGTTTGCAAACGCGCAAATGGTTCGCCGGATGCCGCTCCTGTCGGAAGCTGTGGCCTTCCATTCCACGCGCTCAGATTCGCCGGTGGAAAACAAAAGTCGAAGTTCCTCGGTGGCTAACATCCTGACGGGTTGACAGTTAATTTTTTCAATGTTGCAGTAATTTTGCCGTTGCTGCTCATTTGCCCAGCCATGCGTAATTTATCAATTGCCATGATTTGAGCATACGGCAGGGCCTTTTTCCAGCAAAAACACCATGCTGCAAAGAGATGCGCTGCTTTTGCCGGTTCAGAACAAAACAAAATACCGCCAGAACCGTCAACCCGCCTTGGGCAGGCGCTGGACTTCTATGCCGACTTTCTTTGCCGCATAGGCCACTTCGCGCGTCCAGTTGCCATAGGCAATCTGACAATGGAACCCGCGCAGATTTCGGATGGCATCCTGTGTGTCGGCATCCAGCGCGACTTCGATCTGCCCGCGGCAGGTTGCCAGAAACGGCGTGTCAACAATTTTGCCCGTCATTGCCAGCCAGTGCTTCGCCTCAAAATCGGGCTTGATGATTGTGACAATCTGCCCTTTGCGGAAATGCACATGGGTGGCGGCACCGTGATCCGATTCATAATGCGTCACCAGCGTCACAGGCTCGAGCCGCCGCCCGTCCATCCGCCGCGGAGCGGTGCAGTGCGCAAACAACATGAGGCCCTTGCGCGGGAATGTCGGGTTGCAGAAATAAGTCGGCCTGCCGGCTATGTAGTGCATCAATATCCCGGCGGGTATGTTCACAAAATCAGACTCACAATAGGCCATGTAACCGTCGTCATTTGTGAGCGTAAGCGTCATGCACGGCATTATGCCTGCATAACTGTTCATGCACGCGTTTGTCGTCACCGCCCACGCATTGTGCTGCTTCATCAATTCGGCAAAAATCGCCTTCAACAAAAACGCCTCCGCCACAGCATCCTGCGTGATTTTCGACTGCACGCCGCGCGCCCGCATATACTGCCGCGCCTCGAACTGGCTGCGCGCCACTGCCGCCGGGTCTTTCCGCCACTGCTCGATCATCCGGTTCACCTCGGGGACGGGCACCGTTATCATTTCCAACTGGAATCGCTGCCGCGCACGCTCCGGCGCCTGCGGACAGGCCCAGCCTCCCGGCCCGCCAACGCACACAATCCGCCGTCCGATGGTGTTTTTCAGCCCGAACAATGCGCGCAACCGCCACATTATTTCATCCTGATCATCCACCACCACATCATCCAGGCCTGCCGCTGTTTGCTTCACCTCATCGGTGTGACTGCGCAAAAACCGCGAATCCACTATCTCATGCCAGAGATAATACGGGCCGGATTTTGCCCTGACAAAAATCACCATGTACCTGCCCAGGCCGGCCAGCGCCTCCAGCAAATCGGTCCATCCACCGGCGGCATAGACGATGATTACATCGGCATCGCTGGCCTTGAGCGCGTCAACTTGCTGGCGGGCGCTGATCTTGATTACAGGCGAAATTTTCATGCCAAATTCCGCCTTTGCCCGCAACGCCTTCAACTCGGCGTCAATCCGCGCCGCCTCGCCTGTCGCATCCTCCTCCGTCTGGATATCCCCCCAGTTGCGCCAGCTCCGGCCTTTCTGCCGTCTGCTGACGTTGTAGGTGAGCACCGGTTGCACGCGCAGATCGGTCGCACCACGGCACATTTCCGGCGCCTCAGCTCCAAAGGCGTTTGAGCTTAAGGTTCCTGTTGCTGCGACAACACTCAGGGCCGCTGTCGCCCTGAGGAATTCCCGGCGATTCATTTCATCGTAATTCATGATTCAATCTTTCTGATTTCAGGTTTTTCACAACGCTGCACCAAGCCATTCTATTTTTGGCTGCGACTCCGGCTTTAGAAGTAATCCTAATAACCCTTGCCTTAATTGCAAGCGGTAAAAAACGGTGCCGTGACCAATTGAGCGCGGAAATTCAGATTCCGTCTTTACATGAGGCATACGCTGATAAAGCTTCAACCTGAAAAACTAAGTTGAAGTGGTTTTCATCTTAACAAATACAGTATTGGTTCACGCCCCCGCCGCCCCAAGACTGCCCCACACAAGAACCCCTGTAGCCGCCATCGTGAGATGGCGGAGAAATCTGCCGCCTT
>Ga0078972_1002141_pt1 | contig 67674 bp, 71 predicted proteins | sample YelNatPaOPGAMG01_FD_67568 | JGI IMG/M metagenome (GOLD analysis project Ga0078972, IMG submission 67568) | Hot spring thermophilic microbial communities from Obsidian Pool, Yellowstone National Park, USA - OP-RAMG-01 (SPADES assembly) (version 2) | ecosystem: Environmental > Aquatic > Thermal...
GATTGAGGGCTGTAACTCGCCCTCATGAATGTGGATTCCGTAGTAATCGCGGGTCAACAGCCCGCGGTGAATATGCCCCTGCTCCTTGCACACACCGCCCGTCAAACCATCCGAGCTGGTGCTGGATGAGGGTATGCTCTTATGGGCAAACTCAAATCTGATGTCGGTGAGGAGGGTTAAGTCGTAACAAGGTATCCGTAGGGGAACCTGCGGATGGATCACCTCCTATGTATTTGGCGAGTCACAGGCACAATCTTTCACGGTTTCATTTGCAAAGGATTTTATTTGTATATTCTCTAATGTATAAGGAGATATTCTGATGTCAGTCGAGGACAAGGCCGTTGAAGTTCAGGAGAGGATCGAGAGAAAATTCAGTGGCATAGGGAAGGGAAAATATGCCAGAATAATAAGGATGGCCAAGAAGCCGGATAGGGACGAGTATCTAAAAGTGCTTCTGATAACTGGATTCGGAATAGTTCTCCTCGGTCTTGTAGGATTCATAATCTATCTGATTATGGGTGTATACTTCAAGGTTCCCTAGGTGTTATAAATGGAAAGCAAACAAGAATTGCAGGTCTGGGCAGCTATAGATGCTGCCGATATCAAGGTAGGATGTGGAAAGGAAGTTCCCGTCCCTGTTACAATAAGAAATATCCAGAGTACAAAGAGGAAATTTACCCTCCGCATCAGGAGTGAATTCAAGTCTAGAGACGAACTGGTGGAATGGTTTGTTAACTTGGATTATCCGAAACAGAAGGAATATACCATTTCTAAATTTGACAAGGAACCCATAGAGGAGGACATTGATATCGACGGAAAGCAGTCAAGAAAAATCTCAATGGTCATCTCAACCCCTAAGGGCGGGTACATGGGCGATTCAGTGACATTCTATGTCTCCATATTCTCCGCCGACGGCATTAACAACCTGGAAAAGGCGTTCACGCTGGAACTGACCCCTGTCATTGTTGCTGTCAAGACTACCGTCGGAAACGAGATTCCCGTTTCCATAGACCTGGCAAACAAGTCGGATGTGGATCTCGGAGAAAGAAAGCAGATAAACCCGGATGCACTCAGCGAGGTCTTTTCAATAATGGCGCCACACGAGGTCAGGGGATATGTCTTCGTGGAGACAATGCACCCGGATCGTCTTGCCGTCATAGCTAAAGGGATAAGGGGATTTAAGGGCATAGTCGAGGGTGACATCAAGATAGGCGAAATAGAGCATTACCTTACCCCAAAACCTGCCGTGGCTGGACTGGAGCTTGGAGCATTTGTGGAACTCATTGACGGACCTTTCAAAGGAGAAAAGGCAAAGATAATGTCCATAGACGCCGGCAAGGAGGAGGTCACAGTTCAACTAGTTGAGTCCATGGTTCCCATACCGGTAACTGTGAGAGCTGAAGCCATCAGGATGTTGGACAAGAAATAGGTATCATGAAGCTAAAGTTCAGATCTAAGAGGAAAGAGAAAGAATTTCTTGGTCATATCACCACTCTTTTTGAGAATCCGGAATCACTGGTTCCTGACTGCATAGATAAGGGATTTTTGTGCCCCTTCGAGTCATATCGCAAGAAGATGGAATCACTCAAGGAAAGCCAGAAGTTTGAAAAGTATCTGAGGTCGTCAGACCAGTTCCTCAGTGCCATCAGTGAGACACATAAAGTTTCAGATTCTGACTCAGCTCCGGTGGTCGGCTTCATAACCACCCCTTATGGGAACGTGGAATATGCCAAACGGGGAAATACAGATGAAACCGTCCTTGCAGGTGTGCAGCATTTCGATGACGAAATCTGGCGGATGCTCGCGTTTTCATCGCTAACAAGGAGCAAGGGTGCCAGAGTCTATTCATCCAGGAATTTTTACCTAGGTTCATGCAAGGGACATGGCCCAGGGATAGAATTTTTCAGGGACGTCTTCGAGGAGCACGGGATAAAGTACCATGAGCAGGATGGAACCATAGTTATCGGAAATCTTGGTAAGAGCATAGTTGTGAGCCACTTCTCCGGGATTAAAATCAGGATCTTTGAGGATTCTGAATACTCCACGATATACACGATCGTGAGACACTTTCTTACAAAGGACCTTTTCAGCGACTTCAGGGTGAGCTGTCCATTCATAGAGGATCGCATTACCATAATACCAACAGATGATCTAAACCGCTATTTCAGCGGGCAGATTGATGACAAGACCTTCATAAGGAACATAGCTGATGCTAGGATCAGGGAGGCGATCGGGAAGTCTCTTTACATAATAGCGGACAGATGTTACTCAGATCCGGGAGAGTTCCTTGGCGAGTTTCCAAACGACGTGGTAAACACATCCCTGCTCATTCCGTACCTTAAGTCCATGGGGCACGGGCTTTATGTTGATTACCCCAGCCTGCGGAAACTCCTTGAGGTACTCTGGCCATCCCACGGCAATGAAATACTGAAAGCAACATTTCCCGATCTTGACGAGAGTAAGCTCAGGAGCCTGAAAGGCAACCCCCTTGATCAGATCGAGAGGGCAAGGAAAATCTATAAGATTGAGGATATAGACTCCGCATTCACCATCACTCCGTGGTCCAAGGCATCCGAATACCTTATCTCCCTTGTAAAGGATTTTTTCAAGTCCGGAAAATTTGTAGCCATAAGGAATGGTGAGAAGAACCTGCAGGCAGACCCCGTGAACAGGCCAATATTCTACGCATTCGTTGTGGCTGTAGGGGAACTTGGAAACAGGGAATGGCTCTTCAATGACCAGGATCGCGAGCTCGGTTCAAAAATGCTGGATGCAATGAAGAAAATCCTCGAGAACGATTACAGTGCCGTTAATGCCAATATAACCCTGATAAAACCATATGTGCCGTGATTTCATGTCCAGACATGTTGTATCTAAGAGGGAGCTGAAGGATATCCAGGGGCAGGTAGATGCCCTGGGGATAGGTACAATACCACTTGATGGGATGGAGGTTGAGGAGAACCGCGATGAGAAGATATACTATGTCGGCGGTAAGCCAGTCATTTATTTCAAGGATTTCATGGTACCAACCCTTTTTTTCATAAATGGAACTAAACCTGCCATGAAATGGGTCACCGTTGACAACGGTGCAGTGCCTCACATCACCAATGGTGCGAACGTCTTCGCGCAGGGGATAAGCGACATGGACAGGAACGTGAAGACGGGCGACATGGTTTTCATAAGGAACCTGGATGGCATTTTCATTGCGGTGGGTATATCAGAAATGTCCGGCGAGGAGATAATGAAGAACCATAAGGGCGAGGCAATTAGGACCATTCACTATCCCGGAGACAAGATTTTCAGGGCTTACCAGGAAAAATGACCTAAGTGATAAAGATTATAAGTAAGAACCACATTTTCATCCATGGAATTAAGGACAGGCATGGAAGCCCCAGATTTCACTTCAGTGGACCAGACAGGAAAGCAGGTTAAGCTAAGCCAATACAGGGGAAGTCCCGTAGTACTCTATTTTTATCCGAAGGATGACACCCCGGGATGCACAGTTGAGGCGTGCAACTTCAGGGACAACAATGCGGAATACGAGAAGAGAGGAATCAAGGTACTGGGCGTAAGCGTCGACTCCACACAATCACACAAGAAATTCCAGGATAAATACGGGCTGAACTTCACGCTGGTCGCAGACAATTCAAAGGAGATATCCGAGAAGTACGGTGTTCTCGGAGGTTCCACGGCCAGGCGTGTTACTTACATAATAGGAAAGGACGGGAAAATAGCCCACATATACCAGAAGGTGACGCCAAAGGATCACGCTGTTGAAGTCATGGACAAGATGCGTGAGCTTGGGCTCATAAAGTGACCTTACGGATAGATTTACTATTTTCAAAATACATTTTCTGTAAACATATTATTACATGGACGAATTGCCAGCCATGATGAAAAGAAAAAGTTTCATGTTCATGAACGGTGTCCTGATGCTGAGGCGGCTCTTCATCTTAACTTTTCTTCTCGAAATGCTGGTATACATTGTCATTTCCGCTCTGCCCATAACTGACCCTTCGCTGCTTGCAGTCGTACAAGGTGAGCAGAATGCCATACATTCAAAGCCCTTCCTGACGGTGCTGTTCTCAATATTCCCCCATAATATGCTCATAGCTACGCTTGAGGTTGTCCCATTAATCGGGCAGTTCTTCTTTGTCTTCTCCACCGTTGAAACGTCAGTGGTGATCGCAGTTGAAGGGACAAGCTTGCACACTTCCGGGATCTTCGTGTTTATCACTCTTGCCCTTTTTCCTCATACATGGCTGGAGCTGCCTTCATATGCCATTGCCACAAGCACAAGCATATACCTGATCTACCTCATTGCAAGGCGGAGAGACCTTCTCACCGGCAGGATAAGGAAGGTACTGTACATGTACATCTTTGTTGCGATTGAACTTCTTGCGGCCGGCATATTCGAATCGGCGGAAATAGTGATGGAGGCAACCCTGCCCTCCCCCGACAACATCCTTTATCCGTTGCTGTTATGGATTCCGGCTGTTCCCGTGATATACTTGCTGTTCAGGATCTTCAGGGCGATAAACAAGGATGAATACGGTAAAAACGAAAATGCAGAAACAGGAGAAGACGAGTTCAGCCTTGAGGTATAGGTCGAAACCTCTGTGCTGGAGCCTTTGCTTTGGTCGATCCATTTTTCCTTTACCCCGACAAAAAACGGATTATCCTTGATTTTATGTCACGGATCACCTCACTTATATACAATTAAAGCCATTTCTCCAGAATATGACAATAAACCGTTATATTATTATGTCAGACCTGTGGAGGGATGGAGACCAATTTCACGGCACGCGGAAGGAGTGTATTGATAGCGGACGCAGTTGATAAGACATTGTTAGCAGATCTGAACAGATCTGGTTTTCAAACCACTTACAAATCCGAAATAAAGAAACAGGATCTTGAAAGGGTTTTAACTGTTAATGTGAATATTGATACATAATTGAGGTTTTTGGAAATCCTAAGAGATCTGAATGCATCTTTGAATGTAAAAAAGATGGGTTTGATAAAAGTAGGGCTGGTGCAGTCCGAATTCACGCCTGTGGAGACAGCTACTTCGGGCTTGTGCGGGATATACCCATACAGGCAGATGTCTGTCGTTGAATCAGGAAGCTCCGAGGCTTCAGCTGAGGAGTAGCTCACAGGAAATATGGTAGCAGTAAAAGGTTGAAAACAAGCCACTGGAGGGATTTGAACCCCCGACCTGCTGATTACAAGTCAGCTGCTCTACCACCTGAGCTACAGTGGCGGTTGCAGTCTATTGTTAAGTTTAAGATAAAATTTTCTTAAATTTTCCTTTGGATCCGGCTCCTTAAAATTGCAAACAGATGGGCAAGAAAGCTCCGATCCTCAGGGAGGAGAGGATGTTAGAGAAGGAACCTGCCAAGAAGTACGGCTATACCCATGACAACTATCAGAATGAATGCAATGAGCTGCCAGGAAATCCTCCTCTCAGGTTCTGATAGCCCAAAATTCTCATAACCTGAGGTTTTCCCCTTGGCGGTATCAAAATTCCAGTCCATTTCATCCGTTGCACGATCATCAGAATGCTGGGCTGTTCCCGGCTTGGAAGTGGGTGTATTGCCTGATTTCCTCCTCCTGGAGAGATTTATAAATGGGAAAAAGAAAAAAATTACAAAGGGAAAATACCCAAGCAGAGGAAAGCTCTGATTAAAGAAGCGTGGAAGCACAAAGTCGCTGAGTATGAACAGTGACCAGATCAGCACGTTTCCAATTATTACTATCTTGTTTCTCCGCATCATCTGCCCTTGAATTCCGCCTTTCTTTTCTGTATGAAAGCGGATATCCCTTCCTTCAGATCCTCAGTTCCATACAGTAGGCCCATGGATATGGCCTCCATCTCAAGCCCGTCATCAATTGACGTCTCGCTTCCCTTGTTTATCAGGCGCTTGCTCAGCACTGCCGAAATCGGTGAAATTCTTGTTGCAAGATCGGATGCCATCTTAACCGCTTCCTGATCAATTATTGCCTTGTCGAAAATCTTTGAAACCAGCCCTATTTCTTGTGCGGTCTTTCCGGAGAACCTTTCGGCCGAAAGAATGTAATACATTGCACGGGAAATGCCTACCAGTTTCGCAAGTCTCTGCGATCCTCCCCATCCGGGAAGGAGACCAAGGCTGGTTTCCGGAAACCCAATAGTGGTATCGTCGGTTGCAACCCTTATATCGCATGCAAGAGAAAGCTCAAATCCGCCTCCAAGTGCATAACCCTTCATCTCTGCGATGGTTATTTTCGGGACCTCAGACAGTAGTTTGAACACTCTCTCGCCAAGCCTGGAGTTTTCCATGAAGTCCGCGCCACTTGCAAAGAACTGGGTTAGTTCGGCGCCTGCAGAGAACACGTTTCCCTTTCCGGTGATTATTATAACATTGATATCGTGATTGTTCCATATCTCATTGAGAGCACTTTCCAGCTCATGGATTACGTCAACGTTGATCAGGTTGTTCCTTGTGTTTGAAATCTGGAATCTGGCGACCTTCTCTGCGGGGAAGTCAACAGAAATGAATTTTCCTTCTCTGGCTGTCTGGGCAGTGGTTACCTGTTCCGCAGGCTTGCTCTCAGAGGTAAGCGGTGTCTTGACGGATATTATCTCCTTAAGTTTTCCCTCTCTGATTGATTTTGCAGGCTCGAATACCGTTGAACCGGTCAGTTTCTGCAAATCCTCCAGCTTCTTCTTTATCTCCGCATTGGTAAGGCCCTGCGCAACCGATATGGGGCCAAATGGCCTGTTCATACCGAGCCGGACGCCGGTCTCAATATCTTCAGGAACGGAAATTCCCTCCTCAATCACCTTGACCGCCTCGTTTACCTCTATTGCAAGTATGTCCATCAGTTCCACTTTATCAGTGGGACTGCTTGCAGGTATCTCCGCTTTGCCATTTGTCCATTTATAGAACCCCTGACCTGTCTTCAGGCCAAGTGTCCCGTTCTTCTCTTTCTCCTTGAAAATCATGCACTTGCCGTATTCCGGAGACAGCTCCTTTTCATAGTAGTCAAGCGAATGCACAACAGTATCGATGCCCACATAATCCATGAGTTCGTATGGTCCCATGGGAAGACCCTGCCCCCTTGCAAAGGTATCTATTTCCTCAGGTTTTGCTATGTTCTTGTCCAGAAGCATGCAGAAGAAGAGGCTTTCAGGTGCGCTTATCCTGTTAACGACGAATCCTGCACTGTCCCTGTAGACTCGTATTGGTGTTTTTCCAATCTTCCTGGCCAGGTCAAAAGTGGCGTCGAAGACAGCATCGTCAGTTCTCTCTCCCTTTATTATCTCGACAAGCTTCATAACAACTGGCGGGTTGAAGAAATGCATGCCCACAGTCCTCGGCCCGAGCGTTGTTCCCTCAGATAGTGTCGTTATCCTGATATTCGATGTATTTGAGGCAATTATGGCATCCTTCCTGCAGAACTTCTCAAGATCGGAGAACAGCTTCCTCTTTATATCAAGGACCTCCGGAACAGCTTCCACAACAATGTCGGCATCCTTCACTGCCTGCTGGAGATCTCCGGTGTAAACCAGCCTGCTGTTAATTGAACTGACATCCTCCTGCTTTATCTTTCCAGATTTCACGAGTCTGTCAAGGCTGCCTGTTATGGATTTTCTGGCTTTTTCAAGTGCTTGCGGAAAGCTATCCTCAAGATACACATCAAATCCGGCGAGAGCAAAAACTTCCGCTATACCGTGTCCCATGATGCCGGATCCGATCACGGCTACCTTCCTGATTTCCAACGGATCACTTCCTTGCTTTGCTGATTATTCCGGTGAGCTTCTGTGCGCCAAAAATATCTCCGGAAATCTTGACTTTTCCCTGCAGGAATGCCTTAACAGGATCAATGGCTCCAGTGAATATTTCCGTCAGGACCGCATCGGCAGCTGATATGGTGGCTGCGGCGGGGGTTTTCTCACCATCTTCAAGCACGAACTTACCCTGGGAAACGTGCACGTAATAGGGTGGAGAATCAGACAGCTTGAACTGTATGATCTTCTCCCAAGACGCTATTTCCTTGCTTACTGTTGGGTTTGTATTCACGCCTTCTATGATAACGCTGAGTATGTCCTTAGAACTCATGAATACTTTAGAAAAGCAGTCTTTATATTTTTTGTTGTCAAAAAAGGGAAAATAAAAAAATTAGGCGTGTTTGTAGGCTTCCATTACGTACTCGGCAAACTGGTCGTCAGGGTAGGCTCCAACAAACTGCACATCGTTGTTTATGACTATGTGTGGAACGCTTGATACTCCCGCTTCCTCGGCTTCTTTCTCGAATTCCATGGATTCAACCATTTCTCCCGTAATGTTCTTGTTCCTTACCGCAAATTTATGTGCGGTGGTAACAGCCTTGGGGCAGTATGGGCACGTAGGAGTTACAAAAACCTGTATCTTCATGGGCTTGTCAATCTTTGAAATTATCTCCATGGCTTTCGAGGATACGTCGGCTTCGCCGCTCGAAACGATCTTCAGATCCTCGATGAGCGATCCAAATTCATACCCGGATGGTATTCCATAGTACCTGACTCTTCCGGTCTCATCCCCATGCTTCTCAACAACGGTTGCAGGATACTTCTCAATCCCAAACTTCTTTGCCTTCGTCTTATCCTTATCAAAATCGTAAACGACAAGATGGATTCTGCTGTCTATCGCAGAAACTTCTGTTGCAAGCTCAAGGGTTTCCTTGCAGTACTTGCATTCCGAATCACTGGATGTAAACACAACAATGTCCACATCATCCTTTAGATGTTTCTCGAATTCTGATTTAAGATATTCCTGATCTTCCTTTCTAATCAATGACATTTGGTCACCGCCTCTTTATTTACATATGGTATTTAAAGATTACTACTCAATAATGATTAGCGGGTGGCGTCTCCGAAAATATCAATAGGAATTCTCAGGTCTGATAAGTGGCGTTTCCTCGTCTTTGGAACTAGCAATAAGAAAGCTCCTATCTGGAGAGAGGAGAGGACGTCAGACAAAACCATGTTCCGAAAGGTAGTTGGTTATTCTGCTCCATCTCCTGCCCCTAAACATTATTCCCAGGGCAAGCAGGTTCATTGCTATGAGCGAAACGGCAAGGACGTACTCGAAGAAAATTGAGGCGATGGCAATCACGAAGAATATGGCTGACGGAACTAGCAGGATGAAATTTCTCCCTGCAGAACTTCCGCTGATTACGCCTCCCTGAAGGTCCTGTGACGCCACCCTTTCTGAGAAGAAGTAGAATGTTATGATCATGCTTGCCGGAACCATCAGCGCAAGAACAAAGGCCGAACTCAGCACATAAGCTATGCCAAAAAAAGACAGGGCAACGTCGGCGGCAATGAACGGGGCAAGCAGGATTTCCGCAGAAACGCACTTGGCAAGGATGGAGTCCTTGAAGTAGGCATTATCTCCCATGGAAGCAAAGGACATCCACATGCGTTCCCCGTTAAGCAGGTTCGGGGTGCTGGATATCACGATCAGGACTATGTAAAATGTAACGTAGGGGACAACAAAGGTAGATGTGATCGAGGCAATGGCGGAATAAAAATAGAGGACATAGAAATAAACGGCAGCCATAGCGCTGGTTATGATTACGGCTGTCCTCGTCCTCAGCCTGAAGCTTGGGGCATAGCCAGATGAACCTCTTCTCCTCAGTGAAGTGGATACGAACGTTGTCTGGAATTTGAGTATTGCCTGTCTTGGAGAAAGCCGGTCAAAACTGGATATTTTCCTAGTCTCTCTCCTTGAATACCCTCTTTCCACGGAAAATTTCTCGATACCGAGGTCCGCAGAGATAATGGAAGAGAGGATGAGTGGTACTGCAAGGTATGCAGCTGAAATTGGAACCCCAAAGAGAAATCCAGACGTTGCCAGCGTTATGAGGGCGTAGGGTGAACCCAGAATTTCAATGGCAGCCCAAAGAGTAATGAGGACTGATACAACCATTCTGACTAAAGGGTTGACCGCCATCATTGTTATTCCAATGGATGTGCTTCCAACCGATATGGCAAGGGCTGCGAAAAGGGATATCAGAACAGACCCGCCACTTCCGTGGTATGCTGCCGACAGGTCGAAAACAAGAACAAAGAGTATTGTTCCGGTTGTATAGAACTTGAATAGCATGAGCGGGGTCACCAGCTCACCCTTCCTGAAGGGAAGCACAAAATAGAAATCTCTGTCGGACTTCATCGAGGAAACGCTGCCTGTTGAAACCGAAAGAAAGAGAGATATTAGAAGGAATATGAAAATTTCATAGAAAAATACCGACGGCTGTGATTCCGGTGTTGTTATCTCAAAATACAGGAAACCCGGGACCAGAAGAACGGCATAGAATATTGCGGAGAAAATCAGGGTTCTCCCTGGTAACCTGGTACGGAAGTAGAACTTAATGAGACTGCCATTCATCCTGCATCATCCTGGAAACCGTTGATTCAAGCGTCTCTCCCCCGAAAGACTGCCTGTTGAGATCGGCAATTGTACCCTGCCAGGTTATCCTGCCCTTGGAAAGCATGATTACCCGTTCAGTCATCCGCTGTGCGATTGACAGTATGTGCGTTGAGACAAAATACGTGGCGTGGAATGATTCTAGAAGCTTGATCACCTTTTCCTGGGTTGGTATGTCAAGATAATTCAATGGCTCGTCCATAAGCAATATCCTGGGTGAGTGCATCATCGTTATGCCTATGGATACTCTCTGGACGTTTCCCCTTGAAAGTGCTCCTATTTTGGTTCTGGCTATGTCGGATAGGCCGAGATAACCGATGATAAGGTCAGCCCTGTCCTTCACGTTTTCAACTCCCCGCAGGGCAGCGATGTATTCAAGGTTCTCCCTAACGGTAAGCACCCTGTATGGCTGTGCATCCTCAGGAAGATAACCTATAACAGACCTCGCATCAATGGACGCCGGCTCATGGCCGTCTATGAGTATTTCACCACTGTCGGGAGTCAGCAGTCCTATGAGGAGCTTCATTATGGTGGTCTTCCCGGCACCGTTTGGTCCCAGAATGGTAACCCTTTCACCGGCGCCTATTGAGAAAGAGATGTCCTTCAGTGCCTGGAAGCCTGCAAAGCTCTTGGAGACACCCCTGACCTCTATTGCGGCCATTTTTTGGTGACAGAATTTTCGAATATAAAGGTTCTATTCAGGTCAATACCCTAAGTAGCGGCTGACTAATGTTATTATAATATTTAGCATTGCATGTCCATGGAAATCAGCAGCTACGATCTGGAACTGGACATAGACTACGCAAAAATGACGTACAGTGGCAGGGAGAAAATCACGGTAACTCTTGACGAATCACCGTTTGTGATCAATGCCCTCGATCTGCACATTTCCCAGGTAAGAGTTCAGGGGCATAAAACAGGCTTCTCCCATGACAATGCAAAGGAAGAATTGAGGATAGACGGGACATCAAAGGGGAAGAATGAAATAGATATTGACTTCACGGGAACTGTTAACGATGCACTTGTCGGGCTTTACAAGGCCAGATCAAAGTCAGGGATAATGCTCACTACGCAGTTCGAGTCAACTGGCGCAAGGCGTATGTTTCCGTGCCTTGACAACCCCGGATACAAGGCTGAATTCTCTCTTACAGTTATCATTGACAGTGACCTAGATGCAATCTCAAACATGCCGGTGGAATCTGAAGCGAAGAAAGGCAGCAGAAAGAGCGTAAAGTTCAGGAAAACTCCCAGGATGTCAACATACCTGCTGTACCTTGGGATAGGAAAATTCGACAATATGACAAAGAAAAGCGGCAGCGTTGACTTTATCCTGACAGCCCCCAAGGGCCACCTGAATTCCACAGAATTTCCCCTGGATATAGCTATAAAGGTTGTGGATTTTTACGAGAAATATTTTGGAATAAAGTACGCGCTTCCAAAAATGCATCTCATTGCGGTACCCGAATTTGCCGCAGGCGCAATGGAAAACTGGGGCGCAATTACCTACAGGGAATCAGTTCTGCTTGTGAACGAGTCCACAAGCACAGCGGTAAAGAAGCGGGTGGCTGAAGTTATCGCACACGAGATAGCACACCAGTGGTTCGGAGACCTTGTGACCATGAAATGGTGGAATGACCTCTGGCTGAACGAGAGCTTTGCGACGTTCATGGCGTTCAAGACCGTGGATAACCTGTTCCCTAAATGGGAGATGTTAGGCAACTTCCTGATATCTGAGACCGAAGGCGCCCTAGCCGGTGATTCTCTCCACAATTCCCATCCCATTGATGTTGACGTAAAGGACCCCACGTCAGTAGCGATGATCTTCGACGAAATAAGCTACGGGAAGGGAGGAAGCATACTCAGGATGATCGAATCGTATGCCGGCCCGGACAACTTCATGAATGGAATAAGGGCATACCTGAAGGAGAAGTCATACGGCAATGCTGAGGGACATGACCTCTGGCAATCAATAGAAAAGGTATCCGGGCTGCCTGTCACAAAGATCATGGAGGCATGGATAAGGAAGATGGGCTACCCTGCAGTACAGGCTTCAAAGAAGGGGAATTCCATCTCACTCAGGCAGCAGCAGTTCTTCCTTAACGGGGCAAAATCTGAAACTATCTGGCCTGTGCCACTGACTGTGGTGAGGGAGAATGGTACAGAGTCAGTGCTGTTTGAAGGAAAGGAGATGGAAATACCATCGGGCGGCTTCGTGAAACTTAACGCAAACCAGACCGGATTTTACAGGGTCAACTACAGTTCCGAACTGTTCAAGGTGGTCGTTTCAAAATCCGGAAAGCTATCCAACCTTGACCGGTGGGGTATCCTGAATGACCAGTACGCCTTCCTAATGTCCAGGATAATAAACCTAGACGAGTATATCGCCCGCATAAGAGAGTTCTTCAGTGACACAAACCATCTCATAGTGGACGAGATCAGCGGAGATCTCAACCAGCTTCACCTCATAATGCCAGAAAATGAAAGGATCCGGGCGCTGGCCGCTGAATATACCTCAGCTCATGTCAAGAGGCTGGGGGCAAAGAAGGCAGGCGAGGACGAGAACACTTCGGTACTCAGGGGACAGCTGTGGCAGAGACTTGCTCTGGTAGACGCGAAATGGGCAAAGGAAACCTCGTCAATGTTCGGCGATTTCATGCATGTGGATCCTGATATAAGGACAGGCGTTGCGTTTTCAGAGGCGGTTTCCGTTAACAGCATATCAGAAATTGAAAAGGTATTCATGAAGGCACAGAGTGACGAGGACCGGATGAAACTCATATCAGCCATGGGGTTCCTGTCAGGCGGGAAGAACACGGGCAGGGTCATGGAGCTGGTAGCCAGCGGAGGCATAAAGAAGCAGGACATCATGCGATTTTTTGTTGCCGCCGCCATGAACCCTCAAAACAGGAAGTTCATGATTGACACCCTCCCGACCGCCATTGAGGAGATGAGGAAGATCTATGCCGGAACAGCATATACGTCAAGGATGGTTGAGGCTGTGGTTCCATATGTTGGCATAGGCAGGGAGGACGAAACCAGGAAACTTCTGCAGAAACTGGGCAACCCTGACATAGATCTGGGAACAAAGAAGGGGCTTGAATACCTGAAAGCATATTCCGCACTGGCCAAGTCAGTTGGAAACTGACATCCTCTCCTCTTTGAAGGTCGGAGCTTGCTTGCTCAGGAGATTGTAAGTAGACATAAACCCCTTTCCTTATTTTTTCATTATTCTTTATCTGAATGGAATTTATCAATATTTATTAACAATGTTTAGATTAGCCAGAGAGCCTAATGATATCCATTGTTAATTTCGACAGGTTCCTCATGGGCTACACCTTGGCTGCACACATTCTCATAGTAACACTCAGCATAGCTCTTTCCGTTATGGTATCTCTTTCTGAATTCCTCGCAATCAGGAAGAAGGATGTCTACTATGGGGTGCTCGCAAAGAGGCTTTCCAAGGCTCTTATAATCTTCTTCGCAGTTGGAACTGCAAGCGGAACTGTGCTTGCCGTTGAGCTTTTCTCACTTTTCCCGAACTTTATGGTTTTGATAGCCAAGGTTGATATCCTCCCCTTTTACTACGAGGTGTTCGCATTCTTCCTTGAGACAATATGCCTCGTCATTTACATCTACTACTGGGACTATTTCAAGAACCGCTACCATCACTGGATCTTTTCACTTTTTGTGGCGGCAGGTACAGTCCTGTCTGCAGTTTTCATAACGATGATCAACGCATTCATGAACACCCCGAGCGGCTTTAATATCCCGGTCTATATCAGCACCGGTGTTCTGACCGACATCAATCCGCTTGCCGCAATTGCTAACCCCTCCGCATTCAGTGAGATAAGCCATGTTGTAACCACAACCATAGCAGCTGGATCCTTTGCCCTGTTGGCGTATTTTGCCGTGAATTACCTGAGGTCAAGAAACCAGGAAGCCCGCAAAGTATATTCTAAGGCCATAAATATCACGGCGATTGTCGGCCTCATAACAATAGCTCTCGCCGGAATAACCGGAGATAGCGCAATGAGGGGACTCCTGACCATGCAGCCGTTGAAGTATGCGGCCATAGAGCTCAACTACTTTCATACAATGGTAAATGCACCGGAGCTCCTTGGGGGCATAATGGTGAACGGCCATCTGGAGTATTACCTTTCAATTCCCGGGGTGCAGAGCATGCTTGCATTTCTGTCGCTCAATTCATCACAGGCAGTGCCCGGGCTACTTAGTTATCCAAACCAGCCATGGCCTCCACTCTTTGTCCACCTGACCTTTGACACCATGGTGGGTGGGGGTTTGCTGCTCGGCCTCTTCCTTCTATACCTGATCTACAGGATCTTTCGCAGGAAACCACTCACTTCAAGGATCATGCTCTATGGCATGATAGTGTCAGGAGTACTGGCGGAGATAGTCTACGATTCCGGCTGGGTGACGGATGAGGTTGGAAGGCAGCCGTGGATAATATACGACAATGTGATGACAGTCACGCAGGCAGCTAATACCTCCCCATCTGTAATACCACTTGGAATAGGGATAATTATCTTCTACCTGATCATAGTGCCATTCACCTTCTATTTCGCAGCCAGAGTGATAAGAAACGAGGCTGTGGACAAGGAACTTGAAAAGGAGAAGGGTGTGCAATGGTACAGATGATCCAGCCAGAAGTGGCCCTGAACGCCGCCATATTCGCTGCCTTTTTTGCCATGATATCCACTGAACTGATGGCAGCTTCCGCCATAGTATTCAAGTACGAAGAAAGCACCAAAAAGGTCTTCAGGTTTCTCGTGCCCATATGGGAGATCACAGGCACCTTTTTTGTCTTCTATGCAGTTAATGTGGAGGCACTGGTGCCGGACGCGCTGCCACTGGTTGCTTACGCATACATAAGCTATATCCTCATATTCCTGATTCTTTATGTAGGCAGGAACGCATCCATAATTGCTGCCGAGTACATCTGGAAGAACAGGGTTGTTAACAGGAAGCTTCTCTACACAGTATATGCAATCATAACCTACATACTGGGGATCCTGATACTTGTCATATACACCTCGCTGCTGAGCGGAGTCGGTGTGAATGTAGGTGCCAGAACGTTCAACCTTGTCGAATTCATTTCATTCCTGCCGGATGACGGCTTTATTGCAGGATCTGCCATTCTTCTATTCGGCCTGGGTGCCGTATTCTATAACCTAAGCGTGAGACGGTACCTCCCGCTGGTAGTTACTGGAATAGGAATGGCTATAGCAGGTTTATCCTTCGTGTACCTTGGAGATATAAGCACTCCTGCTTTCATTGTGGTTCCGGCGGTTATAACACTGATCCTGCCGCTGCTGTGGATGTTCGACAGGACCAGGCAGATTGTGTCGAACAAACTTCTTTTTCAGGGAGCCATGGCAATTTCAGCATTCTTCCTGATTTACACAGTATATCCATGGCTGTTTGCGAAGACCCTGAATCTGACATTACTCCTGAACAACAGTGCGATGCAGACACAGATATTCTACACTACAATCATAGGCGGGATAATACTCGTTGCCCTGTCCCTGGTGTTCTTCAGGATATTCTACAGGGCTGGGGATAGCGGCCAGCAAGAGTCAGAAACCCCTGCGCACTGACCGCGGCAGGCAATCACTGGTTGTATCCCTTCAATACAACATGCCTGGGTTTAGTTGCCAGCAGGCTTTTTCCTGAGTTGGTCGTGTCAAAGAAAGGTCTGCTTGTTGTAAATTCCCTGAATGCATCACCGTCCTTCCATTCGCTGAATATCATGTACTCATCAGGCTTCATGACATCCCTGTAAAGCACAGCGCTAACAAAGCCGTCCACATTGGCCCTCAGGTACTCTATGACACTCTCGAAGGACTTCTCAAACTCACTGTTCTTTCCCGGAATGACATTATAAAAGAACCCCACATTGATCATGGAACTCCATTGCGCTGACCGATTAAAACCTTAACAAAATGGACTTATTGAATCAGGAAGCTCCGTAGCTTTAGCTGAGGAGTAGCTCACCTGATCATTTCAGGAAAAAATTAGAGAGGGTTACTCCGGGGAAAAGGTTTGTACCGGCTACTCCCTGATCTCCTTCTCTGATACAAAATACACTATGAGCAGCATCGCAACAGCCAGCAGTGCGAGTCCGCCAAGCCATGTCAGAACCTGGCCTCCCTGTGAAGCGGTAAGCGTTGTACCGTTTATGATAACGGTCCTGATAGACTCCGCCGACCATGAAACCGGGTTGTACTGAGCAATAGTACTGAGCCAGCCCGCCATTAGCGCGGGCGGGAACATTGCATAGCTTGTGAACAGCAGAGGCAGGTTGACCAGGTTGAGAATGCCGAATATTGTGTCGGGCCTTGTTATTCTTACGGCAATAATGCTGAACATGGAGGAAAATATGAAAGCCACCAGCACCACTGCAGTAACTATTACAAGGGCGCCCTCCACCGTGAATCCGTGAGCGAAAATCAGTCCATTGGGCAGTATAAGTGCTGCCAGTATGATGATGCCCACCTGGACCAGTATCCTCACCATTGCGGATATGATTTTCGCGAAGACTATGGAGCTTCTATGTATGGGTGACATGAGGAACCTGCTCAGTGGACCCAGCCTCCTGTCAAATATTATATTCACTCCTGAGAACATGGCCGTGAACAGGCCGATTATGGTCAGAACCCCCCCGAGAAGGAATGTTATGTATGATGGTGCATTATCAATTGCGGCTGGGTCTATGGTGCCAAGCTTGCTGAAGGCATAACCGAACAGTGCCAGCCAGAAGAATGGTTGAATAAGCCCTGTGATCAGGGACACCGGATTCCTGTACCATTTCTTAAGGTCCCTTGCCGTAAGGGGTCCCAGGCCACTCATTTCCTCACCCTCCTCATGTTGAACATTGTCTTCTTGAAATCGCCAGGACTCTCCTCCACCCTTATGTCTTTTCCAGTGTATTCCAGGAATACTTCGTCGAGAGAAGGTTTCTGTACTGTCATCTTGGTGACCGCCAGCTTGTTCTCTGAAATGTACCTGATGATGTCCGGCAGCTCCTCGTCGGAATTCTGAACCTTCATCCTGACACTGTTTGGTCCATTGTCCTTTATTTCAATGAAATTAGGGTACTTTTTAATGATATCCTCGTCCCCCTGGGTCCTGAACGTCATTTGGATAATGTCCCCCTTGAGCTCGGCCTTAAGTTCATTGGAGGTGCCGGTGACCAGCACTTTTCCGTGATCGATGATCGAAATCCTGTCGGCGAGGGCATCAACCTCCTCAAGGTAATGGCTGGTGAGAATTATGGTTACGTTGAGCTTTTCCTGTATCTGCCTGACATAATCCCACATCTGGCTTCTCGTAGTTACATCGAGCCCAAGCGTGGGTTCATCCAGGAACAGTATCTTTGGATCGTGCACGAGGCCTATTATGAGCTCGAGCCTCTTCCTCATCCCTCCGGAATATCCCCTGACATACCGGTCCGCAGCTTCCTTCAAATCCACAAGGCCAAGAAGCCTTTCTATGGTTTCCTTAGCTTTTGCAGTCGGAATGTCATAGAACTGCGATACCATCATGAGGTTCTCATAGCCCTTCAGGTCCTCATCAGCTGTCAGGTCCTGCGGAACCACTCCTATCTCCCTCCGGACCTTGATCGATTCTCTTATTATATCGTACCCGGCCACCTTGGCTGTTCCCGATGTAGGTGGTGTGCTGGTTGTAAGCATCTTTATGGTTGTTGTCTTCCCTGCCCCGTTCGGACCGAGAAGTCCGTATATCTCTCCCTCCTCAACATCTATATTCAGCGCGTCAACAGCCTTGAGGTGACCGCTGTATATCTTTGTAAGATCCTTTGTTTCAATCGCTTTCATTATTTCACCTTCTCAACATTTTCTGAAGTCGTTCCATTACATGTATGAGTTGTTCCCTGTTTTCCGAAATTGCTTTTTCTCCGCTCTCCTCGATGTACGAAAGATATCCGTCCATTTCGGAGATCATCTCATCAAGCGTTCTCGGTGCCCTGTACGGGCCCCACTGAGCTTCCCCGAGCTCCTTGGATCCGGACTCGGTTATGGCATATTTACCGTCATCTCCCTTGATTGCAAGATGATCGGCCAGAAGAGATTCCAGCATGGGGTAAATTGATCCGGGTGAAGGTCTCCACCATCCCCATGACATCTTTTCGATATAGTCCATAATCTCAACGCCATTCCTTGGAGATTCGGAAATTGCCCTCAGTGCGATGTATTTGAGGCCCTGCCCCTTGGAATGCCTCCGCCCAAAGCCCATGTAATCAAGCATAATCCGTAATATCGAATTCGATATTAATCATTTCCAGCATATTTTCAGATCATAACAATTCCTGTAAAAAAATCGGGGGTAAACCTTGCGGAAAAATTAGAAAGAACGTGATATATTCACGCTGTCTACCATCACATATGGCATTATTGAGGGTTGGATCTCTTCCCACCACTTCGTGTTCTTTGTTTCATTGGACACCCCTGAAATATTCTTCAGTATGCCTGTGACCGAATCGCTTATCCTTATCCCGCTCACGCTTCCGGTTATCTCTCCGTTATGTATTCTGAATACTCCGTCGCGTGGTACGGTGGAGAATATCCCGTTTTTGTAGTCTTGGTACCTCGTGTACCAGGCATTGTTTATGAAGAGCCCATCTTTCATGCCTGCGATCATATCCCTGAAGCTTTCCTTTCCGCTCTCAATTCTCATCTGCCAGGCAGCCGGTGCAATAATTCCTGCATTTCCGGTGGTTTCATATCCTGATTTCTTCCCGGTTGAATATGACTGCATGTATTTTTTCAGTATGCCATTCTCTATCAGCACATTGCTCCTGGTGGGTGTACCCTCATCGTCAAAGGGCCTGTATCCAACTCCGGTCATATCCAGCGGATCATCCACCAACGTAAATACGTCGGACGACACCCTGTATCCGAGCTTCCCGGCGAAGCATGACATGCCTGAATCGACTGCGTAGTACGACAGGAATTCTGAGCTGCTTGATATGATGTTTCCGATCAGGTAAGGGGACATCAGTACCTTGAATCTACCCTCTTCACCCTGTGATATGTCCTTTCCAGAAACGGCCATTTCTCCTGCAGATCTTCCTATGGACTCAGCGTCTATGCTGCCAGCCTTGAATGCAGGCCCGAAATGCAGTGACTCCTGTCCCGTTGAAGTTCCGGAAAATGAACGGATCACCAGCTCAGCACCTCCGCCACTGTATTCCGCCTCATTGTAGCTGGTCTTGAGGACATGTTTGAATTTCACCAGATAAGCAAGCCCAGCAGACCTCTCAGCCCCAGCTTCAACAGCTCCATTGATTGCGCTTTCGCAAAGGTCTTGAAGATCAATGTCAGCAATGGAAGGTGATCCAACGTTCCCATAGTACTGCTTTGCAGGATTGATTCCGAAGAATGATGGGTTCTCCGGGACCCTGTCTATCATGTTCTTGAGTTCGTTAAGTTTTGTATCGATCTCACTCTCGCTTTTCAGGGTTACTTCAGCCATTCTCCTGCCCCTGGACGTGAATACCGAATATTCGTTTTCATACCATTGGTTCAGCAGATCCCTGGAATTCAGTGAGAATCTTAGCTGTTCAATGTCGCTTGAAACTTCGTTTATTACTATCTCATCCATGCCCATCCTGGAAAGTTTTTCATATATCCTGTCCACTGTTTCCAAAAGATCACCTTATTTCAAATATATGTCCCTGAGCCTTGCATGCGGCCCACCCATCCAGACGTCCACACCCTGCATTGGCTCTCCTTTTCCGCAGCTGCCTGCGGTGAATTCAAGATCACGTGCGACTGCATCGATGGAACTGTAAAACTTGATTGTGTTTGTTTCGAGCGTAGGCCTCCTGATCCTTCCCTTCACCTTGCCGTTCTCCACAAGGTATGATTCCTTGCCCACGTATTTCTCGTTGAACCTGATATCGTCTATGTTCCACTCCGTGAACGACTTCATGTATACGCCGTTCTTTACACCCTCAAAGAGCTCATCAATTTCATGTTCGCCGGGCTCTATGTAAGTGGTGCTCATCCTGGCAAGTGGTTCCATGTTCCACGAAGAGGAACGTCCCCCTCCGTTTGGCTCCTTACCGAGTATAGCGGCACTCTCCCTGTTCAGTATAAATTCATCTGTATACCCTTTCCTGTAAAGGTATCGCTTTCTTGCCCTAATTCCCTCGTCATCGTATTCATAAAATCCGTAGCTCATCTTCATGGTCGGGTCATCGATCACGCTCACTGCATCGGATCCGATCCTGTAAGGAAACTCCTTTCCTGTGAGGAACGATTCTCCCGCAAGCGCACCCTCCCGACCTATAATCCGATCGTATTCGGTCGGGTGCCCGCATGATTCATGTGCCACTATGCCGGAGATTTCAGGCCCGACAATGAGATCATACTTTCCAGGTTTCAGTGCCGGCGCAGACAGGTTTTCCCTGAGTGCCCTGACCTCGGATCTCAGCCTTTCGTCCAGACCAAGGGAATCGAGATATTCATATCCGGACGACGACCCAAACTGCCCGGTTGATTGCTCGAACTGCCCGTTCTCGAAAACGCCGAACACATAGTAGTAGGAAACCCTTGATATTTCTGCGTCAATAGCAGTGCCATCTGAGTCCCGGTAGTGCTGTGATATCTTCTTGTCTCCAATGAAGTTCATTCTGACGGTTGCGCCGAGATCGTCCAGGAGTTTGTCATGCCCTCTTGCGATTTCGATCCTTTCCTCAATTGACATGTCTTCTATCTTTTTTTTCTGGTCAACTTTCCAGGACGCTTTAACCGGCTTGATCTCGCTTATCTTGTTCTTCCCATGCCTCCTTGTCTTTGGAAGGAGAAGATCGATCTTCGACCTGACCTCAGTCCAGTCCTCTGAATCCGTATATACAAAAGCCATGGAGTCGTTGACAAGTCTTATGGCATACCCGGAGGTATCCGAGGATTCCATCCCCTCGAACTCTCCATTCCTGTATGCAATCCCCTTGGAGCCCACACTCATGAACCTGGCATCCGAGAAATTGGAAATTCCGGAAGTGTAGCTTATTATCTGGTCTATGAGTTCACCAGCCATCTATCTCTCCTTCTCCTTCCTGATCCTGGATTCATATCCATCAAATATTTCGGACAGGCACTTGCCGAAGTTCCAGTCCGCCGAGCTTTCTGTCATGGCCAAGTTTCCGGAAAGCAGGCGTGTCCTTATGGAGTACTTTATGCCTCCGGACTCCTTATATTTTATAATGTGTATATTCAGTTTTCCGCTGTTGTGGCCGGATAATTTTGCAAATTTGGCTGAGAACTTGCTTGCCATGAAATATGTTATGTCGTAGAGGTCATCGTCATCTGGTGTCAGGCCGCTGACCTCTATAAGCATTCCCTCCTTCTCCTCTCCGGGGGATATGAGATCAAGAACGTCGGAAACTCCCACAATGCCAACAACGCGCTGGTCATCATCGACTACGGGTATCATGTGCAGGTTGTGCTTTGTCATCAGATCGGCCGATATCCTCACCGGATCAAACAGTTTCGCCGACAGGGGACCATCGCTGATTGATCCGGCAGCAACTTTCACCTTATCGCTGTATCCTATGTATTCCCCGAACCTGACCCTGTCCTTACCCTGCTTTACCGCAGCAACGATGCTGTCCATCCTGAGGATGCCGGTCAGCTTTCCGTCCCTGTCCACTACGGGTATCTCGGATTCCCCGAGGTCCCTCATGTGTTCGGCAGCAACGTCTGTGGTTTCATCTTCCCTTACCACAATGGGCGTATCCGACATTATCTGTGAATTCCTGGATCCTGAAAGATCATATACGGATTCAATCTTCTTCAGTATGTCCAGCCTCGATATGATGCCGACAAGCTTCTTTCTGTCTATCACGGGAATCGCGTTCACCCCGGAATCCCTGAGCAGCCTGACAACTTCCATTATGTCTGCGGAAGGGGTTGTTGTCGGTGTGCTTATAATGAAATTCTCCACCTTTGCCATCAGTTGTATGCTTCTTCGTCTAAGCATTTCAGAATAACTGATAACGCCGAGATATTCGCTTCCGGATACCACGGGGATCTGGTGAATCCTGAGTTTATTCATCCTGGAAAGAGCTTCTGAAATCCTTGCATCCTTGTCAAGGACAACGGTATCTCCGGTCATAGCTTCGCTTACTTTCATCATTATTACCTCCAGTATTGTATCTCTCTATGGCTAATCAGTTCTTTAACCTGATCTCTAACATTTTTTCCATTTGCCGCATCATCGACAAGTCCTGCCACAATGCCCGTTTCGTTTATGCCCATCCTGGTCATTTCGGCCGTACCAATCCTACCCTCCCTGTCCACTATTATTCCGCTATCCTCCAGCTTCCTGCTGAAGGCTGCTTTGTCCATCCCTCTCTTCCTTAGGCCATCCTGGTTCAGGTGCAGCTGGTGAGACTCTGAATACCACGGGGAATGCATGACGGGAACCCCAAGGGAATCAAGGTCCTTTCCCAGGTTTTTGGAGTTCCGGATGACATTTCTCGCATAATCCTTTCCGTGCCTCAGCATCTCCTCCAGGGCAACCCCCAGTCCCGCAACCCTCGCAATATGGAAGTTGTCTATTGCCCTCCATGTCAGGTTCTTTTGTATGTGGGAGTAAATCTCCTCATTATTGGTAAGCATGATTGAACCCTGCGGGCCAAAAAATGTCTTATGGGTGGATCCAAGGACAATGTCCGAATTTTCAAGTGCATCCGGCTGGAACTGCCCACCCGCCAAAAGCCCCATTACGTGGGACGCATCATAAATCACGTGACATTCGCATTCCCTGGAAAGGTTCCTTACCAGTTTCACGTCATAGGGTTTCAGGAAGAAGGATTGCCCGAGGACGATTGCGTCGGGCTGCACATGGGTCATTAACTTTTCAAGCTTACCCGCATCAATCTGCTGCTCCTCATCATCGTAAGGTATATCATAACTGTGAAGGGAAAGGATATCCGGCAGGTAACCCTGTGCATAGCCTGTGTATCCTCCGTATTTTTCAGGTATTGCCATTATATTGCTTCTTTTCTTTGTCAACGAAAGGAGCGCTACCATGGCAGCTATGTGGCCTCCCATGGGCCTTACCTCCGCATATTTCGCCCCAAAAACCTTCGTGGCAAGCTTAGTGGTGGCTTCAAGAATTTCCTCCGAATATCGTGTACCACCGTATGCATTTTCACCGGTGGATTCCTCTATCAGGGAGTATCTGGAATTGAGATCAGATGCAAGCGCTGCTTTCACATCCGGGCTAATGACATTCTCCGAAGCCTGCAGATTCAGTGTTTCCTTCCTGTATTCATCGTGCTGCCTGACATAATCCAGAATTTTATCCATATTAACAATCCCTCAATTTTATGCCTCTTTTCCCGCAATAATGCTCATCTGGGCCATCAGGAACGGGCATGTATATTCATAGTTAATACGTTATATAACTTTTCCGCCGCTGGTGTTATGCAATCTCAAATTGTTCCCTGCAGAAAACCATGTAGACGTAGGGAGATCAACGGGTTGGGTGATTTGCTCCTTGTATGGAACCTGATGATGATTTTCTATTACCTGAATATTCTTGTGAAGGATATTCGCCCGGGTAATAAAATTATCAGTGAAAGATAAATTCACTGAATTATGCACGGAAATGTGATCAACAGTACGGAGAATGGGTTCAATGTCACCATTCTTGGTGCGACTGGCGCCGTTGGAAGAGCGATGATACAGACCCTTGACCGCAGGAATTTCCCGGTCGCCAGGCTCAAACTGCTGGCGAGCAGTAAATCTGATGGGACGCGCCTGCAGTTCAGGGGAACAGACATTACCGTGAGGAACGCTGAATGCGAAGACTTTTCTGGAACGGATATAGCACTGTTCAGCGCAGGTGCAGAAGTGGCAAGGAAATATGCAGCGCTAGCAGTATCGGCGGGTGCAGTTGTGATAGACAACAGCAGTGCCTTCAGGATGGAGCGGGATGTGCCCCTCACTGTTCCGGAGGTGAATCCAGAGTCCATCTCAGGCCATCGCGGCATAATTGCAAACCCGAACTGCTCTACAATACAGCTGGCAGTGGCCATAAATCCACTGATGCGGTACGGCATAGAACATGTTTTTGTTTCAACTTACCAGGCTGTAAGCGGGATGGGTCAGAAAGGCATAGACGGTCTGATGGATCCTGAAGCGGCAGGGGACGTGTTCCCTCTTCCCGGGGACCACAGGCACTATCCCATTGCAAATAATGTTATACCTCAGTGTGACGCTTTTCTGGATAACGGTTACACAAAGGAGGAAATGAAAATTGTAAACGAGTCCCGGAAGATACTGGGGGATCCTGACCTTAAGATCAGCCCCACGGCCGTGAGGGTGCCTGTAATATACGGTCATTCTGAATCAATTGCGGTGACTTTCAGGAAGCCGGTCGATGCTGACGAGATCAGGGCGAGGCTGGCACGTTCTCCTGGAATAACAGTGGCAGATGACTTCCGTAATGAGATATTCCCGCATCCGAAAATGGCAGAGGGCAGCGGGGAGGTATTTGTCGGTCGCATAAGGAAGGATCTCTCGGATGAAAACACCATCATGATGTTTGTCGTAGCCGATAACATACTCAAGGGAGCAGCATGGAATGCCGTCCAGATTGCTGAACTCCTTGTAGGGGGCAAATTATCCAACGGCCCAGAAATAGCACACGAAACAGGGTGATCCAAACGGAAAAGATTTCAGTCCTTAAATTTGGTGGCACGTCACTTTCCACAGAAGAGGGCAGGTCATTTGCAGCATCCCATGTCAGAACTTCGATCATAAGAGGATTCAACCCGGTTGTTGTGGTTTCTGCCATGGGGAGATACGGTGATCCATATTCTACAGATACGCTGATCTCTCTGGCGGGGACAGGAAATGGATTGCACCCAAGAGACATGGACCTCCTGATCTCCTGTGGAGAAACAATCAGCTCGGTCATATTCTGCTCGAAACTGAATGCACTCGGCCTGAAAGCCATGCCTTTGACTGGCGGAATGGCAGGGATAGTAACTGACTCAAATTTCGGGAATGCGTCCATTGTTGAGATCAGGAAGGACAGGATAATGGGAGTGATCAGGCAGGGGATCATACCGGTGGTCTCTGGGTTTCAGGGCAGCACGGAAAATGGGGAAATAACAACGCTTGGCAGGGGCGGCAGCGACACAACCGCCATAGCTATCGCGTCAGAACTGAGAGCGGACCACGTCTGCATCTACAAGGATGTGGACGGCGTGATGACCTGTGATCCTAAGAAGTCAACCGATGCCAGGTTTGTTGATCAGATAAGCGCGGCCCGGCTTCTTGAAATGATAGATTCCGGGTCGAGACTTATGCACAGGAAGGCCCTGGAACTTGCAATCTCGAGGGGGATAGCATTCAGGATAAGGAATACGTTTCCCAGCAGCAGGGAAACAATCGTTTACCCCACGGATGGAAATACACCAGCTGCCGCCCCCTGTACCGATTCCTCCGGGATTGTATGAAGAATTGATTCCATATGATCGAAAAATCGCTCCTGATCAAACACATTACAGAAAGTTTTATAGTGCTAATCATTATCACGCATAATGGAAAGATCAAGAAGTGGTTTACTTTATCGGGGAAGATAATAGCAAAGGGGAAAGCATTGATAACCTTAGGGAGGAACTATTCACAAATACCAGGAAGCTTGTCTCCCTTTTTCAGGATCGCGTTTTGATCGCCGGCAGGATAGCCGACCTGAAGCGACGATCTGGAAAACCCGTCAGGGATAGAAACAGGGAGCTGTCTGTAATTGATTCCATCGGGCATGTTCAGCCAAGTGTCAGAAGATTCCTCAGCCTTTTGTTTGAACTCACTATCTGGGAAGAACTGGGATCATCCGCAGGCTTTGAAGGGGACTCCGGAGCGCCGGGAAAGGTTAGAGTAAATGCGGAAGCAACTGTACTGGAGAAAGTGTGTGCAAGTTTTTTCAGTTCACCCGGGGTGGAAATCTACTCAGTTCCAGGGATAGGCAATGCATTTCTTGAAGAAGCTGCAAAACGTGGCGCGCACATAATCGAAGGCGATTGTTTAGGGTATGACCTTAAGGTGTGCCTCAACAAATCAGAGGAGGGTTGTTCCATCGTCATCGCGGAAGGCCAACCCATGGACGTTGGCACGGATCTGCTATCCAGACGGGAAGGAATCTCAAGGATATTGCTGGATGGTGCCTGAATGAGGATAATAATAATTGGTTCGAGGGGAAGGCTTGGAGGCGTCCTGTCATCCATGTTCTCTTCTGCCGGCCATATTGTTGTCGGTATAGATCTTTTCAACGCTGGCCGTCTTGACGAGGAAATCAGGGATGCAGACATTACTCTCCTTGCAGTTCCCATTGCTGAAGGCATCAGGTTAGTCAAAAAATACCAGGCAATGTGTCCAATCATTGAAACCTCCTCCGTGAAGAGGCCATTCAAGGAATTCCGGAATGGAATAATCAGCATACATCCTCTCTTCGGGCCACTTTCTGTGGACGAGGAGGGCATGAAGAATATTGCTTTCATCAGTGACATTTCACCTGCAGGATCAATCGACATAGTGAGATCCCTGTTTCCAGACTTCAACATAATTTCCATGACCGCCGATGATCACGATCGGCTGGCTATTCAGCTGCAGGTCATACCGTACATAATATCTATCCTCTCGTCAAGGATGATGGCTGACTGCGATGTCTCCACGCACTCAAGGAAGGTTTTTGCATCTCTCGCCAGGGTTTCGGTCGTTCAGAACGGCGAGGTGCTGAAAGATACCATACGTCTGAACCCGTTCTCAAGAAGCGCCTTCTTACAAATTCTTGAGACACTCAATGAAATCGGTGGTGAATACATTGATAGTTGTCCCACATAGCAGGAATATTGAGGGGAGGCTCAGGGATGCGATAATGGATTCCACCTCCACCTTCAGGGAGCTTTCATTATATGGAAGGCATATATTTGTGGTCGATCCGTTCCCCAAAAATGGCATGGCGATATCTCCAGGCGAGGCAATGCTGATTGACGGAGGATTGCATTCTAGGGGCCTGAAGCCGGAGGGGACGGTTGTTGATGTGAATGGAATACAGATCGGGGGAAAGCGCCTGGTGATAGCAGCAGGCCCGTGTGCTGTGGAGTCTGAGGAACAGATAATGACCGTGGCAGATAATGTGAAGAAGCTTGGTGCGGACATGCTGCGCGGAGGAGCATTCAAGCCAAGGACATCACCATATTCCTTTCAGGGTCTTGGCGCAGAGGGCTTAAGGCTGCTCAGGAAAGCATCCGAATCAACAGGGTTGCCGGTGGTATCAGAGATTATGGATATGGCTGACTATCCCATGTTTGAGCGGGATGTGGACATGCTACAGGTAGGATCGAGGAATTCGCAGAACTTCTCCATGTTAAGGAACCTCGGCAGGACGGAAAAGCCAATCCTTCTGAAGAACGGCATGGGAAACACCGTCTCGGAATGGCTGAATTCCGCTGAGTACCTGCTATCTGGAGGTAATGGAAATATTGTCATGTGCTACAGGGGAACCAGGGGGTTTGAGGACGGAACCAGGTTCACCATGGACAGCGGAGTTATTCCGGTAACCAGGAGGAGGACGCACCTGCCTATATGCGCCGATCCAAGTCATCCCGCCGGGAACAGGGCATACGTGGAGCCAATGGCACTGGCAGCCGTAGCATCAGGGGCGGACATGATTGAGATTGAGGTCCACAACGATCCGGACAACGCTCTTTCAGATTCCTCACAGCAGCTGACATTTGAGGAATTCTCAAGGCTTTCAAGGAATGCGAGGAAATTGATCGAATTTCTGAAATAACAAGTATATTTATTTCCCCATATATTACCGCAATAACTTGCCTAAGTCCTATTTTCCATCGTTAAGTAAGGGTGGAGTCTTTTCTAACAGATATGTGAAAGCCATATCCGCAGCCCAGCTTATCAGGGTGCTCGGGCGCTCCCAGGCGTGGATATTCATCCCTCTCTACCTTTCGGTCGTCAGGCATGTCCCCTATCCGGTTGTTGGTTTCCTGTTTTTCATCACCGCGATAATATCCCTTCCATTTTCCATATATGGGGGGAACCTCATAGACAGGTTTGGCAGGAGGAAACTGGCGCTCATAACTCCGCCATTGATAATGCTGATATTCATCGTGATCTCCACGCTGATCTTCCTGGGATCATACATATATATCATATACGTGGCGTTTGTAATGGTTGAGCCGCTGATGAGTATTCAGGGAATACTGGACAACGTCATAATCACCGATACAGTGAAGGAATCAGACCGGACAGATGCATTCGGAGTGGTAAGGATAATGGCAAACATAGGATTCTCAGCCGGTCCCGCCATAGGGGGTTTCCTTTCGTACCTGAACTACGGCTATGTGTTCCTCTTCCCTGCGTTGTCAACTGCCGCTGAATGGATCATATATGCCATTTATGTTCAGGAGACACCACATATTACAAGCCTGTCATCATCCGGCTTCTCATTCCCGAGAAAGGACACCAAGTTCATCATAATCAGCCTGCTTATCGGATCAATATTTTTCGTAGCCGGGCAGTGGGGCACAACCCTTACGCTCTTCTGGAGCAGGGTCGACTTCATAACCAACAGGGCCATAGGGATACTGTATACAGTTAACGGGTTTGCTGTGGTATTCCTTCAGATGCCAACCAACGTGCTGTTTCGAAGGGTCAGGGATAGCACCAGAATAGCAATAGGCGGCCTTATCTATTCCTTTTCATTCCTAGCCCTTGCATTCTTTTCCGGCGTTGTTTTCCTGGTCATTGACGTAGTAGCCATCACAATGGGCGAGAACGTGATTTCCCCGGTGATATACAGCATCATCGGCAAGATGTCTCCGCCGGACAAGCGCGGGCAGTACTTCGGAGCCGCGCAGCTAGTCATAGGGCTGGTTCAGCCAATAGCGCCGCTCGCTGGAACTGTCCTGTTGTCATACTTCTATTCCGATCCCGTGTTGATGTGGGGGCCACTGGCGGTGCTTGGAATAGTGCTTTCATACATCGTCTACCTGTATGCTGGAAGGATCTTGCGGTCCATTCCGGAGAACGGTTCCTGAATTTCAGTTCTGCCTGTTTTCATATTCCACGATTGCCGCCGATCCCAGGATGACCTCAACGAGGATCGCCAGCCCTGAGATCACCGGTATCACAGATACGATAATCACCAGGGCAAAGAATATCCCGGTAATCGACTCACTTTCATACATCTTCTGGAGAGAGTCAGCCCCTCCGGAGAGGGCATCATAGAATGTCCTTCCTGTGAGTGAGCTGATCATCAGGGCGTAAGCTGAGTAGGCTATCCAGAGATTTGACAGGGATTCCCCTAAGAGGGGTATGAAGTTGACAGCAGTCCCGATAATAGCCATGAAAAGCATTATCCCTGCGTACTTGCTGATAGATGCAAGCGCGCCCCTGAACGATGACTCCAGTCCGAACCGGTATCCTCTGCTGCGGATGGAAACGGCATCAGATTGCCATATAACTCCAAATGCCTCGATTACTATCACAATGAAAATTATTGCAGAATCAAGAATGATAGTTCCCATCGGAAGCAGGATTAGATTATTTCCGGTCGCGAACGTTCCCTTGAAGGCAGATGCGGACACCACAGCACCTGCGATGGTCTCAAGTATCACGGCCACAATGAAGCTGATAAGGAAAGGGAAGACCAGCATGAAATCCGATATCAGCAACTGCATGCCATGCGTGAGTGAATAGTCCTTCTGCATCATAAATATAGGTTTCCTGTATCTAGTTATTTTTATCGGGAATATCTAAATTGCGCACTGACATTATATCCTGTTCATGCGCGAGAAGGCAATGGTGAGTATCACCCAAAGCGATATTGCGCAGGTACCGAAGGTTTCAAGTTCGGCTGATGATTGCCATTTAACTGCGTAGGCGATGAATGTAGCGGATACCGCGATGACAACGGAATACACCCCGATCATTCTTTTCTGCAGGAGTGCTCCCGATCCCCAGATGATGATTGCAATATCCGCCTGGATGAAGAACCAAACAGAGACGAAATCATGCGGATATGTTCCGCCATGGTAGATGCCTATCAATGCAAGAAACATTGCCGCAACAATGAAGAATGATGCACCCACTGTCTGGATTTCATTCCTTGAATAAAGGATCAGCCCGGAGGCATAAAGCACAATCAGGATGGCAGTGAACATCAGACCGGCATTATATATCCAGGGGTCGGTGGCACCCGGCGATCCCAGTGCGCTAAGGGCATCTGTATGGAAATCAAACCATGGGTTTGTCAGCCACGCTGCTGATATCCAAAGGAAAATTGATGCAAGTGCTGCCACGCCGAACAGCATCAGTCCGCCTCTCGCGGTTTTCGCATTAGGCATGAAAATACAACGGACATGAGGATATAAATTTCGTGGGATTCAATAAGGAAGATTTGGATCGCCAAGGCTGCATTGTGTCTATCCGTCACTGTTCCTGGCTTTCATTACCCGATGGGGTGAAATTGGACCCGAGGAGATCAAAATATCCTGAACGTTTTCTCGCATTGCTGTTTATAATCCTGGACGTTGGAATTTTTACCGTGTAAAATCCACTGTATAACGATGAAATCTCCGGTGACCATGAGTTGTTGAAAATTATCCTGGCCCCTTTTTTTCCGATTTCCACACACTCATCGCGCAAGCGCGTCTGTTCGCTGAAGGGGAAGCCGCCGCTTGAATATGCAGTGAAGCTGGATGTGCTGTTGATGGGAAAGTACGGTGGGTCTAGGTAGACAAGATCGCCGTTTGAAGCCTTGCTGCATGTCTCGGCGAAATCGCAGTTGTAGATGTCAACAATGGAAAGCATCCCGCTGAAGGCCATTATGTGGTCAGGATCCGGCATAGCCGGATTCCTGTACCGCCCGAATGGGACGTTGAACTTTCCTGATGCATTGACACGCCATAATCCGTTGTATCCGTGCCGGTTAAAATAAAGGAAGAGTGCCGCACGTTCGATCATTGAGTCTCCAAGTCCAAGGATGCCGTTGTACCGCTCCCTTGCAGAATAATACGAAATACTGCTGTTTCTGAAGGGCAAACCCGCAATCTCGTCGATCAGCTTCTCCGGGCTGTCCTTTATAACTTTGTAAAGGTTTATCAGTTCGCCATTAATGTCGGAAATTATGGCATGCCTTATCCTGCCAAGGTTGTAGAGTTCAACAAGAAGAGCACAGCCACCGGCGAATGGCTCAATGTAGTTTTCGAAATTTGAAGGGATCATTGGCATAATTGCCGGAATCAGCTGCCTCTTCCCACCTGCCCATTTTAAAATGGGTCTGATAAGCGCCGCTGGCGTCTTATCTTTCCTGTAGACCGGATATCTAATGCCTGCCAAACCTTGTCGGCCTATAAACGTCACGGCTCTTAAATATATGACTGCCCAGTGGGATTGATACGAAGGTGATAACCGAATAGCGTGGTTTGCATAAAGTCCATTTCCCTGGTAGATTGATATTGAATACCTAATTTCTCAAAGTACCGGTAAAAGGATAAACTTAGAGCATGTCCAAGGATAGTGATAGAGATCCGGCATCGTTAAGCGGGATCGCTAAACCGGGCAGATCATTTCCACCTGGTCAGAATACTTTCTCTATTGAATGTGGCCCTGCTGAGCATGTACATGATGATAACTGCCACAAACAACCCAGCCGAAATTATGAGTAGATTTGTATTGCTTGACAGCGATATTATGCCTACCTCTCCCAGAATATACAGAACATAGAGGGGAATAAGTGAAACTGCTCCTATCTGGTAAGCGCCCTGTATGTTGTTTATTTTTGAGGATACAAATACTCCGGCGCTCACGCCGTAAATGCACGCGAAAGGCGCACCTAAGAGGTAAACAATAGCCATGCCCCAGTTCGGGTAGAAGAAGTGTCCTATCTTTGAAACTGTAAGAAGATCGGTAAGAAACATGAAAATGGTCAATCCAAGGTAAATCGACACCAGAACCGGCAGGAATGCACCTATATACTTTCCCATCAGGATCTCCCCATCTGAAGTCGGGGTGGCTAGCAGGGGTTCCAGACTCTTCTCTGTTTTTTCCCCAACTATCCCGTAGCTTGATATATAGAGCGGTAGCAGCGCTGATATTATTATGAAAAAGAAAGGGAAAGCTCCGAGAAGGGATGAGACATCTGTTACAGTCGCGGATTTCCTGAGGATAATGTACTCAATCAGCAGCGGAAGCGCTATGCTAAGCCCCAAGGGAAATGCAAAAACGGCTGTTGCAAGCGATCGGTGTTTCCTCATGACGGCAAGATCCTTCTTCGCAAGTATCCAAGATTTCCAGAGTCTCATTTTCCTACTCCTTTACGAGCTGCAAATATATATCCTCAAGTGATGCACCTGTCTCGCTGACAGACTTTACTTTGCCACCAGCGGAAACAATAGCGGTTATGATTTCAGGCGTTTCCCTTTCTGGATCAGCCATGCTTAAAACTATCTTATTCCCTTCCGTTTCCACGCTTTTTGGGTTTGAAGCCCTGATCACTCCAAGTATCCTGTCATTCATTTCTTCAAGCAGGATCACTGTTTTCCTGCCAGAAACAAGTTTTGCAAGGTTTTCCGGCGTGTCAACAGCGATGAGCCTGGTTTTCAGTACACCAATACGGTTGCAGATGCGCTGAGCTTCGTCCAGGTTGTGGGTGTTGAGAAGAATGGTCCTGTTCTCCTTTCTCAGGTCCAGAATCACATCTCTTATTGTTTTCGATGATTCCGGATCAAGATTTACAGTTGGCTCATCCATGAACAGCACTTCCGGATCGTGGACAAGAGCCCTTGCCAGTGATACTTTCTGTTTCATTCCCTTGGAAAAAGAACCTACGGGAAAATCTCTCTTATCCCATAGATCAAGAATCTTCAGGTATTTCTCAATGTTTTCTTTCAGCTGTTTTTCAGGGAATTCATACATCCTGCCAAAGAACTCAAGATTTGCATAAGCGCTAAGAGTTTCATAAAGGCCGACGTTGTCAGGAACAAGGCCGATCATCTTTCTTATCTTCATTGCATCGTCACTGTCGGAAGTATCAAGATCCGCAATCCTGGCGCTTCCGCTTGTTTTGGAGATGAGGCAGCAGAGCATTCTCACCGTTGTGGTTTTTCCAGCGCCGTTAGGGCCCAGCAACCCAAAAATCTCTCCCCTGTCGAGGGTGAACGTCAGAGAGTCGACGGCTGTAAAATCCCCAAATTTTCTCGTTAGATTGGCAACCTCTATCATTTTCATCGTTTTTTCCTCTGTCCCTGGCTATTTGTCATAGGCGCAAGCCTTCAGTTCGTGTGCTATTTATTATATCCATATATATGGTTTTTTCCAAGCATAACAGGCAGGGCTTTGTATTCTGTGAATTTCATAAAACAAGCATCTCATCCATAGCGAGAGGAATTTATGTTATTCGTAAGGGAAAGGTTCAAATAGCGCAAACATTTCTTAACATTCATGCGGATAGAGAATACTCCGGACTTCGGAATCTACCATCACTCAACTAGAGAGGAATCCGATGTCATAAGGAAGCATGTGGAGGGGTTTTTCTTTGACGCATTCTCATCAACTGGCATACCGAGAGATTCAGGTTTGGAAATTCTGGACATAGGCGGCGGCCTTGGTTTCCTTTCCTCAATAGCTGCAGGATTCTTCCAGAAAGCTAGAATAACCTGTATCGACAATTTCAGGGACAGCAGCCTGAGGGGGTCAAGCATGGATAAAGGCAGAAAGAACATGGAAATCCTCGGGTTATGGCAACGTGTGTCTTTCGTAGAGAAAGACATAATGGATCTTGATGGCAAATTCGGGAAGTATGATCTTGCGATATCAAACCTTGTTCTTCACAACCTTGGCGGAAGAAGATTCGATGCCTATGAACGTATTGCTGAGGTGTTGAAGGAAGGCGCATTGTTCATAAATGGTGACCTGTTCCTTCAGCATGGCAGTGAAGATCCATTCAGCAGTGACATGAAAAAGGTCTCGAAACTCTATGGGGTAATATCTCATTTCAACATGCCCAATTCTGAAGAATGGAAAGAATATCACCTTGTGGTGCTCAAGCCACTGTAATATTTCATAAACCCCCCACACCCGAGGAGCAGGAAACGGATTGAACTGCCTGAAAAGGTTTCATCCAGCCTGATGCGGTACCGGCTTTTATAACGGGCATTCTGGAATCTGAAGTTTGCTTATCAGCTTGATCTGGATGCGGAACAGCATGTTTTGTACAGAAATCCCTGATTTAGGCAGGCTTTAGCAATATATATTCCGCTGAAATATGGAAAGGATATGAGACTCCCGTGGATAGCCTAAATGTGGCAGGAATGTCAATCTTTAATTCACTGATGATCATTCAACCTATCCAAGGTTGCGGGCGGGAATAAAATGAAGCTGAGGGTTGGTTGTTCCGGCTGGAGCTATAAGAAATGGGTCGGTCCATTCTATCCACGGGGTGCAGTACCGGAAAATTTCCTGCAGATCTATTCCAGGGTATTTGATTGTGTGGAAATCGACTCCACATTTTACGGCATCCCGGACATTCGCACAGTGGAAGCATGGAAGGAATCAACTCCGGAGGATTTCAGGTTTTACCCGAAAATTCCGGGAAAGATCACGCACGATCAAAGACTTTCCGGAATTGAAAATACCCTTAATACTTTTCTAGATTCCATAGGCTGCTTGGGAGGGAAGCTTGGCATGATACTTATCCAGCTACCTCCATTTTTGAGGTACGAGGATGGTTCTGAGGACTTCCTGAAATTCCTGAGTCTGCTGCCCGGGAAATTCAGGTTTGCGGTGGAATTCAGGCATGACTCATGGTTCAGGGAGAGCATCTATTCGGAGCTCGAAGCATCCGGCATTACCCTTGCATGGTCCGAGACGCCATTTGTTGACACGCCCAGAATAATGACAACATCTGAAGTATACCTTCGGCTGGTGGGTGACAGGAGGATCCCTGTGGATCAATTCGGATCGATGCGCCTTGACAGGAGCGCGTCAATCGGCAAGTGGGCAGCCGAACTGAAGACAATGGAAAGTGAAATCGGGATCGCCAGCGTATTCTCAAACAACCATTTCCAGGGATTTGGTCCAGGAACTGTCAACCAGTTCCTTGATCAGATGGGTATGCCCAAAATAGACTGGGCTTCAAAAATTCTCTCAGACCAAGGAAAAAAACAGAAAACGCTATTCTGACAAAGATCAGGGAAGTTGTGAAATATGCTAACGCCCTTAATAGCGTTGCATGGCAGGTGAACAGTACAAAGTAAGGCGACGTGAATTGGTGCATTTCATTCACAGAATAAAGCCTGCAGGTCACGAAGTATTTCTCAAAGTTTCTTTCCTTCTGGTAAAGAACTTATTTATGCTGAAAACCGCCCAGATGATCTCTATGACCCCGAAAGGCCATGTGCCTGAAAGGAAGCCATAAGCCGAGGATCCAATGCACGTAATTCCGAAGAGAGCGGAAAAAAGAGGTTTGCTGTCTTCGGATATATAGAATAGCAGCATTACTGCCAGATCAACGGACCCGAATATGTTCAGTACCGAAAAAATTTCCATGTTTGGGAATTATGCCTTGCGTTATAACACTTAAGGGCCCTCTTTTCCAGTTGTTTTCAATGTGCGCGCCTTCCAGCATAATCATCTGGCATGAAGTTCGGGGAAAAGTTCAAAGGTCTCATGGCTCAATGGTGTTAATTATTAATCACAGTTCAAGATCATGAAGTACGTCCGGGCAGATCACAGTGCGAGGATGGGAGAATGCGTCATATCCAATCCCACACTTCTCTGCTGTATGATCGGATAGCAAGGAGCCTGAACCCTACGTCTGGAAATTTTGACGCAGCTTTGTACAGAATTGACACCTGGTTATCAACCATGGAATCAGGCAAAAACGTGAAAGACCTGTACTTTCCATTTTCCGGCCTAGCAAGTATTGCAGCTTTCGGTATCTTTTCCTCTATGGAGAGTTTTTGCACTTCCCGGAGGAAAGGGGAGTCGATGTATGCTGCCGACTGGCCCTGGCTATGGTAAACTATGGCCCTGAAACCGTTCTTCTCAACCTGGTTAAAGTTGTATTCTATAAAGCAGTCACCCTTTATTGAATCACCAAAATCACTGAGGATGTCAGCTTCGTATGAGACAACACCGAGGTGTATCCGCGAATCAACCTTCTCTAAGGTAGCTATACCTCCTGCGCCGGGACCGAAATCCGCAATCCTCACCCGGTTATTCATTGCTATGATGCGCTTCTCTATATCGGTTATGGGGGAGATGTCCGATGAGGAAATTCTAAAGTCAGCAAAGATCTTCCTATTGGTGAGGTAAAGACTTCCGCGAGCTGAAAGAGGTATCTCAGCCAGCTGGTCAAGAATGGAAGCAGCAGTCCCCATCTCCTCTGCCTTCATCCTGACTATGAGGCATCCTCCCATGATGTCTGGATGGAACTGGGAGAGGACACCTTCAAGCTTTTCCATTGGCGAACCGCATATAAAAAGGTCGATGAAAGCTTCATTTCCTGAGTGGTGTGAATCAAGGGGTATTGTGTCAATCTCCCTTTCCAGAAGTGGAAGAATGGGATGCTGCTGTTCCATTGTCAGTGTGAGGCTCATATTCAGCCTCTTCTCTACATCCACATATCTCATCTGATTATCAATCCCTTAAATGTTCAATCCTTATAAGGTCCAAACACCTCAGTGGATAAATAGGTTTTCTAACAGGCACTGAATATCAGTGGAGACCATCTATTTCTTACTGTATCGCGCATGCTTCCATGCCGTGTAACACGGAATAAAGGCAGTGAATGTACCACGGGCCAGGAAAGTATCCGGCTTCAGATTACCATTTGAGGCAATGGTTACAATTCTTTCACGAGGGAAATAAAGTCCGGGGAACTTTACACGCATTTAATTTCAAATGGCCTCCAGGCCGCGATCTACGAACCTTACAGCTCGGTTCGGGAGCATGGGTTTTTCGGATTGAGGAGGCAGCAGTTCTATGAAAGGAAAAACAATATATATTAAAAACACGACGGGAGCATTGGTCCATAGTGGGCGCACTGGGATTTGAACCCAGATCTACGGGTCTCTTCCCGGTTCATAGTTCCAGTCACTCATCATAAGATCAGTTGACCCATAGCTAATCACACCCTGACTGGAGCCCGTTAGGATACCTGACTACCCCATGCGCCCTTACATCTTGTTTGCTTTTCTCGCTCTTTTTAATCTTCTAATTCTTTTCTTGCGCCATTTCCAACGCATATTGCCGCGTTTCTTCCAGTCCCTTGAACTTCTCTTCAATATTTCACCCCAAATCTAGATCATTTGAATTTCATGCAGTCATGCTTCATACGAGATAAAGCGTGTCTCCATATTGCCTATGATTATTTATAACTATTTTTTCAAAGTCCAGCCAAAGTTTATTTACCTTGTCCTTCTAATTGAAACGTGAAGGAAAATCTGGACCTGTACATAAAACGCTTCATGAGCACTATGCCCTCTGAGGAACTTTACTTTGAGGCAATCCGGGAAATAATGAAGGACATTATTAAGGAATACATCAAGAAAAAGATCAACGAAAGTGAAGGGCTCAGGACCGAAATTATGGAAGTCCTGAAGGAATACATGGAAGCCAGGCTGAAGGAATACGACTCCATGGCGAAGATGGCAAAAGTTACCGCAAAGATAGGGGTCGCCACTGCACCGAAGTCCATCAAGGACGAGGCAATGACAGATTTCCTCAGTTCATTCCAGAGTGAGATAGAGGAAATCATCAAACGCACCCTCTGATCTAATCCACGCCAAATTTCTTTACTATTGTAGTCCTGGAATTCAGGTCAAACATCGTTAACCTGGAAGGATTCGGGCTGAAGTTCATCATTTTCTGGTATTCCGTCTGGGATTGCCACGTAGATGAATTGACGTACCTTACCCCGCGATAGTTTCCCAGCGCATGGGAGTGCACGTGTCCGGTTATGAAGATATCCGGTACCTCCTCGATAACATGGTAATCCACCGGGCTGGGAATCAGGGGAGTTTTTCCTCCGTATTTCGGTGCAAGGTGCCTTCTCTTGAGTATCTCCTCTATGGCCTTTCCTATGGTTTCGAAATTGGCTCCGGGAACCAGCTCAACCATGTCGTTAAGGGACATTCCATGGTATACAAGGACATTCTTTCCCTCAAGGTGCAGTGTGGATGGGTTTGGAAGCAGGGTAATGTTCCTGCCCAGTGAATGTGCTATCTTCTGCGAAAATACAGGCTGGGGTTCTGCAAGCCTCACGCTGTCGTGGTTTCCCGGCATAACAAACACCGTGATGTCTTCCGGAATTTCTGACAGGTATTCCCCCAGCTTGGCATACTGCTCGAATGGGTTCATTATTTCCAGATCATCCTCCTGTGATGGGTACACTCCTATGCCATCGACAACGTCTCCGCTCAGCACCAGATACTTGAGGTTCTGTGCCTCGTCACTGGAGCTCTTTATCCAGGATATCATCTTCCGGAAGTCATCCCTCCGGAAAGTCTTGCTCCCAACGTGAATGTCAGAAATTGAGGCGACGTATACAGGTTCCCGGGGTGTTTCATCAATCATCCTGAAAGGTATGTCAGGTCGGATGATCTCGTTTGCAAATATCACCGCTTCCCCCTGTCCGGTGGAAACATTCCCGACTATTCCTATTACCTCGTCCTGCAGGATGAGTTCGTCGGCAAGGTTCTTGCTCTTCATCAGGATGACGCTGACGCTGTCCTCAAGGTCCTCAACCACTATCCTCTTGTGCCCGTTCTTCGTCTTCTCTACTGTTGACACCATGCCGACAAACTTTACCTCACCGGATGTCTTCTTCACAGACCGTATGTCAGTGCTCCCTCTCATGGAACTGGACGTGGATATGATCTTCTTAAGCTTGGTATACTTGCTCACAAAGTGGTTCCTGAAATCATCTACGGAACTCCTGACCTTTACGTCAGGGATGTAAACCTCAAAATTCTCGGATGGCGTGCTTGTTTTCCCAATGAGTATGCTCTTGACAGTCTTCTCGTCAACATACCCGGCACTTACAATATCCTCCGATATCAGCCTCGGGATCATGTCTCCCAGGCTTCTGGAGAGTATTATGTCAAGTGCCTTTGGCGAAACAAGAAGACCGTGCTTGTTGAAATACTCAAGAATGGAAACCTTGTCCTGAAACAGCAAATGTGATCGCATCTTTAATGTTGACAGATTTAAAATTGTGTTGATTCTCGGTGAGCTATTTTTGCTTAATAATGGAAACCGGCATTGGTTGAAAAGTGTTGCACGGCTATAAATGAAAGCATCGTCGTTGCAGACATGCTGGTGAGAAAAAAAATACCCTATTGCCTCCAGTTACAAATATAACACTCAGTGAATATGAAACTCATTGGCCTGAAAATGGAGACGGCATGTTTTCACTTCCCTGGTATTCACTGAACATTAAAAAGCTGACATTATGCCTGCGGTTCTGAAAGCAGGGAGTTCACTATTTGCAATCCGCCTGAAACGGAATTCTGAAATAGGAACCGGAAATCAGGTTTAGTGCCAAAGTCAGCAGACGTGGCTGGATTCCTTGCAATGTCCTCATTCTGGGGGCTGAACTATGTTATGGTTAAATTCGCCCTGGTTTACGAGCCTCCCTTGATGTTCCTCCTGTTCAGGGTCATGTTTGCGGCCATCTTTTCCTTATTTCTTATAAAGGGGGGCCTGAAGTTCCCGAGGGACCTGATGACAAATGTGAAGCTGGTTATACTCTCTGCCCTTAACATAACGCTTTTCATGGGGCTCTGGTTCATAGGGGAAAGTACAGAAAGCGCGTCGATCTCGTCTATACTCGTATACACATACCCAATATTCTCCATAGTTTTCTCCGCGATATTCCTTGCGGACCGGATCAGTTCGCTCACAATAGCAGGAACGGTGCTCGGTTTCCTGGGAATAGTTCTAATATTCATTGACCAGCTCTCAATAAGGCCCGGTATAGGCCTTGTGCTTCTGGTGTTGTCGGCAGTAAGCTGGGCAGGAGGCACAATTTTTTACAAGAAGTACATTCACACAACCCATCCAGCAACTGTCAACGCCATCCAGTATATCTACGCCCTGCCGTTCATCGTAATATGGGCATTTGCAACGGAAAGTTTCAGCCTCTCGGGGATCACATGGCAGTTCCTCCTCATAAGCATGTATATAGGGGTACTGGGCACCGGCCTGGCTTATTTCATCTACCTTAAGCTTTACCGGGAATATTCAGTTCCTGCAATATCTTCATATTTCTTCACGGTCCCCGCCCTCTCCATCCTCTTCAGCTTCATAATCCTCGGCCAGACCAATACGTTATTCACATATGGGGGATTTGCTCTGGTGGCGGCAGGGATTTATCTCACTTCAAAGAGCCAGAGGAACGTAAGGCAGGCCGGACAAGCAATAAGTCTATAATATCGGCGGATTATTTCCATGAATGAGAAGTCTCCCCGATCTCTGCAACGAGATCAAGAACTGCAAAAAGTGTGACCTGCAGTTCTCACGCAAGAAGCCTGTCTGTGGATTCGGCGGGTCTCAGTCAACCATAATGATTATTGGCGAGGCACCTGGTGCGAAGGAAGACGAGATGGGAAAACCCTTTGTAGGCAGGAGCGGAAAACTCCTGGATGCAACGCTTGAGGCATCCATGATCCCTAAGGCCAGGGTCTATCTGACAAACTCTGTCAGGTGCAGGCCAAAGGTTGGTGAAACACCGAAGAATTCAGAGATCAGGGCCTGCTCCCCGTACCTCCGGGATGAAATAGAAGCCATCGGGCCAAGGGTCATAGTCCCCATGGGAAATTCCGCAATCAGGGCCCTGGGTGAAATAATGAACAACGACTTCGGCAAGGTAACGGAAATATCAGGATCCATTTACTACTGCAAGAAGGCGTTCATAGTTCCGCAGTTCCATCCCGCAGCAATACTGCGGAATCCCAAGAGAAGCGTCAAGTTCGGGGAGAACTTCGAGACCATATCCAGGCTGGCCAGGGACGTTGAAATTGATCCCCTTGATGCCATAGTCAGGAACTATGACGTGAAAGTAGTCTCCTGATCAGTGTGAAAAGGTCCTCAGACCTGTCATTTATGAAATTGTCGTGAATTGTCCACTCAGGAAACAGTGGTATCACAATTCATAGTTCTGGTAGTTCGGAGGCTCTGTAAGTACCCTGATATCGTGTGGATGACTCTCCTTGAGGCCGTTGGTTGTGATCCTGACAAACCTGGAATTCTTCCTGAGTTCCTCTATATCCTTTGCTCCGGAGTATCCCATTCCCGATTTCAGCCCCCCGACAAGCTGGAACAGCACTTCATGTACTTTTCCCCTGTAAGGAACGGCCCCTTCCACTCCCTCTGCCACAAACTTGTTCTGCCCGAGTTTCCCGTACCTGTCTGAGGCACCTTTCTGTATGGCACCGATAGATCCCATTCCCCTGTAGGACTTGTATTTTCTGCCGTTGATTATCATCTCTGCACCTGGGCTCTCGTCCGTCCCGGCAAAGAGCGATCCAAGCATTACCGAGTTTGCTCCTGCAGCGAATGCCTTTACTATATCTCCTGAGTACCTTATTCCACCGTCAGAGATGACCGGTACACCCTGTCCATCAGCATATTCCGCGACCTCTGAAACCGCCGTCAGCTGTGGCACGCCAATCCCGGCTATTATCCTGGTTGTGCATATTGACCCTGGACCTATGCCCACACGGAGGCCGTCGACTTCAAGTGCTATAAGATCCTCTGCGGCTGATCTTGTCGCTATGTTACCAACGACAAGATCGACTCCAATGATCTTTCTCATTTTTTTTACGCTTTCAAGAACATTCTGGTTATGTGCATGGGCAGTGTCCACAACAATCATGTCAACACCCTCCTTTTCCAGGTTAATCGCCCTGTCGATGTCAAAGGGCCCCACGGCGGCGGCTACCATGAGTTTTCCCTCCTCGTCCCTCGTGGCGTCCGGGAATTTTTCCCTGGTGAATATGTCCTTGGCAGTGATCAGTCCGACGAGCCTGCCCTTCTTGTCAACTAGAGGGAGTTTCTCGATGCGATTCTTGAAAAGTATCTCAGTAGCCTGCTCAATAGTTATGTCATCACTTGCTGAAATAACCTTGCTTACCATTATGTCAGAAACTGTCTTCTTCTGTTTGTCAGCAAATTCTATATCTCTCTTTGTTACAATGCCGACCAGCTTCTCGCCGCTTACCACGGGCAATCCTCCGATGTGCTTGTTTTTCATTATGCTCCTTACGACATCCAGCGGAGTATCCGGGTCAACGGTATGGACATCCCTGATGATTATGGATTCCTCTCTCTTGACCTGCCTTACAAGCAGGATTTGCTCGTTCGTAGACATGTTCCTGTGAATGACTCCAATGCCTCCGTACCTTGCCATCGCAATGGCCATCTCAGCCTCGGTGACAGTGTCCATGGGAGAGCTAAGGATAGGTACGCGTAGCTTTATGTTCCTTGTCAGCCTGGAAGAAACGTCTACGTCCCTGGGTTCCACAAAAGCCTTAAACGGTATGAGAAGCACATCATCGAAAGTGAATCCCTCTTTCACTTTCTGGAATTTATCCTCAAACATGTTACCCTAAGGTAAAATTGATAAATAAAAGTGACGCAAAGTTACTGCCGGATACTTCTTTGCACAAAATCCACCGTGGCGCCAACCATTGGGTTAAAGTCATAGGAGATGCAGTTATAATATGAAGTTACGATGCTCCTGGAAACGTGCAGGGATTCGGAAATCCTTTCAGCAGCTTCTCCCTTGAATTTCGCGGATTCGTGGACGCCATCCTGCAGGATGGAAAAGTCCCCGGCAGGGTATTCGTGGTCTTTCCTGCATACAGTCACTGCATAAACAGGAGGCATGGAGAAGATCCTGGAGAATTCGTATCCTATGTCCATCAGCACCCTGTATCCTCCGTTGAACACCTTCAGGGCTTCATCGCCTATGACAAGGGCATATCTGGAGTCAGAAAGTAGGTCGGAGGCCTCCGTGCTATGGGTGGCATGTTCGCTATGGGGGATGTGCATGGCGGAAAGTATCATGTCAAGATAATATGAAGTGGTGCGAGTATGTGCAGTTACTGCAATGTCCATCCCCCTTGCAATGCCCTCTCCCCTGGAAATGAGCAGCGTCGAAAGGGTACCCCTCTTTGAGTGGATATTGGCAGTCTCCATAATGGACAGGCTTTCTAGGTTCTCAAGATACGATACCAGGGAAACCATAGCACAGTGAACAGTGCCGTCAAGGACGTGATTCAACAGATCCCGGGGATGTTCTCGCACATACGAGCTGCGATCAATTGCCATTGAAAGAGGCTCAGTATGACTGAAGTTGATAAGTCCAATCAAGAATTCCACCAATTCCGGGTCCACCTGGGTTTTCCATCAGGGATATTTCAAGATGTTATAGAAAGTGTCTCTCTGTGCAGGGATCTTACCAGCTTCCCTTATGAGGTGATCCAGTTCCTCGGACGTTGTTACGTCGCGCCGGTCTGTTGCTCCGAATATCTTCTCGCTGAATGCTGTACCTACAAGGTCGCTTCCCCCGCCATTCAGTGCTATCTGGGCTATCTCCTTTCCAACAGCAACCCAGTACACGCTTATGTTCTTGATGTAGGCACCCGCAATAATCCTGGCCATGGCTATCACCTTCAGGTCTGTCTCTCCAGATGCCGGCATTGTTACTTTACCCATTTTCAGGAGCGGCGTATTCTCTATGCTGAACTTGAGTGGAATGAACGAGAGGAAACCCGGGACTTCAATCTGGTTGTCCCTCAGTTTAACAATATGGTCAATTATCTGGTCGAAGTTTTCCACATGCCCGTAGGTCATGGTAGAGTTTCCCCTTATTCCCATGCTGTGTATGATCTTTGCATCTTCCAGCCACTTCTCCCCTGATATCTTCTCCTTTGTCGTAATTACTTTTCTGACGGCAGGATCAAATATTTCGGCCCCTCCACCGGTATGTGCATCCATTCCAGCATCGTGGAGCCTGGATACGAATTCCTTTATTGACAGTCCGTGTGTTCTAGCGATGAAGTCGATTTCAGGTATGGTGAGGGCCTTGAGCGTGACTCCTGGCATCTCCTCCTTTACAAGCCGGAAGATGTCCTCATAGTACTCAACGGGGAGATCGGGGTTGAATCCGCCAACAATATGTATCTCGGTCGCGCCAATTGCCTTTGCCTTCTGCATCTCATTTCGGATGTCGTTTCGGCTAAGCTCGTACCCCCTGTCTGTCTTGCCCTTGATCTTCATTGGCACATAAAAGGCGCAAATGGGGCAGGAAGCCGCACAGTAGTTTGAGTAGTTTATGTTATAGGATATGGCATAGGAAACAACGTCCCCCACCTGGGCGGACGTAAATGAATTGGCAAGTGCCATCATGTCGTAAAGGGAGAGATCTGCAGCCAGATCTCTAGCTTCTGCTGCAGAGATCAGGGGGTTGCTGATGAGACTCTCTTCCCAGTACCTGTACCGGTATGACTGGATCTGTTCCATGTCTCCAAAAGTGGATTTCGACTATTAACCATTTGCATTCTGCGGGAAATCTGCGTGTGCGCAGCCTGATGTGAAGCCTGCGCATAGACCGTCCATTGGAAACTGTTAATAATCGATTTAAACTAAAGGATCATGATCGCTTCTTTACAGTCACTGGAAAATATTGGCCGGAAAGTCAGTAATGGTGAGGTTCTGGATCAGGAAGACATAATTTTCATGTACGATGAGGCTGACCTCAACATGCTGGGCAAGTTAGCTTCTTCACTGATGGCCCGGATCAGCGGAAACAGGGTCTCATTTGTGTCAAACATGATCCTTAACTACACAAACATCTGCAACGTCAGGTGCAACTTCTGTGCCTTTTACAGGACAGGGAAGGAGGAAGACTCATACGTGCTCACAAAGGAACAGGTCGTCGAAAGAATCCGCCCCTTCTATGAAAAGCTCGGCATAACCCAGCTTCTGATACAGGGCGGTGTCAACCCGGACCTGGATCTTGAATACTACACCAATCTTTTCAGGCTTATTCACCAGACTTACCCGAAACTTGGCATCCATGGCCTTTCCACTTCTGAAATATCCTTCATATCCAGAAAATCAAGGATGAGTGTCAGGGAACTGCTTGAGACGCTGGTTGAAAGCGGCATGGAAAGTATTCCGGGCGCCGGTGCGGAGATATTCTCTGATGACGTCCGGAAGCTGCTAGGACGGCCTCCCGGAAGCGGCAAACAGTGGCTTTCTGTGATGGAGGAGGCACACAAGCTGGGCATCAGGACATCGGCAACCATGATGTTCGGGCATGTTGAGGAGAGCAGGCACAAGGCAGACCATCTCCTCTCAATACTTCAGCTGCAGAAAAAATACCATGGCTTCCTTTCTTTTACCCCTTGGAATTTCGAGCCGGGAAAGACAAAACTACAGGAAACGGCAGGAATAAAATACAGGTCAGGCGGGATGGACGTGTTGAGGAACATAGCCATATCAAGGATAGTCTTCAACCGGGATCTTCCAATCATACAGAGTTCGTGGCTCACCAACGGCATCCAGATGGGCCAGATGGCAATACTGTTCGGCGCCAACGACTGGGGCGGAACAATTTACGATGAGAAGGTAATACCTGCGACCGGAAAGTCCGTGGGAAACCTGAGGAAAGAGTCAATCATTAACAGCATCAGGCAGATAGGCATGATCCCGGTGGAGAGGGATAATCTCTACCGGCCAATAAATACAACCGGCTGAAGATTGATGGATGAAATATATGGAATAGGTTGCTTCATTTCAAACCTGCCGGGGATAGGCGGGAAAATAAAGGTCACGCCAGAGGATTTCATTGTAGAGGAAATTCCCATTCAAATCAGGAAGGAAGATGGCGGGAAATACCTGATCCTTAAGGTGAGGCTCAGGGAATGGGACACGAACAGGTTTCTCATAACTCTCGCAAGGCGCCTGGGCATAAGCAGGAAGAGAATCACGTACGCCGGGACCAAGGATAAGTTCGCCGTCACAACCCAGTATTTCTGCGTCAACATACAGGATAACGAAGAATTCGTCAGGATAGGGGATGCCGAGATACTGGAGTCATTCAGGACGAACAGGATGCTGCGACTCGGCGACCTTGTGGGAAACACCTTTTTCATAAGGATAACTCCTGATGACGGAACATCCGTGCCAGAAGACAGGATTATGGAAATTTACGGGGATGTATCAGGAAAGGGGGGGTTTCCAAATTTTTTCGGTCCACAGAGATTCGGTTCCATCAGGGCAAACACCCACAGTGTCGGGAAATTGCTTATAGCAGGTGATTACGAGGCTGCGGTGAGAAAGTACATTTATGACCCTGATTTCGACGCTGAGGAATACCGGAGGAACTTCGGCATTCACAATGATCCGCGGGAATCCCTCAGGGAATTTCCTGCTCACCTTACCTACGAGCGATCGCTTCTGGGATACATAGCTGAGCATGGATCTACGGAAAATGCTCTATCAAGCCTGCCTAGAAACCTGTCAATGATGTTTGTCCACGCCTACCAGTCATACCTGTTCAACCGGATTCTGACGGCCCGGATACAGCACTCTGGAAACTCCTCCATGCCGATTCCAGGGGATCGCATCGTTCCCATCGATCAGTACTTCAATCCGACATCTGATCCAGTGAGGGTCACACGCTTCAACGTGGACAAGATATCTGCACTGGTGAGGGAAAACAAGGCACGCCCCGTAATCCCGCTATTCGGCTACAGAAGCGAGTTCTCGGAGGATGAAGCTGGAGAGATAGAGCACAGGATCCTGGACGAGGAACGGGTCAGTCCTGCGGATTTTTACATAAAAAATTATCCGGAACTTTCTTCCAGTGGAGATTTCAGGATAACTTCATTCATGCCTGAAAAATTTTCCATATCCGGAGAAAATCTCCTGAATTTTTCCCTCGGTAGGGGAATATACGCAACCTCCCTGACCCGGGAACTCCTCAAGAAGTTCTAGATCAGGCCGACTTTCTGGAGTTCCTTCTTTACCTTTATAACTGCCTGCTCGATTTCACTTTCCTCCTTAGCTCCGGTGCATACAACCTTGCCTGAACCGAAAAGGAGCAGCACAACCTTAGGTTCCTCGACCCTGTAGACAAGCCCTGGAAACTGTTCAGGCTCGTATTCAACATTTTCCAGTCCGAGGGACATGGCTATGTCCGTGAGGTTCAGGTCTGCTTCCAGATCGTAGACTGCAACTATGTTCTGCACAACTATCTCAGGATCATCATAGACCTCAATGCCGGCCTTCTTCAGCCTCTGTATAATTGTGTGTATGGTAAGCTGGACGTTGGCCAGGTTCTTAGCACCGGTGCAGTTCACTTTTCCGCTTCGGAATATAAGTACCGCAGTCTTCGGTTCCTGAAGCCTGTATATAAGGCCGGGAAACTGTTCAGGCTCGTATTCAGATCCGTCAAGGGCAAGGGCTATCCTGCTAAGGTCAAGGTGTTCAGCCAATGAAGTAGATGCCACGATATTTTCAATTGTGATCTTTTCTCTTTCACTCATAAAAGTCACTTAGGGCTTTATTTAAAGTATATATATAAAGATGTTTTTAACATTGCGAGCTGGAAGTCCCATTCCGAAATGGAGGGTATTAAAGCGATCTAAATGTTTATGGTAGATAAACCCTCAAGGTAACCATGTCCTACGAACTGGGTAAAGGCGCTCATTCTGTATATTCATTATACTATCACTTTATTCAGGTCGTAAAATACAGGAAGAAGATATTTGCCAGGGATGCCATGGTGGATTTTCTCAGGATCAAGACAGGAGAAACAGCTGAAACATTCAATGTCTGTAAACGCCGGTAAGATGGTTATGCTGGTCGATCCCGGACAGACATCACAGGAATGATCTCGATGCGGGAACATAAAACACGATCTGAAACCTTCTGATCGAATATATTACTGCAATGCCTGCGGTCTTGCCATTGACAGGAACCTCAATGCTGCAATCAACATAGAGAGAAAAGGCATGCAGACATTGAAGAATATAGTTAATGAAAACGAATCAAAAAATGTAGGGATGGGCACTCCCGAATTCACGCCCGTGGAGATTGGACCAATACCAGAAACGGCAAATCCGGTCGCTGAAATGGGAAACCCCCTGCAATAGCTGGGGGAGGATGTCACTTGAACAAGAGGTTGTGAGGGGAAGCAGTTCACATGTTCAGTGCTTCTCTTGCCTCATCCGTCATCATGCTTGGGTTCCACTGGGGTTCCCAAACCAGTTCAACATCGGCGGCCTCCACTCCCTTGATGTTTTCAACAACCCTCTGTGCCTCCGAGAGGATCCAAGGCGTAACCGGGCATGTGGGGGCTGTCATTGTCATCTTGATGTAAACGCGGTCACCCGTAATCTGAACGTCATAGACCAGGCCGAGGTTTACGATATCCATGCCGATCTCGGGATCGGACACAACCTTCAGCTCTTCAAGTATTTCTTCCTTGGTTACCATGTTATTTTCACCAATTGATTAATAAAATACCACTACTTAACGATTATCTCACAGCGGGGAAAATAATTCAGGATAGTGATCAGGAGAAAATCTGGGTACGAATGCATTCCTCACGCTTTCCTCAATAAGCCTGCCCCTGGAAAGCCTGTTGCCTGATATCTTTCCAACTATGCCCGCTGATCGGCCAATGTCGGCTTCCCCATATAGGGTAAGGAACGCCTCTGACTCAGTCATGCCACGCTTTACAAGAGCCATTATATTCTCCGGCACCTGAAACCCGCTGCTCACCCCCACTGTTATCCTGCCTTCCCTGTCTATCACGGAACAGTAGTGGAAATCAAAATAGGACTGGTTCATGGGATTATAGATGATCCCAGACTCAATCCCTATGGAATAGTCGAAATCGTCCAGCCCCTTCATCGCTCTTTGCGTCGCCAGCTTTGCGGTATCATCCCCGAAGGGCTGTTCCGTGGGAAGGTCATATCCAGTGAATTTCCTGTAGGTTGTATTTTTCATTAGTGTGGATACGTAGCTCTTCACAGCTTTGATCTTTAGTTCATTCCTGGTTGAAACGGAAATCCTGACGGGTTTTATCCTTCGGCCTCCTGGTGTAATCTCTCCTGAAACTATTCTGGAGGAGCTTAGCGGAAACAGGTCTTCGGCAAGTACAGAGGGTATGGTGATAATCTTCAATGGCCTTAATCCGTTTGCTATGCGCCTCCTGTTGATCTCCAGGGCGGATCCCTCAGTTTCCCTTGATACAACAATGCAATCGTATTCCGCAACTGTATCGGAGCTTCCTCTTCTGGATTCCAGAGGTACTATCTCATAATCCCGCGAATACCTGTCCATGAATCTTCTCAGGACTCCCATTCTTCTCTGGTAGGGTACTGGAGGGTAATCCTTGTTCCTCTTTGCATAATCATCCGTTGTAAGCCCGATGATCACATGGTCTCCCGTATCGATTGCGGTTTTGAGAAGTATCTTGTGTCCCTTATGCATCCTGCTGAACGTGCCTCCAACCAGGGTAGTCATGCGTATGTGAATTCCACGTCAGTGATTAATGCTTTGTTCCGGCCGGTATGGCTTCTGGAATGGGATCCCCCATGCCGGATTCATGCAGGAATATTTATACCATATTGTGACCTGAAAAGATGGATGAAAACAAAGGCAAGATGGCTCAGATGCGCACGTTGCGGCCATGAATTCATTTCAGCTCCGGATGCCAGGTCTCCGGTTTTCGGCATATTCACCAGCAAAGTCGCTGCGACCTGCCCCTCGTGCGGAAAGATTTCGGAGTGTGTTGTAATCAGGTCTTCACGGGATGGGCACAAGTGATCCGCTGTTAATGCTTTGACATGTACCGGCACCAGATTTCCAGTCCGAAGAAGCTTGGCCGCATCGTCCCAGGGTATTGTGAAATTTCGCTGAACGATACTTAGAGCGAAAACTTAAATTAAGTCCGCACCTTTTTAGGTGTATAAAATGAGTCTCAGAAGCCAGATGAAAGTAAACAGGAGAATGATCTCCGCATTTCTTACGGGACAGGCGCATGATCTCTACGGGCTTCTGGGGATAGCCTTGGTATCGCTTGTTATATTCTTTCTCACCTATGGCAACATTGCAATAAGTATCCTGTCGCTTCTTATAATAGCATTTTCAATGGGAATACTCGTGGACCTGTGGGCCCACGGATTCACGCACTGATTCACTTCGCTTCCGCAAGGGACTCTTCTTCCCTTATGACCTTTGACAATCTGTCAATGGCTACAGGGATCTGGTCATCCTCAGGGTAAGTGAAATTGAGCCTCATGGAGTTCTTTTTCTCTCCCTTCGGGTAGAATGCTGACCCGCTGACATATGCGACATTGTTCTTTATTGCCCTTCCGACCATTGCCGTAGTGTCCAGGCTTTCATTCAGGGTTGCCCATATGAACATCCCGCCATTTGGCTTTGACCACGTAGAACCCTCAGGGAAATATTCATCAAGCGCTTTCAGCATCAGGTCAAGTTTCCTGCTGTAGAGTTTTATGGTTTTAGGTACCTGTTTGTATATTATGCCGCGCTTCAGGTATTCGTACGCGATATACTGGGCAAGGGTGTTTGTTGCAAGGTCAAGCGCCTGCTTTAGGATATTGATTTTATCAATCACGCTTACCGGTCCGACAGTGTATCCAATCCTAAGTCCCGGCGTCATTACCTTCGAGAGTGTTCCAAGATAGATCACATTGCCATCCCTGTCGAGGCTCCTTATTGTAGGTATTCTCGGACCGTGGTATCTCAGTTCACCGTACGGGTTATCCTCAATTATTGGTATCTCATTCTCGTTTGATATCTCAAGCAGCCTCTTCCTGCGATCCAGAGACATTGTATAGCCGGCAGGGTTCTGGTAGTTAGGAATTGTGTAAATAAACTTTGGCTTGATTCCCTTTGCCTTTAGTTCAGAGAGTTTCTTTTCCAGAAGATCAATGCGCATCCCGTTCTCGTCCATGGGAATTCCCTGCATGTCGACCCCGTTCGCGTTGAATGCTGATATAGCCCCAACGTAGGTTGGGGCTTCCGTGATTGCAGTCTCCCCCGGCGTGACAAGAATCTTTCCAAGTGAATAGAGTGCCTGCTGCGAACCTGATGTTACTATTATGCCCTTTTCCTCTGAATCAATATTCTCGGTGCCCTTTATGAGTTTCTTTATCTCAGTCCTGAGTTCATTGAGACCACCAGTGTTTCCATACTGCAGTGCATATTTTCCGGAATTCTTCAGGACATATGTAATTATTTCCTGGATCTCATCTATTGGGAACGTATCTGGATTTGGCATTCCTCCACCAAGGGAAATAAGGTCAGGAGAAGATGCAAATTTCAAAAGTTCCCTTATTTCTGATGGTTTCATGTATCCTACAAGCTCCGAAAATTTGAAATTCATAACTATCAGCACTAATATTGCAAATGCTCTAATAAAAGTAACTAATTGGAAAATCAAATTTATTCGAAGAAATATGAAAAATTCAATGAAAAAGTATTTTATAATCCTAGAAATCAAACCCGGATGGAAGCGGATAGAGTTACCTGGAAAATCAGCATTATCGGTGCGGTCGGGACCGGTAAAAGTTCGTTGATTTCCAGGATTGTCTACGACTCTGATTCCGCAATAGGGCTGAGGAAACAGATAGCAAGAAAGAAATTGATCCTTGATTATGACGGATCTAGAGTCAATGCTGATCTCCTCTTTATAGAATCGGAAGAAGGTATCGATACCGAAAAGCTTGTTTCTGGCTCCAACGTCATAATAACAACAGCAGACCTCACCAACCGGAAATCCCTGTCGGAAGCCGAATCGATCCTCGGTGATCTGGACCGGTCAAAATCGCCTGCAGTAAAAATAGTGGCAGGGACGAAGCTCGACAGAAAATATGAGGCAGTGCTCTGGGATGAGGATTTCCAGAAACTGGAAAAAAAGTACGGGATAAAATATTTCTTTGTGTCATCCAGGGACGCGGCTTCAGTGAAGGAAATGATGCAGTATATAATAAATGAACTTCTCCAAAGGTTCTACGCAAAGAGGAAGAAAAATGCCTAGTGCTGTGTGCAGCCCTCTCGTTTTTCACATCTCCGGAAACAGAAGCCCGTCCTACCTTAACGGAAAATACAGGGTCGGCAGGGTGCTCGATGATAGCCTGATTCTTGAACCGTATGAAGCCCTCTTCCTTTACTTCACCGGAAGAATTTTCCCTGAAAATGCCAATTACCGCAGCACAATTGCAATCCTTAATGCATTCATAACGGACAGGGATGACTATGACACGTTCAGGATTTACTTTTACCTCAAGTCGAAGGGCATGCTTGTCAGGAGGGATGGCAGGATCCTCATGTTCGGGAAAAAGAACGACAGGAAAGCCACTCACCCGCTGAGGGTAATGGGGGAAAATTCGGAGATCACATTCGATGAACTGGCGGGAACCGCCCCTTCCCTTTATTCAACCATGGATGACGAGGGAGACATCACCCTCTTTGCGACTGCTAGAGCAGATCCTGTGGGTGAGACCCTGTATTCATGGCCTGGCAAGGAATCTGTGTCGGAGGCGGGAGGCAGGTTCTACCTTGACCCCATACCGGGATCGGAATGGCTGGGTTCAAGATTTGCAGACAAAGTTCTGCTTACGGATATGGAAGCGAGGCACATCCTCAGGCACGAAGCTGGAAGCGGGGATGCCGCTTGGGAAGCAGCATACAGCGTTTACGAGGACTTGGTCAGCAGGAAACTCATAGTTAGAACTGGGTTCAAGTATGGCGCAAACTTCAGGGCATACAGGAAAAGCATGTCAGAACACGCGGAGTATCTTATACATGTAATGGCCGGAACTGATCAATGGTACAGGGTGAGCAGGGCCGTAAGGCTTTCACACGGCGTGCGAAAATCCATGATCTTTGCGGGAATGCATAATGGAAAGATCGAGTACGTGTCAATATCCCGGATACTGGACCTCTTTTCAGGCGAATGAAAACGATCCGGGGAGTACCGGTGTCTGAGACGCAAGCAATTTTTGACCCCACTAATTTTGGGTTGACAGGAGGCGATCCCCCCTATTCTTTTCGAAAAACGCCTGAAACAACAGGACAAGCGTAATTCATGCAGGATCGTTCACGGGATCAACAGGCCAGTCTGGAGTCTTTTGAGGTTCGTAATGCCATAACAGGCTCTCAGACCTGTGCCTCAAAGTCGTCTATGGTATACTTGAACTCCGAATAGTTAGATATTTCTCCGCGGTTCTTCAGTATCTCTCTTGCCAGAAGCCAGTAGATCACGGCCAGTGATCTCCTTCCCTTGTTGTTGGTGGGTATGATAAGGTCTATGAAATCCGTCTTGTTATTTGCATCGCAGAGGGCGATAATGGGTACTCCTATCTTCTTTGCCTCCTTTACTGCCTGTGTGTCAGCCAGAGGATCGGTCGCTATTATCACCTTTGCCTCCTTGTAACTGTCAAGCTGCGGATTTGTGAGCGTTCCAGGTATAAATCTCCCAATAATGCTGGAGGACCTTACAACCTCTGAAAATTTAGAAACCGGTCTGAATGCGTATTGCCTCTGGGCAACCACAAGTATGTCGGATGGACTGAACCTTGCCAGCATCTTTCCTGCGGTGATAAGGATGCTGTTGGTCATCTTTATGTTGAGAATGTACAGCCCGTCATCCCTTATCTTGAAAATATAATCTTTCATGTCCTTGGACTTGACCTGAGTCCCGATGTGGACGCCCGACTTCTGGTATTCTTCCTCTGGAATCAATAACTCTTCTGCATTCATCAAAGCACCTTTAATTAATACGCAATGGGTGATATTTCGATCGCATATATTTATTGTTGTATTTCTGAAGCTGCGACTATCTTCATGCATGACTTCCTTTCTGCAGTGACTGACACCCTCTCCTACCTGAAGGATAGGAGCTTTGTTGATCAGGAGATTCTAAAGCCGTTTCTTCAGGTGCAGCCTCCAGCCCTCACGTACTGCCCGGGATATATCTCGTTACCCGGCATCCCCTTCCAAACGGGGATAACGGGTACTGTATTCTCAGGAAAAGGATCCGACGGAGGTGTAACAGAGTACCCTGTCTGGGAAATATACTGTTTCACAGCCTGCTGGTTGTAATACACGCAATAGCTGCCCAGAGATCCAAGGGTTACTTCATAGGCAGTCATAACATTTATCTTGGATGCATCCGGAATCCCACCTTCCAGTATCTCTATAATAGACTGTGGAGGGACTCCGAACACAAAGCAGGCCAGATCGTTCTGGGATCCAAGCTTTAAAGGGGCCAGGGCATAATTTGAACCCGGGCTCTGAGGAGTGGCCGCTGAGACCAGGTTTGATCCTAACCAAAAGGCAGAGGGCTGTCCATTAATTTTTCCAGTGTACACGGCGTAGAAGGCGTTGCCGAAGTAATATGGGGGAGAGATGTTCTCCACTCCTCTGTAAAGTACGCAAGCGGCATATCTCGACGAGGCATTGGAGAGGTGATAAGACACCACATCCTTCCCATACTGCGGAGCGTTGTTGGCGGAAACTGAAATTGCAGAAACAGCTGGAGAAACGCGCCTCGGCTCTCCCCGTATCATAAGCTTCCGGTTGAGGTATTCAACTTCCCTGATGATCATGAATACATTACCCAACTCTCGATTAAAAATGTAACTCATTTCGATGTGCAAAATTCGGTGCTTCAACTTTTAAGTATCCAGGTTCCAGCTTTATAAATGCTAAAATATAACCCTACCATTGTATTGTCATGTCCAGAGAACATACTGTTGAAGACTATCTTGAACTCAGGGCAATTTCTTCCGCTGAAATCTCTCCTGATGGATCGACTCTTGTTTTTGCAACATCCAGGACTTACAGGGAAAAGGGAAAGACCATGGAGGGATCCATTGTCATTAGCTCCTGGGAGAATCCTAATATCTCCAGGGAACTTCACGAGGCGGAAACAAGTAATTACGCGCCTTCCATAAGCCCTGAAGGCAAGCGCATCGCCTATCTGCAGAAGAGGGATAAGTCAAACAGCCTTGTTATATACAACATGGATAGTGGCCAGGATGAGAGAATTATCCTTAGCACAGTTCCGAGTCAGATATCATGGCTCGATGACGGCAGCATTGCAGTTCTTATGGCAGATGCTGAAAAGGATGAGATAAAGCAGGCAAAGGAGTCAGGGGATGACGGCTTCTATTTCGAAGAGGAGGATAAATATTCCTCAATATACATCTACAGGCCCGGACGTGGATTTCAGAGGATCACCGAAGGTATACAGGTTTGGGAATTTTCTGTTTCCCCAAAATCAATTGTTTTTGTCGGATCCGATTCCCCCCTGGAAAGTTCCTGGTACCATTCCAGCATCTATAGGATCGGGATAGGTGATAACAATCTCGAGAAGGTATACACTCCAGAGTGGCGAACCGTTGCCAGGCCAAGAATTTCTGCCGACAACAGAAAAATAGCGTTCCTTGAGTCACTGTGGAGTGATCGGGGTGTGGTCTCTGGTGATATACTGGTCACTGACATTGCGACCGGCAAAACCGCGAACGTCACGGAAAATCATGACAGGAGCTACTCTGACATGCACTGGTCCAGTGACGGAATCCTTCATGCTCTCTGGACGAGGGATGGTTCTGCCGGGTTCAGTACTTATAATGGGAAATGGGAATACACTTGGTTTTCCGAAGGCACAGTGTATCCCCCTATGGCGCCGGAATTTTCGTTGCATGGAAAAGACCAGGTTTTTGCCTATACTGATGCCGGTACTCCCCTGGAAGTATTCAAACTTAAATCAGGATCGACAACTAAACTCACATCCGTCAATGACAGGTTCATGGAACTCAAAAAATACAGCACGGAAGTCGTGAGATGGAAGTCTACTGACGGCATGGAAATATATGGCGTACTGAAGGTTGAAAACAGGAAAAACCCTCTTATAGTAAACGTTCACGGAGGCCCAACCTCATTCTCACCCGTTGTCCTGATGGACAGGACCACTCCCTTCATAGGCAAGGGGTATTCTGTGTTCTACCCGAATTACCGGGGGAGCATTGGCAGAGGCAGGAAGTACGCTGAGGCTAACCGCGGAGACATGGGCGGAATGGACCTCCAGGACATCATTTCCGGAGTAGATTTCCTCAGGAAATCAGGAAAAGTGGATACTGACGCTATTTTCATAACCGGTGGGTCTTACGGGGGATTCATGACCTCATGGGCTATTACCCAGACCGATATGTTCAAGGCAGCTGTCGGACTGTTCGGAATTGTCGACTGGATGAGTTTCCATGGAGTCACAAATATCCCAGACTGGGATTCCATCCATTACGGGCAGAGTCCGTACAGAAGGGATCTGTTTGAAAAGTTCTCCCCCATAAATTACGTGGAAAGGGTAAAGACACCAGTGCTCCTACAGCACGGTGTCGATGACCCCTGTGTTCCGGTGGGGCAGTATCACCAGTTCTACAGGGCTCTCAAGGACCTTGGAAAGACCGTGAGGCTTCTCCTTTACCCCAGAGAGGGGCATGGTTTCCTGGAGAGGAGGCACGTCCTGATGCAGTTCAACGAAACGCTAAAGTGGTATGAGAAATTCAGGAAGACATAAGCCGCATGAATATCTACTCATTTCTATCCAGCCCATATCACATGAATTTGGATAAATTTATATTCCCGGATTTGGTATTTAAGCTGCTCCCGGTTTCCCCGGGTTTGCGATGGTTGGTAGAATGAGGACTCTCATACTCAATGTGGACAGGGATAACGATTTCGGTGAAAAGGTAGGAATTGAGGGGCCAATCATCGGTAGGCAGGAGTGTTACAGGGCTGCATCAAAACTTATCATACAGGATCCGGAGGATTCAGATGCAAACGCGCTCTTTGGAGCTATAAAGCATTATGACGAGCTTCACAACGAGGGAATGGATGTTGAGATCGCACTCATAACAGGCGACGATGAAGTTGGCCGGAAGTCCGATGAGAAGATTGGCAGGCAGCTCGACATATTGATGGCTTACCCAAGGATATATTCTGACGTTATACTTGTTTCAGACGGTGCAGAGGATGATTACATAACCCCGCTGATCACGTCAAGAATCAAGATAAGGTATGTGAAACACATAATTGTCCGGCATAACCAGAACATTGAGTCCCTTTATTACTATATAGTAAGGGCACTCAAGGATAAGAAGGTGGTGAGCAAGTTTCTGATACCCATAGGCTTGGTTCTGCTCACATACGGGCTTGCGACGCTTGCCTTCATATTCTACTCCTCCATTGCCTTGAAGCAGATAAGCGTGAACCCCAATCAGGGGGCGATCACGCTGGTGACTCTGGTTCTCGGATCGTATTTTGTGGAAAGAGGGTTTGAGATCGGAAGGAAGATCCAGTGGACCATCAGGTCGATGCAGCAGTATGCAAACGATACCAGGGTAACGTTCATTACATATCTCGTGTCAGCACTGATAATACTGTCCGGCCTCGGATTCACGTATTCGGGAGTCAGGACACTCAACGCGCCACTCCTGGATGTACTGCTCATATTCCTGTCAGGCATGGTATGGTGGGTCTACGCCTCCACTTTTGTCAGGATAGTTGGCATGGTTATACAGATGTATATAGGAAGGAAAGAAGGGATAGCCAGAATGTGGTCAACTGCGTTCTTCGTGTTCGGCATGGCATTCATCTTTTACGGTGTGTTAAACTATGCAAGGTACGTCTTCTCTTTCATAGATTTTGACCAGGCAATTCTGGACATAGGTGTACTGGTATTGGGAGTTCTTTTTGCAATACTAGCCTCGCTTCTTCACAGGCACTTTTCATCTTTGGAGTCTGAAAACAGTCCCGACATTCAACCAGCAGGCGTGCCGGATGATCAGACAAGATAGGCGGCTGGAAATCGGTGGAACACACAGAAAAAAACCTGTAAAGCTGCAGCAATGACCGTATGGGAAAAATGGTGCTGATATAGATGATCTATTCTGAATGGCTTCCGTGGTATGAAGAAATCTGCACCCACTTCAGATTCAATCCACACGATGATTTTCGCTCCTCCCTCCTTCTAGATGATCTTGCCAAGATTAAGAGCAGTTCTTATTCATTCAGGCGCCAGTTTATTGGGAAGGATATCAAGGTTGTAGGCAATGGGCCAAATCTGTCGGCTATTCTTGAAAATGCCCCCCGGGGAACCTATTTTGTGGCAGACAGCGCCCTATCAGTTTACTACCGTACTCTTGGCCCCCCGGATGTTATCGTTACCGATCTGGATGGCGATGCGGTCCTCATAAGGAAATGCCAGGAGGAGGGATCAAGGCTGGTGATTCATGCCCATGGGGACAACATTGAAAACATTAGGGAGATACTTCCGTATATAAACAGAGAGGTGCTCTGCACAACCCAGAACGCACCCTTCGGCATGATTTATAATTTTGGGGGCTTCACCGATGGTGATAGGGCTGCATATCTGGCAGATCAGGCCGGAGCAAGTTCCATAACCCTTACAGGCTTCGATTTCATGCATCCAACGGGGAAACCTGGTGGCGATCCGGTTACAAAGGCTGAAAAACTGAAGTATGCGGAGAGGTTGCTGGAAAATCTGTCTGTTAGCAGGGGAAAACATTTAATTCGATCAGATTTCATTGAAATCTAATAATTTTTCCTTCCTCAAAAACCAGTGGAAAATCTACCGCGTCTACCTTTAGTGAATACTCAATGTCCTCCTTGGCTCCCATCATTCTTAGCCTTCTTGCTCCCTTTGATTTCTTTATTTTCGACAGGTATGAATTGATTTCGGCCGGTTCTTTCTTGAGTCTTGCGCTGAGGTATTGTGCAAAGTAGTGATCCTCGTCCGCCATTCCATCAGGACGTCCGGATACCACTATTGATACATATGGTTCATCCGATAACGCATCCACAGTGGCTGATAAATTGATGAAGGACCCAATAAATATTCTTCCCGATCCCCTGATCTTGTCGAGAACCTTGGTGCCGTTGGTGCTTGTGAAAATGACGATCTTGTCCTTGAAATCCTCCTCCCACACCTCATACGGGGAATTCCCGTAGTCAAAACCAGGCATCCTTCTGCCCAGTCTCTCTCCGGCGAGAATGTACTCCGGATTTTTTTTCTTTATCAATCTTGCTTCCTTTACTGTCTTGGTTGGTATGATGTATTTCGCGCCATTCCTTATCATGAGGGGCATAGTTGAAGTTGACCTGAAAATATCTACAAGGACTTTGGTGGATTGCGGGAAAGCATCGATCTTTCGTCCTTCGATTATATCTACTCTCAAGAAATTATCCCATTAGCTTATTATGATTAGGTAAAATAATTCTTTCATGCCAGCATAAGTGCATGAGGGTAAAGGAATAGTGTTATGTGGTATCAGGCAGAAGTCAGAATTCAGCAGGGGATTGTGCGGAAAAATCCTGGAGTCACGAAACACTGCCGCTGGAATCACAAAGTTAAAAAACCGATTGGCTATAAGCCGTGGCATATAGAGGATAATTTATGGCACAATCAGTTAGTACAATGGTAGAGGGTGGAAAGGCAACAACAGGGCCGCCGCTTGGCCCGGCACTCGGCCCGCTTGGTTTAAACCTGGGCCAGATAATCAAGGAGATCAATGACAGGACAAAGGCATTTGCGGGTATGCAGGTACCAGTAACCATAACGGTTACGGATGCTGCCACAAAGAAATACGAGATATCAGTGGGAATACCACCGACTTCGGCATTGATAAAGAAGGAAATGGGCATTGAGAAGGGAGCTTCAAAGAAGAAAGAAGCTGTTGCTGGAAATGCAACCATGGAGCAGATAATAAACGTAGCAAAAGCCAAAATGGATGGGATGCTCGCAAACAGCCTGAAGTCCGCCGTGATGGAGGTGCTCGGAACATGTGTATCTCTTGGCGTGAATGTTGAGGGCAAAGACCCGAAGGAAATCCAAAGACTTATTAGTAAAGGAGAAATTGCGATAAATCCGTAGGAGAGTTTATCTCGTTTAACTACGGCTGGTGATTTTGTTGCCCACGAATAATCTGTCTAAAATAATAGAGGAAGCCGTCAAGTCGGCCAAGGAACGTAAGTTCAAGGAAAGCATAGAACTTGCCATAAACATGCGTGAGGTGGATCTTTCGGATCCAAAGAACAGGGTCAATGAGGAGATAGCACTTCCAAAGGGCAGGGGACGGGAGATCAAGATCGCCGTCTTTGGTTCCGAGGAAATGAAGGTGAAGGCAAAGGGTTCTGCTGATTATGTGTTTGGTGCAGAGGATATCTCTAAGTTCCAGGAAAACAAGAAGGACTTCAAGAAAATAGTCAACAACGTAGATTATTTTGTTGCAGAATCAAACCTTATGGCAGGAATAGGTAAGTCCCTGGGACAGGTTCTCGGTCCCAGGGGAAAGATACCGAGGCCTATACCGCCAGGGCAGGATCCAACTCAAATTATAACAACCCTGAAACGTACTGTTAGGGCCAGAAGCAAGGACAAGAAAACTTTTCATGTCCCTGTGGGGACAAGGGATATGCCTGCATCGGACGTGGCTGAGAACATAACTGCAGTAATGAAGAGAATAACGGGAAAACTCGAGAAGGGAATGAACAACATAGACTCTATGTATGTTAAAACGACAATGGGAAAAGCAATAAGGATACAGTCAGGTGATATACAATGAGACATCCAGCTTCATGGAAAGTAGATCTGGTTAAATCAGTGGCTAACGAGATCGAGACCAGTGAAGTAAGCGCCATAGCCAGCATAAAAGGCATTAGGAACAATCAGCTGCAGAAAATTAGGAGTGACCTGTCCGGCCATATGAAACTGAAGGTCATCAGGAAGAGGCTGCTAATCAAGGCGCTTGAAAGTTCAAAGGATAAGAAGATCCACGATTTTAAGCAATATGCAAAGGGGCAGATTGCCATAATCACCACCGATCTTGAGCCGGCCAAGCTCTACAGCAGGCTTGAGAAGACGAAGCAGAAAGCCGCAGCCCGCGGTGGTGAAATAGCTCCTGAGGACATAATTATCGAAGCAAAGGAGACATCATTTCCTCCGGGGCCTATGATAAGCGAATTCCAGAAGGCAGGCTTAACTACAGCCATCGAAAAAGGAAAAATAGTGATAAAGAAGGAATCGCTGTTCGTAAAGAAAGGGGAAGTTATTTCCAAGGATAAAGCCAAGCTTCTGGAGAAGCTAGAGATAAAGCCGATTACGGTTGGTCTGGAGATAGAAGGGGCGTACAGCCACGGCCTCATATACAGCAAGGATGTTCTTTCCATAACAGAGGAAGTCATATTAGCTGACATCTTGAAAGGCTTCAGTGCAGCAAAGGCAATTGCACTTGGCGCGCAGTATCTTGTTCCCGAGATCATACCCGATCTGCTGGTCAAGGCTGCTATCAATGCCGAACAGCTTGCCCTTGATGCTGGATTTGTGTCCGAGGGAAACGTAGAATTATTTATACTCAAAGCAATTAAGGAAGCCAACGCAATAAACCAGACTCTAGAGGGCGAGGAAGAGCCAAAGGAAAGCAAGAAGGAAGACAAGAAGGATGAAAAAGCCCAGGAAGATGCAAGCGAAAACGTGTCTGCTGGATTGGAATCCCTCTTTGGATGAGGTGTAGTAAATATGGAATATATATATGGAGCACTCCTGCTGCATTCAGCAGGACAGGAAATAGACGAGGAAAAACTAAAGAAAGTACTTAGCGGGGCAGGCATCAAACCTGACGAGACGAGACTCAAGTCACTTGTGTCAAGCCTCAAGGAGATCAAGATAGAAGAGGTCCTCAAGAATGCCGCAAACGTTTCTGTTGCGGCACCTGCGGCCAGTGCGGCAAAGCCGGCTGAAAAGAAAGAGGAGAAGAAGAAAGAGGAAAAGAAAGAGGAGAAGAGCGAAGCTGCAGAAGAAGATGCAATGGCTGGGCTCAGCTCACTATTCGGATGAGTCTAAGAACATGGACTTTTCTGAATATGTCTGGGGAGTGATTAAATACATCTTCCCCGCAATCTTATTTATTATTTCCGTGGCTGTTACGCCTAATTTTATTCTTATGATGATATCACTGATATGGCTATTCTCTTCCATAATAATTTACGCCCTGTCACTTGAACCGGAAAATAAACCTCGGTATTAGATCGGTTTCCCTGCGCTTACTCATCTTGTATTTTTAGAAAATACAGACAGGATATTAGTCAATTTTAAGCTATTTTTCCTGATAGTTGGGCGGTGTGTTCCTGAAACTTTGATTTATTCGTCCTTTTCCTCAGCTCAATCCATTTAGATTAATTCTATGAATGATAACTTTGATTCCCATGATCTCCTGCACCCCAGGCTTCGCCCTACTCCTTGGTATGATTACCGGAACAGGGTGTTGCATCCAGATCCTCCTGATTGTCAATGCATATTGTGGGCCATAATAACACGGTCCGAACCTGAATCCAACAATTGCGCTATTCCTCTGGAAAGTGTATGCTCTCTTCCAGATCCTGTGAATTTGCCCGGAATGAACCAGATTATGAAGCATCAGTTTTATGTAACCCTCACCAGCACCTGGACTGGATGGAAACCTTCTGGCATCATCCTCACAAACATTTTTTGCTTCTCAAAGAATTCGATGAACAGAGATTTATAAGGAAGTTCTACACCTGAAACATAGACGCAACTGTCCCAAGATTACCATTATTGATAGCTTGTTCTCGGACCCTTTCTTTCTGATAGGAACCTCACCCATCAATTTAGTAATGATGGTGAAATCTATTTCTGAAGTACTCGGATGCGAATAGAAAAGGATTATTTCGAATTTGCAGTCGTTGTTTCGGTATCCGATTTGATTGAAATTGTTTCATGGGCTTCCTTCACCATATTTTCCGATGGCACTCTTTCGTTAAGCTCATAGATGTATATTTTTCCCCTCAGCACTGAGAATACAGCAGCAAGTCCAGCCATGGCAGCTCCAAAGTAGAACGCGAGTCTCAATGCAGACATTATTGCAGGTGCAATAGCTGTAGGGAACCAGGTCTTTCCCGCAGCAGTAAGGCCTTCCATGTAGTTGATGGAGGTGGGGCTGAGTGAAGCAACCAGGGCAGCTCCAGCAGGGTTGGCTGTACTAAGCGCACTCAGTATGGTCTGTACTGGATTATACCCTAAAAACGCAGAGAACAGCGCTCCCGTTGGTGGAAGCTTTCCAAAGATTGTCCCAAGCTGTATTGCCTGAGCGGTGGACAGGGAAGGGACTGAAGACATGGCAGAGGTAAATGCTCCGGTCAGTCCGGATGCCATGGAAACTATAAGAATCGTGAAAAATATTCCCATACTGGCTGTCTGTCCGGTATTCTGCATTGTTGCCCTCATTCCTGATCCAACTCCTCTCTGCTGGGCGGGCAGAGAGTTCATGATAGCCGTGGAATTTGGCGCTGCAAAGAGCCCATTTCCCAGCCCCAAAACAAAAATTGTGATTGCGAACGGCAGGTAACTGAAATTGTAGCTGAATGTCGCAAGGACTAGGAACGCTATGACGACTATCACCATTCCAAGCGTTGCGAGAACCCTGGCTCCGAACCTGTCCGTCAGGGCTCCTCCGATTGGTCCCATTATAAGGAAACCAGCCATCATAGGAATCATGTATATTCCGGCCCAGAAGGGAACCGATGCATAAGAATAACCATGAAGAGGCAGCCAGATTCCTTGAAGTAGTATTATGAGCATGAACATTGCGCCGCCATACCCAATTGTCCCCAGAAGTGTTGAGTAATTCCCGAATGCAAATGCCCTGTTCCTGAACAGCTTCATGTCAAACATTGGCTGCTTTATCCTGCTCTCGACGAAGGGGAACACAATGACCATGACCATGCCCGTGACGAGGGCTGCTATGACCCATGGGCTGGACCATCCCATATCGCTGCTTCCGTACGGAATCAACCCATATGTTATGCCGACTAGAAATATAGTCAGGCCGCCACCAAGCAGGACTGTGCCAAAATAGTCAAGCTTCTGGTCCTTATGTCTTACGGAATTATCCTTGAGCTTGAGTACTGACCATATGCTCCCGATTATTCCAACCGGAACGCTAACAAGGAATACATATCTCCAGTTAAATACGGAAAGAATTCCTCCAAGAATAAGACCGATCAGTGATCCTGCAAGGCCGGATATCATGTTTATGCCGATAGCCTTTCCCCTTTCATTATAAGGGAACGCATCGGTGAGTATTGCAGCGCTGTTCGAAAATAGGAAAGCCGCACCGGCGCCCTGAATCAGACGAAAGAGTATAAGTTCCATGGCCCCGAGGTTTCCGGAGTTTGGAGTCAGGTAAAGGAGTATGGATCCTATTGTGAAAATTATGAAACCGATTGTGTACAGTCGTGTTCTTCCGAATATGTCTGATAGCCTTCCGAAGGTAACCAGCAGAACTGCAGTGACGATCATATAACCCATCAGGATCCATAGCAGGTATGCGAAAGATCCAGACGCCAGTGGGTCTATTCCAATGCCTCTGAAAATTGCAGGTAATGAAATCAGTATTATTGTAGCGTTTATTGTGGCCATCAATACACCCAAGGTGGTGTTAGAGAGTGCGACCCATTTGTATTGAACCATTTAGATCTTTTCGTTAATTGATACTTCGGATAAATAGTTTAGTAGTAAACTTAACATGCTGCTGGCCTGAAATTCAAGGCCTCAAATCAGTGCTTCTCAGCTTCTTTCCCATCCAGTTTTTCCATTGCAGCCTTGAGCATGTCTATCTGGTTCTTGAATGATAGGTGCAATAGGCATTCGTTGTAGGTAAGCCACCTATAGCCAACATGCTCATGTGATATTTTCACCTCGTCCCTCGAATCAGCCTGGGAAATGAACATCACAACCTCCTTGTTTATCCTGCCATTTCTTGTTGAATACCAGTAATTCTGAACGTACCTGAAACCATCAATGGGCTTCAGGTTCAGGCCGGTTTCTTCCCTAACCTCCCTGATCGCGGCGATTTCCTCGGTCTCTCCGGTCTCAATATGACCCTTGGGGAAATCCAGGAACCCTTCCTTACGTTCAAGCAGCAAAAACTCCCTCACTCCATTTACAGTTCTGTAAACAACCATGCCGCTGCTTTTTTCCCTTTCCATGAAAGCTAAACACATTTGACAATTTCAACTTATTCCAGGGGGATAAATTCATGGGTATGGCATTAAAAATAGCTCTGGAAACCCTTGATGTAAACCCCCGAGGTTTTCCGTGCAAGGTGATTTCCATAAAAACAACAAAAACTGAAGGCGGCAGAATATGCCACATAATGCGAACTGAAAGTTTCCAGCGCAGTGCACATTGGATTATTTATATATGCCCACAAATTCTCCAACCAATGTTTGCAGATAAAGACATAATCATAACCGGCGGGGCTGGTTTCATAGGATCGAATATGGCCGGATACCTGATCAAGGGCAATCGTGTAACGGTGGTGGACAACCTGTCAAATGTGGACGAACGCTACATTTCCAGCCTACGGAATAACAACAATTTCAGGTTCGTGAAAGCTGACATTGCAGAAGCAGGTTCTCTGGAGAAACTTGAGAAAGCCGATATCGTGATCCACCTGGCTGCAAATTCAGACGTGAGGGGTGGATCAGCCAGCCCAGAAACGGATTTCAGGAACAACGTGTTAGCGACATTCAACCTCCTTGAGTGGATGCGGAAAACCGGTACGGCGGAGATTCTCTTCGCTTCCAGCTCCACTGTCTACGGTGAGACACAGGTACTGCCAACCCCGGAGAATTTCGGCCCATACATGCCAATATCCTCATACGGCGCATCCAAAATGTCCGGTGAAGGCTTCATAACGGCTTACTCACACTATTACGGGATAAGGGGAACTATATTCAGGTTCGCTAACATTGTAGGGAGGAATTCAACCCATGGCGTAATTTTTGACTTCATCAACAAACTGCGCCGGGATAGTCAAAGACTCGAAATTCTTGGCGATGGCAGCCAGAGGAAGTCATATCTTCACGTCACAGACTGCATAGCCTCCATGGTCCATGTTCATGAAAGGAGCAAGGTAACTGACATTTACAACCTCGGGAATCACGGTACCACGTCCGTGAGGAAGATTGCCGATACGGTTGTGGAGAAGATGCATCTGGGAAAGGTCAAATATGATTTTACCGGAGGAGTAGACGGTAGGGGATGGAAGGGAGATGTCAAGGTTGCACAGCTGGCAATAGACAAACTCCTGTCCACAGGCTGGAAAAACAGGTATAGCAGTGACGAGGCTGTTGAACTGGCTGTTGAGGAAACCCTGGCCCAGAATCCTTAACACTGTTTATGGTCCTAGTGGAAGGATGCCGGTATCAGCAGTGTTATTCCCACCAGTGCTGACAGGATTATCTCAAGGATAAGGAACACTATTAGCGCAATAATCGCTATGACGAATGCCTTTACCCATCCCGTGTGAAGTTCGCTTTTTATTACGTACAGGACCCCGAGGAGCCCGAATATCACACCAATGACCGGGTTTATAAGTCCGAAGAGGAATTCAAGCACTAGAAATACGATGACGGAAGCAAGCGAGATAAACATCGCCCTACCGAACGATATCTTTCTTGAGATGGCATCGGATGCCATCCAGATCGCGACTGAAGCGACAAGCCAGGAGAGAAATGCTACCACAATAAGTCCGAGTGCGAAAGCCGCTGTGAGTACTACGTTGAACATGCGATTCAGCATGATGCCGGAGGGATAAAACCCTTTCGTAACGGACGCTAATTCCCGTAGACAGGTATAATAAATTATTCCGATGATTATTTATACTTCTAATGTATTATGTTATTAACTATGAAGGCAAATGAGGTATTAAACCTTCTTCGCATTACGAGAAAGACCCTCCATGTATATGCTTCAACAGGAAAGATAAGGTACACAGTTATGCCCAATGGTTATTATGATTACAACCATGAGGATGTGTATAAATTATTAAATAGGGATTTAAAAAGAAAAACGGTAATATACGCAAGGGTATCCACAAACAAACAGAAAAATGACCTGGAGAATCAGATAGATCAGTTGAAGCAGTGGTGCTTCATGAATGGTTATACAATAAATGCAATATACTCAGACATAGCATCTGGCA